>Ga0208242_100292_pt1 | contig 46246 bp, 38 predicted proteins | sample SubbioAug_CSW13A_FD_184825 | JGI IMG/M metagenome (GOLD analysis project Ga0208242, IMG submission 184825) | Serpentinite rock and fluid subsurface biosphere microbial communities from McLaughlin Reserve, California, USA - CR12Aug_CSW13A (SPAdes) | ecosystem: Environmental > Terrestrial > Deep...
GCGGGTCCAACTGAGAAACGAGCTCGAAGCACCAAGTACGAACCGACCTCTGTGCCGGACGCCGCCCCTCAATTACACACCGGTTTCATGCGTCGCGGGTGCCGCGTTCGCGGAATGGATAACTGAGGGGCGACAACTCTGAGGCGGCCTTTGAGCGCCTGGTGCGGCGCTTTGCAGCCTCCGGTGTCTCGGGCGTGGTGCCCAAGTTCCTGGCACCCAACACCGCGGGGTTTCTGAAGGACTACAACAAAGCCACGCTGCCCACAGACAAGTACATCATCAAGGGAACCACCTCTCGCCTGCCTGGTGTGGCGCTCAACGAGCACTTTTGCATGCAGGTGGCCCATCGCGCGTTCGGCCACGCGGCCCGGACGGAGGTCTCGCAGGACGGGCAAGCCCTGGCGGTACATCGCTTTGACTATGCCGAGGACGGAATCACGCGGCTCGGCATGGAGGATTTGTGCAGCTTGCTGGCGCTGCGCCCCGAGCAAAAGTATGAGTCAACCTGGGAGAAGGTGGCCAACCGCATCAAGGATGTCACGCCGGTGCAGAACCAAGGCCAGGCCTTGTCCGACCTCGGTAATCTGCTGTTGCTCACCTATGCGCTGCGCAATGCGGACTGCCACACCAAGAATATTGCCCTGCTGTATTCAGGCCTCTCGGACGTGCGCCTGGCGCCGGTCTATGACATGCTGACCATTTCCGTCTACGACGACTACTGCGACAACCCTCCCGGGATGTCCGTAGGTGGACGCAGCACGTGGCGCCCAGGCAAGGCCTTGGAGGTCTACCTCCAGACACGCTGCAGCCTGAAGCCGGCGGAGGTCGGCCAACGGGTTGAGCGCCTCTGCGAGGCGATGGTGGATGTTTCCACAGAGGTCGTACGGGCGAGTCGGGACTACGAGTCGTTTGGACTGGTGGGCCCTCGCATGTTGAAGGCCTGGAACGAAGGCATGAACAGCCTGCGACTGAGCAAGGCATGGAGTTTTCCTTCCCTGGAGCCCGTGCTGCAGGCAGAAGGCTTCGCAGAGGTGGTACAGCCCAAGGCGCCGGCGCGCACTAAGATAGGGAAGTCCCACCTGCCCTTGATGGGCTGAGCCCGAGATAAAAAAAGGCATTGGTGGGCTCTCCATCGGAGGCCTCTCGCTGAAAACCACTACGGCCAGGTCTTGGCTTGGGCATGAAAAACCGCCTCCGTAGCCAGCAAGCTTACGGAGGCGTCGCAATCAAGCCCTTCTAGAACGTCAACACTTTAAGCCAACGACTAGGCCACAGGGCCCCCTTTTTTCGTTTGCGCCAAAACCAGCGGCTGCTGGAGGGTGCCGCGTGGCCGCAGTTCAGCGGTGGCTGAGCGACCAGGTGGCTAGGCGGCGCGCGTCGGCTTCGCTCAGGCGCGGGTTGGCTGGCATGGGCACCGGGCCCCAGACACCCGAGCCGCCGCGCTGAATCTTGGTCGTCATGCGCGCCACAGCGTCGGCTTGGCCGGCGTAGCGGGCTGAAATGTCGCGAAACGAGGGGCCGACCATGCGCCGATCGACGGCGTGACAGGCCATGCAACCGCTGGCGCGGGCGAAGGCGGCCTCGTCGGCCAGCACCGGGACGGTGACGGCAGGCAGCGTAACCAAGGTGGCGGCGGCTAGGGCGAACAAGGTGCGTTTCATGGGATGCTCCTAGGGTGGATAATTCGGGGGAAGTTGGCAGGTGCGATTTTATCCGTAACCGCAGTCTTTAAATGGTGCAATTACGTCTGGTTGCAATCGATACCACCCAAGTTACAGGAGTTGAACATGTATCTGCTGATACTGGCGCTGCTTTTACTCGGTTTGAAACTGGCCGGGGTGGAGCCGGTGGCGCATTGGAGCTGGTGGTGGGTGTTGAGCCCCTTTGCGCTGGCGGCGCTGTGGTGGTTGTGGTCTGACTTGTCGGGCCGCACCACGCGCATGGCCATGAAGGCCGACGAGCAGCGCAAGGCAGAGCGCTTGGCCGAGGCCAAAAAGCGCCTGCAAAGCGGCGGCACCAAGGGCTAAGGGCACTGAGACGCTGCCAACGAGTGGACTGTAGGACAATCGCCGCTCATGGAACAACGCATCGCAGTCGATTTCGAACAACCCGCTTGCAGCACACGCCACGCTTGGGCGCGGGTGCCGGTCGAGCCCGCGCCAGAGGAGCGCTTGGCCCTTAAGGCGCAGATTCGGCAGTGGTTGCACGAACGCAACGCCGTTATGGTGTCGCACTACTACGTGCACCCCGACTTGCAGGATTTGGCCGAGGAAACCGGCGGCTTGGTGAGCGACAGCCTCGAGATGGCGCGCTTTGGCCGCGACCATGCGGCCCAGACCTTGGTGGTGAGCGGCGTGCGCTTCATGGGCGAGACCGCCAAGCTGCTGTCGCCCGAAAAAACCGTGCTCATGCCGGACCTCGATGCCACCTGTTCGCTCGACCTGGGTTGTCCGATCGACGAGTTTGCCGCCTTTTGCGACCAGCACCCCGAGCGCACGGTGGTGGTCTATGCCAACACCAGCGCAGCGGTGAAGGCGCGTGCCGACTGGCTGGTGACCTCGAGCTGCGCGCTCGACATCGTGCGCGCGCTCAAGGCGCGTGGGCACAAAATCCTCTGGGCCCCGGACAAGCACCTAGGGGCCTACATCGAGCGCGAAACCGGCGCCGACATGCTGATGTGGAAGGGCTCGTGCATCGTGCACGACGAGTTCAAGGCCACCGAGCTGCAAGCGCTGATGCGCGAGCACCCGCAGGCCAAGGTGCTGGTGCACCCCGAGAGCCCGGCCGACGTGGTGGCGCTGGCCCATGCAGTGGGTTCGACCAGCGCCATTTTGCGCGCCGCGCAGCAGTTCGAGGCCAGCGAGTTCATCGTGGCGACCGACAAAGGCATGCTGCATAAGCTGCGCACCCTCAACCCCGGCAAAACCTTCATCGAAGCGCCCACCGCCGGCGACAGCGCCACCTGCAAGAGCTGCGCCCACTGCCCTTGGATGGCCATGAACAGCCTGGCCGGGGTGGCGCAGGCGCTGCAAAGCGGCAGTGGCGCCATCGAGGTGCCGGCTGCGCTGATCGAGCGCGCGCGCCTGCCGATCGAACGCATGCTGGCCTTCACCGCGGCACAAAAGGCCGGCCACGACGCCGGGGCGCTGGTGCCGCACTTGGGCGCCGCCTGAGCGGGAGCAGCCTGACTGGCAGCAGGGGGAGTGGTGGCAGGGGTTTGACCCTGTGCAGCAAATGGCCCTCGATTGCAGCGGTCGCTCCCAGACTTCGATAATAGCGTTCTACCCAGCGTTTGCACATTTTTCTAGAACACCCATCCCCTACCCATGAACGCACCTGCCGAACCCTTTCTTGCCAGCGCCGCCCAAGTGGACCAAGCGGCCATCGCGCCGCTGCCCAATTCGCGCCGCATCTACGTGGCCGGCTCGCGCCCCGATGTGCAGGTGCCCATGCGCGCCATCAGCCAGTCTGACACCCCGGCCTCGTTTGGGGCCGAGGCCAACCCGCCGGTCTTTGTTTACGATTGCTCTGGCCCCTACGGCGACCCGGCGGCAGCGATCGACATCCGCAGTGGCCTGCCGGCGCTGCGCCAGCGCTGGATCGAAGAGCGCGCCGACACAGAGGTGCTGAGTGGCCTGAGCAGCGCCTTTGGGCGCGAACGCGCCGCCGACCATAAGCTCGATGCGCTGCGCTTTCCGGGCTTGCAGCGCCAGCCGCGGCGCGCGCGCGCCGGCGCCAACGTGTCGCAGATGCACTACGCCCGGCGCGGCCTGATCACGCCCGAGATGGAGTTTGTCGCCATCCGCGAAAACCTGAATCGCCAGCAGTACATCGACAGCCTGCGCCGCAGCGGCCCCAAGGGCCAGCGCATGGCCGACATGATGCTGCGCCAGCACCCGGGGCAGGCCTTTGGCGCCAGCCTGCCGGCGGAAATCACGCCCGAGTTCGTGCGCAGCGAAGTCGCGCGCGGGCGCGCCATCATCCCGGCCAACATCAACCACCCCGAGAGCGAGCCGATGGTCATCGGGCGCAACTTTTTGGTCAAGATCAACGCCAACATCGGCAACTCGGCGCTGGGCTCGTCGATCAGCGAGGAAGTGGACAAAATGACCTGGGCCATCCGCTGGGGCGGCGACACGGTGATGGACCTGTCCACCGGAAAAAACATCCACGAAACGCGCGAGTGGATCGTGCGCAACAGCCCGGTGCCCATCGGCACCGTGCCGATCTACCAGGCGCTGGAAAAAGTGGGTGGCAAGGCCGAGGAACTGAGCTGGGAGATTTTCCGCGACACCCTGATCGAGCAGGCCGAGCAAGGCGTCGATTACTTCACCATTCACGCCGGGGTGCTGCTGCGCTACGTGCCCCTGACCGCCGAGCGCCTGACCGGCATCGTCAGCCGCGGCGGCTCGATCATGGCCAAGTGGTGCCTGGCGCACCACCGCGAGAGCTTCCTCTACACCCACTTCGAGGACATCTGCGACATCATGAAGGCCTACGACGTGGCCTTTAGCCTAGGCGACGGCCTGCGCCCGGGCAGCATCTACGACGCCAACGACGCCGCGCAGCTGAGTGAGTTGCGTACCCTAGGCGAGCTCACGCAAGTGGCATGGCAGCACGATGTGCAGGTGATGATCGAGGGGCCGGGCCATGTGCCGATGCAGCTCATCAAAGAAAACATGGACTTGCAGCTCGAGCAGTGCGCCGAGGCGCCCTTTTACACGCTCGGGCCGCTGACCACCGACATCGCGCCCGGATACGACCACATCACCAGCGGCATCGGCGCGGCCACCATCGGCTGGTACGGCACGGCCATGCTGTGCTACGTCACGCCCAAAGAGCACCTGGGGCTGCCCAACAAGCAGGACGTGAAAGAGGGCATCATCACCTACAAGCTCGCGGCCCACGCCGCCGACTTGGCCAAGGGGCACCCGGGGGCGCAGATCCGCGACAACGCTCTGAGCAAGGCGCGCTTCGAGTTTCGCTGGGCGGACCAGTTCAATCTCGGGCTGGATCCGGACAAAGCGCGCGAATTCCACGACGAAACCCTGCCCAAGGATTCGGCCAAGGTGGCGCATTTTTGTTCGATGTGCGGGCCGCATTTTTGCAGCATGAAGATCACCCAAGAGGTGCGCGACTACGCCGCCGCCCAAGGGGTGGCCGAAGGGCAGGCGCTCGAGCACGGGTTGCAGCAGCAGTCGCAGGCTTTCAGGCAGGCCGGGGGCGAGGTTTATATCCCGTTGCAGCGGGTGGACTAAAGAGGCTGGGCTCAACCGCCTAGGCTGACGCAAGCGGCGCGCTTTCTGTCACAATCGCGCCGGTTTTGTGGCCATTTACCGCGCCACACGGAGTTGTATCCCATGTTTCGCACCCTGCTCAAATCCAAAATCCACCGCGCCGCCGTCACCCACTGCGAGCTGCACTACGAGGGCTCGTGCGCCATCGACGAAAACCTGCTCGAAGCCGCCAACCTGTGCGAGAACGAGCAGATCCACATCTGGAACGTCAACAACGGCGAGCGCTTGGTCACCTACGCTATCAAGGGCGAGCGCGGCAGCGGCATGATCTCGCTCAACGGCTCGGCGGCGCGCCGGGCGGCGGTGGGCGATCTGGTGATCATCGCCGCCTACGCGCAGGTGCACGAAGACCACATCGCCCGCCACGAGCCGCAACTGGTGTTTGTCGATGAGCACAACCGCCAAACCGCCTTGCGCCACCACGTGCCAACGCAGGCGCTCTGAGGGCCCGGTGCACTAGCTGCGCGCTCGGGCGGCTGGGTCGAGCACGGTGGGCCGCGCCTCCCCTAGGGTGTGCGGGTGGTCTAGGCTGTAGTGCAGGCCGCGGCTTTCGTGGCGCGCTTGGGCGCTGCGCACGATCAAATCGGCCACTTCGACTAGGTTGCGCAGCTCCAGCAAATCGCGCGTGAGGTGAAAGCTGCGGTAGAACTCCAGAATTTCGGTGCGCAGCAGCGCGATGCGGCGCGCGGCGCGGTCGAGCCGCTTGTCGGTGCGCACGATGCCGACGTAGTCCCACATAAAACGGCGCAGTTCGTCCCAGTTGTGGGCGATCACCACCTGTTCGTCGGCGTCGCTGACGCAGCTGGTGTCCCACGGGCGCACTGGGGGCAGGGCGGCGGTGGGCGCGGCCACGATGTCGGCCACGGCGGCGCGCGCGAACACCAGGCACTCAAGCAGCGAGTTGCTGGCCAGCCGGTTGGCACCGTGCAACCCGGTGCAGCTGGCTTCACCCACGGCGTACAGGCCAGCCAGGTCGGTGCGCGCACGCAAATCGGTGAGCACACCGCCGCAGGTGTAGTGGGCCGCCGGCACCACCGGGATCGGCTCGCGCGTGATGTCGATGCCCAGCTCGGCGCAGCGCGCCAGGATGTTGGGGAAGTGCTCTTGCAAAAAAGCCGGGCTCTGGTGCGAGATGTCGAGATAGACGCAGTCCAGTCCGTGTTTTTTCATCTCGAAGTCGATGGCGCGCGCCACCACGTCGCGCGGGGCCAGTTCGGCGCGCGGGTCGTGATCGGGCATGAAGCGGCGCCCACCGTGCGCCGCGGGCAGCAGCAGCCGGCCGCCTTCGCCGCGCACCGCTTCGCTGATCAAAAAGCTTTTGGCTTTTGGGTGGTACAGGCAGGTGGGGTGGAACTGGATGAACTCCATGTTGGCCACGCGGCAGCCGGCGCGCCAGGCGGCGGCGATGCCGTCGCCGGTGGCGGTGTCGGGGTTCGAGGTGTACAAATAGACTTTGCCCGCGCCGCCGGTGCACAGCACGGTGTGCGGGGCCACGAAGGCCTGCACCTCGTCGGCGCTTTCGTCAAAGGCGTAGGCGCCCAAGCAGCGCCGGCTGGGCCAAGTGGGCGTGGTGGCGTGGCGGTCGCTCAGGATCAAGTCCACCAGGTTGTGGGTCTGGAACACGTGGATGTTGGGGGCGGCGCGCACGCGCTCGATCAGCGTTTGCTGCACCGCAGCGCCGGTGGCGTCGGCGGCGTGCACGATGCGCCGGTGGCTGTGGCCGCCCTCGCGCGTCAGGTGCAGCCCGCCCTCGTGCAGGGTGAAGCGCGTGCCCATCTGGCGCAGCCAGTCGATGGCCGCAGGCGCGTTCTCGACCGTGAAGCGGGTGGCAGCCAGGTCGCACAAGCCCGCGCCTGCCACCAGGGTGTCGTCGATGTGCGCTTGGAAGCTGTCGTCGGCGGCCAGCACGGCGGCGATGCCGCCTTGCGCCCAACCGCTGGAGCCGTCTTCGATGGTGCGCTTGGTCAGGATGGCGATGCGCAAGTGGCTGGGCAGCAGCAGCGCGGTGGTCAAGCCGGCCAAGCCGCTGCCGACGATCAGCACGTCGAAGGCGAGCGTGGCGGCGCCGGCGGGTGGTGGGGGCTTGGTCATGGTGCGGTCTGGCGCAGTGTGGGGCAGGGGGTGGATGTTACACAGTGTCCGGGCCGGTGTGGCTGCTCGGGCTCAAGCGCACGTAAATGGGCGCATAGGCGCTGGCTTGGGTGAGCTCGACCAGCCCTTCGCGGCTGAGTTCGAGCAGCGCGATGAAGCTCACGATCAGCGCCGCAACACCTCGCGCGGGTTCGAGCAGTTCGCCAAATTCGGCAAAGCGGCGCGGCTGCAGCTGGCGCAGCAACTGGCTCATGAAGGCGCGCACGCTCAACTGCGGGCGCTCGATGCGGTGGCTTTGCACTAGGCGCGCGCGCTGCAGCAGGGCGACCCAGGCTTGCGCCAGCTCGGCGGCATCGACGCTGGGCCAGACCGGGGCGGCGGGCGCGGCTGCTGCCAGAGTGGCTTGGGCGTACCAGAAGTCGCGCCCGTGCTGCGGCAGGGCCTCGATGCGCTGTGCCGCCAGCTTGACCTGTTCGTATTCCAGCAACCGGCGCACCAGTTCGGCGCGCGGGTCTGCGGTTTCGGCTTCGGGGCTGCTGCGTTTGGGCGGCAGCAGCAGGCGCGATTTGATCTCGATCAGCAGCGCCGCCATGAGCAGGTATTCGCCGGCCAGCTCGAGGTTGTGCGCGCGCACCTGCTCGACGTAGCCCAGATACTGGCGCGTGAGCTGGGCCATCGGAATGTCGAGGATGTTGAAGTTTTGCCTGCGAATCAGGTAGAGCAGCAGATCCAGCGGCCCCTCGAAGGCGTCGAGGAACACCGCCAAGGCATCGGGCGGGATGTACAAGTCGGGCGGCAGCGCAAACAGCGGTTCGCCGTAGAGGCGCGCGAGCGCGGTGCTGTCGCTGGGTGCAAGGCTCATCGGTGCGCGGACGACCCAGCTGAAGGGCCCCTAGGTGCTGCTGCAGGGCCGGCAACGCCTACAAGGCCTGCAGGCTCAGCCTTTGAGCGTGGGCTCGGTTTGATAGACGTAGGGCTTTTGCGCCACCTTGGCGGCGTTGGCCTGCTGCCAGAATTGGCGGTCGACCGGCTTGTCCCACAGCAAGGCGCGGCCTTGGCGCTGTTGCGCCTCGAGCTCGGGCTGGCTGCCTTTGAGCGCGTCCAGAAACTCGGTGGCGTCGGAGCGGTAGTGCGGGCGGGCAAAGATGGACATGGGGTGTGGCGTGTGAAGGGTGGCGGGGGCAGACAGGGCAATGGCGCGGGCCATTTTAAGCAAGCGTGACCGGCGGCGGCGCAGCGGTCGCATGCTCGAGGTGGCAGCGCTCGATGCGCTCGACTTCGTTGCGCGAACCCAAGATCACGCTCACGCGCTGGTGCAGGCTGTGCGGCACCAGGTCGAGGATGCGCCCGCGCCCGGTGCTGGCGGCGCCGCCGGCTTGCTCGACGATCCAGCCCATCGGGTTGGCCTCGTAGAGCAGGCGCAGTTTGCCGGGTTTGTCGGGTTCGCGCTTGTCCCAAGGGTACAAAAACACACCGCCGCGGCACAGGATGCGGTGCACGTCGGCCACCATCGAGGCCACCCAGCGCATGTTGAAGTCTTTGCCGCGCGGGCCTTCGCGGCCTTGCAGGCATTCGTCGATGTAGCGCCGCACGGGTGCGTCCCAGTGGCGCATGTTGCTCATGTTGATGGCGAATTCTTTGGTCTCGGGCGGAATCTGCACGCCGTCTTGCGTCAGCACCCACGATCCCTGTTCGCGCTCGAGGGTGAACAGGGCCACGCCGTTGCCCACGGTGAGCACCAGCGTGGTCTGCGGGCCGTAGATGCAGTAGCCGGCTGCCACCTGTTGCGCGCCGGGTTGCAAGAAGTCGGACTCGGCCACCGGCTCGACGCGCAGCGGGTCGTCGTTGTGGCGGCGCAGCACCGAAAAAATGGTGCCGATGCTGACGTTGACGTCGATGTTGCTCGAGCCATCGAGCGGGTCGAACAGCAGCAGGTATTCGCCTTTGGGGTAGCGGTTGGGCACGGCGTAGATGCCGTCCATCTCTTCGGAGGCCATGGCCGCGAGGTGGCCGCCCCATTCGTTGGCCTCGATCAGCACCTCGTTGGCGATCAGGTCGAGCTTTTTTTGCACCTCGCCCTGCACGTTTTCGCTGCCGGCGCTGCCCAGCACCTCGCCCAGCGCGCCTTTGTTGACGCTGATGGCGATGCGCTTGCAGGCGCGCGCCACCACCTCGATCAGCAGCCGCAGCTCGGGCGGGATGCTGCCGTGTACGCGCTGTTGCTCGATCAGGTAGCGGGTGAGGGAGGTGCGAGGGCTCATGGCGCAGCGTGGTTTGGATGGGATGGGCGGGCGGTTTGGCAGCCTGAGTTTACGCCTCTGCGGCCAAGGCGCGGGTGACGATTTCGAGCACGTCGGGGCTCAGGCCGGGGTGCTGCGCCACATCCGACAGCGCCTTGCGCGCCGCGCTGCGGTAGGGCTCGACCAGCGGCTGCCAGCGCTCGATGGCGCGCGCCAGCCGCGCCGCCACCTGCGGGTTGAAGGCGTCGATTTCGAGCACGCGCGCGCGCCAGAAGGCGTAACCGGCGCCGTCGGGGCGGTGCAGGGCGGCCGGGTTGGCGTGGCAAAAGCTGCCGATCAGGCTGCGCGCGCGGTTCGGGTTGCGCAGTTTGAAGTCGGGGTGGTGCAGCAGCGCTTGCACGCGCGCCAGCAGGGTGCCGTCAAAATCCGGGGCGCTGGCTTGCAGGGCAAACCATTTGTCGAGCACCAGATCGTCGTGTCGGTGGCGCTGGTGCATGCGCTCGAGCGCCGGTTCGGCCAGCGCGTGGCCGCTATGCAGCAGCGCTTGCAGCGACTGGTGCAGCTCGGTCATGTGGGCGGCGTCTTTGCAGCGCTGGTAGGCTTTGCCGGGCCAGACCGCGTCGCCACTGGTGCGCGCAGCCAAGCACAACATATTCAGCGCCAGCCCGGTCAAGTCGCGGCGGGCGCTCGAGGCCGCATCGGGCCGGTAGGCGCCTTCGGTGGGGTGGGCCTCGAAGGCCCAGACCCAGTCGGCGTAGAGCGCTTGCGCGAGCTGGCTGCGCACGTTCAGGCGCACGGCGTGGATGCGTGGCGGGTCCACCTGCTGCACCTGCTCGGCCAAGTAGGCCTCGCTGGGGGCGGTGAGCAGCAGCGCTTTGAAGGCCGGATCGAGCTCGGGGTGGCGCAGCACGGCGCGCAAGGCCTCGAGTGTGGCCGCGTCGAGCACATCGGGGCGCACCGGGCCGCTGGCGTGCAGGGCGGCCAGCATCTGGCGCAGCATGAGCAGCTGGCCGGCTTCCCAGCGGTTGAAGGCGTCGCTGTCGTGCGCCAGCAGGGTGCGCAGCGCATCGGCGTCGAGCTCGGTGTGCAAAATCACCGGGGCGCTAAAGCCACGCAGCAGCGAGGGGATGGGGGCGTGCTCCAAGCCCACCAGCCCGGTGAACACGAAGCGCTGCACCGGCGCGCTCAACACCAGGGTGCGGCTGGTGCCCATGGCCTGGCTTTCGCCTTCGAGCTGCAAGGGCAGGGCGCGGCCATCGGCGGCCAGCAGCCCGAGTGTGACCGGGATCACGAACGGCTCTTTGTGCGGCTGGCCCGGCGTGGCCGGGCAGTGCTGGCGCAGCTCGAGCGTGTATTGGCCTAGGGCCGGGTCGAACTGGGCGCTAGCGTGCACCCTTGGGGTGCCGGCTTGGGCGTACCAGCGCTTGAAGGCTTCGAGCTGCGTGGCCAGCGCGCTGCCGGGGTTGGCGTCGGCCATGGCCTGAGCAAAGTCGTCGCAGGTCACGGCTTGGCCGTCATGGCGCTCAAAATAGAGTTTGAGCCCGCGCTCAAAACCGGCGCGCCCGAGCGGGTCGAGTGCCGCGTCGCTGACCAGGGTCTGCATCATGCGCACCACCTCGGCCCCTTTTTCATAGACCGTGAGGGTGTAGAAATTGTTGATCTCGGCGTATTGGTCGGGGCGCACCGGGTGCGCCATCGGGCCGGCGTCTTCGGCAAACTGACTGCTGCGCAGCACGCGCACGTCTTCGATGCGCTTGACCGCGCGCGCCGAGGCGCTGGCGGCCATGTCTTGGCTGAATTCTTGATCCCGGAACACCGTCAGCCCCTCTTTGAGGCTGAGCTGGAACCAGTCGCGGCAGGTGACGCGGTTGCCGCTCCAGTTGTGCAGATACTCGTGCGCAACCACGCTCTCGACGTTGGCGTAGTCGGCGTCGGTGGCGCTGGCCGGGCTGGCGAGTACGTATTTGGTGTTGAAGATGTTGAGGCCCTTGTTCTCCATCGCGCCCATGTTGAAGTCGCTGGTGGCCACGATCATGAAGCGCTCGAGGTCCAACGGCAGGCCAAAGCGCGCCTCGTCCCAAGCGATGGCGGCCATGAGCGACTGCATGGCGTGCTCGGTTTTGTCAAGGTCGCCGGCGCGCACATAAATCTGCAGCGTGTGCGGTTGCCCACTGCGGCTGATGATTTTTTGCTCGCGCTGCACCAGCTTGCCCGCCACCAGGGCGAACAGGTAGCTGGGTTTGGGGTGCGGGTCGTCCCAGACCGCGTAGTGGCGCCCGCCTTCGAGCGCGCCTTGCTCCACCAGGTTGCCGTTGGACAGCAGCACCGGGTAGGTGGCTTGGTGGGCGCGCAACGTGACGCGATACCGCGCCATGACGTCGGGCCGATCGAGGAAGTAGCTGATGCGGCGAAAGCCCTCGGCCTCGCACTGGGTGAAAAAGGTGCCTTGGCTCAGGTACAGGCCCATCAGGTGGGTGTTTTTCTCCGGGCAGCAGGTGGAGAAGATTTCGAGCTCGAAGGGCTCGGGGCCGGCAGGCAGGTTTTCCAGCACCAGTTGGTCGGCGTCGAGCCTGAAGCTGCAGCCGGCGCCGTTTAGCAGCACCCGCGCCAGGTTCAGGTCGGTGCCGTCGAGGCGCAGCGGCTGCGCTGGCACGGCCGGGTTGCGCCGCAGTTGCATGCGGTTGAGCACGCGGGTTTTGACCGGGTCCAGGTCCAGGCTCAGATCGACGCGGTCGATCAGGTAGGCCGGGGCGGTGTAGTCGTGGCGCAGCACCACGGTGGCAGGGCCTTCACGCAGGGTCATGGTGGCTTTCTTGAGGGGGCAGTTGGGGCAGCAATGGGGGCGGCGATTGGGGGCAGTTCAGCCTATTCGACGCTGAGTTTTTTAGACGCCTTGTTTGAGCGCGGCTTCGATGAAGGGGTCTAGGTCGCCGTCGAGCACTTTTTGGGTGTTCGAGATTTCGACGTTGGTGCGCAGGTCTTTGATGCGGCTTTGATCGAGCACGTAGGAGCGGATCTGGTGGCCCCAGCCGACGTCGGTCTTGCTGTCTTCGAGCTTTTGCTGCGCTTCCATGCGTTTGCGCATCTCGTGGTCGTAGAGGCGTGAGCGCAGCCGTTGCCAAGCCAAGTCGCGGTTGCTGTGCTGGCTGCGGCTGTCCTGGCACTGCACCACGATACCGGTGGGGATGTGCGTCAGGCGCACGGCCGAATCGGTTTTGTTGATGTGCTGGCCGCCGGCGCCGCTGGCGCGGTAGGTGTCGGTGCGCACGTCGGCGGGGTTGATGTCGATCTCGATCGAGTCGTCGATTTCAGGGTAAACAAACACCGAGGCGAACGAGGTGTGGCGCCCGCCCGAGGAGTCGAATGGGCTTTTGCGCACCAGCCGGTGCACGCCGGTTTCGCTGCGCAGCAGGCCAAAGGCGTAGTCGCCCTCGATCTTGATGCTGGCGCCCTTGATGCCGGCGCTGTCGCCCGCGGTTTCGTCTTCGATCGTGGTGGTAAAGCCCTTGCGCTCGGCGTAGCGCAGGTACTGGCGCAGCAGCATGCTGGCCCAGTCGCAGGCCTCGGTGCCGCCAGCGCCGGCCTGGATGTCGAGGAAGCAGTTGAGCGGGTCGGCGGGCTGGTTGAACATGCGCCGGAATTCGAGCTGCTCGACCTGGGCGCGCAAGCCCGCCGCTTCGGTTTCGATGGTCGCGAGGGCCTCGGTGTCGGCGTCGGCGGCGGCGAGCTCGAACAGCTCGGAGTGGTCGGCCAGATCGCGCCCGATCTGGTCCAGCACGTGCACCACGTTCTCGAGGCTGCGCTTTTCTTTGCCCAGCTCTTGGGCGCGCTTGGGGTTGTTCCAGACCGTGGGGTCTTCGAGCGCGCTTTCGACTTCGGACAGTTTCAGGGCTTTGGCATCGTAGTCAAAGATACCTCCGCAGCTCGAGCGTGCGCGCGCTCAGGTCGGCAAGCAGGGCAGAAAGGGCGTTTTGTTGTTCGGCATCCATGATCGGTGGCGTGGGCATTCGGGTAAAACACGCATTTTCTCATGCGGCAAGCGCCGCTGCCACACCAAAGGCTTCCGCAGCCGGACCGATCAAGCCCCATCGGCAAAAAATGCCTGCAACAAAGCGGCCAAGGCCGCCGGTTGGTCGTGGTGCAGCATGTGGCCGGCGTCGGGCAACTGCTCGATGCGGCACTGGGGCTGCGCGGCTTGCAGGCGCTGGTGGAACTGCTCGCGGGTGTATTCGCCTTGGCGGTACCACTGGCCCAGGCTGTCGGCTTGGGCCTCGACCACCAGCAGCGGGGCGCGGATGCAGCGCCAGACCGCCAGCACCTCGTCGGCCCGGTACAGGTGCGGGTTGACGATTTTGTGCGCCGCATGGCCCAGCACCTGCCACTGGCCGCTGGCGTCGGGCGCGGCCCAGTGGCTGGCCAACCAGTCGGCTTTCTCGGGTGCAAGGCGGGGGTTGGTTTTGCGCAAGCGCTGCGCCACGGCTTGCGCGCTGGGGTAGCTTTTGAGTGCCAGCGTGCCTTGGCGCAGCGCGCCGATTTCATCGAGCCAGCGCGCGTAGCGTTGCGGGGCTTGCTCGGGTTGGCTGGCTGGCATGCCAAAACCTTCTACGTTCACCAGGCGGCGCACCAGCGCCGGCCGCACGCCGGCGTAGAGCATGGCCACGTTGCCTCCCATGCTGTGGCCCACCACGTCGAAGGCAGCCCCGGCGGGGCGGCCCAGCTCGGCGTTGAGGTGCGCGATCAGGGCATCGAGGTCGGCCAGATAGTCGGCAAACTGGTAGTGGTCGGCGCTGCCGTAGGCGAGCGGGTCGGAGGGCTTGGCGCATTCCAGCGGGCGCGAGTGGCCAAAGCCGCGCCAGTCCGGGGCAACGATCAAACGCTCGGTCAGCCAAGCAGGGGGCAGGGCATCGACCATGAACTGCCACGAGGCCGAGACATCCATCCAGCCGTGCAACAGCAGCAGCGGTGTGGCGTCCGGCCGGTGCTGGCCCCACTGGCGCAGGTGGTGGCGGAACCCACGCAGGGGCAAATACAGGCTGTGGCTGGGGTGGCGGATTGGGTACATTGCAGGGATTATCAGGAGACCAGCCATGCCCAGGTGTCAAACAGCGGACAAGCCACGCGCAAAGCCCGAACAATCGACAGCGACCCGAGCGGCCAAACAGCCGCCCCAGACCGATTTTTACGCCGCCTTGCACGCCGATTTTCACTGGCAGGTGCCGGAGTTTTTCAACATCGCCCAAGCCTGCTCGCGGCGCTGGGCCGAGCAGGCGCAGACCGCCCGCCAGACCGCCGTGATCGCCGACGGCCCCGACTGCGCCCAGCCGCGCCACCACAGCTACGCCGAGCTGCAGCAGGCCGCGAATCGGCTCTCGAACGGCTTGCGCTTGCTCGGGGTGCGGCGCGGCGAGCGGGTGGCGATCGCGCTGCCGCAGCGCTTCGAGACCGCCGTCGCCTACATCGCGGTGCTGCAGCTGGGGGCGGTGGCGGTGCCGCTGTCGCAGCTGTTTGGCCCCGAGGCACTGGAGTATCGGCTGCAAGACAGCGCCGCCAGCGTGGCGCTGGTGGACCAGCACAGCGGCGCGCTGGTGCAGGCGTTGCGCGCCCAGTGCCCGGCGCTGCGCCACGTGCTGGGCCTGACTGGGGCGCTAGACCCCGAGGTCATCGACTGGGCTGCGGTCCAGGAGGCGGCGAGCGCCGAATGCGCGCTGGTGCACACCCGCGCCGAAGACCCGGCGCTGCTGATCTACACCAGCGGCACCACCGGCAACCCCAAGGGCGCGCTGATCCCGCACCGGGCCCTGATCGGCAACCTGAGCGGCTTCATTTGCAGCCAGAACTGGTTTGGCTTTGACCCCCACGGGGCCAGCACGCCCTCGCAGGCGGTGTTCTGGAGCCCGGCCGACTGGGCTTGGACCGGGGGCTTGCTCGATGCCTTGTTGCCGACGCTGTATTTTGGCCGCCCGATCGTGGCTTGGAACGGGCGCTTTGCGGCGGCGACGGCCTTTGCGCTGCTGCAGCGGCACCGCGTCACGCACACCTTTTTGTTCCCGACCGCGCTCAAGGCCATGATGAAAGACTGCCCACAGCCGCGCCAGCTCTACCGGCTGCGCCTGCAGGCCATCATGAGCGCGGGCGAAGCGGTGGGCGATGCGGTGTTCGACTACTGCCGCCAGCAGCTCGGCGTGACGCTCAACGAGATGTTTGGCCAGACCGAAATCAACTACGTGGTGGGCAACTGCGCGCGCCTGTGGCCGGCGCGCCCCGGCAGCATGGGCCGCGCCTACCCCGGCCACCGGGTGGCGCTGCTCGACGAGCAAGGCCACGAATGCGCCCAAGGGCAGATCGGCGAGGTGGCGGTGCACCGGCTGGACCGGCACGGCGTGCCCGACCCGGTGTTCTTTCTGGGCTACTGGAACAACCCCGGGGCCACGCGCGCCAAGTTCAGCGCCGACCCGGCTTCCAGCTGGTGCCGCACCGGCGATCTGGCCGTGCGCGACGCCGACGGCTACCTGTGGTACCAAGGTCGCGCCGACGACATGTTCAAGTCGGCCGGATACCGCATCGGGCCGGGTGAGATCGAGAACTGCCTGATCAAGCACCCCGCCGTGCTCTACGCGGCCGTGGTGCCCAAACCCGACGCGCAGCGCGGCGCCTTGGTCAAGGCCTACTTGGTGCTGGCGCACGAGGCGGCGCAGCAGCGCGCGCGCTGCATCAACCCGGAGCAAGCGTTCGACCCGGCGCTGGTGGCCGAGCTGCAGGCGCACGTCAGGCAGCGGCTGGCGCCCTACGAGTACCCCAAAGAGATCGAGTTCATCGACGCCCTGCCCATGACCAGCAGCGGCAAGGTGCAGCGCCGCCTGCTGCGGCTGCAAGAAGAGGAGAGGGCGCAGCGGGGCTAGGCTGCCCGCCGCGGCAAGCAGCTTGGCAAGCAGCTTGGCAACCACCTTGGCGATCAGCCTAGCAACCACCCTCTCTAGCAACCACCCCGGCAACCACCCCCCCCGGCTACTGCTCCAGCACCCCCCCGCTGGCAGGCGTTGTTTGGAGGCGACTAGTCGATTCCTCTGCAGCCTCGCACGCCCCTCGGGTATGCGCTTTGGGTTAGGCTCTGGGGCTCATGAACCCCCAAGCCCCTGCCCCTGCCTCTGGGCCTTTGTCCGCCCCCTTGCCCCAGCCCCCGCAGCCGCCCGCCACCCGCCCCGCCTCCTTTTGGGCCATAGGCTGGCGCGCGCTGCGCCGCGACGCCCGCGCGGGCGAGCTGCACCTGCTGTTGCTGGCCGTGGCCTTGGCGGTGTCGGCGCTCACGGCGGTGGGCTTTTTTGCCGACCGGCTGCAGCAGGGTTTGCAGCGCGATGCGCGCCATCTGCTGGGCGGCGACGCGGTGGTGCGCAGCGACCAGCCCTTGCCCGCCGCCTTCGTGCAGCAGGCGCAGGCACTGGGGCTGGAGCTGACGCAGCACCTGGGCTTTCCCACCATGGCGCGCGCCGACGACGCCCAAGGCGGCGCCGCACGGCTGGTGGCGCTCAAGGCGGTGCAAGACAACTACCCGTTGCGCGGCCAGCTGCTGGTGGGCCTGGCGCCGGGTGATGCCGGGCAGGCCACCACCGAGGTGCCGCGCCCGGGCACGGTCTGGGTCGATCCGGCCCTGCTGGCCGGGCTGGGGGTGCAAGTGGGGCAGGCGCTGTGGTTGGGCGACAGCCGCCTGACGATCGAGCGCCTGATCGTGCTCGAGCCCGACCGCGGCGGCGGCTTCATGAGCCTGCAGCCGCGGGTGCTGCTGCACCACAGCGATTTGGCCGCTACCGGGCTGCTGCAACCGGCCAGCCGGGTGAGCTACCGGCTGGTGCTGGCCGGGCCCGACGCGGCCGTGCAGCAATACACCGCTTGGGCGCAGGCCGAGCTCGAGCGCAGCGGCGTGCGCGGGGCGCAGCTCGAATCGTTCGAGACCGGGCGCCCCGAGCTGCAACAAACCTTGGAGCGCGCCGAGCAGTTCCTCGGGCTGGTGGCGCTGCTGGCGGCGCTGCTGTGTGCGGTGGCGGTGTCGATTGCGGCGCGGGTCTATGCCACGCGCCACCTCGACAGCTGCGCCATGCTGCGCGTGCTCGGTCTGTCGCAGGCCACCATGGCGCGCGCCTATGCGCTGTCGTTCGTGCTCGTCGGTCTGTTGGCGGGTGTGATCGGGGTGCTGCTGGGCTATCTGTTGCACCACGGCTTTGTGATCCTGCTGGCCGAGCTACTGCGCGCCGAGCTGCCGCCACCCAGCGCCTGGCCGGCGCTGTTTGGCCTGGGGGTGGGCCTGACGCTGATGCTCGCCTTTGGGCTGCCGCCGGTGCTGCAGCTGGCGCAGGTGCCGCCGCTGCGCGTGATTCGGCGCGAAGTGGGCGGCATCAAGCCGGCCTCGCTCGGTGTGCTGCTCTTGGGTGGGATCGGCTTTGCCGCCTTGCTGCTGGCCGTGAGCCCAGACCTAAGGCTGGGCCTGATCGCGTTGGGCGGCGTGGCGCTGGCGGCGGCGCTGTTTACTGCGGCCAGCTTTGCCGCGGTGCGCCTGCTGCGGCGCTGGGTCAACGAAGCCACGGCCCCGACTTGGCTGCGCCTAGCCACGCGCCAGATCGCGGCCCGGCCAGCGTATGCGGTGCTGCAAATCAGCGCCTTGGCCATCGGGCTGATGGCGCTGCTGCTGCTGGTGCTGCTGCGCACCGACCTCATCAGCAGCTGGCAGCAAGCCACACCGCCCGATGCCCCGAACCGCTTTGCCATCAACATACAGCCCGATCAGGCCGAGGCCTTTCAGGCCAGCTTGCGCGCCCAGGGCATCGAGCGCTTCGACTGGTACCCGATGTTTCGCGGCCGGCTGGTGGCCATCAACGACCAGCCCATAGACCTCGAGGCGCTGCCCACCGACCGCGGCCGCCGCTTGGCCGAGCGCGAGTTCAACCTCTCGCACAGCGCGCAGGCGCCCAGCCACAACGCCATCGTCGCCGGGCGCTGGCAGCCCGAGGAACAGGGCGCGATTAGCGTGGAAGATGGCCTAGCCGAAGATCTGGGGCTGCAACTGGGCGACCGGCTCACGTTCGAGATTGCCGGCGTGCCGGTGCAGGCGCGCATCAGCAGCTTGCGCGAAGTCGATTGGTCGTCGATGCGCGCCAACTTTTTTGTGCTGTTCCCGGTGTCACAACTGCCCGAGGTGCCCGTGACCTACCTGAGCGCCTTTCGCGCCCCCGTCGCAGCCAGCTTCGACGCCGAGCTCGTGCGCGCGTACCCGAACATCACGCTCATCGACCTGAGCGCCACGCTGGCGCAGCTGCAGCAGGTGCTCGCGCAAGTCAGCCGCGCGGTGGAGTTTTTGTTTGCCTTTGCGCTCGCCGCTGGGCTGGTGGTGCTGTTTGCCGCCATCGGCGCCACGCGCGCCGAGCGCGAGCGCGAGTACGCCATTTTGCGCGCCCTGGGCGCCAAAACCGCCCTGCTGCGGCGCGTGCAGCGGGCCGAATTGGCCGGCATCGGCCTGCTGGCCGGGCTGCTGGCGGCATTGGCGGCGCTGGCCATCAACTGGGCGCTGGCGCGGTGGGTGTTTGGCTTTGACTGGACGCCCGCGCTATGGGCCCCCGCCGCCGGCGCACTGGCCGGGGCCGCGCTGGCGCTGGCGGCGGGCTGGGCCGGGCTGCGCGCCGTGCTGCGCACCCCGGTGGTGCAGACGCTGCGGCAGGCGGCGCAGTAGGGCATGGCATGAAGGGCGACTGCGCCATGAGGCGCTGGCGGCCCGAGTGCTCACGCCCGCAAGGGCCGCAGCAGAGGCTTGTGGGTTAGGATATGTTGCTTGCAATTGCGCCGGAGATCGCCATGAACACCACGCTCGAAATCTTGGAGGCCGAGGCCCTCAAGCTCCCCCCGTCAGAGCGCTCGCACCTGCTGGCGCGACTCATTGCAAGCTTGGATTTTGACCCCCAAACCGAGGCTGCGTGGGAGCGCGAAGCCGATCGCCGAGAGGCCGCATTGGAATCTGGCGCTGTGCTCGAGGTCTCTGGGCCCCAAGCCATCGCTCGTCTTCGGGCAAGGCTGGCTCGGTGACCTATGCGCTTCATCCTGGCGCCGAGCAAGACCTCGCCGACGCCCTCGACTTCTACACCGAGCAAGCTGGAGTTCTCGTAGCCCAAAGCTTCCTTAGCGAGTTCGAGCGTGTCGCCGAGCTGTTGGTCGAGCATCCCGGCATTGGCACACCCACCACAAGGGGGCGGCGCGTGTTTCCGCTGCGGGTGTTTCCTTACTCGGTCGTGTATCGAAGCCTGGAAACAAGCATTCGAATCCTTGTCGTTCGGCATCAACACAGGAAGCCCTGCTACGGCGGAGCTCGGGCGTAGGCCTGCAACGCGGGTACACAAGTTGACTGTGGTGACGCGCAACGTCGCAGACTTTAAGCCTTTTGGGGTCGAGGTGCTCAACCCGTTCCAGACCCCGCGCAAGTGAGGCAATGGCCGACGGCGCGCTATTTCAAGCTCGTGGCTGAGGCCGCCATGAGCGGCGCGTGTGGGTGCTGCAGCACGTCATACGAGCCAAAGACTTCCTGCGCGGACCGGGTTTCGGGCAGCACGTAAACGATGCCTTGGGTGCCGGTGAACGCCGGTTTGACGACTCGGTTGTAGAACTGCGCCGGCACATTGATGCAGCCAAGGGAAATGCGGTTGTCGGCCGCAGTCGGGCTTGCCAAGCGCTGGGCGCGCCGCTCACTGGGCCTGCCGGTCGCGACCCGGTGCAGGGCGATGGCCGTGCTGTAATCCACCCAAAGCAGTTCGACGCCGTTGACGTCGCGGCCCAGAAATGCGACGAAACGGCCGGCTGGTGTCGTGCGCTCCTCGGGGCGAATCTGGGACAGCTTGCGATCGCCAATGCCGGGCGTGGAATCGTCGCCAATTGCCAAGCCGAGCAGCGCCGGCGCAGCGCCTTGCAGTTGGCCAGAGGGATTGAACACCAGCACCCGGGCTTGGACCTTGTCCACAATGATGAATGGCTTGCCCTGGTTGTCTGCAGAGCGGACAACCCAGTTGGCAAGGTGCACCGCTGGCGCTGAAGCCGCTTCCTGCGCAAAGTGGGCCTGCTTGAGCGGACTGGCCACCCGCCCGGCATCTGCGGCGTCCGCGGCATCTGCAGCGGCCAAGGCGGGTGCGAGGGCCAGACCCGCTGCCAGCAGCCCCAAGCAAAGTCTGCGGCCTACCGCCTTGGCGTGCTTGGCCGATGCGCGCGCGTGCCACCAGGTGCTGAATGGAGCTTGTCGCATCGCAGGCCAGAGGTCGGGGCTTGATGGGGCGCTAGGCTGCGATGCGCGATGCTCAGTCGCGCGCTGCACGCGTAGGCACATGCGGCGGCGCGATAACGGGCGGAGGTGGGGGCACAACAACAGGTGGGGGCGTAACAACGGGCGGAGGCGGGGGGGGCGGCGCCACCACTGGGACGGGCAGTTCCGCTTGCCGGACCGCGAGGATCAGGTTGTCGGGGCCGGGAGTGAAGCCCGGCAGCAGTGCGGGCTCGACCGCGGGGAAGAAAGGGTTGACAGCGGGCATGAGCCTTGGCAGCAGCACGGACAGTTGAGGCCCGAAATCGGCCAAAGGTGCCTCAATGACGGGCGGAATGACGGGCGGAATGACGGGCGGTGGCGGTGCCGGTGGCGGTGCCGGTGCCGGTGCCGCAGTGATGTTGCCGGTGGTTCTCTGCACAATGGGGGCGCAGCAGTTGGCCGGGAGCGCAAACAGGCCAGCGTCAACACCCCCCAGGGTGAAGCCTGAAAAGGTGATGGGTTTGTCGTTGCCGACAGCAGCATTGTCAAACGTGGCGGTACTGCCTGGGTCGGCAATCAGGTTGACGTTGGCGGGGTTGCCCTTGAGTCCGGTGAAGGTTGCGATGTTGGTGCCATCGAAAACCTTGTTTGCCTCGGGAAACACCAGCATGAGCTGAGTCAGTGTGGCGCCCTCGGTCAGGGTGAAGCGGGGTAAAAAATCCGTGGGCGCGGTGTAGGAGTCCGGGTTGTAAATGATGGTCACGGGTGCATTCGTCACAGCGAGGGTTGTGGGTGTTAGAGGGGCGAATCGCACCGTGCCGCCCAGCACACCTGGCCCGGTGCCGTCGGTGTCGGCACGCAGCGTCAAGCCGAGCGGCAGGCCCAGGCTTCTCGTCGGGTCAAGCGTGCCTCGCGTCAGCGTGATGGCTGCGTTCACGTTCACGTTGTTGGCCGCGCACATCATGAGGTTGCCGTCGGTGACCGTGATGGCCGCGTTTTGGTTCAGGTCGCGTCCGGCTTCGAGCGAGACGCTGCCATTGGTCGCGGTGATGGCTGCAGCCACATTGACATCGCGGCCGCAGCACACCAAAAAGTTTCCGTTGGTGGCGGTCACGGGCGCGGCCACGGTCACGTCTTGGCCAGCGATCAAGCTCAGGGTGGTGGGGGCTGCGCTGGCGGTCCAAGACACCGCCTCGTTGACGGAAATATTGCGGTTTTGAGTGCCCGTGCCCGGCAACCCACCTATCGTGACGCTGGTGGTGACCAACTGGGCCGACAGCGTGCTGCCCGAAATGTTGTTGCCCGGGGCGCTGCCGATGACGAAATCGATCGTATTGATGAGCCAAGTGCCTGCCACCGCCAGCGGGGCAGCGGCGGTGGTGACGTCCACCGTTGGTGCGACATTCACCTGCGCCGCCGATGTTTCGATACGGCCGCCGTTGCCGCTCGTGGGCGCGCTGGCGTCGAGCGTGCCGTCCACGTTCATCGTGCCGGTTTGCATGTCGCCCAGCAGCAAGATCGTGCCATTGCGGTTCGCAATCGTTTGCGCCTGAATCACCCCGGTGTTGTTGACCACAGTTTGCAGCAGGTTGCCTGCGGCTTGTGTGCTCAGCAGCACGCGGCCACCGTCGGCGCTGATGGTGCCGCTGTTGCCAACCAGGGCGTTGACCGCCCCTTGATCCACTACCAGGTTGAGCAAGCCGTCGCCCATCACGTCGAGGGTGATCGCGTTGCCCGCAGCCAGCGCCACGGTGCCCAGCCTTGCCGAAATCACCCCCTGGTTGCTGACGTTGGTGCCCATCAAGACCACGTATCCGCCGGCGGCAGCCTGGATGTTGCCCTGGTTGATGACCGCACCGCTGCCCGCGTCAGTGAAGGCGTACCGGCCCGCCAAAAAGTTGGCGTCGCTTAAGCTCAGGGTCGATGCAAGCAGCCCGCCCACGCTGACGACCGCGCTGCTGCCAAACAAGACGCCGTTCGGGTTGAGCAGGAAGACCCTGCCGTTGGCAGTCAGGCTGCCCATGATTTGGGAAGGATCGGTGCCCAGCACGCGGTTTAGGGCCACCGAACTGCTGTCGGGTTGGATGAACTGCACCGTTTGGCCAGCGCCGATGCCAAAGCTCTCCCAGTTGATCACCACTTTGGCGGTCGACTGGTTGATGATTGTGCTCGTTGCGTCGCTGGCGATGGTGGCGGCACCGCCTGGTGCAACCACGCCACCCTGGGGCAGGGCGTAGGCGGTCGCGCCAAAGGCGAGCATCAGGCAGGCGGACAGGGCCTTGACGGCGAAGCGCACCGGACTCGGGTGCACGGCCGTGCGCGACGATATTTTCTGGCCGGCGCTGGTGCGGGTGCTTTCCGATGCGGCGACAAAGGTGCCCGAGCTGTCGTTCCAGATCGATTGGTGAATGCGGTTCATGGGTGAGTCCTTAAATGCGGTGTCGAGTCCGTGCCGTGGCGGCTGGCCGCTGGCCGCTGGCCGCGATCAAAAATATTTCACGGCCTGAATCCAGAACCGCCCCGACTTGTCCGGGGCCGAAAGCGCGCGCTCGTTGCCGAGCTTGCGGGCGTAGTAGGCCCGCACCAGGAATTTGTTGGGATCGGCCCAGACCAAGCCAACCCCCGCTGCACTCAGGTTGCGCTCGTTTGGCCCGGTCGTCCAAGGGTTTTTGTTGGTTCTGACGCTGCCGTGGTCCACGAAGCCAAGCAAAAGCACCTGCCCCGTCTGCTGCTCAGAAAACCTGGGCAGCAGCAACCTGGCTTCCAGGTTGATCAGATAGCCCTGGTCCCCGGGGGCTTCGCCCTGGGGGAAGGCGCGCACGCCGTTCATGCCGCCGAGCGTCATCTTCTCGGAAGGGTCGAGGTTCTTCGACGCCACCTGCCCGCTGATGCCGGCAAACAGCGAGACGGCATCGGTGACGCGCTGCAAGCGCGCTGCGCTGAAGGCGAGCTTGTTGAAGTGCCCATGGCTGCGTGCGGTGGCGGCGTCGTGCTGCCGTGCTGCCGGCGTCTGGATGTCGAGCTCGCCAGCCGACAGGCCGAGCGAGAACGTATTCAATCCGCCGCCGCCGAGGCGGTCGCGGTGGTCGCCATAGAGGCTGGCCGTGACCACGCCCACGCGCCTGTCCGTGACCATCGGGATGGAATCAATCCGGTCCTGAAAGGTTTTGGCGTCGTAGCGCAGTTGCGCGTAAAGATTCGTTTGGCGTGAGCGGACCAGCGTGTAGATGCCGTAAATGCTCGCCACATCGGCCTCGCCATGGGCCCGCAGGGGTGCAAACTCCCGGCCCAGTTCATATTCGAGGGTGCTGTAGGACACCCCGAGCGTTGCGCGGCCAAACGGAACCTGGTAAGACGCCCGCAGGTAGTTCAGGCCCGAGCCGGAGGTCACCGCCCGCAGGCTGGCGACATCGCCCAGCCCCAGCGGATTGTTCAGGTTGATGGTTGAGCCGAGGCGGTACTCGCCCGTGTAGCGGTTGCCAGCGTTGTCGGCATCGATGCTGCCGCTGATGCGTTGTCCGGGCGTGATGTCCACGATCAGGTCGGAGCTTCCCGGGGCGGTGCCCGGAACCAGCGTCGATTGGACGTTGACACCGGGAATGTCCGAGAGCAGCAGGAGGCGGCTCTCGAGCGGATCGGCCAAAATCGGGTCGCCGCTGTTCAAGCCGGCGAGCAGGCGCTTGGGCACCGTGTCGGACAGGGTGGACTGGTTGCGCACCACGATCTGGCCGTATGCGCCTTCGCTGACCGCGATGGTGACGGCGTTGTTCCGGATTTCCTGCGCCGGAAGAAACGCGCTGGCAGCGAAGAAGCCGTTTTTCACATAATGCGCCGTAATTTTCGCCGCCAGGTTGCGCAAATCGGTGAGCGACAATTCGGTTCCGGGGACGAAGCCGGTCAAGGCAATCAGTTCGGCCTCGGTAAAGGCGCGTGCACCCGTGATGTGCAGGCTGCGCACCAGAATTCTTGCCTCGGCGGCTCCGGGAATGGCCGGAGCCGGGCCGCGCTCGATACGGATTTCCGGTGGCGCCCGCTCCAAGACCGGGGCGGGTGGGATCTGCTGAATTTGCACCCCCGCACCGGGCAACTGCTGCGCAAAAAGGCTTTGGTTTAGCGCCAGCAGCGCGAATGGCAATAGGTGGATTGTTTTCATGGGGGGTATCTTTTGTAAAAATATGTGGGGAAAGGCGGTTTAGACCGGGAGGCGTTCGGTCAAACGGGGGTTCGACTTGTGTGCCGCAGCCGACTTGGCGCGTTTTGGACAGGCTAACACCCTTATTTTTAATGTCAATAGAGAATAAAAAGATACACCTTAATTGCCATCAGTTTTAAAACCGGGTTTTGGGTGTTTTAGATACCGTGCTTGGTATTGTTTGTCTATGGGGCGTGATCTCGCGCAGGCGCCGCCGGAGTTGCCAGCGCAACCCAAGATTGAGACGAAAAAAATTTGCTTGCCTGGGCTTGCGCGGGATCGAATACCGCTTGACCCGCCCACGGGCTCAATCGCACCGCATGCCTAGGGCGGCATGCTCGATGCGCGCTACAGCATCACCGGCCCGCCCTTGGCGAGTGCGCGCTGGTAGGCGGCGCGCGCGTGCACGCGCTCGAGCCAGGCGTGCAGATGCGGCCATTTTTTGCTGGCGCTGCTGGGGGGGCCGCCTAGGCGCGTGAGCGCGGCTTCGATGGGGTAGCTCATCTGGAAGTCGGCCAGGCTCAGGTGTTCGCCGGCGAACCAGGGGCGCTGCGCCAGTTCTTGCTCGATGAAGGGCAGGGCGCGTTGCAGGTTGGGGTCGATGAGCTTGAGCTGCACCTGCTGGCAGACGTAATGCACGATGGGCTGCACCAGCGGGCGCACGAAAAACGGCATGGGCTGGCGCGGCAGCATCTGGAACACCAGCTTCATCAGCAGCCACGGCATCAGCGAGCCTTCGGCGTAGTGCAGCCAGAAGCGGCAGCGCCGGTGTTCGGGGGTGCCGGGGGCGGGCACGAGCTGCGCTAGGTCGCCTTGGGCGCGCTCGGCAAAGGTCTCGGCCAGGTATTCCAGAATGGCAGCCGATTCGGCCACGACTTCGCTGCCGTGCACCAGCACCGGCGACTTGCCCAGCGGATGCACCGCTTTGAGCTCGGGCGGCGCCAGCCGGTTGCCGCGCTGGCGGGCGTAGGTTTTGAGCTCGTAGGGCAGCCCCATCTCTTCCAGCAGCCAGAGCACGCGCTGCGAGCGCGACTGCTCGAGGTGGTGCAGCACCAGCGTGTGGCTGTGGGGGTCGGCGGGCGCGGGGGCTGTGCTGGGCGTGTCCATGGTGCGATTCTGCAAGGTGGGGCTGGATATGGGGTGCGTCTGGGGTTCAACCCGTATTGCGCAGCCCGGCGGCGATGCCGTTGATGGTCAGGTGAATGCCGCGCTTGACCTTTTCGGCTGTGTTGCCGCTGCGGTGGCGCGCGATCAGCTCGACTTGCAGGTGGTGCAGCGGGTCGATGTAGGGGAAGCGCTGCTCGATCGAGCGCGCCAGCGCCGGGTTGTCGGCCAGGCGCTCGCTGTGGCCGGTGATGAGCGCGAGCGCCGCTCGGGTGCGCTGCCATTCGGCCTCGATGCGCTCGACGATGCGCTGGCGCAGCGCGGCCTCGGGCAGCAGCTCGGCGTAGCGGCGCGCCAAGGCGAGGTCGGCCTTGGCCAGCACCATGTCGATGTTGGAGAGCAGGGTGCTGAAAAACGGCCAGTGCTGGTGCATCTGGCGCAGCAAACGCTCGGCCTGCGCTTGGCCCAGTTCGGCGCACAGCGCCTCGATGGCGCTGCCCAAGCCATACCAGCCCGGCAGCATGAGGCGGCACTGGCCCCAGCTGAAGCTCCAAGGAATGGCGCGCAGGTCTTCGATGCGCTGGTTGGCTTTGCGCGAGGCCGGGCGCGAGCCGATGTGCAGTTCGGCGATTTCGCGAATCGGGGTGGCGCTGAAAAAATAATCGGCAAAACCCGGTGTCTCATAGACCAGTTCACGGTAGGCCGCCATGCTGGCGTCAGACAGGCGCTGGGCGGCGCGCAAAAAGCGCTCGGGCACCGGCTGCTCGGCGGGCAGCAAGGTGGCTTCGAGCGTCGCGGCCACCAGCGTTTCGAGGTTGCGCCGGCCGATGTCAGGGTTGGCGTATTTGGAGCCGATCACCTCGCCCTGCTCGGTCAGGCGGATCTGGCCGCGCACGGTGCCCGGGGGTTGGGCCAGAATGGCTTGGTAGCTCGGGCCGCCGCCGCGCCCGACGGTGCCGCCGCGGCCATGGAACAGGCGCAGCCGGATCGGCGCACCGAACTCGGCCCCGAGGCGATCGAACAGCGCCGCCAGCGCCGTTTCGGCTTGGTACAGCTCCCAGTTGCTGCTGATGATGCCGCCGTCTTTGTTGCTGTCGGAGTAGCCCAGCATCACCTCTTGCTCACCGTACTCGAGCGCGCTGGCGCGGCGCAGCATGGGCTCGATGCCGGGCAGGCGCAGGTAGGCATCCATGATCGCGCTGGCTTGGCGCAGGTCGGTGATGGTCTCAAACAGCGGCACCACGATCAGTTCGGCGCGCGCGTGGGCGTCGAGCGTGCCGTGCAGCAGCCCGACTTCTTTTTGCAGCAGCAGCACCTCGAGCAGGTCGCTCACGCTCTCGGTGTGGCTGATGATGGCATGCCGAATCGAGGCCGCGCCGTAGCGCTGGCGCGCTTGGCGCGCGGCCTCGAAGATCGCCAGCTCGCTCAGGGTGTGCGGCTGGTAGGGCGCTTCGGGGATGCGCAGCGGCCGCACGTCGTTGAGCAGGCGCAACAGCAGCGCCTGTTTGGCGGCTTCGGGTAGGGCGCTGTAATCGGCTTCGATGCGTGCCTGCGCCAGCAAGTCGGCCAAGGCGGCCTCGTGCCGATCCGAGCTTTGGCGCAAGTCCAGCGTGGCCAAATGGAAGCCAAACACCTCGACGGTGCGCAGCAGCGGCCGCAGGCGCGCCTCGGCCAGCGCGGCGCAACCCTGGGCGCTCAAAGCGGTGTCGATCAGGCGCAGATCGGCCAGAAAGGCCTCGGCGTTGGGGTACGGGTCCTGCGGGGCCACGGCGTGGCGCATGGCGTGGCCGCCGGTGAGCGCGGTCAGGGTGGCAGCCAAGCGGGCGTAGATGCCGGTGAGGGCGCGCCGGTAGGGTTCGTCTAGTCGGTGCGCGTTGGTGTCGGGCGAGCGCTCGGCCAGCGCCTGCATGTCGGGGGGCACGGGCAGCAGCATGGCCGAGAGCGAGAGCTCGCTGCCGAGCCAATGCACCTCGGTCAGGTGGTGGCGCAAAATCAGGTCGGCTTGGCGCTGCAGCGCCAGTTCGAGCGTGGCTGCGGTCACGTTGGGGTTGCCGTCGCGGTCGCCCCCGATCCACTGGCCCAGGCGCAAAAACGGCGGCACGCGCTGGCCCTCGAGCGCCGCTTCCACGCTGCGGTAGAGCCGGGGCAGTTCGGGGATGAAGGTGCTTTGGTAGTAGCCCAGCGCGTTTTCGATCTCGTCGGCCACGCTCAGTTTGGTAAAGCGCAGCAAACGGGTGTGCCACAGTTGCAGGATGCGCGCGCGCATCTGCGCTTCGTTGTCGGCCAAGCTGCGCTCATGGGCAAGGGTGTCGCGCTGGGCCAGCAGGCGTGCCAGTTCGCGCTCGGCGTCCAGAATGCTTTTGCGCTGCACCTCGGTCGGGTGCGCAGTAAGCACCGGCGCCACATGCGCCGTCTGCAGCGCCTGCGCCAGTTGCGCTTGGCCCACGCCGGCCTGCTGCAAACGGCCCCAGGTGTGCGCCAGGCTGCCGCGCTGGATGTGCCCGGCCTGCTCGTGCACCGCACGGCGGCGGATGTGGTGCCGGTCTTCGGCCAAGTTGGCCAGGTGGCTGAAGTAGGTGAAGGCGCGGATCACGCTCACCGCTTGGTCGTCGCTCAGGGCTTGCAGCAGGGCTTTGAGCTGGCGGTCGGCGGCTTGGTCGGCGTCGCGCCTGAAGGCCACAGACAGTTGGCGGATCTGCTCGATCAGCTCGAAGGTCTGCGCGCCTTCTTGCTCGCGGATCACGTCGCCGAGCAGGCGGCCGAGCAAGCGGATGTCGTCGATCAGGGGTTGGTCTTTTTTGGCCATCGGGTGCTGCGCTGCGCGTTGGATTAAGGCGGTGGGTGGGGGGTGGTCTCTGCGGCGTGCTCCATGGCCTTGACCAACGTTTTGCCCAGTTCTACGCCCCATTGATCATAGGGGTTGATGCCCCAGATGGCGGCTTGGCAAAACACCTTGTGCTCGTACAGCGCCACCAGCGCCCCCAGCGTGTGCGGCGTGAGCGCCGGCAGCCACAGGGTGTTGCTGGGCACGTTGCCGGCAAAGGTGCGGTGCGGCAGCAGGCGCTGCACCTCGGCTTCGCTGCAACCCTCAAGCCGCATGTGGCTGGCGGTGGCGGCGGCGTCGCGCCCCAAAGCCAGCGCGTCGGCTTGGGCGCGCAGGCTCAGGTTCACCAGCCGGTGCTGGGTCTGGGCTTCGGGCAGGGGCGTGTCGTCGGTGTCGATGCCGATGAAGTCGAGCGTGACCCGGTGCCGGCCTTGGTGCAGCAGTTGGAAAAAAGCGTGCTGCCCCTCGACGCCCAGCCCGCCCCAGACGATGGGCCCAGTGCCGATTTGCACCGCAGAGCCGTCGATGTGGGTGCTCTTGCCGTTGGATTCCATATCGAGCTGGCGCAGAAAATGCGCCAGGTGCTGCAGCCGGCTGGAGTAGGCGGCCAGACACAGCGTGGGGGTGTCGAGGAAGTTGCGATTCCAGATGCCTAGCAAAGCCAGCAGCAGCGGCAGGTTGTGCCGCGCCGGGCTGTGCCAGAAGTGCTGGTCCATGGCGTGGCCGCCGGCCAAAAACTCGCCAAAGGCCGCGGCCCCCACCGCCGCCGCCACCGGCAGCCCGATGGCCGACCAGACCGAGTAGCGCCCGCCCACCCAGTCCCAAAAGGTGTAGGTGTGCTGCGGCAGGTAGCCTTGGGCCTGCGCCAGCTCGGGGACGGCGGTGACGGCGATCAGGTGCGCGCCTTGGGCCGGGCCGTCGATGCCGTGGCGGCTCAACCACGCGCGCGCCGCCGCCGCCAGCAGCAGGGTTTCGGGGGTGGTGAAGCTCTTGCTTTGCACCACGAACAGGGTTTGGGCCGCATCCAGCGAACGCAGGGTCTGGTACAGGCTCCAAGGGTCGGGGTTGGAGACGAAGTGCAGTTGCAGTTCTGGGCTGGTGTGCGCCGCCAGCGCGGTGCAGACCATGTGCGGCCCGAGGTCTGAGCCGCCGATGCCGAGGTTGACCACGTGGCGGATGGGGCGACCACCGTGGCCTAGCCATTGGCCTTGGTGCAGGGTTTGGGCGGCGTGCAAGAAGCGCTCGCGTTCGGCGGCGATCTGCGCTGTGAGCGCGTCGCCCCAAGGGTGCCCGGGCTGGGCCGGCGCGCGCAGGGCTGGGTGCAGCGCGGCGCGGCCTTCGGTGGCGTTGACCAGCGCCCCGCAGCGCTGCGCCTCGATCTGGGCCGGAAGCGCCGATTCCTCGGCCAAATCGTACAGGGCGTCAAGCACGGCGTCGGTCAGGCGCTGGCGCCGGGCATCGAGCCGCAGGCCGCAGGCTTGCAGCTGCAGGCTGGCGCAGCGCGCATCCGGCTGCTGCAGCAGCGTGCGCAGATCCGGTAGGGGTTGTTGCGCCAGCGCTTGCAGTCGTTGCCAGCTGGGGCGCTGTTGGGGGGGCAGAAAGGAATCGGGCATGGTTGGTAAAGGTACGGGGGCTTCAGCGCGCCGCCGCGATCAGCTGCTCGAGCCGCACCGAATCGGCGCAAAAGGCGCGGATGCCTTCGGCCAGTTTTTCGCTCGCCATGGCGTCTTCGTTGAGCGCCAAGCGAAAGCTGGCTTGGTCGTGCTGCAGCGGTTGCAGATCGAGGGCGCGCGCGGCGTCGGCGTCGAGGGCGCGCGGCAGCGCGTCGGTGCTGGCCACCGGTTGCGCCAGTTGCGCCAGCAGCTCGGGGCTGATGGTGAGCAGGTCGCAGCCGGCCAGCGCCACGATCTGGCCGCAGTTGCGAAAGCTTGCGCCCATGATCTCGGTGCCGATGTCAAAGCGCTTGTAGTACTCAAAAATGCGCAGCACCGACTGCACGCCGGGGTCGTGGGCGCCAGCGCGGGCGGCTTCGTCCCACTGGCTGCCGGCCTGCTTTTTGTGCCAGTCGTAAATCCGGCCCACGAAGGGCGAAATGAGCTGCACCCGGGCCTGCGCGCAGGCCAGCGCCTGGCAAAAGGCGAACAGCAGCGTCAGGTTGGTGCGGATGCCGCGGCGCTCGAGCTGCGCTGCGGCCTCGATGCCCTCCCAAGTGGCGGCGATCTTGATCAGCACCCGGTCGCTGGGCACGCCTTCGGCTTGGTAGAGCGCCATCAGGCGCTCGGCGCGCTCGATGGTGGCGGCGGTGTCGAAGCTTAGGCGCGCATCGACTTCGGTCGATACCCGGCCGGGGACGATGGCCAGAATCTCGCAGCCGAAACGTACCAGCAGCCGATCGACGATCTCGTCGCTGGGCCGGCCGCCAAAGCGCGCTACGGTCTGCGCCAGCAGCGGGGCGTAGTCGGGTTTTTGCACCGATTTGAGGATCAGCGAGGGGTTGGTGGTCGCGTCTCGCGGCTGGAACTGCGCCAGTTGCAAAAAGTCGCCGGTGTCGGCGACCACGGTGCTGTGCTGTTTGAGGGCTTCGAGCTGGTTCATGGTGGGGGTGCGTTTAGTTCAGGGGCACGCTCAGGCGCTGGATGAGCGCGCTGGTTTCGGGGCGCACGCCGCGCCACCAAGCAAAGGCTTCGGCGGCCTGCTCGACCAGCATGCCCACGCCGTCTGCGAGCTGGCGCACGCCGGCCTGCTGGGCCTGGCGCAAAAAGGGCGTCAGGCCCTTGCCATAGACCATGTCGTAGGCCAAGCCCTCGGGCTTGAAGGCATGGGCGGGCAGCGGCAGCGCCTCGGCGCTCAGGCTGGCCGAGGTAGCGTTGAGCACCAGGTCGAAACTCTGGGCGAAACGCTGGGGCTGCGCCAGCGCCTCAAAACCGCCGCCGTGCAACACCGCGGCATCGGCCCCCAGCGCGACGAACTCGCGCACCAGCGCCTCGGCCTTGGCGGCGTTGCGGTTGAGCACCCACAGCTGCGCCGGTTGGGCGCGCAGCAGCGGCAAAATGGCCCCGCGGCTGGCCCCGCCGGCCCCGAGCAGCAACACCGTGCGGCCGGCCAGCGGCTGGCCCAGGTTGTGGCTCAGGTCGCGCACCAGGCCGCTGCCGTCGAAGTTTTCGGCCAGGCAGCGCGTGCCCTCAAACTTGAGCGCATTGGCGGCCCCGGCGCAGCGCGCGCTCTCGGCCAAGTCGGTGGCGTAGGCGCAGGCGTCGAGCTTGAAGGGCAGCGTCACGTTCACGCCGCGGCCGCCGCCGGCGCGAAAGCGCTCCACGGTGGCGGCAAACTGACCCGCCCCCAAGGGAGCTTCGATGGCTTCGTAGCTTAAAGTTTGGCCCGTGGCAGCGGCAAAAGCGCGGTGGATGGTGGGCGATTTGCTGTGGCCTATGGGGTGGCCGATGACGGCGTAGCGGTCCATGCGCAGGCAGATAGTGGAGTGGCGATCAAAATGGCGATCGGGGCAGGTGCCGCATTGTCGCCGATGCGCTGGGTGTGTTTGTTGCAGCGCGCCAGCGCGGCGGCTGAATTGCGCTACATTGGCAATGTTACGTTCTCGGTCAAACCGATGCAGTCTGCAACCAGCACCCACACCAGCCCCAGCCGCGTCTCCAGCTCCGAGCCGCTGCGGCAAGCCGCGGCCGCACCCCAAGCACGCCCCAGCCCGGCGCTGTTCATTTCGCACGGCTCGCCCATGCTGGCGCTGGAGCCCGGCCAGACCGGCCCGGCGCTGGCGGCTTGGGCGCAAGCCGAGTGCGCGCGCCAGCAGCCGAGCGCGGTGCTGGTGCTGTCGCCGCACTGGATGGCCGACTGCGCCGCCGTGATGACGCACCCCCAGCCCGCCACTTGGCACGATTTTGGCGGCTTCCCCGAGCCGCTGTACCGCTTGCAGTATCCGGCCCCAGGCGCACCGGCGCTGGCGCAGCAGGTGCTGCAGCTGCTGCAAGCAGCGGGCATCGCCACCCGGCCCGACGCGCAGCGCCCCTTCGACCACGGCGCTTGGGTGCCGCTGCGCTACCTGCTGCCCAAGGCCGAGGTGCCGGTGCTGCAAGTGGCCTTGCCCCACGGCTACGGGCCGGCCGAGGTCTATGCCATGGGGCAGGCGCTGGCCCCTTTGCGCCAGCAGGGCGTGTGGCTCGTGGGCTCGGGCAGCATGACGCACAATTTGCACGAGTTTTTTAGCAGCCGTCCGGCGCAGGACGCCGAACCTGCCGACTACGTGAGCGCCTTTGCGCGCTGGGTCGAGCAGCGGCTGCTGGCGCACGAGCGCGAGGCGCTGCTGAACTACCGCGAGTTGGCACCGCAAGCCGCGCGCGCCCACCCCACCGACGAGCATTTTTTGCCGCTGTTTTTTGCCCTCGGGGCCGCAGCTTGGGGCCAGAGCGCAGCCTCGCAAGCCGAGCCAGCGCCGCCGCACTACCTGACGCGCGAGGTCATGCACCGCTACCTGGCCATGGATGCGCTGGTGCTGCAATGAAGCCGCGCATCATCGCCGTCGTCGGCACCGGCGGCACCATCGCCGGTTGCGCGCAAAACCCGGGCGACGCGCTGAACTACCGCGCGGCGGTGCGGCCGGTGCAGGATTTGTTGGCTGGGCTGGCGCTGCCGCCGGGTTTGGCCATCGAGGCGCAGCAACTGGCGCAGATCGACAGCAAAGACGTGACCGAGGCCCATTGGCGCGCCCTGTTGCAGGCGGTGCAGCACCAGCTCGAACGGCCCGAGGTGCGGGCGGTGCTGGTCACGCACGGCACCGACACGCTCGAAGAAAGCGCTTTTTTGCTGCAAGCGGTGCTGCAGCCGACCAAGCCGGTGCTGCTGGTGGGGGCCATGCGCCCGAGCACGGCCTTGCTGAGCGACGGCGCGCAAAACCTGGCCGACGCCTTGCAACTGGCCGCCACGCCCGGCGCGCGCGGGGTGCTGGTGCCGTGCGCCGGGCAGATTTATGCTGGGCACGAGGTGCGCAAGCTGCACCCGCATCGGCTCGATGCCTTTGGCGCGGGCGACGCCGGTGCGCTCGCGGCGCTGGTGGGCGGGCGTTTGCAGCGCTGGCGGCCGTGGCCGGGTGAGGGCTGGTCGGACCCGCCCCCATCCCCACGCCTGCTGCCGCGCCTGCTGGCCGCAGCGCCTTGGCCGCGGGTGGAGTGGCTCAGCAGCCACGGCGCGCAGAGCGGGGCGCTGGTGCGTGCGCTGCTGCTGCAGCACGCTCAGGCCGACGGCAGCGAGGCGCCGCTGCGCGGGCTGGTCGTCGCCGGCACCGGTAACGCCACGCTGCACGAGGCGCTGGCGCAGGCGCTGCAGCAGGCCGAGCAGGCAGGGGTGGTGGTCTGGCGCTGTTCGCGCATCGGCGCGTGCGTGCCTGCTGGGCCAGATGCGGCGCGCTGGGTGCTGGGTGGGGCAGGTCAAGCGCTGGACACCGGTGCTGATGATGCAGCCGATGCGACAGCAACCGCTCCAACCTCCGAAGGAACTTCCGTGGCCGCCACAGCCAAGGCTGCCCTAAGCGGCTTTGCCGCCACCGCGCTGCCAGCGCCGCAGGCGCGGCTGGCGCTGCAGCTGCATTTGCTGGCGACCGAGTGGCAGAAGAAGAGCCCCCTCAGCCTCTCAGCCTCAGCCCGTCGCTTTAGCTCTGCAAAGCGGCGAACACGCGGGCGGTGATGGCTTCGACCGTGCCGCTGCCGCTGATCGAGCGGTATTTGGGCGCCACGGCGGGTTCTGCGGCGGCCCAAGCCGAGTAGTAATCGACCAGCGGGCGCGTTTGGGCGCTGTAAACCTCGAGCCGCTTGCGCACGGTGTCTTCTTGGTCGTCGGCGCGTTGCACCAACGGCTCGCCCGTGAGGTCGTCGAGCCCGGCGACTTTGGGCGGGTTGAACTTGAGGTGGTAGGTGCGCCCCGAGGCCGGGTGCGAGCGCCGCCCGCTCATGCGCTCGATGATGGCCTCGAAGGGCACGTCGATTTCGAGCACGTAGTCGAGCCGCACGCCTGCGGCCTTGAGGGCGTCGGCCTGCGGCAGGGTGCGCGGGAAGCCGTCAAACAAAAAGCCTTGGGCGCAGTCGGGCTGGCTGATGCGGTCTTTGACCAAGCCGATGATCAGGTCGTCCGAGACCAAGCCGCCCGATTCCATCACCGCTTTGGCTTGCAGCCCCAAGGGGGTGCCGGCCTTGACGGCAGCGCGCAGCATGTCGCCGGTGGAGATCTGGGGAATGCCAAACTTTTGGCAAATGAAGGTTGCCTGGGTGCCTTTGCCGGCACCAGGGGCACCCAACAGGATCAGTCTCATGGGTTTCCTTTATTGGAGTCGTGATTGCGCATTGGCACGACGCTGGCGTGCCTGCCCGCTGCCGCTTGGGCTGCAAGGGTTTCAACCTTGCAAGGATAGCATGGCACATCTTGAGGCTGGCTTACAGGCGGCCAGCGGTTGCGTCCCACAGCGCGCGCACCCGCTGCAGGTCGGCCTCGGTGTCCACACCCGGCCCGGGCGCTTGCTCGGTGACGTGCACCGCGATGCGCTCGCCGTGCCAGAGCACGCGCAGCTGTTCCAGTGCCTCGCACTGCTCCAGCGGCGCGGCCTGCAGTTGCGGGAAGCGGCGCAAAAACCCGGCCCGGTAGCCGTACAGGCCGATGTGGCGCAGCGGTGCAGGTTGCGGCACCACTGGGGTGCCCGCTGCGCTGGGCTGCCCGGGCAGGGGCGTGGCGACAAGATGATCAGCGAGCAAGTCAGCGGCTGGTTCGGCAGACAGATCGGCAGTCAGACCGGCAGGACGGTCGCGCCAGTGGGGGATCGGGGCGCGGCTGAAGTACAGCGCCCGCCCTTGGGCGTCGAGCACCACTTTGACCACGTTCGGGTTCAGGAACTCGGCGGCGCTGTGCAAGGGGTGTGCGGCGGTGCTCATGGCGCAGTCGGGGTGCTGTTGCAACTGCTGCGCTACCGCCGCCAGCAGTGCGGGGGCCATGAGCGGTTCGTCGCCTTGCAGGTTGATGACCAAGGCCTCGTCGGGCCAGCCCAGCAGGGTGCAGGCTTCTGCCAGCCGGTCGCTGCCGCTGGCGTGGTCGGGGCGCGTCAGGATCGCCTCAATGCCGTGCTGCTGGCAGGCTTGTACGATGCAGAGGTCGTCGGCCGCCACCGTGACCGACAGCGCCTGGCTGGCCAGCGCCCGCTGCGCCACACGCACCACCATCGGCGCGCCGCCGATGTCGGCCAAGGGTTTGCGCGGCAGCCGGGTCGAGCCGAGCCGGGCCGGAATCAGGACGTGAAAGGGGGGGTGCAAGGGGCGCATCAAAGCGCGGCTCTGGGCGGGTCGGGCCGCGCGGCTTCTTCGGCGCTGATCGGGCGCGCCTCGTTTTCCAGCATGATCGGGATGCCGTCGCGGATCGGGTAGGCCAGCCGGGCGCTGCGCGAGAGCAGCTCTTGCTGTTCGGGCTTGTAAACCAGCGGCCCCTTGGTGACGGGGCAGACCAAGAGTGAGAGCAGTTTGGCGTCCATGGCCGGGATGATACCCGCTTGCTGCGCGCCATGGCGCAGGCCTTGGGTGGTGGCGGCAGCAGCGAAAGTCGGCGCTGGCGGCGCAGCTGCTGGGCCCAATCGCCTGCCAGCCTTTTAGGGCGAAGGCGCAGCCACCCGGCCCAGGGCCTGATCGATCGCCGCGTAAAAACCGCAGTCTGGCTCTTGCTCCAGTGCCACGGCCCAGACGCGGTGCGCCGGCGCGCCGGGCTGGCGCAGGGCGGCAAAAAGCTTGACCGCGTCTTTTTCGGTGCACAGCCAGTCTAGGTCGCTGGGGTAGGGGGCGAGCGCCTGCAACAAGGTGGCGCCGTCGGCGTGGTCGGGCAATGCCAGGGTGTGTTGCAGCGCCAGCCCGCGCTGGCGCAGCAGGGCAAAAAAGGCCTCGGGCTGGGCGATGCCGGCCAGCGCGGCGCAGCGCAAGGTCGCTGACACCGGGGCCGGCTCCACCTCCGTCTTGCCTTGCTCGCCGTGGCCGTGCGCGGGCGACTGCACCCAGCGCTGCAGCGCCAGCCGCCGCCCGTGGGCGTCGTAAGCTTGATCGGTCAGCCGGCGCGTGGCGGCAAAGGCTGGGGCGCCTGCAGCCAGCGCCGGGTCGGGGCGGGCACCGGCAGGCAGCCCGGTTTGCAGCATCAGCAGCGGCCCGCCGCCCCAGACCGGCGCCGGCCAGGGCTGGCGCAGCATTCCGGCCGGCAGCAGCCAGCCGTTGCCGTGGCCGCGGGCGTCGAATACCAGCACGGTCAGGTCGCGCGCCAGCGCCCAGTGCTGCATGCCGTCGTCGCACAGCAGCAGGTTGACGCCGGGGTGCGCCGCCAGCAGCGCCCGCCCGGCGGCAGCGCGGTCGCGGCCCACGTACACCGGCACGCCCGTGGCTTGGGCGATGAGCAGCGGCTCGTCGCCGGTTTGGTCGGCGTGGCTGTCGGCTTGCACCGGCAAGCACCCCGTGCTGCGCCGGCCGTGGCCGCGCGAGAGCACGCCCGGCCGCCAGCCTTGGGCCTGCAGGTGTTGCACCAAACCGATCAAAGTGGGGGTTTTGCCACTGCCGCCCACCACCACGTTGCCCACCACCAGCACCGGCACCGGCAGCCGGCTGGAGCGCTTGAGGCCGCTGCGGTAGAGCGCGCTGCGCAACGCCCAAGCGGCGCGGGTGAGCAGCGAGAGCGGCCACAGCAGGCAGGCCAGTGCGCCGCGTGCCAGCCAAGCGCGCTGCAGCGCGTGCACCCAAGTGGCGCGGGCGGGGGCTAGGGGTTCGTGCCGTTCAGCGCTCACGCGGCTGCTGGGTGGCAAAGGTGATGCGCTGCAAACCGGCGTTGCGCGCCGCCTCCATCGCGTTGATGACCGATTGATGCGTGGCGGCCGCGTCGGCGTTGATCACCAGCGTGGGCTCGGTTTGGCCAAGGGCGGCTTGTTGCAGCGCCGCTGTGAGTGCCTGCACGCTGGGCGTGGTGAGCACTTGCCCGCCCACGGCATAGCGGCCGTCGGCCCCGATGGCGACCACGATCTCGTGCGCCTGCGTTTGCGCCGCTTCGGCTTCGGCGTCGGCTTCGGGCAGGCGCACCTGCAGCTGGGTGTAGCGGCTGAAGGTGGCGGTGAGCATGAGGAAAATCAGCACCACCAGCAGCACGTCGATGAACGGGATCAGGTTGATTTCGGGATCTTCCCGATCGCGGCGGCTAAAGCGGATGGCCATGCTCAGCTCCTAGGCCAAGTTAGGGGCGGCGCAGCGTCAGCAGGTGCTGGGCAAAGCGTTCGGCGGCCACCTCCATCTGCAGCAGCCAGGCTTCGTTGCGGGCGCGAAAGTAGCGCCAGAACATCAGCGCTGGAATGGCGATGATCAGGCCAAAGGCGGTGTTGTAGAGCGCGATCGAGATGCCGTGTGCGAGCTGCTCTGGGTTGCCGCCGCCCGGTGTGAGGCCGCCCGGCCCGGCCTGGGAGGCAAAAATCTCGATCATGCCCACCACCGTGCCCAGCAGGCCGATGAGCGGCGCAACCGACGCAATGGTGGCCAGCGCCCCGAGGTGTTTTTCCAGCTTGGCGGCGGCAAAGCGCCCGGCGGCCTCGAGGCTGGTGCGCAGCTCGGCTTCGGTGCTGGCGGGCTTTTGGTGCAACTGCTGCAAGCCGGCGGCGAGCAGTTCACCCAATACCGAGTTTTGGGCCAGTTGTTGCACCACCTGGGGCGGAGGAACGGCCTTGAGCGACACCGCAATCGCTTCATCGAGCAGTTTGGGGGGCGCCACGCGGGCCACCCGCAGGCTCAAAAAGCGCTCGACGACCAGCGCCAAACCCACCACCGAGCAGGCAATGAGGGGCCAGATCGGCCAGCCGGCGGCTTGTATGATCGTAAACAATGCGGGTCTCCTTGCGGCCGCGGCGCGGCGCTTGCAGGGCCCCGATTATCGCCCAGCGCAGCGCTGCGGAGTGCCCAGCGGGCCTGTGGATAAGTTTGTGGGTAACGATCTGGCTGATTTGCATTTATCCGGCTTCGATGCTGCGATATTTTTTTCAAGCCTCGCAAATTTTTTTAAAAGCTGTTTTGAATCAAAAGGTTGAAAAATGAATGCAAGGCGGGGCGAGAGCCGAGTCGATCTAAGTGCTGTGGGGCTCCCTTGTGGACAGTTTCAATTTTGGGGTTCGCATGGCCGCGGCTGATGGGCTCTTTCAGAGGGGCGGCGAGGCGCCGCTGTGGGCCGTGGGCGAGCTGCTGGCGGCCTTGTCCGAGGCGCTGCAGGCGCAGTTCAACCCGGTGCGCGTGGTGGGCGAGGTGTCGGGCTATGTGCGCGCCGCCAGCGGCCACAGCTACTTCACCCTCAAAGACGAGCGCGGGCAACTGCGCTGCGCGCTGTTCAAGCGCGCGGCGGCAGCGGCGGCGCTCGATTGGCGCGACGGCGTGCAAGTCGAGCTGCAAGGGCGCATTGACATCTACGGCGCCCGCGGCGAGCTGCAGCTGATCGTCGAGGCGGCCCGGTTGGCAGGGCAGGGCGGCTTGTTCGAGCAGTTCATGCGCCTCAAAGCCCAGTTGCAGGCCGAGGGCTGGTTTGACCCGGCGCGCAAACGTCCGCTACCCGCTTGGCCCACGCGCATCGGCGTCGTCACCTCGCCAGACGCGGCGGCCTTGCGCGACGTGATCACCACCCTGAGCCGGCGCGTGCCGCATCTGCCGGTGCGCCTGTACCCGGCGCGGGTGCAGGGCGAGGGGGCGCCGCAGGCCCTGTGCCAGGCGCTGCAGGCGGCGGCAGCGCAGTTTCAGGCCGGTGGCGGCTGCGATGTGCTGCTGCTGGTGCGCGGCGGCGGCTCGCTGGAGGATCTGTGGGCCTTCAACGACCCGGCGCTGGTGCGCCAGATCGCCCAAGCGCCCATGCCGGTGATCTGCGGCGTCGGGCACGAAACCGATTTCACTTTGGCCGATTTTGTTGCCGACCTGCGCGCACCCACCCCCACCGCGGCCGCCGAACTCTGTGCGCCCGAGCGCAGCGCCCAACTGCGCCACCTCGAGCGCTGCGCGCAGCGCCTGCAGCAGGGCGTGGCAGGCCAACTGGAGCAGCAGCGCCAGCGCCTGCAGCGCTGGCAACACAGCTGGCAGACCGCCGCCGCGCGCGACCTCGAGCGGCGCCAGTTGCGCCTCGACCACCAAGCCGCGCGGCTGCAGGCGCTGGACCCGCATGGCGTGCTGCAGCGCGGCTATGCCTTGCTCAGCGACGCCAGCGGGCGGCCGGTGCTGCGCTGCAGCGGCGTGCAGGTGGGGCAGGCACTGCGCGCCCGCTTGGCCGATGGCCAGCTGGATTTGACCGTGTCTGCTGCGGGGAACTAGAGGCTCTGCCTACAATGCGTGGTGGCTGTGGCTGCGCGCCCAAGCGCACGGTTGCTGCCCGCGAAACGTTTACCAAACCCACCGGAGCCCATTGCCCATGCAACACACCCTGCCCCCGCTGCCCTATGCCCCCGACGCGCTGCAGCCGCATTACTCCCAGGAAACACTCGAGTTTCACCACGGCAAGCACCACAACGCCTACGTGGTCAACCTCAACAACCTGCAAAAGGGCACCGAATTCGAGTCCATGACGCTCGAAGAGATCATCAAAAAATCCAGCGGCGGCATCTACAACAACGCGGCCCAGATCTGGAACCACACCTTTTTCTGGAACTGCATGTGCCCCGGTGGCGGTGGCGAGCCCAGCGGCGCGCTGGCTGCGGCCATCACGGCCAAATGGGGCAGCTACGCCGCTTTCCGTGAAGCCTTCGTCAAGAGCGCGGTCGGCAACTTCGGCTCGGGCTGGACGTGGCTGGTGCAAAAGCCCGACGGCTCGGTCGATATCGTCAACACCGGCGCTGCCGGCACGCCTTTGACCACGGCCGACACCGCGCTGCTCACCGTCGATGTCTGGGAGCACGCCTACTACATCGACTACCGCAACCTGCGGCAAAAATTTGTCGAGACCTTCTTCGACAAACTGGTCAACTGGCGCTTTGCGCAGGCCAATTTCGCCTGATCGTGAGCCGTGCTGGGGCCTTTGGGCCTCAGCCTTCGCTCCGTCAGCCTTCGCCTTGGCACCGAGCCGGCTTGGGCAGGGCAGGCGCAAGCAGCAGCCGTTGCTTTAGCGCTGGCGCGACTTCATGGCGCGCTCCACTTCGCGCTTGCCTTCGCGCTCTTTGAGCGTGTCGCGCTTGTCGTGCTCGGCCTTGCCCTTGGCCAGCGCGATCTCGCATTTCACGCGCCCGTTTTTCCAGTGCAGGTTCAGCGGCACCAAGGTGTAGCCCTTTTGCTCCACTTTGCCGATCAGGCGCTGGATTTCGGCTTTGTGCATCAGCAGCTTGCGCGTGCGCGCGCTGTCTGCCGGCAAGTGGCTGCTGGTGCTGCGCAGCGGGCTGATGAGGCAGCCGATCAGGTACAGCTCGCCGTCGCGGATCACCACGTAGCCCTCGGTGAGCTGCGCCTTGCCGGCGCGCAGCGCCTTCACTTCCCAGCCTTGCAGCACCAGGCCGCACTCGTGGCGTTCCTCGAGGTGGTAGTTGAAGGCGGCTTTTTTGTTTTCCGCGATGCGGGTCGTGGTGGCGGCGGTGTTTTTGTTTGGGGTGGACATGGGGCGGGGGAAAGCGGGGCGGCCAGGGGCTCTACAATCCGGGCACGGCCTTGCATTGTATGAAAAGCATCCACAAGTCGGTACTGCTCTGGCACAGCGCCCACGAAATGTTCGCGCTGGTCAGCGATGTGCCGCGCTACCCCGAATTTTTACCTTGGTGCAGCGCCGGCGTGGTGCTGGAGCAGCACGAGCAGGGCATGGTGGCCTCGATCGGTATGTCGATGGCCGGCATGAAAAAGAGCTTCACCACCCGCAACACCCACGTCGAAGACCGGCGCATCCAGCTTGAGCTGATCGACGGCCCGTTCTCTCACCTTGACGGCATCTGGGAGTTCAAACCGGTGGGCGACGGCACACAACGCGCCTGCCGCGTCGATTTCACCCTCAACTACGGCTTTGCCAGCAACACCTTGGCCACGCTGGTGGGGCCGGTGTTCGACAAGATCGCGGCCAATCTGGTCGATGCCTTCGTCAAGCGCGCCGACCAGGTCTATGGCGAATGACGCTTGACATCACGCTGGTGCAAGCCTGTGGCCCCTCGCAGGTGCAAGAGTGGCGGCTGCAAGTGCCAGCCGGCACCACCCTAGGGCAAGCGCTGCAACTGGCGTTTGGACCGGCCGGGGCTTTGCGTTCCACCACGCCCGCCGACACCGCCGACGCTTGGCTGCAAGCCGCTGCGGCGGGCGAGGTCGGGGTTTGGGGCCGTGTCGAGCCCGCTTCGACCCCCTTGCACGACGGCGACCGCATCGAGCGCTACCGGGCGCTGCGGGTGGACCCCAAAACGGCGCGGCGCGAGCGCTACCGCAAGCGGGCCAAACCCCAAGCGCGCTGAAACCCCAGCCCCTCAGGGCCGGTTGGGTGCGGCTGCTGGCGGTGGTGGTGCGGCTTGCGGGGTGCCAGCCGCGGCTGGCGCCGGCGCGCAGTTGTCGCGCACGATCTGGCGCAGGCGCACGCTTTCGGCGCGGCGCATGGCCTCGTCCATCGTGACGCGCTGGCCCTGCTCATTGACCATGAAAAGGGGTTGGCTGGCTCCGGCTTGCAAAGTCTCGAGCGAGGCGCGGGCGCGCTGGCAGTTGTCGGCCCGGATCTGGGCGTTGCGTTGTTCGACTTGCTGGCGCAACTGTTCGTCTGTCAAGCGGCCGGCGCCTGCTGCGCCAGCCCCGGGTGGGGCAGGCTGGGCAGGTGCAGCGGCCGGGGTGCCTTCGGGCGCTGCACCGAGCGCAGGGCTGGGCACCGGACTTGCATGCGGCCGACGCAAAATGCGCTGATCGGGCACGCTGGCCGGCGGCGGCATGTCGCTCGCCACGCGGCGGCCGTGGTCATCGAGCCAGACCCAAGTCGGGCCAGCTGCCTGCACGGCGCTGACCAGCAACAAACCGACCACCAAAGCAACCAGCCCCATGCGCGGTAAGCGCAGCAGCCAGTAAATTTTTGAAATGTGGGTGTGGATCAAGGTGTGCATACCGATAGACCATGATGAAAGCGCAATATACCCGCACGTCGGCCCGCCTACAATAGCGCTTTTGGAGTTCACTCTATGCGCCTGCTTGGAAAAGCGCTCACTTTCGACGACGTGTTGCTGGTGCCAGCCTACTCGCAAATCCTGCCCAAAGACACCTCGCTGGCCACGCGCCTGACGCGTGACATCACGCTCAACTTGCCGCTGGTCTCGGCCGCCATGGACACCGTCACCGAAGCCCGGTTGGCGATCGCACTGGCGCAAGAGGGCGGCATCGGCATCGTACACAAAAACCTCACGCCGGCCGATCAGGCCGCGCACGTGGCCAAGGTCAAACGCTACGAGTCGGGCGTGCTGCGCGACCCGGTGGTCATCACCCCCGAGACCACGGTCTATCAGGTGCTGCAGCTGTCCGAAGAATTGGGCATTTCGGGCTTTCCGGTGCTCGACGGTGGCAAGGTGGTGGGCATCGTCACCGGGCGCGACTTGCGCTTCGAGACCCGCACCGAACTGCCGGTGCGCGAGATCATGACGCCGCGCGAGCGCCTGATCACCGTGCCCGATGGCACCACGCCCGAAGAGGCCAAGGCGCTGCTCAATAAGCACAAGCTCGAGCGCCTGCTGGTGGTCAACGAGGCTTTCGAGCTCAAGGGCCTGATCACAGTCAAAGACATCCGCAAACAGCTCAACTTCCCCAACGCCGCGCGCGACGCCGCCGGGCACTTGCGCGTCGGTGCTGCGGTGGGCGTGGGCGCGGGCACCGAGGAGCGGGTTGAGCTGCTGGTGCGCGCCGGGGTTGATGCCATCGTCGTCGATACCGCGCACGGCCACAGCAAGGGCGTGCTCGAGCGCGTGCGCTGGGTCAAGCAAAACTACCCGCAGGTGCAAGTCATCGGCGGCAACATCGCCACCGGCGCGGCGGCGCGCGCACTGGTCGAAGCCGGGGCTGACGGCGTCAAGGTCGGCATCGGGCCGGGCTCGATCTGCACCACGCGCATCGTCGCTGGCGTCGGGGTGCCGCAGATCACCGCCATCGACAACGTGGCCACGGCGCTCGCCGGCACCGGCGTGCCCCTGATTGCCGACGGTGGCGTGCGCTACAGCGGCGACGTGGCCAAAGCCATTGCCGCCGGCGCCAGCAGCGTGATGATGGGCGGCGTGTTCGCCGGCACCGAAGAAGCGCCGGGCGAAGTGATTTTGTTCCAAGGCCGCAGCTACAAGAGCTACCGCGGCATGGGCTCGATCGGGGCCATGCAGCAGGGCAGCGCCGACCGCTACTTCCAAGAATCGGGCAGCGGCAACCCCAACGCCGACAAGCTCGTGCCCGAAGGCATCGAAGGCCGCGTGCCCTACAAGGGCTCGGTGGTCGCCATCCTGTTCCAAATGGCCGGCGGTTTGCGCGCCGCCATGGGCTACTGCGGCTGCGCCCGCATCGCCGACTTGCACGCCCAAGCCGAATTCGTCGAGATCACCACCGCCGGCGTGCGCGAAAGCCACGTCCACGACGTGCATATCACCAAAGAAGCGCCCAATTACCGCGCCGAATGAGGCAGCGCTGGGGCGCAAGCCTACGCATGGGCCCATATGGGGCGCGTCATTTTTTCTGGCTGCTGATTCAACTTTAGGCTTGCCGCCGTGCAACACCACAAAATCCTCATCCTCGATTTCGGCTCCCAAGTCACGCAGCTGATCGCGCGCCGGGTGCGCGAAGCGCACGTGTACTGCGAAGTGCACCCCTGCGACGTGAGCAACGACTGGCTGCGCCAGTACGCCGCCGACGGCACGCTCAAGGGCATCATCCTCTCGGGCAGCCACGCCAGCGTCTATGAGGTCGATGACAAAGCGCCCGACGCCGTGTTCGAGCTTGGGCTGCCGGTGCTGGGCATCTGCTACGGCATGCAGACCATGGCGCAGCAGCTCGGGGGCAAGGTCGAGGCCGGCCGCACGCGCGAGTTTGGCTACGCCGAGGTGCGCGCGCGTGGCCACAGCGCCTTGCTGCGCGACCTCGCCGACTTTCACACCCCCGAAGGCCACGGCATGCTCAAGGTCTGGATGAGCCACGGCGACAAGGTCACGGCGCTGCCGCCGGGCTTTGCGCTCATGGCCAGCACCGAGGCCTGCCCGATTGCCGGCATGTGCGACGAGGCGCGGCGCTTCTACGGCCTGCAGTTCCACCCCGAAGTCACGCACACGGTGCAGGGCCGCGCCATGCTCGAGCGCTTCGTGCTCGGCATCTGCGGCGCCCGACCAGACTGGGTGATGCGCGACCACATCGAAGAAGCGGTGCAAAAAATCCGCGCCCAAGTGGGCGACGAAGAGGTGATACTGGGCCTGTCGGGCGGCGTCGATTCGTCGGTGGCCGCGGCCCTGATCCACCGCGCCATCGGGGAGCAGCTCACTTGCGTGTTCGTGGACCACGGCCTGCTGCGCCTGCACGAGGGCGACGCCGTGATGGAGATGTTCGTCGGCCAGCTGCACGCCAAGGTGATCCGGGTCGATGCCGCCGATCTGTTCCTGGAGCGGCTCGCCGGTGTGAGCGAGCCCGAGCAAAAGCGCAAGATCATCGGCGGCCTGTTTGTTGAGGTGTTCAAGGCCGAAGCCGCCAAGCTGATTTCAAGTGGTGCTTCAACAAAAGGCGCCAAGTGGTTGGCGCAAGGCACTATTTACCCGGATGTGATCGAATCCGGCGGCGCCAAGAGCAAAAAAGCCGTGACCATCAAGAGCCACCACAACGTGGGTGGCCTGCCCGAGCAACTGGGCCTCAAGCTGCTCGAGCCGCTGCGCGACCTGTTTAAAGACGAAGTGCGCGAACTCGGCGTTGCGCTCGGCTTGCCGCCCGAGATGGTGCAGCGCCACCCCTTCCCCGGCCCCGGGCTGGGCGTGCGCATCTTGGGCGAGGTCAAAAAAGACTACGCCGACCTGCTGCGCCGCGCCGACGCGATTTTCATCGAAGAACTGCGCTCCACGCTCGAGCCGCACAGCGGCAAAAGCTGGTACGAGCTCACCAGCCAGGCTTTTGCCGTGTTTTTGCCGGTCAAAAGCGTGGGCGTGATGGGCGACGGCCGCACCTACGACTACGTGGTGGCGCTGCGCGCAGTGCAGACCAGCGACTTCATGACCGCCGACTGGGCCGAGCTGCCCTACAGCCTGCTCAAGCGCGT
>Ga0208242_100293_pt1 | contig 46229 bp, 50 predicted proteins | sample SubbioAug_CSW13A_FD_184825 | JGI IMG/M metagenome (GOLD analysis project Ga0208242, IMG submission 184825) | Serpentinite rock and fluid subsurface biosphere microbial communities from McLaughlin Reserve, California, USA - CR12Aug_CSW13A (SPAdes) | ecosystem: Environmental > Terrestrial > Deep...
TGATATCAAATCTCATGACGAATACATCAAAATAGTGAAGTCATGGTTAATCTTTTATAACACACGCAGAAGACGAAACAAAAAGTAGACACTTTTTTTAAGTGTCTACTCTATGGGGTGCACTTCATCATTTAAAACTTTCTAAGGTGTATTTTAACCCATCAACAAGTGGGGTCACATGACGAGTCATCAATGCATCGATACGACTTAAATCAGGTTGTCTTAATCGTGGATCATGTTCTAAAGCGGACATATGAACACATTCAAGTTTTGATTGGGTCATTGTCTCAAAGGTTTGGATCAGGGTGTTTAAACTTATCTCTTCATTATTGCCACAATTAATGATACATCCTGGGGTTCCATGAAAGAAAACATGAAGCATTTGATCCACTGTGTCATCCACATAACTAAAACAGCGTGTTTGTTGACCATCCCCATAAATAGTGAGTGGTCTTTGATGTAAGTAAGCATAAATCATTTCAGTGATAATACGGCCATCATGAAGTTGCATGCGTGGTCCATAAGTATTAAAGAGTCGAACAGTTTTAATGTTAAGTTAGTATTCATGGGCATAAATATACCCTAAGGTTTCCATATAACGCTTGCTTTCATCATAACTTGCACGCAAAGATTGAATACTTACATTGCCATGATAGTCTTCACGTTGTGGATGTTCTAAGGGTTCTCCATACACTTCTGAGGTTGATACTAGTAGAGTTGGTGCATGATATTTAAGTGCATTATCAAGGACATGTTTACTTCCTATCCCAATCGTTAAGGCTGTCTTTAATGGATCTTTCATGTAATATTTTGGGGAAGCAATGGCCGCAAGATGAATCTGGGCCTCACATGTAATATCAAAGGGTTCACAGATATCATGAAACACAAAACGAAAATGAGGAGAATTAAGAAAAGGTTCAATATTTGCTTTTGTCGAGGTTTGAAAATTATCAATGCAAACAACCGTGTGCCCTACTTGCAGTAAGCGCTCACACATATGACTTCCAATAAATCCTGCTCCGCCAATCTCACTAATGTTCATACACCCTCACATTCAAAAACCATTATACATGAAAGTCATAACTTTGAGAAATAACAATAAAAAGTGAGGATTGGTCGCCTCACTTTAATTGGAGATCTATTGATTTTAATGGGGGGAAAAATCAAAAGACTTTTGTATTGTATCGCATCTTTTTTTAAAAAACAATGCGGAACACTTCATTTTTAACAGTTTTCTCCTCAAATTCAAAATAAAGGTTAAACGTTTATCCCTTTTTGCACAAATGTGTATTGTTTGATGGCTTCTTTAAGTAAATTTAAACCTTTTTCAAGGACCACCACATCATGCACAAAGGCTAAACGAATTTGATGGGCTCCCGATTTTGGGTTACTATAGAAGTCTTGAGCTGGAGCCACCACAATCGATTCATGATTCACATGAAAGTGTTCCACACACCATAAAGCAAACGCTTCAGCACTATGAAAAGGAGTATCCACTAAACAATAGAATGCCCCTTCAGGCACACTAACATGAATGCCTTCAATATCTTTTAATGCATTGACCATCACATTACGACGGCATTCATAGATTTCTGCGGTTTTCTTGATAAATGAAGGGGCAATGTTATATAAAGCTACCGCTCCAATTTGCTCTAAAGTGGGTGCACTTAAGCGAGCTTGGGCAAGTTTTCCAATTTCTTTCATAAGATTATGATTGCGTGAGGCAATCGCTCCAATTCGCGCGCCACAACTGCTATAGCGTTTAGATACACTATCAATTATCACGACATGATCATCCAGATCTTCAAGACTTGCGAATGAGCGGGATGGGATTTGATCATAAACAATGCCGGTATACACTTCATCCACCACCAGATAAAGATGATGTTTAATGGCAATCTCTTTCAGCATTTCCATTTCATACTCACTATACACGGTTCCTGTTGGATTATTAGGATGCGTCAACAACATCGCCTTAGTTCTAGGTGTAATATGGGTTTCAATGTCTTGCATACTTGGTAAATGATAGCGATCACTCGCATAGGTGGGAATCCCCTTCACCACCACATCCAGTTGCTTCATAAATGACACCGTATTAACATAGTATGGTTCTGGAATGAGCACTTCATCAAAAGGATCACAGATCGCATTCATGACAAAGAATATGGCTTCAGATGAGCCTGTTGTGACGATGATTTCATTGGATTTAAAACTTATACCTTGGTGCTTAAAATAACCTTGTATGGCCTCAATAAGCGGTGGTATGCCAAGAGATGGTGCATAAGGAACATTATTTCCTTTAAAGTTTTGAATCGCATCAAAGAAACACTGAGGTGTTTCTAAATCGGGTTGGCCAATATTGAAATGAATGAAGGTTTTCCCTTCTTTTTTCTTCGCTTCAATCAGTGGAGTGAGTTTTCGTAAAGGAGAATCTTTGAGTTGAAGGACGCGTTTTGAGACTTGCATAATGCACCACATTTTCTTGATTTTAATACTCATAACAGTATCAAAAACACTGATAAGATACAAGATGGAAATGATATGAATATTTGAATGTCTTGTCATGCATCATGATCAATATTTTAACGGTATTGACGATGAGTCTAAATGAAGTTATGTGAATGTGAATACATAATGCACGGGAAAATAATCAAAACTTAATAAACCCAATGATCAATGTATAAGCCATGAAATAACTATTTATAGAATTTAAAAAAGTCCCTTAGGACTTAGATTGTTCAGGTGGGGTAACAAGTGCACTTACACCATCATGAGTAATGCCTTCGCTCTTTTCTTTCATAAACATAATCTTAACAGTGAGTAAGATGATATGAAGATCACGCACAAAGGAATAGTTTTCAATATAGAAAAGATCAAGTTTAAGTTTATCGGAAGGCGTTGTATTATATTGCCCAAAGACTTGAGCATACCCACTTAATCCTGCTTTTACTTTGAGTCTATAAGAGAACTCAGGAATACTTTCTTCATAGATCTTCGCAATATCAGGTCGTTCTGGTCGTGGTCCCACTAAACTCATGTCTCCTTTGAGGATATTGATAAGTTGTGGCAGTTCATCCACATGGGTTGCTCTTAGTATTTTACCCAGGGGTGTAATGCGATGATCATTAAGACTTGCTAAACGTGCCACTTGATCAGCTTCGGAATCAACTCTCATACTTCTAAACTTGATGATGTGAAAAATCTTACCACCTCGAGTAAGTCGCTCTTGTGTATAGAACACTGGTCCACCATCATGAAGCTTAATGAGAAGGGATATAAGGACTAAGGGAATGAACAATATGATTAAGGCAATGAGTGATACAAACACATCAAATACGCGTTTAAAGAAGCGTTGTTCAAGTTTTAAACCACGATTATTGGCGAGTAAAAGTGGCGTATCAAATAAGTGTATGTTTAAAGACCCTCGAATAATAATATCGGAGATCTTAGGAGTCATAAAGACCCGCTTAGACTCCTTATAACACTCTTTTAAGATCTTATTACGATATTCTGAAGGCACATCTGAAATAATGACATCACTGTAATGTTTTAAGCTCTCTAATATTACATCCATGCCTTGACTTAAACGAACTGATTCGTGAATATCAAAGGAATCGTGATTGCCTTGCATTTTCTTTCGTAAATGAGAGGTTTCGTTCTCACCTAGAATCATCAACATTTTTGTAGGCCGAAAGTATTTGGTATAGATTAATTTGGAAAGAATACTCCAAATCATGACAAATAAAAACTGAAGTCCAATCACTTCAACCAGAGGCCATAGCGGTAACATAATTCTCGCAATAAGGTCATTTGAGTGTAAATAAAAATATTCGCAAAGATGAGCGATAATGTATTGGTATAGACCACATCTGAGATGCGATTAAACCCTAATCGATTGCCTCCAAATAGGCGGATTAAAACATAGAGTAAGAAGATATATAGCCCAAGTAATGTCAAGTAACCACGGTCCCAAAATGGGTATCCAACCACATCATTAAAAAAGGATGCCCAAATTAAGCTATAGATTGTACTGTGAACCACAAGAAGAAGCATTGATTGGAATAATACAATAAGTCTTCGTAATATTTCTTTCATGGATGGTCTCCTAGATTAGTTATTATTCTCCCAATTGTATTAAAATCATATTCATACATTGACATTATACATGAGTTAACCTATTTGTTCATCATGATTAAGTCATTAACTTAATTAAACCATGATATTTAATCTATTCAAACATTACATGTCCTTCATCCATTGAGGTAATGCGGACTAATGCTTTCACCACTAATCCTTGATTTTTAGCATCGTTGAACCGTGTTGGAACGTTTTTTCAATGACTACACCTGCACCAACACAATGAGCCTTTGAATGCTTTACAAGTTCCCATAAAGCTTTGAGTGATTCTCCATTGGCTAGAAAATCATCAATAATTAAGACATGATCTTCTGGGCTTAAGAATGGTTTACTCACACGAAGTTGGTAGTGTTTTTGTTTTGTATAGGAGTAGACGGGTACTTAAAATACATCATCCTCTAAGGTTAAGGATTCAAATTTCTTGGCGTAGACCACAGGAACCTTGCAATGAAGACCAACTAAAGTGGCAATCGCAATGCCTGAGGCTTCCGCAGTGAGAATCTTGGTCATCTCGTGATCTTTAAATAATGATTTTAATTCTTGAGCAACCTCATTTAAAAACATCACATCAAGTTGATGATTAAAAAAACTATCCACTTTAAGAATGTGGTTGTTAAGTACAATGCCTTCATTGAGTATTTTGTCTTTAAGTGCTTGCATAGGGGTCCTTTTTGAAAAAATCAGGGTATATTGTTTATTTGAGTTACTCACTATATTAAATCATAAAAAAATGAGATTAATTTACAAATCATGTTTCCATGAATGCACAAAAGGAATTGTCTAAACAATTCCTTGTGCATTCATTGCTTCTTCAAGTCGTTTAAATCCTGCAATATTAGCTCCAATGAGGTAATTATGATCATATCCATACTTTTGTGAAGCAAGTAGTATGTTTTCATAGATGTTTTCCATGATATGTTGGAGTCGCTCATCCAAATCAGAGAAAGACCAATTAAGTCTCATACTGTTTTGACTCATTTCTAATGCCGAGATAGCGACTCCGCCAGCATTTGCGGCTTTACCTGGTAGATAGAGAATATCATTTTGCAACAAATAATCAATGGCTTCATTGGTGGTGGGCATATTTGCTCCTTCCGCAACAACCTTACATCCATTTTTTACAAGCATCTTAACATCTTCTAGTGTTAATTCATTTTGTGTGGCACATGGGAGTGCGATATCTGTGGGGATACTCCAAACTCCTTTTCCTTCACTATACTTGGCATGCGGTCTTTACTTGATGTATTCACTTAATCGCTCTCTTCGCTCTTCCTTAATCTCTTTTAGTAGTTCTGGATCAATGCCTTGTTCATCATAAATCCATCCTGTTGAATCGGAGCAAGTCAAAACATGGGCTCCCATCATCTGAGCTTTCATAATCGCATACGTCGCAACATTGCCTGCTCCTGAAACTGAGATTTTCATACCTTTGATATCATACCCATGATGATTCAACATCATATTAGTGATATAGAGAAGACCAAATCCTGTGGCTTCTTTTCTAACTAAAGATCCTCCATAGGATAATCCTTTGCCCGTGATAGCTCCTTCAAAGACATTTTTTAAGTGTTATACTGGCCAAACATGTATCCTACTTCTCTTGCGCCAACACCAATGTCACCGGCAGGCACATCGATGTTGGCCCCGATATGCTTAGATAACTCAATCATATAACTTTGACAAAACGACATAATTTCAAAATCGGTTTTTCCTTTAGGATCAAAGTCTGCTCCTCCTTTACCACCTCCTAGTGGTAATCCTGTTAGAGCATTTTTAAAGGATTGTTCAAAGGCAAGAAACTTGATCACACTAAGATTAACACTTGGATGAAATCGAAGTCCACCTTTATAGGGTCCTAAGGCACTATTAAACTGAACTCGATATCCTGTGTTCACATGCACCTGTCCCTTGGCATCAACCCAAGGAACTCGAAAGATAAACTGTTTTTCTGGGGTAATAATTCGCTCTATGAGAGCCAGTTGACGATAGTGTGATTCATGTTCACTAATGATAGGTTCAAGTGTTGAAAGTACTTCAATGACGCTTTGTAGGTATTCAGATTCATGGTTTGCTTTGTGTGTTAAATCAGTAATAACATCATGAATGTAGGACATAGGTTTTCCTCCCGATTTCATTATAGCAGAGATTCATGATTCATCAAAAATACGAGCCATTCATAGGACATGATCTAAATATGACCTTCTTGTCTGATTTTTTCTATAAGGATGTCCATTGTAGAACCCTATGATTTTGAATAAGCATTAATGAAACGCGGATGATGGTCTTAATCAAATTCTTCAAAGATCATAAACATGAGTAAACCGCTATGAAACAACCATCACTTAACTGAACCGTGTAATCATTCAAAACTCTAACCCCTTGGAATGTTCACCACATACCACTGTAATCCACGTTTGATCCAAAAGATGTTGTTGTAGACACCTGTAAATACTTCTTTCATTTCCCCTTTTATGAGGATTGTATTGTTTTTATCAATAACCAAGTATTTTCCCTTACTTATGACACTAAAATGGCTCATCGCTCCATTTGTTTGGACAAACTGATTATAGGTCGGTTCAATCAGAGTTTTCCCTGTATGATCAAGTAAACCCCATAAACCATTCTTTGCCTTCACCATGTAAACATTTTGATTATCATGGGTTACACTTCGTATATCCGTAAAATCAAAACGTGTCAGTGGTACAATTTGATGTCCTGATTCGGTTTTTATAATGCTTAATAAGGCATACTCATCCATTAATCTATAGTCAGCGGCCTCTTCTTCACTCGCTCCACTTCCAACGATTACACGCTGAGCAATTACAGTACGCTGTTGATTTATATGCGAAAGACTTGGTTTTTGTAGAACATCAGAATAATCAAACTCATAAATCCACTTTTTAGTGGTGTCATAATAGTAACCCTCGACATCCCAACCTCTTCCCCAGCAAGGCACCTCACGACTTAAATCTTCAGCAAACCCAACAAAATCTCCTTCTCGATAACTGCATATTTGATTATCTGGACTTTCAAAGAAATGCGAATCATATATTGCAGGAACAATGAATCCATCAGGGGTCACAACACCGTACTTGCTATTGTGTTTATAGCTCCAATATCCTTCCTTAACAAACACAATCTCATCTGCTTGTAGATTTGCGATTAGAGTTTCTTCTCCTAATCGCTGAACTAGTTCAAGTTCTACATCTTGAGTATAGGTATTTCCATGATATACCCATTGTAACGTTACAGCATTCTTACCTAATACCAAAGGATGCGCAAGATAAGCATTCCCATCCTTTTGAAGAACTGATCCATTAACTAAGACTTTCAATGTATCTTGATTGATTGGCACTATAGTAAAATCTCGTGAAATCACATGATAATATTCCACATCAATGGAACTTATAACAAACTTACCATCTAAAAGCACCATAGGATGGGTTTTTATTTTATGAAAGGTGTGTGCATTAGAAATCGAAGCAAGTGGAATCTTAGTCTCATTTATTGGGTATTCATATTCATATTTTATGAGGTTACTGGTATTGTAGAAAAATAAAGAAGATTCATGATATCGTCCAAACTCAAATTCATAGTAACCTAATGCATTTAGAGGGGTTGCAAGCATGTTAGATGAGCTTATCACACCATCTATGCTTGCATACATTCCAACAACTACCTCACCACCAAATTTAAGCGGTCCAAGAAACTCAACTGCGGCACTTAATCCTATACCTGATTTAACATGGTAAGATCCTACTAACTCGATAGGAAGCTCTGGGAAATTAACTCTGTGTGAGGTGTATGGAGCACACTCTATTGTACATCTTAGTGCAAAACCAAGGTCTATTTGTCCCTTAACTTCAAAATTTCCACCACCTGATGCTTCAAATGAGACAGGGATATCAAAATCAATGAAAAGATTAACGGTAGAAGACGAACTCATAGGAAACTTAACACCAAAAATCTTACCTTTAGGGGTTTTCATGCTCACTCTAGAACCTACATTATCGAGCCAATCATTCACCTCATCAAAAGAAAGAGCACCTTCAATGATTGGATCTGGTTTTAACTGCGACATTAAACGTATAGATGGGGTCACATTTGAAGAAACAAATAAGTTAGTGTTTGACAGTCCATCCACTTGTAAGGTTGCATCCGCCACTATTTCTAGTATAATTTGTAGCCCAAGTCGAGTTGTTTCTGGATTAGGGAACATTTCCACAACAACTTGAATTTTTCCTTGTTTATTTTTAACTTCAATCTTAAGTTCTGGTTTCTCTGTTGCCCCAACATGTGTCATGAATCGATTTAGAAACCCTTCTTCTTCAATCCATCGAATGATTTCATCTTCATACACAATGATATCTTTAGCTTCAAGTTTAAATGTTTTATATATTTCTAGTTCTTCATAAATCTCAGCCATTTCAGGCGTTTCAAATTGAGCGAGTTGACCATCACTATGAGGTGATAGATTGCTTATTTTCAGCGCTTTAGGAGTTCCTGACGTAGTATCCATGACAAGCAGTATATCCCCACCTTTAACCTCGTGTTTAAGTGGAATGATTGCACTATTTTCAGAAAGTAGTCTTACTTGACTGCGACGAAGGTCTTGGACACTTTCCTTAAACTTTTCAATGAATACTTCTTTTTTCTTAACGATAAAGATGATTGTTCGAGCGTCCTGAAAATCTTCATTTTCAAAAAAAGCACCTTCTGGTAACATGAGTTGGTACTCTTCACCTGGAGTGTATCCACCTTGAGGAGATTGTATGGTTGTTTTATTGCCTTGTTGGGAGGTTCTCACATCGACGATGTCACCTTTAGAGTCTGTGACAATCAAACTCTTAGGAATATCACTTTTCACAACAAACTGAAAATCACGTCGAACTCCTTGGATGAGGTATTCTGCATTATCATCATGACTAATAAATACTTTGTATGCACTGCCTTGTTCACGTAACAGTGAAAAAGCCACTATAGCACTTATCACAACAACAATGACACCAAAAGCAAGTATGATTTTTTTCCTTCTCATCAATGTGTTTCCTTTCAACCACTCAAATAAGACGTTTTACATATTCATCCAATGAGTGACATTATTCTATAGATGAAGTTACATTGAAATAATTAATCATGAATACTAACCAATAAAAAACGACGATATAAGTTGTGCTTAACTTTTATCGTCGCTTGTTTTTTGATTATCACCCATACTATTACCCCATTGAGGCAATTATAGCATAACTTGTGAAAACATGAACATGGATTTTGAATGAGTTTTTTAGTATAAATCAGTTTGATACATGGAGTGCTGTTTGATTTATATTAAATTATCATTAGAGTCTTAAGATTGTAAGGCCTGCTTTTTCATAGTTATTTTTTGGATAGATTCCTATAACATCATACACTATGGTTGCCTTTCTTTAAGGAGTGTTTTAATTGCTTGAGCATTCCACGATTTAAAGAGTGTGTGTCACACTGTGAGAATAAGGGCATCACAGTCATAAATTTCTTCAAGTGTAACGATATGATAGTGTCCATTAATGTTTTGGGGGTGTTTCTTGAACAAGAGAATCATACAAGACAGGTGTAATACCCACTTCATTAAGATGAGGAATCATATCAAAGACCTTAGAATTTCGTATATCCACTGCATTTTCTTTGAATGTAAAACCTAAGATTGCAACCTTTGCACCTTTGACTTTAGTTTCTTGAAGAAAAAGTTTTATGAGTTGATTGACAATAAACTGTGGCATTCCATCATTGATTTGTCGTGCTGGAGCAATGATTTGGCTTTGATAGCCTAATCGTTGCTTCATAAATGAAGTAATATAGATCGACTCCAATGCAGTGTCCTCCAACCAGTCCTGGAGCAAAGCCTAAAACATTTCATTTCGTATTCATAGCTTCAATGACTTCTAGGGTATCAATATTCATTTTTTCAAAGACCATGGCACATTCATTGAGGAAGGCAATGTTGATGTCTCGTTGGGCATTTTCTACCACTTTAGCAACTTTCATATCTTTAATACTACTGACTGAATGGACTTTGGCTTTGATATTGGTTTGTTAGAATTTGGTGATCTCATGTGTGCTTTCTTCATCTATACCAAAGACTATCTTTGTAATGTTTTCTAAGGTATTCTTTTTATCTTGAAGGTTTATTCTTTCTGTAAAGTATCTACTTTAAAGTTTTGTGGGCATTATAAAGATGAATGTGTTTCAAATAATGGTAAAGATAAATTTTGAGTTACTACTGGATGGAAAGTGGATTCATAGATGACTATGTCACCTAGTTGTAGAATGATTCTTAAAGCTTTGGTGACGTTTAAGATATGATTTAATGTTTACGTCACCTAACTAATACACAGCGTCGTTTTAGTTAGAGCCATCTCATCGTTCAAATAAAACCAGTTCATCGCTTATTGAGAGCTATAATTATATATCGTACAGTTAAGTTGCACAGAAAATATCCGTGCAACTTTTTTGTGCATTATGGAGGATGCAAAAGTTGCATAACATTAAAGAAGTTTCACACTTGCGACCGCTTGGACTAAGTCAAAGAATGATTGCGAAGCAGTGCCGTATGTCACGAAATACGGTACAAAAGGTGTTTAAGATGTTGGATTTAAAGAGATTAGATTATCTTCAACTCAAGGAGTTTGATGATGAACAAGTTCAGGAATTAATTGAATATAAGAAATCTAAACGAGAGCTGCAGTATGAGTTACCTGACTATGAAAAGTTAGCATTAGAACTCACTCAACCTGAAGTAACAATGCAACTGCTTTGGGTGGAATATATTCAAATCTGTTGCAAAAACCATCACATTTACACTCAAATGACACAGTTTAAGAAGTATTTCAATGAATACTTAAATACTCATCAGTTCACTGATGTGATTCAACACAAACCAGGCGAAAGAATTGAAGTGGATTGGGCAGGGACTCCTGTAAAGTATCAAGACAGTGATCATGGTGGGGATGTTACTGTTTCATTATTTGTCGCAGTGTTACCATTCAGTGGGTATGCTTTTGCACGAGCTTGTCCTGACCAAAGACAAGCAAGTTGGATTGATGCCCATGTGCGAATGTTTCACACTTTTAGTGGGTTAGCGAAAATCCTTGTTCCTGACAACCTTAAGACAGCGATTATCAAACACCCTAAATATGAAGACCCCATTCTTAATGAAAGTTATCGTGAAATGGCTGAACATTATGGTTGTGTTACCATGCCAACACATGTTCGTAAACCTAAAGATAAAGCGAGTGTAGAAAACAGTGTTAATCAACTCCCACGATTCATTCTTGTACGCTTGCGTCATCAGCAATTCTTCACTCTAGAAGAATACAATGATCAACTACTAAAAACTCTTGATGAGTTTAATCGTAAACTGTTTCAAAAGAAATCAGGGTCACGGTTCGAAAGTTTTGCTCACTTGGAGCGAAACAGACTTTTACCTCACCCAAGTACTCCTTACGCATTGGCTTAGTGGCGTAAATCGAAAGTTCAAACCAACAGTCATATCCAGGTTGAAAAACGTTACTATTTTGTTCCTTATCGTTGGATTGGGCAGGAAATTGATGTCAAAATCTATCCTGATTCTATCGAGGTGATTGCTTTAGGTAAAACGATTGCTCAACACAGAAAATATCCCATTATAAGTGGAACCACAATTTTGGCTGCTCATGTGCCACCGCAAAGTCAAATTCATCAGTCATGGTTGAAACAACGATTCATTCAAGATGCAATTCAACTTGGTCCCAATATAACTCAAGTCATTAAACATCACTTGAACCTTGTTAAAGTAGAAGCACAAGGATACAAAACAGCGGCTTCAATTTAAAGTTGGCACAACTCTACTCTGTGGAACGATTGGAGAATGCATGCCGACTGATGCTTGAAAAAGATCAGTATTCTCGCTATAAGCATCTTAAAACACTACTTCAAAATGGTTAAGATAAGATCGACAGTATTTGAAGGTACTCAAAAGGAAAAATGCGTTTGCTAGAGGAGGACAATATTATTCCAGAATAGATTGACCACCTTACAATGATTAGACGACTGCGTGAAATGCGATTACCTGTTATGGCTGATGAATTGGACAAACTAATGAACTCAAATCATTTATGTGAGATGAGTACACTCGAAACACTCAAACACTTAATTGATGAGGAGTATACGAGTCGAAAGAATAGCACTGTCAGATGTTTTATTAAAAAAGCACGTTTTTCAGATAGTCGTGCTCGTTTAAGTGAACTTATTCCTAACCCTGAAAGAAAGATTAATATGAGTGTTATTGAACAACTTAAAACGAATCAATACATATCAAATCGTCGTAACGTCATCCTTCTAGGTGCACCAAGGAATTAATCATTTTTCGCTAACGCTTTAGGAGTTCATGCTTGCGAATCGGGTTTACCGTCAAATACACCCTAATAATTGAACTTTTATCAGACTTGGAAATAAGCAAAATTCAAGGCAATTATAGTCAATGTTTGAAGCAGCTTGGAAAACTTGATGTCACCATCATTGAAGTCTTCGTATTAAGTACTACGACCTAGCATGAACAGCAGGATTTAATGGAAGTCATTGAAAAGCGTTCGTGTGATCGCTCCACTCTTTTCTGTTCAAAGATGGATATTGAAGAATGGCATCGTCGTTTAGGAAGTAGCGCTATGCTGACTCGATACTGGATAGAATTATTCCAAAGTCCCATCAACTTATTCTTAAAGGTGAATCCATGCGATCAATCATTGAGTAAACAATAAAAATGAGCCATTCCTTAGGAGTGGCTCCATCTTTGCGATGAAATGGCTCTCAATGTCCGATGCGATGGTTCTGATTTGGCGATCTATTCAATTTATACTACTAAGTTTACTGAAGGATTAAAACGTATGACACCTTTATAAGATCCTATAGCGCTGTAAAACTGTATTCGATATTCTGTATTCACCCTCACTTGACCTTGATCATTGATCCAAGGTACACGAAAGACGATAACTCTTTCCGGCGTGTCTAATTACTCTAATAAAGCATTTTTAAGTAACTTCTATTCGTGTTCATCCAAAACATACTTGAGAGATCTTAATACATCATGCATTGCTTAATTGAATTCCACTTCATGGGGATATTTTTTTTTAATCCATTCTATGATTTGGTTTGTATAGTTCATTGTATACCTACCTTTAATAATATGTTAAAAGCCTGAAATGATTCAGGCTTAGTTACTTCTCAGAATCTTTGAGTATTTCAATGTTTGGATGGACAACTTGAATCCAAGTGTTTCCAGGTAAGAATGTGATTTCTCTTCCGACGGAATCAAAGTATTGAGTTTTGGAAGTAGCTGTTGCTTTTTTCCATGTTCCTTCTTCGTATTGTCCATTCATGAAGAATTCAGCTTTACCTTCTCCAACAAAATCGACCAAAACATATCGAACTCTTTCCACATCACGATGTGGAGCGTGTAGAGCGACAATATTAGTTACAGTGACCTGATTATTGGTGTAGTCATCCATCATTGGCAATTCATTAATAAAACGTTTATATACTTCGAGAGTTATATCATAAATGTATGTTATCTGATTACTAGATGAGTAATTAAATCTAATTTCACTCACTTTTCGATCATTGACATTGGTACTTGAATCAAACTTAAATCGTGGTTCATAATCTTTTAGAGGAATCTTAACTAATGCAGCTTCAGCATTAAAATAGGCATTATGTGGAGCACTTCTAGAGTTATCCCTTGAGTAAAATTCAGCATTGAGTCCTTTGTGACCATCAAAGCGTATTGGTAGGTTAATCGTTCTTAAAATGGATAAAGCATCCCCTTCACCGACTTCTGCTGACCCATAATGTGCAAATGGCAGTTTAAGTTCTTTTAATAACTCAGCAAATGGAACCCGTGCACTTCGTACTGGTCCTACCTTAGTTAGATGTGTTTCACTGAAAATGGCCATAAAACGTGAGATAGCCCAACCATCCACGGATATCTCATAAACAATGTCTGCTTCTGCTATGCCTGATTGAGGTCGTGCGGCTGCAGTGTTTTCAATCATGATTGCGAAAGCTTTATAGGATGTTTCTGCTTCAATTTCTCGACCATTGAATGGTTGTCTTAAAACAGGTTCTTCATCCACAGGATCAGTTGGTAAATCATTTGTAGGAGGATTGTTATCAGTAGGTTCTTTTGGTGTATTCATTCTCACTAAAATCACGATCCCAAGTAATAAAGATAGCCCAAGTGCTGCATAAGTATAATAGATTTTTTTCATGTTACCCCTCCCATGGATTGACATTAAACTTCAATATTTGAAATAAGTAATCCAACCAATGGTTTATTGAGTTCTTTAATGAGTGAAGCATGTTTAGAAAGAACTGATTTAGATGGTCTTCTATCTTCTTTCACATATAATATACCATCACAGAATTTGCCTACAATAAGTGCATCATAGCATTCACTTAGAGAAGGTGTTGCAAGGAAGACATAATCATAATTATTTTTTAAGTTGTTGATGAGTACTTCAAGTTGCTTCTCATTGAGTAAATCAGTTGAGTTATCAAAGGTATCTTTATTTGTGATAACATCAAAATTCTCACTCTGATGAATGAGTAATTGATTGAGTGTGGATTGATTGAATAAGTATTTCTCAATACCATTGAATACTGTTTCTTCATCAATTGTCATGTTCTCAAATTTCTGAAGTAGATTGATGTTGACAAACACTGTCTTCTTTCCAATAATAGAAAAGCTTTTTGCGACATCAAGAATGACTTTTGAGATGGATTGACTAGGTATTGAGTTAATGAAATGCACAACTTTTACTTCTTCATTTTGAAGAAGTAGCGTTCTTACTCGTCTAATTTCTTCACTTCTATTGAGGTTTACATCCTTTTGAGTGATTTTATCCAGTAGTTTCATTAGCGTACCTCAAGTAATTTTCTAAGTTTTGATTTAGGTGTTTTTCCAGTAAACTTTCCTAACACTTTAGAATCAAAAAGACTTTCAAAATCATTGTCTGTAATGATATAAGGTGACATGAAGTAGACAGCAAAGACATAAAACACTGCGAACATACCAGATAGAATGATTCCTAGAATAATGTTCATTAACCAGTTAACGTTATTCTCATTAATCTTTGGCACTAAGACTGGTTCACTGGTTTGAAATTCACGAATTTCAACGGATGGAAATGCCCCTTCAATAATTGGTTTAACAAGTTTAAAGATTTCAGTAGAAATCTGAGTAATAGTTTCACTGTTTGATCCTTCAACTTTGTAAGCTAATAGCCCTGAATCTGAATCATATTGTGATGTTAGCTTATAATTGGAATTTTCAATCTTAAGTGTTGTTAGTGCTGAGTTTAGTGAACTAACATGGGACAAAGTATTTACTATGAGTGTGATTCCTTGTTCGTTATTGAGTGATCCACTTAGAATAATTTGTGTTTCTACAGAATAGGAGTTGACTTCTCTATTTCGATAAAAAGAAATTCCTGAAAGAATTATTGAACTCAGCAATCCAAGAATTATAAGCATGGTAATTAATTTTAGATTACGGCGAAGAACATCAAGAAGCTCTAAAAGACTGATTTCTTCTTCATATTGTTGATTTTGCATTAATATGCCCCCTATTTCTAATAGATATTAACAGAAACCTTTGAAACATTCAAGTAATCAAATCAGAATAATCATTAGAACCCCAATTAATAAATGTTGGGACTAAATTGACAACAGTTAGTATAATCACTAGAACCGTCATCCATGTTGTAATTTTAAACTGCTTGGCTGATTCTTTTGCTCCTTGCTCCATCATTTCTTTGTTTGATATATATTGTTGTTCAGTCTGTTTTGAGAAGTCCTTCAGAACTTCTGTAAGCTTATGAGTGGACAAGATTGTTCCTGCCTGAGCAGGTTCACAGTGGTTTCGGGAAATTATCGGCATAATTGATCGATATGTCTTATTTTCAACTGTCTCACATATACCTCTTAAATTCCCAATTTCTTCACACTTGTGATACGCTGTGCATCTTGAATATTCATAAATTTCGTAGCTGTCATAATTTCCACTTTTGATCAACTTATCAAGACACGCATTCGAACAAACAGCTATTGATTTTGTTTCATCTCTTCCATTCCTGAGATAATACCAAAAGTACCCTTCTTCGATTTGCTCTCCACATATTTTGCATTCCCAATTTGAAAAGTCAGGACGGTCAAATTCATCACTATCTTCATCAAGAATTTCTTCTGGTGAATGATATTTTTTTCTGTTTGGATCTAAAATCTCATATGCTGGTATCACAGGTTCAATCTTTGGAAGTGTGAATTTACCAAATTCCCCTAATAAGTTCTTGAATTTATCATCCATTTAATCTCCCACCTTGTTAAATTAGCTCAATAACTACATCACATTCCAAGTTCTTTATGTATCCTTTACTCGTATTAATTTCTAGCTCAGCTGTTGGTGTCCATGTACAGCAGGTCGGTAGATCTCCTGGATTTACGAGATATTTTTCACCATCTAAAGTGATTAATTCACCTGTATCCAAATTTACTTCTGATAATAATGCTCTCATTATCTGTCCCCCTCATCTTTCTCAGCTCACCCATTAATACAATATTCTGTAAACTCATCTTCTAAAAAAACGGACATCTCTGCTTCTAAAAATGCCCGTTCTCTTTCACAGCACATCCAGGTGTCAAACTGATCAAACTTATCTGGGATGTCAATGTAATCATGACCTATCTGAAAACCCACCGTCACTACCGATCTTGATACCAGCCTATTTGCCTATCTGTTTATTCTGTATAGCTGCTCATCTCTCCATCACCCTAATCAACTTGTCCACTTGTCCGTGCCCGGCACCTCTCAAATCTAAGCTTTAGTTGATGTAACCCTTATTACTTCTAAGCCTCATGAAAGATTCCCAAAATTTACTTATGTGGATGAAAAGTTTCTTGGGGAGTTGGGATGGTTGGAGATTTGTGTTCTGGGGAAGTGGTAACATATTTTAATACTTCTATTAAGCAGCTCCTCTTCCAAACTTCTTTTTAATTGCTCCAACGATTACGTCAACATCTTCAATTTTCATAAAGTAGATAATCACAAAATATGAAACTGCTCCAACACTGATTGCCATTAGAAGCGAAAGGTTCTGAGATAAAGAAGCTGTTAAGTAAATAAAGGTCAGTTTAGCTAATCCGCCCATTAGAGAGGAAGCGAATAGGATTTTTAGGAATGAAATGCTGATTTGCTTCATGCCGAATGGTCCTATTTTTTTACGTAGACTGATGAATAGGAGGAATGTAGTGAATGTAGCCGCGATAGAAGTAGCTAAAGCTAACCCTCCTATTCCAAGGTATCGTGACAATATTATATTAAGTATAATATTTAATAGCATGCCTAAAGCTGCATTTAACATCGGGGTCTTAGTATTTTGCATCGAATAAAACCCTCTTGCTAAGACTTCTCTATATCCAAATCCCAACATCCCTAAAGCATAAAAAAACAAAGCCGTAGAGGTCATTTGAATTGCAATTTCATCGAAAGCTCCTCTACCAAAAAGCATTAAAACCACTTGATTACTGAAAATCATAGTGCCTATTGTTATAGGTAAAACAAAAATTGTGATTATATTTATCGATTCCTTTAAAGATTTCTTTATACCTTCGTAATTCTTATTACTTGCGAAAGATGATATTTGAGGATACATTACAGTGATTATTGAAGTGACAAATAAGCCTTGAATAAATAAATTTAGTCTATTTGCATAATTGAGTGATGATATACCACCAATTGCAATTGATGATGCTAAAGTTCGATCCACAAGGATATTGATCTGATTTACGGAAGTTCCCATGATTACTGGTATAGCAATATAAATGGTTTTAATGATCCTTGAATCCTTAAAAGCTAATAATGCCGTATATTTGAATTTAGCTTTCTTAATAAAAGGTAACATTAAAATAACTTGTGATGCAGTAGCAACAAGAGTCCCTATTGCAAGAATCAAATGATTACCTCTTGATGCGAGTATGATAGAGATGATAACTATACTGTTCAGAGGTATACCTACTAAAGCTGGTATAACATAATTATTTTTGAGCTGAAGATATCCAGAAAAAATCGTTACCAAAGCCGTAAAATACATTCCCGCAAGGCTGATTCTAGTAAAAACAATAGATAATGTAAAGGTATCGTTAGTAAAACCAGAAGCGAATAATTTTATAAGAGGCTCAGTAAATACCAAACCAAACACGAAAAATATTGAAACAAACACCATGATAATATTGATAAAATTGCTAGTAAATTTATCTCCCTCTTCAATGCCGAATTCATCACTAACTCTACTCTGCATCGGTATATAAGCTGTAACTATTCCAGTTCCTATAAGTCCAAATATAACACTAGGTATAGTAAGTGAAATCAAGTAGGCATCACTTATATTTGAAGCTCCATAAAAATATGATAATATTATATCTCTCCCGAATCCAAATATTTTTGAGATTAGAGTGATTATCATGATTGTTAAAGCGGTCTTCTTCATAATTTCTATATACTTATAGGACTCAAATCATCTAATGTGTTTCCACTTAAGAGGAGTCCCCCTTTCAATATCAAAATTTGATTTTTTACCAACAATATCATTATAATACTTTGGATGCAATCCATTCCCAGGTCTAATGGATCTCACATTTTCATCGGTGAAATTTTCTCCAGCTTTGATATCTCTTACAACAAACAGTGATCTGCCAAGTAGCCTGCTGTTTTTCTTTTTCTCAGTCATACTATAATCGACATTTCCTATTGCTTTTTCAGCACTTCTAACCGCATCTACCATTTGTTTAAATTCATTAGGTTCTAAGGAGAAACTAGAATCTGGTCCTCCGATCGCTTTATCTAATATGAAGTGTTTCTCAATTACACGAGCACCTAACGCAATAGACACAACAGGAGCGGTTATACCTAATGTATGATCCGATAATCCTACTTCAACACTAAACGTTTCTTTCATATTCGGTATTGTCTTTAAATTAGCATCTTCAATTTTTGCTGGATATGAGGATGTGCACTTTAGTAAAATAATTTGATCATTCCCCATACGTTTACAAGCATTAACAGCTTCTTCAATATCGCTTAATGAAGCAACCCCTGTAGACATAATCATTGGTTTTCCTTTTGATGCGATGTATTCAATTAATGGAATATCCATAATTTCAAATGATGCGACTTTATAAACAGGTACATCTAATTCCTCAAGAAAATCTACTGCTGTTTTATCAAAAGGAGTGGAAAAGAAAATAAGACCTATGCTATTGGCATACTCCATCAATTCTTTTTGCCATTCCCATGGAGTGTATGCTTCACTATATAAGTCGTAAAGAGTACGTCCATCCCAGATAGTCCCACTATCAAGCTTAAAATACTCATTATCACAATCAATAGTAAGCGTATCAGCTGTGTATGTTTGTATCTTAATTGCATCAGCCCCTGCTTCTTTGGCTGCTTTTATTGTATCTTTCGCAATATTGATATCATGTCCGTGATTTGCTGATAATTCCGCAATAATAAATATCTTTTCATTAATGTCAAATTTATCAATTAACATAAAAAACCTCCTTCTTTAGGATAAGCTTCATCATACTATCTTCATCCTTGTGTCTCTTAAAGTTAAGTCCTTCAAATATTTTCTTTGAAGCGATATTATCTTCAGAAACAAAAGCAATAATATCTTTTACAGATTGTTCTTCGTCAAATATTTTTTTAATGCTTTTATTTAATATCTCCTTTGAAAGACCCTTTCCTTTCAATTTTTCTGATAAGCTTATACTGACCGTTGCACTGTTTTCAATTATTTTGTATCGAATCTGACCAAGAAAAGATTCATTTTTATCGGTTACTACATAAAACACTGTTCTTTCATCTTCAAGAACTGAATTAAACCACTTAACATGATCAACCCATTTAATTTTATCTTTATTAATAGAGTATAGTCTCACGTAATCTTGGTTCGATAAATCAAACACATCCTTGATGTCTTCTGCTTTGACTTTCCTCAAATTTATTTTATGCTCTTTATCTGTATCTTTTAATAAATAATCTACTATTCTCCTAGAGCCATATCCGTCTACAAGATCTGTATATTTCCGGTTATAGTTTTTTCTATATTCGACGTCATTATATATTTCTAACGCATTATTCAAGCTGCTTAAAAAACCTGAACCATTATATTTTAATACAATCTGCTCAGGATTGTATTCTAACAATGATTTTATATTATTTTCTTGGTTTTCTATTACTTTAATTGGAATAAAAGGTGTCTGTGTAGCTAACAACTCATAAATGGTTTGACCTGCTGCAGTAATAGCTAAGTCAGAACTTATCATTAACTCCATCATTTGAGTTGCATCTAGATTGTTATGGAAAGTAATATTATTCGGTTTAGAAATCTGCGACTTGATTTTCTCCATATCTTCAGAACCAGTCACAATATAGAATTCTATATCTAAAATGTTTCTACAAATATTATCAATGATCAAAGGAGTTAATCCTCTGATATCGGTTCCGCCCATCATAATCAGAACTCTTTTAACCTCATTTGAGATACCTTCTCTTTTCACACCCCTAAACTGCTGTCTTAAAATCACATATTCTGGTCCAGATAATAGAATACTATTTGAAGAATGTGAGTAATCGATATGACTAGAATCTAAAGATGGGTTTACAATAATTCCTTCAGGATATGCTATCCTACCTATATCATCAATGAATAGTGCTCGTTTTGAGTTCTTTGAAATAATTTCATAGATTTCTTTAGTGGCTTTATAGGAGTCAACAATTACATAATCATTTGCTGATAAGGTATTCATTAAATATTCTTTATCTAACCAATTTTCATTAACGATGTTTATACCCTTTAGAAAGCCTAAATCTGCAATATCTCCATAGACTATGAAATCGACCAAAACACCTCTATTAATAATCTCATTATACAAAGAGGAACACCTTGAAATATGACCTAAGCCTATATCTTTTCCACCTTCTGTAAATATTTTAACTTTCATTTTTATCAATCCTAATTTTTTAATTTTTTCTGTTCTATGTGAGCATTAATATCAAAAAGTCCCTGCTTTGTTTCAAATAGCTTAACAATATCACTTAAATAGAAATCATGCTCTCCATTATATAAATGCTTGTAAATTTCAGATATAAGCTTAAAGTCTTCATCTGTATCAAGCGTCCAACGATGTTTGGAATAATCGATATCATTCTTATAGTAGTAAACACCGATAGAATTTTCATAAATGAAAGGCGTCACATGCTCTCTTTGATATGTCTCTTTAGCATTAATAAAAGCATTTTCTAATACTTTAAACGAAAAAACTTCTGTATCTAATCCTCTTGGGTATGTCCTTTTAGATAGATCTGATCCTGCATTGGAGACAATATCATAATCATTATTACAATAACACTGAATAACTTCATCCAATACTTTGGGATCTATCAAAGGGCAATCTGATGTTATGCGAACAACAACAGCTAAGCCATTCTCTTTAGCCGCATAATAATATCTTGATAAGACATCATCTTCACTACCTCTAAAAACTTTCACGCCACATCTTAACGCTTCAGTTTCAATTACATCGTCCCTGTCGTGTGTTGTTGTTGCAATAATTATCTCATGAATCATTTTTGATTGTCTAACTCTTTCTATCACATGCTCTAAGACAGTTTTTCCTTCTAGGTCTTTCATGACCTTTCCAGATAACCTTGTAGAACCCATTCTTGCTTGAATAATTGCTCCTATTTTCATGTACTTACCTACTTTCGGTAATAATCTATTACTTTATTTACAGCTTCGATTACACTATAGACATCCTCATCTGATAATGAATAATAAAGCGGAATAGTTATAATCTCTTCATATAATGCTTCTGCGTTTGGACATAATCCTTTTTTATATCCTAGTTCTTGATAATAAGGATGGAAATATACCGGTAGATAATGTACTTGCAAACCGACATTTTCTGCATTCAAAGCTTTATAGATTTCATCCCTGCCAACTTTTAACTTATCAGATTTCAATCTAATAATATATAAATGTCTAGTGGTATCAGATTCCTTAATCTCTTTTTGAATTGTTATCTCTGGAATTTTAGAAAAGGCTTCGTTATACTTACTTACGATTTCTTTTCTTCTATTTGAAAACTGATTCAACTTTCTTAATTGACTAGTTCCTAGTGCTGCTTGAAAATCAGTCATTCTAAAGTTATAACCTAACTCGATTTGCTCGTTGTAGCCGTTAAATGGTGTGTGAGTTAGTAATTTTTCGTCTCTTGTAATTCCGTGAGAACGGAATAAAAGCATTTTATTGTAATATTCCTCGTTATTTGTTAAAACTGCGCCGCCTTCACCACAGGTAATTGTTTTTACCGGGTGGAAGCTAAACGTTGTGAAATCTGCATGTGCACCAACAGGTATTCCATTATACTTGGTTCCTATAGAGTGGGCTGCATCTTCTATGAAAACTAAATTATGTTTTTTGCAGATTTCTTTAATTTCATTGATTTGTACAGCCTGTCCAGTAAAATCAACTGCAATAATTGCCTTAGTCTTTGCTGTAATTTTCTCTTCAATTTTTTCAGGATCTATGTTCCATGTTTCTGGATCAATATCTGCAAATACAGGAGTTCCCCCACAATACAATACACAATTTGCGGATGCAGCAAATGTAATTGGGGTAGTTATTACCTCGTCTCCTTTAGTAATTCCAGCTGCATAACATGAAGCATGAAGTGCAGTAGTTCCATTTGAAATAGCAACTGCATATTTTGCACCTGTAAGTTCGCAGAGTTTTTTTTCAAACTCATCTACTTTTGGACCAGTTGTAAGATACGGAGATTGTAATACCTCATTAACAGATTTGATATCTTGATCGTCAATGTATTGCTTTCCATAAGGTATAAAATCGCTTCTTGTTGGTTTTCCTCCATTAATTGCTAGTAACATTATTGTTTACCCCCTTAAGAGTTTTCTTTGTTAGTTTCGGTTGAATGTTAAAACTTTTGAATATGAAATAATATAATAACGGATCAAATGGTCCGTGAAAAGCCACAATATCTGTAACTCCTCGTATCAAAAGAATCACTGATAGTATGAAAAACAAAAAATATTTATGAATGAAAAACTTAGAAATTGACCTAAAACTGAAAATAAATATCATTATAAACCCTAGTAACCCGTGATAAGCATGCAGTCTAAGATATGAATTATGTAGATTATATCCATAAACAGAAAACAGCAAATTTTGATTAATGTTCACACCAAAAAACAATGCATAAAAGGAAATTTTACATTGATTTAAATACTCTACTACTATACTTCTTCTATGACTATCAGTTATTCCTAGTCTGAATAATCTAGCTAAAGCTGGTTCAATTAACTCCTCATAAAAGAATACCGAAATTACAGAATAAACTATTAGAATCAAGAACGATAAATATATAATTTTCAAGTTTTTCTTTTCACTTTCAAACTGAATGTATAGAATTATTAATATTAACATAAGAAGTGACGTGAAAATTCCACTCCTACCTATAGTCCAAATTGAAAATAATAATACAGTTAACGCAGGATATATTTTTATTTGTTTCTTATTTTCAAACATAGACACATATAATAATACCGACTGAATCAACAAAGTAACCGGTATGTTATTTCTACTAAAACCAATAAACACATTATCGGGATGTATCCCAGCAAGCATATTGGCGCCAAAATACAGAACATAAAACATAAAAAAGAACTTATTTATCGAGAACTTTGTTCCGTACCTAAATAGTAATAATGCTATACCGAAATACTGTACTATGATCAAATAATCCTGTACCCTGTAGTTACTAGTATAAACAGAAGATACTAGACCAAATAAGTAAAACGCAAAGAAGAATACAATTATTTTTGTTTTACTATGAAATTTTTGTGTAGTCACAACATAAGCAAAACTACCTATACCGATTAAACTCATTAACACGTATGTTGTTATGCCGTATATGCTAGATGTACCTATTATCATTCTAATAAAGTAAAGAAAGTAAAAAAGTTGAATAAATAGGCTAGCAACATGTGATTTTGTAATCTTATTTTTTTTAATTTTTAGTTTCATCTTACTCTCCTAGCCTAAATAATTTGATTATCTTTTAAGTACAACTTCAAGTTTCTCTTTGGGATAAGCATCAAGTAAACTGTCTTCAGTAAGATTCATTATTTTAATCCCTTTAGAATTTGCATATTTCTGTAAAGCATAATGATGAAATGATACAGTTGAATATTCTTTCAATTCATCACCTAGACTTCTGTTTCTTAAAGATACATTTTTCATGTCATAAAAATGTAGTACCTTTGGTGTTGCAAATGAATTGAAGTCACTACCTAATAAGTAAATTTCTGAAAACCCCATGTATATTGCTGTTTGAATGCAACCAAGCAACACATTAAATGGGGCAGTAATGCTCTTATCCATGTCAACTTCAATGAAGTCTTTAAATTGATATAAGTTACAATGCTGAAAATGAATATTACTATTTGCTTCCATTTTCTCTTTTATGTTTTTATACGCTTTAGTGCGCATGAAAAATATTGTTTCTGGAAACAAGTTTATCAGCCTTTTTGTTTCTTCAATATGTGTTGTATGAAAAATTTGATCGTATAAACAGTAATAAGAAGGAGTTATCCCGTCTAAAAAATCACTATTATATAAAAAATTTACCCCGAATAAAATCTCATCCTTTAATAATTCGGGACTTACTTCTCTTAACGATGGACCAGTTCCCAAAATAAAACATCTTTTCCCTTGATGAATATTATGGAACTTTTTATTCTCTTTAACGATTTCTCTATACTTCGAAAAAATAAATTGAATTTTGGAAATCCTATTATATGTTCTATATATGGAGTTATCCAACTTTTCTTTTAGCAGAATTTTACTCATCTAATCTTCCCTTCGCTAACAAATGCTACTCATTTTTATTCACTCTACTTGTTTTAGTATCTAGATTCCCCCAAACAACTCTATTTACATAATCTGTGTAAGACAAGATAATTCTCAACACCTTATCAGATACATTTGGCATACTATAATCTTCAACCAATCTTAAAGTATCTTTTTCTTGTGTCTCCAGCACTTCTAATCCTTGAAGAATTCTTTCCTTCTTAAGTCCAACCATCATCACTGACGCTTCTTCCATTGCCTCAGGTCTTTCATATGCTTGTCTAATGTTTAGTGCTCTAAATCCAAGAATAGATGATTCTTCACTGATTGTGCCGCTATCACTTAAAACAGCCTTAGCATACTTCTGAAGTTTAACATAATCGTTAAACCCAAGCGGCTTCATGGTCTTAACTAATTGGTTGAATTCAATTCCTTTTGCTTCAATCATTTTTCTAGTTCTTGGATGTGTGCTAACAATCAATGGCATCTGATATTTATCTGCTATCACATTTAAGCTTTCGACTAAATCCATGAAATTTTGTTCAGAGCTGATATTCTCCTCTCTATGTGCAGAAACAACAAAGTATTTTTCTATATCTAGCCCTAATCTTTCAAGTACATCCGATTTTTCAATGTCTTCTTTTTTAGAATTAAGAACTTCAAACATTGGGCTGCCAGTCTTAATTACTCTGTCTGCAGGAAGACCTTCTCTTAAAAGGTACTCTCTAGCAATATCGCTATAAGTTAGGTTAATATCTGCTGTATGGTCTACAATCTTTCTGTTAGTTTCTTCAGGCACTCTCTGATCAAAGCATCTATTTCCTGCTTCCATATGGAAAATAGGGATATGTCTTCTCTTTGCAGCTATCGCACACAAGCAACTATTTGTATCACCAAGCACAAGAAATGCATCAGGCTTTACTTCTTCAAGTATTGGATCAATTTTAACCAGAATATTTCCTATTGTTTCAACAGCAGTTCCCGTTGCAGCATTTAGAAAATAATCAGGCTTCTTTAAATTGAAGTCATTAAAGAACACCTCATTCAGTTCATAGTCATAGTTCTGTCCTGTATGAACAAGAACATGTTCAATCGCTTTTGATTCATCTAGTTTATTTATAACAGCTGACAGTCTTATTATTTCTGGTCTTGTACCAACGACTGTCATAACTTTTAGTTTTTTCATCAGTTATACCTCCAAATAATAAGTATCTGCGTTCTTTGGATTATAAGTTTCATTAGCCCACATTATTGTTATCAAATCCACGTTTCCAACATTTTCAATATTATGAGCGTATCCTGTTGGTATATCGACAACTTCCATCTTTTCACCACTTACCAAATACTCTATGACTTTATCTGAATCTATTTTTCTAAACCGAATAACCCCTTTACCGCTGACGACTAGAAACTTCTCATTCTTCGTGTGGTGCCAATGATTTCCCTTTGTAATTCCAGGTTTAGATATATTAACTGACACTTGACCACGATCAGGCGTTTTGATGAACTCGGTGAAAGACCCTCTTTGATCCACATTCATCTTTAAGGAATAAGTGAATTTGTCTTCTGGCAAGTAGCTTAAATATGTACTGTACAGTTTTTTAGTAAATGCATCAGCCATGTTTGGAACTGATCTATCTTCTCTACTATTCTTGAACGAGTAAATCAAATCTACTATTTCACCAAGAGTAATTGTATGTACCACAGGCACTTCACAAAATGGGCCTATTTTATTTTCTTTTCCCTCTAGCGCATTAATGAGTTCGTTAACCACATCATCTATATAAACAAGGTTCATTATTACACTTGGATCATTCACTTGAATAGGCAAAGAATGAGCAACATTATAACAAAATGTAGCAACCACACTATTATAATTAGGCCTACACCACTTCCCGAAAACATTAGGGAATCTATAAACAAGAACTTTAGCCCTAGTTTCTTTGCCGTAAGTAAATAAGAGATCTTCCCCTGCTTTCTTACTTTCACCATAAGGATTATCTAACTCAGATTGAATGGAAGACGAAATCATCACCGGGCAGGTGTTGTTGTGTTTTTTAAGAGAATCTAATAGATTGGAGGTAAAACCAAAGTTACCTTCCATGAACTCAGATTGTTCTTTTGGACGGTTAACTCCAGCAAGATGAAATACAAAATCAGCTTCTTTACAATACTGATCAAGTAATGAAGGATCTGTATCTCTGTCATACTCATAAATATCATCATACTTTCGATTTCTCAACTTAGATATTAAGTTTTTACTTATGAAGCCCTTTGCCCCTGTGACTAAAATCTTCATTATCTATCCCAACTTTCCAATTGTTCTCTTACATAATCAAGCTGTAATAGCTTTTCTTTAATCTGCTCTATGTTGAGTCGCTCTGTATTATGAGAGTTGTACTCATCTTCTGATGAAAGCTTTTGATCTCCTTCAACGAAATATTTGTCGTAGTTTAAATCTCTCTTATCTGCAGGTACTCTATAGAATCCACCCATATCTTTTGCTACAACATGCTCTTCTTTTGTAAGGAGCGTTTCATAAAGCTTTTCTCCATGGCGTGTACCGATTACTTTGATTTCATTGTCAGCATTAAATAGTTCTTTAACTGCTTGAGCTAAGTCTCCGATAGTTGATGCAGGTGACTTCTGAACCATAATGTCTCCAGCTTCAGCATTCTGAAATGCAAATACAACAAGCTCTACAGCTTCTTCTAGGCTCATTAAAAACCTTGTCATATTCGGATCAGTTACTGTCAGTGGTTGTCCATTCTTAATCTGATCAATAAACAACGGAATTACTGACCCTCTTGAAGCCATAACATTACCATATCTTGTACCACAAATAAGTGTTCTTTCAGAATCAACAGTCTTTGCTTTAGCTACAAATACCTTCTCCATCATTGCTTTTGAAATTCCCATTGCATTGATCGGATAGGCTGCCTTATCTGTAGAAAGACATATAACCTTTTTAACTCCCATTTCAATAGCACCAGAAAGCACATTGTCTGTTCCTAATACATTCGTCTTTACTGCCTCAAGAGGGAAGAACTCACAAGATGGCACCTGCTTAAGAGCAGCTGCATGAAAGATATAATCCACTCCATGCATAGCATTTTTAACACTTGCAAGGTCTCTAACATCTCCTATATAAAATTTTAATTTGTCATTTTTATAAAGTTTTCTCATATCATCTTGTTTCTTTTCGTCACGAGAAAAAATACGAATTTCTTTAATATCTGTATTTAAGAATCTTTTCATTACTGCATTTCCAAAAGATCCTGTTCCACCTGTGATTAGTAAAGTCTTTCCTTTAAACATTTAACTTTTCCTCCACTCCATACTGTTTATTAAAATATATATCCATCTTATCTAGCAGAATATTTTTATTAAAATGACTATTATAATACTTCCTAGCATTATCGCCTAGTATAATAAGTTCTTCTCTGGACTTGCTTGATAGCTTTATAATATTATCAGCTAGTTCTTCTGCATTACCCGGATTGCCGCATAAACCCGAATTTGATTCTTTAATAATTTTTGCAGTCTCGCCAGCTGCAGATGCGATATTGGGGATGCCGCAAGCCATATAGGATTGAAGCTTAGCAGGTATAGTCATTGCAAATAACGGGCTATCCGTCAAACTAAGAAAAGCAGCATCACTTGCAGCCATGAACTCTGGTATTCTGGTTGCCGGTTGCTTGGAGATGAAATTAAACATATCATCCAATCCCTTAACATTGACTATGTTTACAAACTCATTCTTATATCTGCCATCTCCAACGATATTAAATCTTATCTGTTTTTCAGATCTAGTCTTTATGATTTCTGCTGCTTTTGGCAGAATATCTAGCCCTTGAGCTGCTCCAATATTCCCTGCAAAAATGATATTGAACGCATCATCTTTTGGTATCTCTGGGATACTCATTTTCTCAATCGGAATATAAAAATCTTCAGCATATTGCGGCCAGTACTCGATTTTATCTAGTGGAACTCCACGATCATGAATAGACTTAACAAAACTCTCTGACGTGGTAAATATCCTAGTACAGCCTCTATATATGTAGTCCACCATATTACCAATGGCACCAATAATCTTCTTGTTCTTAATTCCAGTTATTATTTCAACATTTTCAGGCCATAGATCTTGAACATATAAGTAACAAGGAATCTTCCTCTTCTTTGCATACCAAACTCCAGGAAGTGCCTGAGTCATTGGAGAAACTTCAAATATAAATACATAATCAGCCTTAATCTTAGTAAACATCTTCCAGAAGAACCCCGACACCACAAATGACAAATAATTAAGAGCAAGCATGATTGAATTGTTTCCCCTCGGAACCAAAGGAATTCTTATGATATCCATACCGTTATAGGTTTCTTTCCTCTTCTTGAATAGCCCATATCCATCATAATATTTGCCTTGAGGGTAGTTTGGAATTCCTGTAACTACCGTTACTTTGTATCCTCTTTTCACCCACTCAGTACATATGTCATTGATTCGGAACTGTTCAGGGTAGAAATATTGCGCGATTACTAATATGTGTTTTTTCAAGCTCGTATCCACCCTTCCTAATTATTTCTCCGTCAACTCAATAGATTCTCTAAAATCTCTTATTCGGTAATTCGCCTTATCATAGTCACTCATGGACTTCTCATAAACCAAATTGCCGAATACCTTATTAACCAATCCCACTCTGCCAAACATCAATCTAATAAGCCAGTTCATCCACCCAATCATCCAAATCTTCTTCCCATGAACCTCAGCAATCGTCCTAACAAGTTCACTGGTCTTCACATACTCCTTGTTCTGTGGAAAGTAAATCCCTGTTTCTTCATGGTCAATCATAACCTTAATGAACTCACAAAGATTATCTATATGAAGCATGCTGCGCTCATTATCGATATCAGGAAACACAGGTATCTTCTGTGCTAAATTAGATAATTTAGGATAGTTCCCTTTAGAACCTTTCCCATAAATCATAGGTGGTCTAAGAACCACAATCTTAAAATCATCAGTCTCTAAATGCTTGATACCTTCCTCTGCCTGCAGCTTACTGTTCCCATAGAAGTTACTTGGCGTTGGAACTGTATTTCTATCAATAACTCGTTTGCTACTGCTGCTGTCACCGTAGACAATGATGCTGCTCATAAAAATGAACTGCTTTACACCTTCTGCCTTAGCCTTCTCAGCAGCTTCAATCGTAAGATCTCTATTCACTTTATAGTAGAGGTCTTCCATCTTTGGATCAGATGAAACATGAGCAATCCCAGCGACATGAAACACAACATCATACTGAGAGAAGTCTTTCTCTTTCCATGACCCATCTTTCATATCCACCGTATCTACTTTATATTGATTATGTTCTCTCATGAGCCAATTCTCTAGAGATGTACCTATGTAACTGTTCTTACCAGTGATTAGAACATTTTTTAGATTTTTCATTTTGTCACCTCAATCAAGTGGGCTGTATTTAATATGCTGCTGATATCTATAAGCCTCATATTTTTGATTTCTCTGTTTTGTTATTTGTATCAATATTAGAATTTGAAGCTTGAGATGTTTGACCAGCCTTAGCCTTAACCCCAGTCCCACCTTCAACAACACCATCACTTCTCAGAACACTAAATATCGTCCCAAAGAAGCATCTGACATCCATCAGAAAACCAATCTTCTCAGCATACTCACCATCAAGTTTGGCCTTCACATCAATCTCAAGCTCATCCCTACCATTAATCTGCGCCCATCCTGTAAGCCCAACCGGTACATCATTCGCACCGTACTTGTCTCTCTCTTCTATCAGGTCATACTGATTCCAAAGAGCTGGTCGAGGGCCAATAATACTCATCTCGCCTTTAAAGATGTTGATGATCTGTGGCAACTCATCAAGAGAAGTCTTTCGTAGGAACTTACCTACTTTTGTAATCCACTGATCTGGATTCTCTAGTTGATGCGTTGGCGTGTCCTTTGGTGTATCAATTCTCATCGTTCTAAACTTCAATATATGAAAATGACTCTTATGGATCCCAACTCTCTTCTGCTTGAAGAGAACAGGTCCAGGGGAGTCAACCTTGATTGCAATAATGAGTACTAAAAAAACAGGAGATAATATAATAAGTCCGAGTGTAGAAAGTATGATATCTATTAATCTTTTGATTTTTAAATAAGCCATGTTAGTTCCTCCTGCCCTATGTAAATGTACATTAGTGGTGTGTAGAACACCTTATTTTCTTGATCTATATGTAGTATGTATCACTGTTTTATACACTACATCTTGCACAAATCTATGAGTTGATTGGATGCTTATACGTGTAATGCTTCTGTAACATTAGTACATTTGACGATTATCCTTAATCCCTTGATATTACTGGCTTACAGCCTGTTTATCCTTTCACCATACTCACGTCGTAATAGATCCCCAATATTAACATGGATTATTGAAAATTGACATCGTCTAATTCAACTTTTAAATATTTGATTCAAATTAACAAATGAATTATTTAAAACAAGATTTATCAAATTGTCATCTACATATGAATTTATCTAAAAATTTTTAAGTTTTGACATTATTTAAGAACGCAACTCAATTAAAACTAATCAAATGATGAATTCTATGCTTGATTACATTTGCAACCACGGTATCTCTTCAAATAGGTTATTAATTCATTATGATAAAATTAAATACAAATTGAACAAACATCATGATAATAATCATTAAGAAATTGATTAGAAAGGAATCTTAAAGATCAACTCCATGCTTCAAAAGATAGAAAACATAATTCTTATCTAATGTCTTATTAATGATTAACAACTATTTAATGCTGTAAAGTAAATAGAAACTACTATTTTGGGAGTCTACAATGAAACCAATAACACAGTAAACATTAAGGTAAATATAAAATTCAGTTTAAGATACAGCTTCGCCCACAGACATGACTCGCATGCAGTGTCGTAATGGTAATCCAACTCGTCTTAAGATGCTCCAGGCAACCATTAAGAGGATGAGTTGTGCTTGTTATTGCTTAGAAAGTATCTCTAAGCTAACTTTAACTTCTTTCACTTCATTAAACAAGGGAATTTCAAGTATAGCCATTTTCTTATGGCGATCAATATACTTAATTTGTGATTCTAGTCCCATTAGAGGGCCTGAAGTAACAATGACTTTATCATCCTTAACAAACCCAACCGATGATTCAAACAAGCCATCATTCCTAAAGAATGGAGTAATTGTACGAACTTCTTCATCTGATAAAGCAGAGACATCCTTGTCAGCATGGGATAAAACCTTAATAAATCCTTTAATTGGATAGACATAATGTTGGATAAAGGCTCTAAAATCCTTGGTCTCTTTGCTCGTTTTTATAAACACATATCCTGGAAATAACAGTTGTTCCTCTTTAATTACATCTGTTCTCTTTTTAATCAACTTAATCCTGGAAGGAACAATGGCTTCCATATCATCATATGCATTGATAAATTCTCTAATCTTATGTTCATACCTTTTTAAGACGAAGAGAATGTAAATATTCATACATTCTCCTGGTGTTTAAAGGTTGGAATCATTTGTTCTAGTTCATGAATGAGTTCATTCTTAGATACTCTTTTTTGCACTAAAGAATCAAGTCGTTCCAAATAACCCATTATGATATCAGGATGAATATCAAGTGGTTTTGCTACATAAATTAATTCATTGCTTGTCTCTTTTAAACCTTCATCCGCAAGAAGTAGTTCTTCAAAAAGCTTCTCTCCAGGTCTTAAGCCTGTGAACTCAATTGAAATATCTTGTTCATTCAGACCAGCTAATCGAATCATATTCTTAGCTAAATCAAGTATTTTAACAGGTTCACCCATATCAAGAACAAAGATTTCACCTCCATCACCATAGCTGCTTGCTTGCAAGACCAATGAGACGGCTTCAGGAATACTCATGAAGTAGCGAATCATGTCAGGATGAGTGACTGTTATTGGCCCGCCTGCTTCAATTTGCTTTGTAAATAAAGGAATGACTGAACCATTGGATCCTAAGACATTCCCAAATCGTACACAAACAAACTTGGTTTTTGAGTTAATGGTCATGGACTGCGCAATCATTTCAACCAATCGTTTCGATGCACCCATGATGTTAGTCGGATTCACTGCTTTATCTGTGGATATGGTAACCACAAGTGGAACATTATGATTCTTTGCCCCAGTGAAGAGTTTATAGGATCCCAAGACGTTGTTTTTTATTGCTTCAAGATAGGATGTCTCCATAAGTGGAACATGTTTATGTGCAGCAGCATGGAAAACCACATCAATACTAAATTGTTGAAAGAGAGTATCCATACTGTTTTGATCTCGTATGCTGGCCACCAAAGGAATGAACTCAACATCCTCACAAGATTGCTTGTTGTTGATTTTTAGGTTTTGCTGTAAGTCATATAATCCATTTTCATTGATATCTATGGCAACGATACTTTTTGGTTTTAGTTGGATAATTTGCCTTACAAGTTCTGAACCAATTGATCCAGCAGCACCTGTAACCAAAACAGTTTTATTATAAACAACACTCTTTATCAATACATTGTTTAGTTTAACTTCCGTTCTTCCTAAGACATCATTGATTGAGATTTTACCAATACTTTTAACTATGTCTCCTTTTGTGATTAACTTTGCCGCACCTTGTAAGGTTAACACCTCAACACCAGTGGAAAATGCTTTTTGTATGATTTTCTTTTTTGCATCCATACTTGCACTTGGTATTGCTACGATAATGACATCCACTTCAAGTTCTTTCACAATATCTTCAATTTGTTGTCGTCCACCAAAAACTCGTAATCCTGATATATAGGTATTATGTTTATAAGGATCATCATCTAAAAATCCCACTATTTTATATCTGATTTGTGAGTTGTTTAAAACTTCTTTGTAAATAAGTTGTCCCGCAGCTCCAGCACCATAAATGATAGTTCTAGGATAATTAGGCATTTGCTTGTATCGAATGATGGTCATTCGATACATTCGATAGGAGAAGCGGGCTGTATTCAAGCCCAAAATATTCAAAAGCATTGCAATTAAATGAACACCATTCGGAATAAAAACAGAAGAGACGTCATTCGTGAATCCAAGCAATGAAAACAAGCGATTAATTGCTTGAATCATTACCTCAAAATCAAGAAGAATAGTTATTGACCAGAAAATAACACCACTAAGGACAACAGCAAAAGACACAGTGACAAACTCATATAACCCACTAGTTGTCCAAAGCGTTTTATGAATATTAAATGCAATAAAAACCATTGCATAAAGTGAAACAATGACAGGTGTTAAGTATACGACTCGTAATACGTAAACGACAGATATTGGAGCAAAATCAAAACGTATTAATGTTGCTAATGCATACATAAATACAATAATGATTAAGTCAATAGCGAATAGTAGTAAAGAGCGATATGATTTCATTTGTACACTTATGCTCCCTTTCAATATCGTGTTAAGGTAAGAAATGACTAGTAATCGATTAAATGACATATTGTTATGAAATATTACCTATTATTGATTATTTTATCACACATTCATTAAAAGTTAGAATTTCATGTTAATTCACATATCTTTTTACATTTTCTTAAGTGCGAATGTAAAAGTTGATTGTTTTTTTGAAACTCCTTGGAAATAGTTGCTCTTGCTATATAGGCATAGTCAGAATCTCACAAGTCAACTTAACTTCCTTCAATTCATTAAAGAGCATTAGAGTTATAGTAACTTCTTTTTTAATGAAATTGACTTGCTTGATTTTTGACTCAAGACCTAATAATGGTCCTTGGACAATATTAATCCTTTCATTTTTAATAAATCCTTTTGAAGGTTCAACAATACCTTTGTTTGAGAAAAATGAGTTAACAATGTTCAACTCATCCTTCTTTAATGCAGGTATATGATCTTCATATGTCATTAAACGAGTAAATCCACTTAAACCTGCAAGATAACGTTCAGTGTAAACTTTAAAAGATTGGGAGTCTAAATCACTTCTTACAAACACATATCGAGGAAAAAGAATTATTTCCTTTTTTGTCATCATTGATTTTCTTTTTTGTAGCATCACTTTAACTGGCACTATTGCTTCATGAAAAGTACGGCTATTAATATATTCTTTCACTCTTTGTTCACTATTGTTTTGTACTAACAAGACGTAAGTATTCATCATGTATCCTCCTTGTAATCACAGGTAAAAACAATCTCTGATTTAATGCTCTCACAATGATATTTTTAGAACTTTGTGGTCTTTGAAGTAATTAAAAAAAATATGCACTTTACATACTATAAGTCTTATTTGAAACTTTAATTATTGAAAAACTCATTTGATCCCCCTTAAATGACTTCTAAAGTAGTATAGCGTTTATGTTGTGTTCAATCAATATTAATTTGAATTTAAAAAAAGGTTAATCGTTTCATCATTCATATTAAAATGAATCGAGAATATAGTTTTGAGATTATGATTTAAAGGCGATAATTTTACTTTACCAAAAACAAAAATCAATTAGTTTCTATTATCTCTATCCTGATTTAAATGATACATGAATATAACAAACTCAAGTGACATAATAAATTCACTAAGTCCTTCACAGGACTCATTTCTTTTGACATCAACCTCAAAAACCATGATAATCATAGCATGAACCATCCTCATGACACGCGCTTTCTTAATATCATGAAACTGCTCATGGCATTTTTTGTCATGGTGGTGCATTTCTCCCCGTTTAAAACCATTCATCCTATTCTTCATCATGTCAGTATTCATGGCTTTCCACGCATTGTGGTACCCTTCTTCTTTTTATGCAGTGGGTACTTGTTAAGTTCACATGGGGTAATATCCCCTGATCGCTTACGCAAAACCTTAAAAAAACTTGTGTCCTTGTATTTATTCTGGACCTTGCTTCATTTACCGCTCATCATATTAGAACTCACACACTTTCCAAACGCAGAACCACTATGGATATCTTTACCTCGAAGTTTTTTCTTTGAAGGATCGTTTCTTCATTTATGGTATCTATTAGCCTCTATCATTGGTTTAGTTATCGTCACATCCTTACTTAAGGTTTTCTCCATCACTCAAGTATTGTTCTTGAGTCTAATTCTCTACATCATTGGAGTTTTAGGAGATAGTTATTATGGCTTCTCAATCGGTTTAAGAGGATTAAGTGACTTGATGACCCTTTTATTTCAATTTATCCGAACAACCCGTAATGGCCTTTTCTTTGCGCCCATTTATTTAAGTTTAGGCATGTTTATTAAGAAAAACCCAAAAGTATTCTCAATGTGGACACTCAGTCTCATCTTCATCATTATTCTAGGACTCAATACAGCTGAAGTCTTGTGGCTTAAAGGGATGGTGTGGGCTAAAGATTATAACTTGACCTTCACAAGTCTACCTTTATCACTGATAACCTTCCTCATTAGCTTACAAATCAAAGTCAACTTTGATACCACACGATTTAAAGAGATAGCGGCCACACTGTTTTATATTCATATTTGGGTTTATGTTTTAGTACAATTTGTGTTGACCGGTGGGGATACCACTTACTTTAAAAACTATGGCATGGATGGATTTCTAATCACTGTGGTTTTAACCACAGTAATCACCCTATTCATCCATAAGTTTAAACACATTCCATTTATTAGAAACTACTTCATGTAAAGAAAACGACCATGGTCTCACCATGGTCGTTGATTTTACTCTGGAATTCTTCTTAAATCTTTAATGAGTTCTTGAAATTCTTTGATTTGTTCTTCAGTATGAATCACCACTGAATAAAAGCGAGTTGGATCATTAGGCATCGGTCGTGAGGCATTATCCCCTCTAAATACGTACGAATCCATTTGCCAAGCCTTGGTTGAAGACACATGTAAGTCTAATAAAGCTGTGATTGATGATGATTCTAAATTAGTATTCACAAAGCGACGGGTGGAGTTTATCAGAGTTTGAATGTTTCCAAATTGACTTGGGGATGTCACTTTCTTAAAGACACCTTTAATGATTTCTTGTTGGTGAAGACCTCGTGTTTGATCTCCTCCTGGTACTTGTTTGCGCGCTCTCGCAAAACTTAAGGCCATGGCGGTATCCATGGTATTCATACCCTTGGTATAACTAAACTCATTTACTTTGAATGTATAGTGTGAATACACTTCTACGGGTCCAATAATGTCAAAGATTGAAATAAAGGATGAAAAGTTCAAACGTACATAGTAATCAATGGGGACATTGAGGTAATTTTCAATGGTTGAAATAGAACATTCAATCCCTCGCACGGCCGCATGCGCAAGTTTATCATTCTTGTTATTGAGGCATGTGGTCGGAATATACGTATCTCGTGGAATACTGACTAAAGATATGGTTCGAGTATCTGGATTCACAATCGCCAGTTGATTCACATCACTGCGAGAACGCCATCCTAGGGCACCGAGATGATCAATACCAGAGATATAGAATACAATCGCATTCGACTCAAAATCATCCACAATCGGCTCACGTGGAGTCACGATTGTACTTTTTTCAAAGGTGTAAATAATCACCGTCTTATTAAGAAAATCGTCCAACTCCTCATCTTCTAAGAAAGCTAAATTCGCCACATCAAGAAGAATTCCTTCGAGTGATGAGTTGTAAAGCGCTTCAATTAAATCTTGATCATAGGCTTCTTGTGTGGGTCTTACGATAAAATCTAATTCATTCTCAACGTGTAGGGTAAAACTTTCATAAATACTTGGTTCAATATCTAAGCTTACACCTAAAACTAGAGACTCATTCAATGTGAATGAAGCATTTTCTTTAAGCACATATACACTCAGTTGAGTGGTTTCTAGATTAATAGGGTTTAAAATGTCATCTATACTTCGACTTATCCAGATATTAAGAGAACTTAAGAGTAAAGCTAAGACTAAGACCACTTTATGGATGTTGAATATCTTTCTATACTTTGCGAAACGCACAAAAAGACCCATCGACATAAAAATCGCCACAAGGATTAAACCATATTTTAAGTTTGTAAAGATCAACGGATTAAGCCATGTGCTTAATGCAAATAGGATTAAGATGATCAGGTTAATGATGTGATACGTTAGTTTTTTCATGCGCTTATTATACCACGACTTTAATCTTTGAAAAGAAGTTGACCTATTTTAGTTGTTTTAAAACATATTCATCCAGCGTTAACCCTTCAGACACCAATAAGGTCGCAAGCTCTACCCCAACATATCGCCAATGCCATGGTTCATAGATATACCCTGTGATGTGAGAGGCACTATGGGGATATCGTTCAATAAATCCAAACTTATAGGCATGTTCCTTTAAATATGGATAGGCCTTTGATGCTTTAAAGTTTAGGTAACTATCATGATTTTCAGATGCATCAAAGGCAAGCCCTGTTTGATGTTCTGATTGACCTGGTAGTGCACTGTAGGTATTGGCCTTTAAGAATCCATCTTTTTGCGCATAAGTATTAAATAATCTTTCTTGTGTCTGATAGGAGCGATAGGCACTACGTGCCTCAATAATGATCCCAAGATCATGTTTCACTGCTTGTCTTAGTTTCATAAATGCTTGGGCTGCTTCTTCTTTTAAAGTTGCACTAGGATGTGATGAATCCAGTGATTTTAAGTCCACAAGATTACTGGGAACATAGGTTGAAGGCAATGTATAAAATCGATTCACAAGAATGGTAGATTCTGTTATCTCTTGATGAATGATTTGTAAGGTGCTTGAAGGAGTATAGTCTTCATGAAATGGGTTTTTATGATTAAAGAAATAATGGTTTCTTTGAATATGCCTTAGGGTTTGGGCATGGTGAGCCTTGAGGGCATGCACATCAAAATCTCTCACACTCAATTGAGGTGGTGACATCCATAAAGGCATTAAAATGAATAAACATGTGAGTGGGGTCATAGTGTAGTATACGCCCTTCCCTTCCCGTTATCCTTGACTTAATGGGATAAAGTCAAAATCTCAATTTTTATACATTGGATGTACTATTTAGGTTTTAAAAATACCGTAATAGCATCAATGTATTCAATCAAAAAGTCTGTAGTTACTACAGACTTCATGTGTACTTAGACTATAAACCGGCTTCATTGACTCCATGAACGGCTTGTTCTTTTGTAAATCCTTCAAACTCAAGTTGATCAATAAGCCCTTGTCTTGAGTATGGCATAATCTTTAAATACGATTTTGCTTTTAGAGCAGCTTGTTCCATCCAGTCCACTTCAATATTTTCGACACCATATGTTGCTTGTTCTAAAGTGAATCCTTCAAACTCAAGTTGCTCAATTAAACCTTTTTTTGAATAAGGGATTAATTTTAAATAGCTTTCCGCTTTTGAAGCTGCTTGTTTGTTCCAATCAATGTTAAGTTTATCAACAGCATACTCAGCATCTTCAGATGTATATTTTTCAAATTCTAGCTGCTCAATAAGTCCGGTTCTTGAAAATGCCATAATTCTTAAATATTGTTCAGCCTTCTTTATCGCATTCTTCTGACTTACTGTTTCTGTATCTACTACATCATTATTCCCATTATTTCCAGTTTCATTTACTGGTGGATTATTATTGCTCGTTGGTTCAGAGTCACCTAAGGCAGAACCAATTAACGAAAGTGAAAACAACACTGCTAGAACGATAAACCATGTTCTTTTGTAGAATGGTTTTTTATTCACTTTTCCACAATTTGGACAAGTCACTTTCTTATCATTCGCAATATCACTTCCACAAGCACTACACTGAGTCATTTTGGATTTTTTCATTTTTTCCCTCCCTTTGACTAATATCATCATAGGAAAGTTGTTCACATCAAACAAGTATGATTTGAGGAGATTCCATAAAGAAAATCGAAATCATATAGAAATCAATGTTTTTTTTAAGTTTCTTGTCATTTATTGGGTAAATATTATCACACTTAAAAGACCATGAATCTCATGGTCTTTTATGAAATATATCTAAAACGCTTCTGAAATGGTCTTTCCTTGCATATGAAGTTGTAAGTATTCTGGTCCACCAGCTTTAGAGTCAGTTCCACTCATATTAAAGCCACCAAAAGGTTGATAGCCTACGATGGCTCCGGTACATTTACGATTGATGTAAAGGTTCCCGACATGGAAGACTTGTTTTGCTTTTTCAATGTGTTCACGACGATTGGAGATCACTGCTCCAGTTAATCCATATTCCGTATTATTCGCCACTTCTAGGGCTTCTTCAAAGTCTTTGACCTTACATACCGCTAACACTGGTCCAAAGATTTCTTCATGCATCAGGCGAGCATGCTTATCCACATCAATGAAGATGGTGGGTTCAATAAACCATCCTTTGGAATCATCACTTTTGCCTCCAAAGAGCAGTTTTCCTTCTTCATGACCGAGTTTGATGTATTGCGAAATCTTATTAAAGGCATTTTGATCATTCACTGGACCCACAAAGGTTTGAGGATCTGATGGATCACCAACTGGTATTGTCTTCACAATCGCATGCATCTTCGCCACCACCTCATCATACACATCTTCATGAATAATCGCTCGTGAACATGCGGAACATTTTTGACCACTAAAGCCAAAGGCTGAGCGCACAATCGAATCAGCGGCTAAATCAAGATCCGCATAAGAGTCGACGATAATCGCATCTTTACCACCCATTTCCGCAATCACTCGTTTTAACCAGATTTGTCCTGGATGGACCTTAGCAGCTTTCTCATAGATATTAATCCCCACTTCTTTACTTCCAGTAAAGGAAATAAAGCGGATTTTGGGATGATTCACCATGTGATTACCAATCTCACGACCACTGCCTGGAATAAAGTTAATAACACCGGCTGGAAGTCCAGCTTCTTCTAACACCTCAACATACTTATAGGCAATCACCTGAGTGGTACTTGCTGGTTTTAATAAAATGGTGTTTCCAGAGACAATCGCTGCACTACTCATACCGACTAAAATGGCTAAAGGAAAGTTCCACGGCGTAATAATGGCCCCTACGCCAAGAGGAATATAGCGATACTCATTACGCTCAACATTGCGTCGACTTAAAATCACATCATCCACGCGGGTCATCGCTCTCATTTGCCGTCCATAGTATTCTAAGAAATCAATGGCTTCCGCGACATCCGCATCAGCTTCAGCCCAAGGTTTTCCTGCTTCAATGGTAAGTAGTGCACTAAACTCAAACTTACGACGACGAATAATCGCTGCAGCTTTAAATAGCACATCTGCTCTAACAAGTGGATCAACGAGCTTCCATGATTCAAAGCGATTTAAAGCCACTTGAATCGCATGTTCGGCTTCTTCAAGAGAAGCTTGGTGAATCGTGCCGACCACTTCTTTGTGGTTGGCAGGGTTCACTGAGTCCATTGTTTTCTTAGAAAACACTCTTTCACCATTAATGATGAGAGGATACGTCTTACCCAAATAGGACTTCACAAGCTCTAAGCCTTGTTTATATTGGGTTTGGACTGCTGGACTACTAAAATCACTAAAAGGTTCCATTTGATACGGTGTTGTTGACATAGTTCTCCTTAGACCACTGAAAGCTCTTGCTCAATGGTGGTTTGTTGTTTAAATCGTTGCATACTTAATTCACTTAAGTCAAATGAGGTTGGATGTTGACACATGACATCAGCTAAGATTTCTCCTGTCACTGGCGCAAACATGAACCCATGACCACTAAATCCACAGGCGACATAGAAATTATCCACTTCATCCACTGCGCCTAGAATGGGTTGACGATCAGGCGACATATTATAATGTCCGGCCCATTGTCGTACCACACGAAGTTTTCCTAAAGCGGGTAAGATGTGGGTGGCTGTTTTTGCCATATCCTCTAAAAACTTCCATGATGATTCGATATCATGATTTCTTGGCACATCTGGATCACTGCGTCCCATGAGAAAGGCTCCATGAGGAACTTGTTGACAATAAATGTTTTGTGAAAACGACATGACCATCGGACCTTGCATTCTTATGGTCGGTTCAGTTGCTAAGATCTCATGTTTTTCAGAATAGACTGGAATATTGACTCCCGCAAGACAACCTACTTCATGCGAATATCCGCCTGCGGCATTCACCACTTGATTCACATGATAGGTGGCTTTACTTGTGACTACTTGAGTAATATGATTTCCTACTCGATGTATTTCTTTCACTTCCTCAAAGAAGTTAAAAATGACTCCTAATTTTTTTGCCGCAAGCATATACGCTTCGGTCATTTTAAATGGATTGAGATGTCCATCTGTGGGACAGAAAGTTGCGGAGTAAAATGCTTCTGGATTTAAATGAGGCACGATCTGTAGTGCTTCTTCTTTACTGACGACTCTTGATGGAATACCACATTCATTTTGTAAAGCCACATTCTTTTTGAATTGAGCTTCTTCCTCATGAGTTGAGGCTAAGATAAGATACCCTTCTTGTTTGAATTCAAGATTGCCTTCATAGTCTAAGATCTCTTTCGCTTTCTCAAAGAAATCAATACTGTGTTTCGCAAGAAGGCAATTATTTCTTGTGGCCCATTGTTGTCGCACACCTGCACCACATCGTCCAGTATCACCTGATGTAAAATACGACTTATCGACGACCACAATATCCTTCACACCTTTTTTGGCTAAGTTATAAGCAATACTTGCTCCTGAGATACCGCCTCCAATAATCAGGACATTAATCTTCATGATTATCCCCCTTCACGAGTTGATCTAAGGTCACTCCCATACTTAAGGGTCTTACTTTATGCACTAAGACATCTTCGAGTGGAATATTATGAAACTTAGCAATTTCTTTTTGAATAAGAAAGCCACATGTATTCGCTTGACATGGTCCCATCCCAACTCGAAGTAATCGCTTTAAATCTTCAAAGGTGGTGTATCCTTCTTCAAGTACTCGATGAACATCCGCTAAGGTCACATCTTCACAGCGACAGATGATAATTTTACTTTTATCCATGATTGAAACCTCTTATCGTAATGAAATCATGAAGTAAGGCTTTATCAATCTCTACGCCAATGAGTTGGGTTTTAAGTTGATGAGGATGTTTAGAAATTGAAAGTATAATCCCTTCCCCAATGACTTCCCCAGCGCGATTAATCGCATGAACCTTCATGCCTTTTTCAAACACTTCATTCATTTCATAAGGAATTTTAAAGAATGCTTTATCCTTCACGACCTTCGCAAGCATGATGGCTAGCCCAGGACATGAAGTGACACAGATTGAACATCCTATGCATATTTTTGGATCAAGTTTTGGTTGCGCATGAATATTAGGGGCAATGGTAATCGCTTGAACTGGACAACTTGTCGCACAAGGATTACATGGGATATCTTCATAACATTCAATGATTGCCTTGTATTCACTTAAGGTCGACTCATCAAAGAAAACTGAAGAAACTTGCTCAGGAGTAGGTACACCTGTTTTATGTAACATGACTTAGTTTCTCCTTTCGTTTTTCAATGCCATCCAAGGTTTTCTTACCAAATAAACCATGTCTTAATTCATAGAGTTGCGTTTGGTAATGCGTCACTAAAGCATCATGGTTTGGGTGGGGGTGTTGAAGATAGGTACTGGCAAACAACCCACACAAATACCCTTCCATCATCGCAGAGCTGGCTTCTTCGATGCCCACCATATCTCCACACGCAAAGACACCTTCAATACTGCACATAAAGGAGTCATCCACTAATGGAACAAATCCTCCGAGTTCTTTCACATACCCTACTTTCGCATTCAACATGGATGCGAGTTGATGTTGTGGAGATAACCCAATAGAAATAACACAGCACTCCGTTTCAATGATTTCACTACTACCTGGGATTTCGTTATAGTTTGAATCAAGCTTTACAAGCTCGACAGCTTCCACTCGCTCTGTTCCAATCGCACGTTTAATGGTCGTGTTGGTTTTAATGTCTACACCTAAGCGTTTAAGTTTAGAGGCATGAACTTTATATCCTCCAATACAATCAGCAGCCTCCACCACCGCTTTTACCTTAATCCCTGCTTGCATCATTTGATACGAGACTATCAGACCAATATTACCACTACCAATCATCACTAAATCTTGACATGGTTTCACTTGGTAAAGGTTGACTAAGGTTTGGAGTGCACCAGCCCCAATGATTTGAGGCAAATCATTATTTTCAAAAGCTAAGAATTTCTCACTTGCGCCACTAGCTAAGATAATCACATCAGCTTTAATCTTTTTATAAACATTGTTTTGAAGTAGTGTGGCCACTTTATCTTCATAAAGTCCCACCACTGTGCTTTCAAGCATGATCGTTAAGTTTTCAAATCCTGCTAAGTCATTTTCCAAAGTAGTGGCGATATCAATACCACGAATCTTAGCATACTGATCTTTTGAACCAAAAAACTTATGGGTTTGTTTAGTAAGTTGCCCCCCTAATAAATGAGATCGATCAACTAAAATAGTAGAACATCCCGCTTCACATGCCATCTTAGCGGCAGTCAGCCCAGAGGGTCCCCCTCCAATGATAAGAACTTGCGTATGAATCATAGACTATGTCCTTTCTCATCTTTAGTGATCACCATGTTGGCTTCTAATGGCGTAATGCATGTGCGCACATGAGCAACTCCATTCACATTCATCTCACATGATGCACAATTTCCAATCGCACAATAAAAACCACGTGGGCGATGTTTTTTAATACTGGTACTAAAAGATACAATGCCATTCGCAACAAGTGCTGAGGCAATGGTGTCTCCTTCTAACCCTTCATAGTCTTCTCCTTCAAAACTAAACGGTATAGTTTTTCTTGATTTCACATCAAGAATGGGGTGATCAATTAGTCGACTCATGTCATCCTTTCCTTTTCAATGAATTAATTATTGTTTCTGGGCTCTTCAGCGATGAATACCCAAGTCTTTTTTGGGAAAATGTAAAATACTAACTACATAAAAGAGTATCATACAAGCGATGCATGTCACAATGGCTTGAGGATTAATCTTACTATCTAAGATAAGTTTTGAGTACTGTGAAAGTGAGAAGATTGAGATGGGCTTTAGCCAAGACAATGAATCCACCAAATTCATAAAGACAGAAAGTAGATAAAGTCCAAATACAGTGACCGAGGCAATCGTGCTTGCAAGCTTGGAGCTTTTCACAACGCTTCCTAAAAAGTACCCAAACCCATAAAAGAAACATAGAATGAACCAAAGCATGAGGTGAGCTCTTAGTAAATACGACCAATAGGCTGCTTCAGGTGTGTATTGTGAAGCGATTAATGCAAAGAAGGTTCCTACCACAATCACCATAAAGCTCATTAAGAGTAACCCCGCAATAAACTTAATGGTATTAATGCGAAAACGCGATTGTGGCATCACATAGAGGAAATCACTGGTTCTCCAACGTGCTTCTTTACTCACAATGATTGCCCCTAGTAGACTTGCGTAAATGGCTAATGCGAGTTGAATATAATCTAAGGTAATGGAGGTAAATCCGGACACGGTTGTGAGGTTGACATCAAGTAAATTAAATGCGGCTAGTAATTCTTGAGGTAACACCTCAAGAATTTCTAGAAGTTCTGGATTACTTCGATAAGCAGAAAATTCCATCATAATGATGATGATGAACACAAATAAACTTAAACTCCAAAAGAAGAAGGATTTGCGATGACTTTTAAGTTCAAATCGTAGTTGTTTCATACTCCTCCTATTTACTTAAGATATCTTTTTTAAGATATCGAATGTAGCTAATCGATGGAGCAAGGATACCTACACTCACCCCAATAATCACAAAGCTAAAATCAATGGCTTCATTATTCAAAATCACTGCAATATCCACAACATTAAAATAGTTAAAATAGCGTAGCATGTCACTTTCTATCGCCGCTCCTAAGGCATAAAGCATATACATACCAAACCCTAATCCCATGGCTAAGGTAGTTGGACTTCGAAGTGAGCGCATAAACTGCGACAAACCTAAAGCAGTCACATAAAACAAATACTGTAGTGGTAGTAAGGGGATGCGGACAAAAACTTGGACTAAAAAGGAGAAAAAATGCCTTCGTATGCAAAAGAAGATATCAGAATTGCTTTAGAACTTTTTGACCAAGAGAAGAATGCTACACGAGTAGTAAGAATCCTCG
>Ga0208242_100294_pt1 | contig 46091 bp, 37 predicted proteins | sample SubbioAug_CSW13A_FD_184825 | JGI IMG/M metagenome (GOLD analysis project Ga0208242, IMG submission 184825) | Serpentinite rock and fluid subsurface biosphere microbial communities from McLaughlin Reserve, California, USA - CR12Aug_CSW13A (SPAdes) | ecosystem: Environmental > Terrestrial > Deep...
CGCGCTCCGGGGCCGGCGGGTGCGTGGACAGGTAGCCCACCATGCCGGCGTCGCCGCCGCGCCCGGACGCGAGCTTCTCCATCACCCGGGCGAAGGCCTCGGGCGAGATGCCGTTGCGCTCGAGCAGCTCGAAGGCGAAAGCGTCGGCCTCGCGCTCATGCTTTCGCGAGAAGCCCGACTCGAGCAGCAGCACCGGGATCGACACCGACAGCGAGCCGGTGCCCGAGAGGTCGCCGAACAGGAAACCCGCGACGACCACCACCGCAGAGCTCTCCAGCGCGCGGCGCATGCCGTGGCGGTGCTCGTGGTGGCCGGCCTCGTGCGCGAGCACGGCCAGGAGCTCGTCCTCGTCGCCGGCCAGCGCCACCAGCTGGTCGGTCATCACCACCTGGCCATCGGGAAGCACGAAGGCATTGGCGCCCAGCGCGGGCGCGTGCCGGAAATCCAGGCGCAGGCCGTCGGCGCGCGGCAGCCCGCGGGTGATTTCGTGGAAGCGCAGGCGCAGCGCCTCCTGCTGTTCCACCGGCAGCTGGCTGGGCTTGAGGTGGGTGGTGTCGAGCAGGGCCAGGGCCTGGCTGCCGATCGTGCGCTCCATCGCCGGCGGCACCAGCGGCGCCAGCTCCCGCGCCATCCACGGCAGGCCGAGCTCGAAGAAGGCGACCACGCCCAGCACCAGGGTTGCGGCCGAACCCAGCACGGCCAGGCGACGCCGCTCGAGCCAGTCGGCGAAGGCCTCGACGCGGCCGCGTCGCGGCAGCCACTGCTCGAGCAGCGGCGAGTCCTCGACCTCGAGGTGGCCCTGCCCGGGCAGGTCGAGCCGGCGCGGCAGTCGCCCCAGGCGCGAGCCCAGGCGCAGCGTCGCAGCCTCGAGATCCTGCGTTTCGTCACCTGCCTGCAGGCGCAGCCAGCCCGGCGCGGCCTGCGACAGCCAGGCCTCGCGGGCGCGGGCGCTGCGGCCGTCGTACCAGGTGGCGCGCAGCGCGCTCAGAGGCCGATGTCCACGTCCAGGTCGAGCGCGTCCACCAGCTCGGCACTGGTGGCACCCTCGGCGCGTTCGGCCTCGGCCACGAAGGCGTCGAGGTCGCCCAGGGCCAGCACCTGGAAGCGCGCGGCGCGGTAGCGCGCGATGCGCACCATCGCCCACGGCACCAGCAGGCCCAGGCTGCAGACGATGGCCACGCCGTTGCTGACGTAGATCCAGATCACGTCGCGCGCGCGCAATGTGCAGGCGAAACGATGCGACCCCAGGCGGGTGTTGCCCCACATCAGGTTGGTGTAGCGCGTGCGCAGGAACACCGGCAGCGCCAGCAGCGCGAGATAGACCAGCATCACCGGCCCCAGCATCGCCGCCACGGCCCAGCCGGACGGTTCGCCGTCCGCGCCCTGGCTGCCGTCGACCAGCACCGCGCCGCCGATCATCGCGCCCACCATCACGAAATAGCCGACGAAGCCCAGGCCCAACGCGATGGCGAACGGCAGGTAGTAGGCGCCCAGGTCGCCGCCGAAGCCAAAGCGCAGGCCGCCGAAGCGGTGGCCGGTGACCACGTACTCCTGCTGGTGCCTGCGCACCCAGGGCATGAGCATGTACAGGGTCGACAGCTGCAGCATGGGCCGGAACAGGAAGTTGAGGTAGGCGTCGTCCACGCCATTGACGAAGCGGAAGCGCAGGCCGCGCCAGGCCGAGTAGCGCGCCCGGAAGCGCAGCGTGCGCTGCAGCATCCACGGCAGCATCAGCAGGATCGCGATCACCAGCGGGATGTAGACCACCAGGAGCTGGAAGTGCGCGCTCAGGCCCAGCACGATCGCCACGGCGTAGGCCACCAGCCGGCCCTTGAGGATGGCGATGGGGCTGGCCAGGTACTCGAAGCCGCTGCCGTCGAGCCGGGTGTTGCCGTAGAAGTAGCGCTCGGTGCGCACCTTGGCCCAGGCCGAATAGATGCCCAGCGTAAGCACCGAGAGCACCACGTTGACGATCCAGATGCCGAAGAATTCGCCGGCGCGGCCGGTGAACTCCAGCGGCAGCCGGCGCGGCTCGTGCGGCGGCGGCATCGCGGGCAGCGGCGGCGGAAGGACGGGCGGCGCCGCCTGTGGCGCCTCGGCGGCGGGCGCCTCGAGATCATTGCCTTGCATGGTGTTCCCGGTGACGCCGGCTCCCCTGCCGGCAGGGGGAATCTAACTCAATTGCAATGGGGACAGGTGCATTTTCCAAAGGAGAATGCACCTGTCCCCTTGGCCGTCAGGCCGGGTCGCGCAGCGGCACGCCGGTCTTCGCGCGCACGTCCTCGGCGCTCACGCCATCGGCGGTTTCCACCAGCACCAGGCCGTCGGCGGTCACGTCCATCACGGCCAGGTCGGTGATGATGCGGTTGACCACGCCCACGCCGGTCAGCGGCAGCGTGCACCTGGGCAGGATCTTGGGCTCGCCGTTCTTGGTGCAGTGCTCCATCAGCACCACCACGCGGCGCACGCCGGCCACCAGGTCCATGGCGCCGCCCATGCCCTTGACCATCTTGCCGGGCACCATCCAGTTGGCCAGGTCGCCCTGGTCGGTCACTTCCATCGCGCCCAGGATGGCCAGGTCGATGTGGCCGCCGCGGATCATCGCGAAGCTGTCGTGGCTGCCGAAGTAGCTGGCGCCGGCGCGGGCGGTGACGGTCTGCTTGCCGGCGTTGATCAGGTCGGCGTCCACCTCGTCCTCGGTGGGGAACGGACCGATGCCCAGCAGGCCGTTCTCCGACTGCAGCCACACGTCCATGCCGTCCGGGATGTGGTTGGCCACCAGGGTCGGCAGGCCGATGCCCAGGTTCACGTAGGCGCCGTCGGTGAGTTCGCGGGCGGCGCGCTGCGCCATTTCGTCGCGGGTCCAGGACATTACTTCGCTCCTCGCACGGTACGCTGCTCGATGCGCTTCTCGGGGGTCGGGTTGTGCACGATGCGGTGCACGTAGATACCCGGCAGGTGCACGTGGTCGGGGTCGATGGCGCCGACCTCCACCACTTCCTCGACCTCGGCCACGCAGACCTTGCCGGCCATCGCGCAGGCCGGGTTGAAGTTGCGCGCAGTCTTGCGGAAGACCAGGTTGCCGGCCTTGTCGGCCTTCCAGGCCTTCACCAGCGACACGTCGGCGCGCAGCGCGGTCTCGAGCACGTAGTGCTTTCCGCCGAACTCGCGGGTCTCCTTGCCCTCGGCCACCACGGTGCCGTAGCCGGTGGCGGTGAAGAAGGCCGGGATGCCCGCGCCGCCGGCGCGCAGGCGCTCGGCCAGCGTGCCCTGCGGGTTGAATTCGAGCTCGAGCTCGCCGGCCAGGAACTGCCGCTCGAACTCCTTGTTCTCGCCCACGTAGGACGAAATCATCTTGCGGATCTGGCGCGTGGCCAGCAGCTGGCCCAGGCCGAAGCCGTCCACGCCGGCGTTGTTGGAAATGACGGTCAGGCCCTTGGCGCCCGAGTCGCGCAGGGCGGCGATCAGGGCCTCGGGGATGCCGCACAGGCCGAAGCCGCCGACGGCGAGGGTCTGGTTGTCGGCCACCAGGCCGCGCAGGGCCTCGGCGGCGGAGGGATAGAGTTTGCTCTTCGAGCGCAAGGCATGGGGAGAGACGGGAGCAGGCATCGCAACCTCGGTATAACGGGACGGCGGTGCCCGGATTGTAGCCCGCCGGGCCCCCGCCCGCCTCGTACCTTTGTCCAGTGCTAACGCCGCGCCGAAAGCCGGGTGAACAGACCCCGCAGCCAATGCCCCATCGCGCGCAGCGGGCGCGTCAGGCGCCAGGATCGCGAGGCATGGATGACGGCGAGCTCTTGCAGGAGGCTGTCGCGCTCACCCTGCAGTCGCGCATGGTCCGCGCGCAGCCGACCACGGTCGGCCTCGAGCGCCTCGATTTGCGCGCGGCCCGCCGCAAGCCTCTCGTCCAACGCCCGCGAATGCGCCTGCCATTTTGCCTGCCCGGACAGACTCTCCTGCAGACGCTTCTCCAGTTCGCCGCGCAGACGATCAGACCGGACCGCGTCCTCGACCTGCAGGGCGATGCGCTCGTGGAGTGCGGCAACCTCTTCCTCGAGCTCGAGGGTGCGTACCTGGGCCCGGGCATGGCGTTGTCCAACCTCCAGCAGGCGTGCATCGAGGTCCGCTAGCTGCTGCTCCAGGCCAGGCAGGCGGTCAGCCAGTTCCTGAAGGCGTTGGCGTCCGGCGTCGGAGGCGGCGAGTTCCGCCTGCGTCTGGGCTAGGCGAGCGGCCGACTCCGCGAGGCTGGCGTCCCGCTCCGCAAGAACGGTGTCGAAATGCTGCCTCTCCCACGCCCCGATCCAATCGTAGGCCGCCAGCCTCAGGCCGGCTTCGCGCGGCGAGGCTACGGCGATTGCGTCCTGCAGGACATGCTTGTGCTGCAGGGCACGCGCCGAAAGTCCGGCCACCCGCGAGGACAGACCTTCAATGGGCGATGCCGATGCCGGCCACCATTGCGCGATCCGCGAGCACCAGACCTCCCGCGGCGCGGCCACGTCAAGGCGCGATGACTCCGGCAGGCCGCACAGCATCGAGGTGGAGGCCATCTTCTCGTCATACTCGATGCACAGCACCGGCGTGCCGGCGAGCAGCGCCAGCACCTGGGCATGCAGACGCATGGCCAGCAGCGCATCGCAGCGGGCCAGGGCGCCCAACCAGGCTTCGGGACCCTCGGCCATGACGACCTCCTGCTCGCACAGGCCTTCAAGCCTCCCGGCAAGGTCCCGGATGAAGGACGCATCCGAGACGGCGCGCCCCGGAACGTCGTTGGACTGGCACGGCAGCCACAGAAGCCGCACCCCGCCCGCGGCGACGATCTCGCGCAGCGCCGCGACAAGATGATCCTCCCACCCCGCCGCGGCCGCCCAGGGGCGAATCGCGATGCCGAGCACCCGCATGCCGTTTTCGCAAACCGTCCTGGCCTGCATCGCGCCCCAGGCCCAGACCGGGTCCGGCGCAACGACAACGGTCCGGTCCACACCGGAGCGTGCGAGCCAGTCCAGAGACCGCTCGTCACGCACGCTCACCCGCAGGGCGTCCTCGAACATGACCTTCACCACCTCGAGCGCATCTGGATTGCCGAGAGGACCGACGCCTTGTCCCAGCATCACGCAGGGCACGCCGAGCTGCCTCGCCATCAGTCCGATGCGCGCGTAGCTTGAGATGTCGTTCCAGACCTGGGCGAACAGGCCAGGCACGGAGAACGGGTTGTGGGTCTGGAATATTCCGCCACCGCCGAAAACAAGCAGGTCCGAGCCACGCAGTTCCGTTGCGATCGCCGCGTAGTCAAAATAGTCGACGGCGTCGATGCCATGGATCCGCCTCGTGTATACCGGGTCGATACTGACGGCCGTGACGCTGGCGCCGGATTCGGCCGCCCACCGAACCACCTGGCGAAGCAGCATTTCGTCACCGAGGTTGCCTGCGCCGTACCAGCCCAGGGCGACGATCCTCTTGGTCGCGGTTTCCTGCATGCGCCTGTCAGCTCCTGTTCAAGCTGAAGGTCGGCCGCGGCGCAAGCCACCCGGAGCCGCCGGAGGGCTCGGGCATGACATCGAAGTGCCCGGCGTAATCGAGCCGGTGCCGGCGCCGGTACTCCCCTTCGACCAATTCACCCGCTCCGATTGAGATCACGTAGCGGCTCCCCGAGAAGCTCGCATTCAAGTCCCAGGCCAGGCGATGCACGCCCGGCGCCAGCGGATCGGGCCTGAGGCCCATCTGCTGTGTGGTCGCGCTCCAAAGCGAAATGCCATCTGTGCTCGAGATCTGGATGCCGAAGCAAGGCTCGGTGATCGCCTCGTTCGCCTGCAGCTCGACCTCGACCCGCACCATGTCCCCGCTGCGTACCGTCGCTACGCTGTACCCGTTGCGGTCCACCAGGCGCACAAAACGGATGAACAGCTTGCCCGCCTCCACGGCGCCAGGCAACGCCGGCGCCTGCGCAGCGGGCTCCGGCAAGCGCGCCTGCGCTTCGACCACCGGGTCGGCCGGCGCGGGCGGATGGATGCCGATCGCACCCTCCTCCTCGAGCAGGTCGTTGCTGTAGGCCTTGACCACGTCGCGGCAGGGGCCATCCATCACCAGGCGGCCCTGCTTGATGTAGATGCCGCGGTCGCAATATTCGATCAGCGTGTTGGCCGAGTGGGTGACCAGCAGGATCGAGACACCCGCTTCCTGCATGCTACGGATTCGCTGGAGGCACTTCTGCTGAAATGCGGTATCACCGACCGCCAACGCCTCGTCAACCACCAGGATGTCGGGGTCCACGTGGATCGCGGTGGCGAATGCGAGCCTGACGACCATGCCTGAAGAGTAGGTCTTGATCGGTTGATCGATGAAGATACCCAGTGACGCGAACTGGCTGATGGCCTCGAAGCGGGCATCGACCTGGTCGCGGCTCAGCCCCATCAGCGCGGCGTTGAGGTAGACGTTCTCGCGCCCAGTGAATTCCGGGTTGAAGCCCGAGCCAAGCTCCAGCAGGGCCGCGATCCGCCCTCCTTGCACGACATGGCCGGCGCTGGGCTCGAGCGTTCCGCATATCAGCTGCAGCAGGGTGGACTTGCCCGAGCCGTTCCGGCCGATGATCCCCACGGTCTCGCCCCGCCCGACCTTGAAGCTGACGTCGCCAAGCGCATGAAACTCCCGGTAATAGCGCGGACCTTCCCGGCCGACCACGCGATTGAGCCCGGAGGAGATGAGCTGCCAGAGCCTGGCACGCGGGCTGGGATAGACCCGATAGGTCTTCGAGAGCCCGGCGACCTGCAGGGCGACTCCATCACAGGACATCGGCGAACCCCTTGCGGGTCACCTGGAACCAGGCGAAGCCCGCCCACGCCACGAGGGCCGACAGTCCGGTCTGCATGGCCCAGGCCGTCCACTCGATGCCCTTACCCCAGAGCATGACGTCGCGCACCTGCTCGATCACGACCGTGAGTGGATTGGCCGACATGATGACCTGGAACTCCGGCGGCACTGCCTGGACCGGATAGAAGATGGGGCTCATGAACATGAGGATCGTCGTGAAGACGCCGACGATATGGGACACGTCCCTGAGATAGACGCCGAGTGACGCCAGGAACCAGCTGACACCCAGGATCAGCAGTACCAGCGGAACCACGGCCACCGGAAGCAGGAAGGCCGTCTCGGGCGGGACGCCGCGCACGGCCAGGTGGAAGCCGATCCACACGAGCAGACTTATGCCGGCGTGGAACAGCGCCGAAATCACCGCGACCACCGGCATCACCTCAAGAGGGAAAACGATTTTGGTGACGTAGTTGGCGTTCCCCAGGACGAGCCCGGGCGCACGATTGACGCATTCACCGAACATTCCGAAGGCGATCAGCGCGGTAAACAGCACCAGCGCGAACTCCGTCCTCGATTCAGTGCCTCCCGGCCATCGAGCCTGGAACACCACTGAGAAGACGAAGGTATAGACCGCCAGCATCAGCAGCGGGTGGAAAAACGACCAGGCCAGGCCGAGCATGGACCCCCGGTAGCGCCCGAGGATCTCGCGCGAAGCGAGCGCCAGGATTAGGCTCCGGTTGCGCACAACCGAGCCAACGATCGCGAGCGGGCTTGTCGGGCGACGGGCCATGGTTTCAGAGACCGCCGGGATGGGGTCGCAGGAGTTCCGGACGCGATGACCACTTGCTGCCGAAATAGGCCGCGTTGCGCTTGAAAAGGCGCTCGTAGGCATCGCTCCTCGCACCGGCGCCGGTTGTCTGGTGCGCCTGGTGGCGGATTCCCTGCAGGTCACGGTAGGCAATGCGGAACCCGGCTGCCTTGATGGCCAGGCTGAAATCCGTGTCCTCGAAGCAGGTGGGGTCATAAGCTTCGTCGAAACCACCGACCTGGTCGAAAATCTCGCGGGTGGTCATCAAACCACCGGACCCGAGATAGGCGACATCCGTACGTACTCCGAACTCTACGTACTCCGCGACGGCTCGCCCGCGATCGGGAAGGTAATCCACGATTGGACCACCGAAATCAGCGTTGCCGGGATCGAACCACCCGGCAGCCCAGCCGACCGCGCCGATGTCCGGCCGCGACCTCAGCAACGCTACGGCCTCCTCGAACGCGGACCGGGAAACCAACCACTGGTCCGAGTCCAGGAACATGAGGTAGCGGCCTGTCGAGTGCGCCACGCCGAGGTTTCGACCGGAGCTGCAGCCGTTGCGCCCGTTGCTGACGAGCCTGACGTCGGGATGGTCGCGCCGCACGCGCGCGGCGCCTCCGTCCTGGCTGGCGTTGTCGACCACAATCACTTCGAGGTCGAGACAGGCGCCATGCAGGCGAAGGCTCTCCAGGCACCTGCCGATGATCGCTTCGTTGTTGTGCATCAGAACCACGACGGAAATCCTGCAGGGCAACCGGGCCGGCTGGACGATGGCGTCCAGCCGGGAGGCCCAGGAATTGGACATCAGGAAGCCGTCGTCCACCTGCCTCACGAGGGGTTTCGCACAGGCGCCGGCGAAGTCCTCGACGGATCGGGCAATGTGAACGTTTGGATAGCCACGCACCTCGGGCAGGTCGTTGGACACGACCGGTACTCCCATGGCCAGGTACTCGAACACCTTGATGGGCGAAACCGCGTCCGAGATATGGCCTGGCTTGAATGGCAGAAGTGCGACCTCCGCATGGGCCAGGTAGGCCGGCAATTGGTCGATCTGCCTCGAACCGAGCAGGATCACGTTGGCCGGCAGCGGTTCGACACCCTGGTAGTCGCCGATCAGGTAGACCACCGCCTCAGGCGAGCGGGCTGCCGTCGCCCGGATGGCGTCCCAGTCGAACCACTCGCCATACAGCGACCCGAAGTACAGCAGTACCCGCTTGCCCGGCAGGTACTCCGGGGGCCGAGGAAGGGTGCGGTAGAGGTCGAAGATAGTCTCGTTATAGGCATTGGGCAGGTAGATCGCATCGCGCCGGCCCATCCGGACCAGCGACTCGCGGAGCACGCGCGCCGTGCCGGTCACCCGGTCGGCAACCCGCACGAACTCGGCGAGGACGTTCGGATCGAACCAGTCGCCGCCCAGCGACGAGTCCCATGCGTCGATCATCTCGAAGACGGCCAGCACCCGGCGCTCGCGGGCCGCACGCAGGAAAGGTATGAAGACCGGGTGCGGGATCTCGAACAGAGCCGTATCCCCCGGACGCATGTCCTCGATGATTTCCGCGGCGCGGCCCTCGTCGAGGAACACGTGGCTCATGCCGCGCAGGTCGACGCGGCTATCGACTTCAACACCCGCCTCCCACTTCCGGTAGGCGTACACGTAGACGACGCGATGGCCACGCGCGAGTGCAACCCGGGCCAGCTGTGCCGCGCGCTGCCCGCCGCCGATGTCGTCGTAGGGCACGCCGGTGAAGATGAAGACCGCATCGTCACGCAGTTCAAGCGGCGCGGCGCCCCGCAATCGCGCGCCAGCTGCAGGCATGCCCGCATCAAGCAACTCCCGCGCCTGCGTGGCCAGTGCGGCGATGCCTCCCGACGGCGGCACCAGTTCGTGAAAAGGGGATCCTGCCAGGCGGGAGACGAGCTTGCGGATTGGCCGGGTGATTCGCCAGGAGCGGCTCTCGAGGACCTCCTGCAGCATGCCCTCGACCGTCGCCGCGTGGTCGGCCAGCCGGGCGAACAGGGCGCGCATTTCACGCACCGTCGCGCTGGCACTGCGTTCCGCGTCGCCCCGCATACGCTCGACTTTCGATTCGTCCATCAGGAGAGCTCCCTCGCGGTTGCACCTCGCCGGCGCCCACGCGCAGTCGCGCCCGCGAATCGGAAATGCCAGGGGCTCCGGACGGCATGGCTGGCCCGGGTGCCGAAACCCGGACGTAAGGGGCTCATGGTGTAGTGCTCGAATCGCAGGCCGATCATTGTCGATCACGTTACCAGAGCATGGCTCCGGAGCGCATCAGAGCCCGGAGCCGGCGAGCCCGCCGGCCTCAGGAACCCGCACACCTCGATTGCCAGCGCCAGGCATCCACGCACATGTCGTTCAGACTCCGGTCCGCCCGCCAATCCAGCAACGCCAGGGCCGCGCCGGGGTCGGCAAAACACTCCGCGGAGTCACCTTCCCGCCTGGGGCAGATCCGCAGGGGGACTGTCGCGCCCGAAGCACGCTCGAATGCCGCCACCACGTCGAGGACGCTGTAACCCACGCCAGTCCCGAGATTCACCTTGAGCTGGCGTCGCTCGCGCACCAGGTACTCAAGCGCCAGCGTGTGGGCCCGGACCAAGTCCACGACGTGGATGTAGTCGCGTACGCCCGTGCCGTCATGCGTCGGGTAGTCGTTGCCGAAGACATTCAGTGCCGGCCTGGCCCCGGACGCAACTTGCGCCACGTAAGGCATCAGGTTGTCGGGCTCGCCTCGCGGGTTTTCTCCAATCAGGCCGGAAGGGTGAGCACCGGCAGGGTTGAAGTAACGCAGGATCGCTGCATGGAAGTCCGGCGTGTGCGCGGCGACATCCTCGATCATTTGCTCCATGACGAGCTTGGTCCTGCCGTAGGGGTTCTTCACCCGCAATGGCGCATCCTCGCGGACCGGGCAGGCATCGGGGTCACCGTAGACCGTGGCGGAGGAGCTGAACACGAAGTTCCTTACCCCGCTCTCCTGCATCGCTGCAAGTACATTGATCGTGCCGGTGATGTTGTTCTGGAAGTATCGCAGCGGCTCCCTGCAGGAACCTGCCACTGACTTCAATGCCGCGAAATGCATCACTGCATCGGGACGCCACTGGCGAAAGATGCCGGCGATGCGCCGTGCATCGAGAATGTCGGCAACCTCGAGCCCTGGCCTCGTCCCGACGATCCGACCGATGCTGTCGGCAACCTCGGACCTGCTGTTGCTCAGATTGTCGACCACCAGCACTTGGTGCCCCGCCTCGATGAGGTCCACGCAAGCATGCGAGCCGATATAACCCGTTCCACCGGTTACAAGGACCTTCATCCGACCTCCTGCCATCTGCCAGCATCCCCTGCCCCGAAGTAACCGGGAACGCGGCCCAGGTGTTCCATGAATCTCTGCTGGGTATGGCCGTCCAGGGCTCGCCTCTGCTCCTCCAGCCACGACTGCCTCAAAGCCGTGTCGGCGTGCAGACGCCTGACAGCTTCGACGAACCCTGGGATATCGTCGATTGATGGAACCAGTCGTTCACGCTTGAGCAGCTCCGGGATGCCGCCTACCGCGGGCGCCACGATGGGCAGGTAGCGCGCCGCCTCCAGAAGGACGTTAGGCAAACCATCCCACTGGCTGGTGTAAACGAATGCCAGGTAGCGGCCGGCCAGAAGATCGCCGAATCGGGAGTATGCACCCATGATGCTGACATTCCTGAGCTTGCGCAGCGGAGCCATGTCGACGCCATGACCGGGGACCACCTGCGCGCCGTAGATGTGCCAGTCGAACTCGGGCAGGCTGCGAGCAAGTTCGATCAGGATGTCGGGACGCTTCTGGCGGTCGAGCCGGCCCGCCCAGAGCAGCCTGGGACGCTCGCCAGAGCCTTCGGATTCCCCCTGCGGCCCTGGAGTCGGCGCATCCGCCATCGCGGCGACATCGGGCATGGGGTCGGGCGCAGGGAAAGGTACGCGGTGGAAGTGCGCACGATCAATGCCCCACCGATCGTGCCAGCGTGCCGGATAGTGGGCATTGTCCGAGAGCACCGCCGTGAGGTGTCTCGCGCAGCTCGGCAGGAACTGGACCGCCAGGCCCACGGGGACTCCATCTGCATCATAGTCGTCGCAGAACAGGGAGGCATAGATTCGCGTCGCCTGCGCAATGGCTGCGCCATTTTGCGAAACAGCATCCCACGCACTGCGCGAGCCGATGATGTGAATGGCTCCCGGCCTGCACTCGAGCAAGGCCCGCGTGATCACCGCGCGTGGCTCTCCCCGCTGCTCATCGAGCCCGGCGATCGCATCGCCGATCTCGAGGAAATCAACGCCGGGCGGCAGTCGCGACGCCCATGGCGATTCGCTTGCCTCGGTGGCAACCACCGCCACCCGCCGCCCCATCGCAATCAAGGCCCGGCAATAGTGAAGCACGCCCAGGTCCGCTCCGCCCGGTTTGAGCCACGGCACGAACAGGACCATGTCATACCTCGGCGAAAGCGCGTCGCGCAGCTTCCTGAAGGCATCGGCCCCCGGGGCATGGTTTGTCTGCACCACGTGCGGCTTCGCACTGGTGTCGACCACTAATGAGGGATCCGTATGCCTGCGCAGCATCAGCGCCTCTTCCAGGGCCCAGGCAGGGATTCGGTCCAGCGCGCCCGCCGGGGGCCGCGGACGAACGCGGATCAAGGAGTGCACCTGGGAGTGGGAGATGTAGCGGGGGAAAGCGCGCCTGGCGAGGGAAAGCACCCCCTTCTTTAGCGTGCGCTGCGCCTGGGGCGAAAGCCTCGCGAGCAAACCTTCGTCGATCAGTCGGTAGGCGGTACGAAGGAATGAATAGACCGGGGAACTCATCGGGGGGCTTCAAGCTCAGGCACAGTCAAAGGGCGGAAAAGAGGGCCGAGGGGCGAATGACCGCCGAGTGCATGGCCTGCAGCTTGCTCAGCGAGCCAACCTCCTTCCTCCTCACGAACTGGACGGTCGAGGGCGCGGTCAGGTGGCGGATTCCGGCAGCCATGGTCTCACAGTTCCAGTGCCAGTCCTCGAACCCGAACCCGCCTTCCGCAGGCCCTACCGCGTGGTAAGGATGGTCGATGAATACGCTCTTGTGCGCGAACGCGCAGGAGTTGAACGGGTTGATGTGAAGCGCGCAGTCGCGATTGAAATCCGGGCTTTCCTCGCCGCGCTGCCAGTAATAGCCACTCTCAGCGCCAAAAAGAATGACCAATTCAGGATGGACGATGCACGGCGAGGCCTCGCTACGAGCTCTCTTCATCGAGGCAACGATCCAATCGGCACCGTAGAGATCATCGCCATCGGCAATCGCCACCCACTGCCCCCTGGCTTTCTGTATCCCGGCGTTTCGGGCCAGGCCAAGGTCGCGATGGGAGACGCGCAAGGTGCGGACGCCAGCGAAGCCCTGCAGATCATCGATTACACGACTGGTCGTGGCGTCCGTGGCATCTCCCACGACGAGGATATCGACATCAATTCCGGCGTCGATGGCCCTCGCCCGGCAGCGCGCAAGTGAATTGATGCTCATCCGGAGCAGCGGCCCCTCCTTGTGGGCGGTGACCACGACGGTGACGTCCGGCACACCCACGTCTGGTCCTCGCATGTTGCCCGTGGCCGACATCATCGCCGCAGCACCGGGCCCGCCAGTGAGCGCAAAATGCGCAGCAACCACGGCGCGAGGCGTTCAAGGCGACGGGCCACACCCAGCGCGACGCGAACCGCTTCGCTGGACCGGAGTTCGGCCAGTTCAGCCTCAAGGGACGCGGCGTCCCCTCCGCCCACCGTCTTCAGCTGCGCGCCAACTTCCAGCGCATATAGCGGGACGGTGGCATTCCCGAATCTGAACGAGCGGCCAGCGAGCAGGTCGTGGTAACCCCCCCGCGGGTCCTTCATTCCGCGGGCCTCATGGTGCCCAAGGTCCTTGACCACCACGACCTCTGAGGCGACGACGCACTTGATGCCTTGGGCCGTGGCGTCGAGCATCGCCCGCCACACGTCGGACGCGCGCCCCTCTGCCATGCAGGGCAGTTTCGTCGCCAGCGATGCCCTGAGCACCATCATCGGACCCGACGCCCTGTTCTCATAGAAGACGCTGGCGCGGGCTTCGCCGTGCACGATGCGGTAATCCTCGAACGTCCCGTCGCCCTGATGAGCACGGTCCAGCTCGCCGTTCGTCATCGATTGCTGTCCGGTGGCCATTGAAATCTGCGAATCCGCCGCCATCGCGGACAAGGCATCCTCCACGAATCGCGTGGAGAAGACGGAAGCTGCATCGCAAAGAACTATGAAGCGGGGATCTCCAAGCGTAATCGCCTTGGCATACCGGCTCTCGAGCGATGCGCACCCGGCCCTGAGCACCAGGACTTCCGGGTCGTCCAGGGCTTCGATGTAATCCAGGGCCGCACCCACCAACGGGTCGCCTTCCCCATTCTCGAGAACCACGACCCTCAGGTTGCGCCATCGAATGGCCATCGTTCGCTCGACAGCCGCGAGCAGGCGACCACCCGAGCCCTCCGTCCTGAGCACGATCGTCGCCGCAGGTGCCTCCTGCGCGGTCGCCGGCGCCTGCGACAGAGCCGCAGCCCGTTCCCATGGCAGCGGCGCCGCTGGGGCACGTACGATGCCCAGACCTCCGCCAACCCGGAATGCCTCATGCAGCGCCCGGCTCAATCCGGCTGGACTCCCGTCGAAGCCGTGGCAGTTTTCCCCCTCGATCCACGTATGCGAACCCTCGAAGGCAGGGTTCCTGCGGTTCACCACGCAGACCGCACCAAGCAGGGATGCCTCGTAGGCTGCGAGGCAGAATGACTCCCATGATGTCGGGAATACGCAAACGGACTCGGCGATGATCGACTCGCGAGGCGCGCCTTGCACGCCGCCCAGGAAAACGACTCGGGCCGCGTGCCTGCGCGGAATCATCTCCTTGATTCTCGCCAGGTAGCTGGTGTCGAACGCATGCGCGAGGAACATGATGTTGCCCTCGTACCCCGGAGCCTCGTCCAGGAACGCAAGCGCACCCTCAAGGAACACCTCGGGGCGCTTCACGCTCTGGATCTTCGACGAGAAGATGATCGGCGACTTCGGTCCGAGTCCAACGCTGCGGATCGCGGGGGGTCGTGTGTCGATGACGACCGGAGGAGGATGAATGACCAGGCGCGATGCCCAATCGGCCTCGCTGAACCCGTAGAACAAGCGCATCCGCTCCGCGACCTCCGGAACTTGCCCGATGACAAGATCGCAGTCGGCCAACGCCTTGCGTTCGATGTCGTGGAGGCAGAGCGCAACCAGGTCAACGTGCCGCGACTCATTGTCGGCGAGCACGCTGTCGGTGGTGTGCAGTCGCACGGCGATCGTGGCCTGCGTGAAAGAGCGACCGAGCAGTTTCTCCTGCGTGGTCGAGAACGCCAGGCCACCCCAGTCGGGAAACTCAATGAACTCCAGCGGCCCGTGCGCCGCCTCGAGCCGCCGAAGCGCCTGCATGGCAAGCACCGACTCCCAGGCAAGGATCGAGTTGCTGTAGGCCCATGACGGCGCGAAATGGGTCCCGTCCGGCGGATTCAGTTCGTACGTCCGATGGCTCGCTTCTTCAAAGGTGACGCCAGGATAGGCAGCCTCGAATGCCTCCCGTGCGATCCCGGTACCCAGGACCACGACGGCTGTGCCTGAGCGCGCCCTGTCGTCGAGCCCGGCCAGGATATTGCCGACCACCCGCCCGATGCCGCCCGCGGTGAATGGATGCAACTCGCGCGTCACGAAAACCTTCATCTTCAGCTCCCGAGGAACTCGAGGTAACGCTCCGCGGATACACGCACCAACTGGCTGTGGTAGTCCTCCATCATTCCATCGAGTTCGTCCTTCGGCGCATTCACGAGGGCCTCGATTCGCTCCCGGATCGCATCGATGCTTAGTGGGTTCTCGACCTCCGTCAGCCGGACATAGGGGTGATCCTCAAGTGCATCGAGGAACAGGCGGCCGCGCACGCAGGGCGTGCGCACGGCCAGCGCTTCGAGTTCGACCATGGGGTGGCAATCCACCAGGCTCACGTTGGTGACGATGTCCGCGAGCCTCATCGTCTCGAGCATCGCCGCCTGGTCGAGCGTCGGAAGCACGTCGATGCGCTCGCCTTCGGGGCCGGGCAACGCCACGTCCGGGGCGAGAACCCACACCCGATCGACGCCACGGGCCTGGAGCGCGGCCATGACGTTGCTCCAGACATTCTTGTGGACCAGGTTCCACGAGGGTGAAAGCACGACTCTGCGAGCCCTGTGAGTTTCCCCCCGCGCCGTGGACGGGAGGGTTCCAGGCAATCGAGGCGGCATGTTCAGGAGCTGGGGCGCCCAACCCTTCGCCCCGGCCAAAGCATGGTTGCCGCCCCGCATGACGTGGACGCGCCGCAGCACGCCCTGATCGGCAAGGCGCCGCACAGACTGGAAGAGTGTCCGCTCTGCCTCCCACAGCCACATCGCCGGCGCGCCGTGCCATACGAGGTGGAGGTTGGCTACGCCACAAGCGGCCAGCCCCTTGCAGAAGGTCGCCATCGACTCCGAGAACCCGTGGACGACCACACGGGTCACCCTGGCCTCGTCCAGACGGGAAGCAGCACGCTCGATCATCTCCGGTGTCGGCGGGTGCTCGGCCGAAATCGCCAGCTTGTTCCCCGGCAGCGCGCCCGCAGCCGCGCGCATTCCGAACCACTGCTTGTTGAAGACATGGCACACATCTTCGAAACCGGCGACCTGGTTGGCGTACCTGGTGTCCCGGAGCGAGTTGAACTCGGGATCGGCGAAATGCACCGCTGGCTTAGCCGGACCCGGCGATCGACCGCGGACTGGTTCAACCAGCGGTTCCTCCATCGGATTCGCCCTCAGGGCGGCGACGATGCGATTGCGTCGCGACATGGCGCCCTCCAGGTGCCCCAGGCGCGCCTCCAGCGCGCGGGTCCGTCCCAGGGCCTGCTCCAACAGCGCCCGCAGGTGCGAGGGGTTCCCCCTGATGTCCGCCTTAGACGGGTCGTCGATGCCTGCAAGGTTCGCGATTACCCCGGACAGGCCGTCCGCGAACTCATCGACGTCGTGACTGAATCCATCGGGGCCCTTGCCTTCCGAATCGCGGACTTCAGACTCAAGCGCGCGGATCGCATTCACGACTGCATCGAATCCCGCGAGGACCAGGTCGTCGCGCGTGATGGAATACTCCCTGCCGTCCGGATCGCGAAGCAGGACATCTATCCCGAACTTCGGGTATCCAATCTCGTATACGGCATGTCCGGGGACCGCATTGCGGTCAATCACGATGCGGTAGCCGCGCGCCAGGTCCCCGGCGACGTCGTGTATCCAGCAGCCATCGTGCCAGCTGCTGTAGCGAAAACTGGCACAGCTGAGCGGATTCTCGATCATCAGAACCAGGCCATCTTCATGCAGCCTGGACATCAGTCCGAGGAACGCCTGCCGGGCATCCTCCGGTGGATTGTGTATGAACACGGAGACGCTCAGGATCAAGTCGAACGTAACTCCGGGGAAGGCGTTCCCGATGGAGTCGCCGACCTCGAGCCGAACGCCGGCAAGGGACCCGTCGTCCAGCGCGGCGCGCAGCGGCGCCGTCATCGCCTTGGAGATATCGAACGCGTGGACTTCAACCCCGGGGATCTCCGCAAGCAATCGACTCAGCCGCCCGAAGCCGCACCCGAAATCCAGAACCCGTAGAGACCCGCGACCATCGAGCATCGCACGCACGCGATTCGCGATGAACGCCTCCTGCGCTGCATAGGCCTGAGAGCCGCTGCCTCGGCGAAGGTTCTGCTGGGCCATGTAATCCTCGCCCCTGCGGGATTCCCAGTAGGCGCGATTCTTCATGCAGCACCTTCCAAGCCGGTCGCGCCTAGTTCGGCCATGGACTCAATTGTTCCGTGGCTGAACGTGACGGTGCGGTTGCACAACGCGGAGATGATCGAAGCGTTGTGGGACGCGAGGACCAGAATGCTCGACCGTTTCACCAGATCGAGCAGGCGCTCCTCGGCCCGCTTGTTGAAGTCCGCATCGCCCACGCCCAGCCATTCGTCCATCAGCAGGATGTCTGCTTCAAGGCTGGTCGCGATCGAGAATGCCAGCCGGACCAGCATGCCGCTGGAATAGGCACGGACCGGCACATTCATGAAGTCGCCGAGCCCGGTGAACTCCCAAATCTGGGGAAGCCGCGCCATGATTTCGCGACGCTTCAACCCGTGCAGTTGCCCACGAAGGATGACGTTGTCGACGCCAGTGGCTTCGAAGTCGAGACCCATGGTCACGTCGAGGAGGTTGGAAACCCGGCCGCGTACGGAAATGCTGCCGAACGTCGGCTCGTAGATCCCGGCCATGAGCTTGAGGAGACTGGTCTTGCCGGCACCGTTGTGACCCAAAAGGCCAAGGCGATCCCCCGGTGCAATCGAGAGCGTGACGTCCCGCAGCGCTTCGACCACGGTCACATTGCGGCTCGATGAAGCCAACCGGCCACCCGTCACGGCCGAAAGCACCAGGCCTTTCAGCGAGCGGTTCGCAGTCCCGAACACCGGGAGGTGCAGATGGCAGTCCTGCAGATCAATACCGACCATAGCCGTCACACCCACACCGATATCTTGCGGCGCCCCAACACGAACACCGGAACGGCGAGGATCACCAAGGCCAGAATGAAGCCGACGCAGTACAGGTAGCTCAGCGTCGAAGGCATCTCGCCCATCATGGGCGCACGCACAACCTGGATGAAGTGGTAGAAGGGATTGATGTCGGCAACCCACCGATGCTCGCCCAGCATGTCGGGCTTCCAGATGATCGGCGTCAGGAAGAAGGCCAGCTGCATGACGTTGGCAATGCTGGGCTGGATATCCCGGAACCTGGTTGCCGCGACCGCCAGCAGCATCGACAAGGGGACTGTCATCGCTGCCACCAGCACGACCCCGGGAATTGCCATCAGCCATATCCACTCCGGAGAGATCTGGAGTATGAAAAGGAAGGGGATGTAGGCGACCGCCCCATGAAGGAAAACGATGAATGTGCGAAGCACGGCCCGCATGATGTGGGTCATGAACGGCAGCTTGAGCGACCGGATCATGTTTTCGGAGCCGGTGAACGCACCGCAGCCTTCCTGGGCAGCGGTGGACATGTAGATCCAGACGATGTCCCCCAGCGCGATGTAGGGCAGGTACTCACGCAAGGGGAGCCGGAACAGCAGTCCGTAGAGTGTGCCGATGCCGGCGATCAGCACCATCATCGTGATGGTGATCCAGAATGGGCCAATCACGGAGCGCCGGTAGCGGTGCTTGATATCCATCCACGCAAGGGCCACCCATGCGTGGTGTCCGCGCAACGCGTCCCTGACATCCTGAACGGCCAGGCCCGCCTGCTCTCGCCAACCGGAATGGGGCAGGCGCTCGACGCCTTGGCCTCCGCGCGCGTTCGCTCCACGCATCATGCAAGGGCAGCCTGCAGTTCGGCGCGCAGGTCCGCCACGTCCTCCACGCCCACGCTCAGGCGCACCAGCGCGTCGGAGATGCCCAGCGCGGCGCGCCGCTCCGGCGGCACCGAGGCGTGGGTCATGATGGCCGGGTGGTTGACCAGGCTCTCGACGCCGCCCAGCGACTCGGCCAGGGCGAAGAGCTCGGTGCGCTCGCAAAAACGCTTCGCGGACTCGAAGCCGCCCTTGAGCACGAGGCTGACCATTCCGCCGAAGCCGTGCATCTGCTTCTTCGCCAGCGCGTGCTGCGGGTGCGAGGCCAGGCCCGGGTAGATCACCTTCTCGACGGCCGGGTGCGTTTCAAGCCACTGCGCCAGCTCGAGCGCGTTGGCGCAGTGCGCCTTCATGCGCAGGTGCAGGGTCTTGAGGCCGCGCAGCGCGAGGAAGCTGTCGAAGGGCCCCTGCACGCCGCCGACGGCGTTCTGCAGGAAGCCCATCTGCTCGGCCAGCCCGGCGTCGTCGCCCACCACCACCATGCCGCCGACGATGTCGCTGTGGCCGTTGAGGTACTTGGTGGCCGAGTGCATCACCAGGTGCGCGCCCAGCTCCAGCGGGCGCTGCAGGATGGGCGAGCTGAAGGTGTTGTCGACCGCCAGCCAGATGCCGCGCTTGCGGGCGAACTCGGCCAGGCGGGCGATGTCGACCAGCTTGAGCATCGGGTTGGTCGGCGTCTCGCACCAGATCAGCCTGGTTTCCGGCCGCACCGCGGCTTCCACCGCGGCCAGGTCGTCGAGGTCGACGAAGCTGAAGTCCAGGCCGGCGCTGCGGCGGCGCACGCGCTCGAACAGGCGGTAGGTGCCGCCGTAGACGTCGTCCATGCAGATGACGTGGCTGCCCGAGTCGAGCAGGTCGAGCACCGTGGAGGTGGCGGCCAGGCCCGAGGCGAAGGCATAGCCGCGGCTGCCGCCCTCGAGCTCGGCCACGCAGCGCTCGTAGGCGAAGCGCGTGGGATTGTGGCTGCGCGAGTACTCGAAACCCTGGTGCACGCCCGGGCTGGACTGCACGTAGGTGGAGGTGGCGTAGATCGGCGTCATCACGGCGCCGGTGCTCGGGTCGGGGCTCTGGCCGGCGTGGACGGCGCGGGTGCCGATGCCGTGGTGCTGGGTCATGGGTCTTTACCTTTGGGCCAGTGCGCGCGGCTCTGGCCGGGTGATTATGGGTGGTCGGGCAATGACGGGGGCCGCGAAAAATTCTCGGCGCAGCCGGATCACTGGACCCTGCGGCGCAGGTAGTTGAGCAGGTCGATGCGGGTGATCAGGCCCAGGAACTTCGGTCCGTCCACCACGATCGCCACCTGGCCGCGTTCGAAGACGGGCAGCAGCGATTCCATCGGCGAGGTGACGGGCAGCACGTTGAGCTGGCTGACCATGGCGCTGGCCACGCTGTCCCTGAACCGCGCCTCGTTGCCGTACACATGCAGCAGCACGTCGGATTCGTCGACGATGCCGACGATCTTCTCGCCGTCCATCACCGGCAGCTGCGAGACGTCGTACATCTTCATGCGCTGGTAGGCGACGTGCAGGGTGTCGTTCGGGCCCACCACCACGGTGTCGCGCTGGGCGTAGGGGCGCAGGATCAGGTCGCGCAGGTCGCCGTGCTGCGGGCGCTCGAGGAAGCCGTTGTCGAGCATCCAGTAGTCGTTGTACATCTTCGAGAGGTACTTGTTGCCGGTGTCGCAGACGAACACCACCACCTTCTTGGGCGTGGTCTGCTCGCGGCAGTACTTCAGCGCCGCCGCCAGCAGGGTGCCGCTGGAGCTGCCGCCGAGCACGCCTTCCTTCACCAGCAACTCGCGGCCGGCCAGGAAGCTTTCCTTGTCGGAGATGGCGTAGGCCTTCTTCACCCGGCTGAAGTCGGAGATGTCGGGCAGGAAATCCTCGCCGATGCCCTCGACCATCCAGCTGCCGGACTTGGTGCTCAGCACGCCCTCGTTGATGTACTGGGTGAGGATCGAGCCCACCGGGTCGGCCAGCACCAGCTCGACGTGCGGCGCGGCCCTGGCGAAGAAGCGCGACAGGCCGGTCATGGTGCCCGAACTGCCGCAGCCGAAGACGATGGCGTCCATGTCGCCGTCCATCTGGGCCCAGATCTCCGGGCCGGTGCCCTGCTCGTGCGCGGCCGGGTTGTCGGGGTTGCCGAACTGGTTGATGAAGTAGGCGCCCGGGGTCTCGGCGGCGATGCGCGCGGCCATGTCCTGGTAGTAGTCGGGGTGGCCCTTGGCCACGTCCGAGCGGGTGAGCACGACCTCGGCGCCCATGGCGCGCAGGTTGAAGATCTTCTCGCGGCTCATCTTGTCGGGAACGACCAGCAGCAGCTTGTAGCCCTTCTGCTGGGCCACCAGGGCCAGGCCGATGCCGGTGTTGCCGGCGGTGCCCTCGACGATCAGGGCGCCGGGCCGGAGGTCACCCCGGGCTTCGGCGGCCTCGATCATCTTCAGGCCGATGCGGTCCTTGATCGAACCACCGGGGTTCATGCACTCGAGCTTGAGGTAGAGCTCGCAGGGCCCGGTGTCGAGGTGCTGGGCCTTGACCATCGGCGTGTTGCCGATCAGTTCGAGTACGTTCTGGTGCGCCGCCATTCTGGGAACCGGGGGGGGGATGGGGGACTGGGATTCTAGCAGCCCGCCCGGCACGGCCGGGAAATGCGGGCGGCGGCGACCCGACGAGGTGGGCCGCCGCCGCCGCGACGGAACTCAGTGTCGTCGCCTGTCGAACATGCGCGTCAGGCGGTCCTTGGCGTTGAGCTTTTCGCGCTTCATGCGCGAGATCGTGTTGTCGTCCAGCGGCAGCACGCCCAGCTCGGCGTCCAGCACCTGCTTGTCCAGTTCGCGATGCCGGTGGTAGAGCTGCCGGAATTCCGGATCGCTCTTCATCAGCGCCTCGAGTTCGTGCTGCGGTTGCCCTTCAAACATCGGATTGACCTCCTCCAGAAACGCGAACGCCCCGGCCGGGACGGGCCAGGGCGCGCGGATTGAGACAAAGGTCAGGTCGCTTTCGCGGGCGGCGCCTCCACACGACGCGCCCGCTTCCGTTCGGGAGGCGGCGCAATCGGCGGTGGCGAGGTCTGCTTTCATCGGCCTGGCTCGGTGATCCCGGCGGCGTGGGCCTCCGGGACTCCGAACCTACTCCCCCTCCCCCGGGGTCGCAAGTACCGATGCAACTATTTGTTTTTGTTCAGTTTACGATGATCTCGACGCGCCGATTGCGGGCCCGGCCATCGGCGGTGCCGTTGTCCGCGACGGGCTGGCTCTTGCCCCGGCCCACGGCCTTGAGGCGGCCCGGGGCCACCCCGGCCTCCTCCATCACCCGGCGCACGGCCTCGGCCCGGCGCTGCGAGAGCGCCTGGTTGGCGGCGTCGGCGCCCTGGCTGTCGGTATGGCCTTCGATGCTCACCTGGCCGCTGCCCAGCTGTCCGGCCAGGGCCCGCAGGCTGGCCTGGGCCTCGGCGGTGAGGCTCGCGCTGCCGCTGGCGAAGGCATTGCCCGACAGGGTGTAGATGCGGCGGTTGCCGTCGCGGCGCATCGGCGGCGGCGCGGCGTCGGTGATCTCGTCGGCGGCGATGGCGGCGGCCAGTTCGGCCTCGCGGCGCGCCAGCTCGGCCTCGCGGGCGCGGGCGGCGGCCAGCTTGCGGGCCTGCTCGGTCTCGGCCTGGGCCTGCTGCACCGCGGCAGTGCGGTCGGCCTCGGCCTGCTCGAGCTCGCGCTGCAGGGCTTCCTCGCGGGCCATGGCCTGCAGGCGCAGGCGCTCGGACTCGCGGCGGGCGCGCTCGGCCTCGAGCCGGCTGGCCTCGATCATGATCTGGTCGCGCTCGCGGTCGAGCTGCTCGGCCTGCGCGGACAGCAGTTCGGCCTCGGCGGCCAGGCGGGCGGTCTCGATGCGCACGCCGGCCAGGGCCAGCTTGTGCTCGCGATCGCTCCGGCGGGCAGCACCGGCATCGGCGACGGCCTGGCGCGCCTGCAGGCGCTCGAGCCGGGCCAGCGGGCCCAGGGACGGGTCGGCCTCGAGGGCCTGCAGCTCGGACGACAGCGCGGCGACGGCGCGCTCGTGGTCGCTCTGCGCGGCCGCCGGCAGGGCCATCGAAAGGGACAGGGCCAGCACGGCCAGGAGACGGAGGATCATGGGCGGCGCTCCGGGTTGACCAGCAGTCGGCGGCGCAGGTCGGCGTTGCGCGCGGCGCGGCTGTCGACCTCTTCGCGGGCGGCGTCGAGGCGGGCCCGGGCGTGCGCAAGGTCGGCGTTGGCGGCGGCGGCCTCGGCGAAGCGCAGCTTGTCGGCCTTGCGCCGGGCGGACTGCGCGGCCTGCCACTGGCCGCGGGCCTGCTCGAGCGCCAGGGCGGCCTGCCCGCGCGGCTGCGCGGCTTCGGCGGCCATTACCGCGCGCTCGGCCGCAGCCAACGCCATGTCGACCTCGCTGGCGGACGCGAACATTGGAATGGCCAGCAGAACGGCCAGCGCAAGATGGATTTTTCGCGAGGATAGTGTCATAAGGCGGGTTCGCGGGTTGGCGTTGCGACGGGGTCATTGTAGCCCTGCCGGCCGGCCCATCGGGACCGAACCAGGGGATCCAAGGATACTGACATGGACATCGGCTATTTCCTGAAGCTGATGACGGAAAAGAACGCGTCGGACATGTTCCTGACCACCGGCGCGCCCGTCTACATCAAGGTCGAGGGCAAGCTCTACCCGCTCGGCAACACCGGCCTGCCGGCCGGCATGGTCAAGAAGATCGCCTACTCGCTGATGGACGAGGGCCAGGTCCCGGCCTTCGAGCGCGACCTCGAGTTCAACATGGCCATCGCGGTGAAGGACACCGGGCGCTTCCGCGTCAACGTGTTCAAGCAGCGCGGCGAAGTCGGCATGGTCATCCGCGCCATCAAGTCCGAGATCCCGAGCATCGACCAGCTCAAGCTGCCGAACGTGCTCAAGGACATCGTCATGGAGCAGCGCGGCCTGGTGCTGGTGGTCGGCTCGACCGGCTCGGGCAAGTCCACCACGCTCGCGGCCATGATCGACCACCGCAATGCCAGCACCACCGGCCACATCCTCACCATCGAGGACCCGATCGAGTTCCTGCACCGGCACAAGAAGTCCATCGTCAACCAGCGCGAGGTGGGCCTGGATACCCACGCCTTCCACAACGCGCTCAAGAACGCCATGCGCGAGGCGCCGGACGTCATCCTGATCGGCGAGATCCTCGACGCCGTCACCATGGAGTCGGCCATCGCCTTCGCCGAGACCGGCCACCTGTGCCTGGCCACGCTGCACTCGAACAACGCCGACCAGACCCTGGACCGCATCCTGAACTTCTTCCCGGAGTCGGCCCACAAGAACGTGCTGATGAACCTCTCGCTCAACCTCAAGGCGGTCATCAGCCAGCGCCTGGTCATCGGCAAGGACGGCAAGCGCCTGCCGGCGGCCGAGATCCTGATCAACACCCCGATGATCCGCGACCTGATCCGCCGCGGCGAGGTGCACGAGATCAAGGACGCGATGGACAAGTCGCTGCAGGAAGGCATGCAGACCTTCGACCAGTCGCTGTTCCGGCTCTACAAGGAAGGCAAGGTCGACCTCGAGGAGGCGCTGCGCAAGGCCGACTCGCGCGATGGCCTGGCCCTGAAGATCCGCCTCTCGGAAGGCGCCTCGGGCGAGCACGACCCCTACGCCGACATGTACGGCGGCACGCAGGAAACCCAGGGCTTCTGAGCCCGGTTCAGCAGGCGGCGGGGGCGTCCGGCTGGTTTTCCGGCCGGGCGGCGTCGAAGGCCTCCAGCGCCAGGCAGGCCTCGTTGATGCGCCGCAGCGTCCGGTAGGGCGCCATGTCCACGCCGAAGCGGGCGGCGTTGTAGACCTGCGGCACCAGGCAGCAGTCGGCCATGGTCGGCATCTCGCCGTCGCAGTAGGTGCCGGTGGACGGGTTGTCGCACAGCGTGGTCTCCAGCGCCTCGAAGCCGGCCTGGATCCAGTGCCGCACCCAGGCCTCGCGCTCGGCCTGCGGCACGTTCCAGGTGTGTTCGAAGAACTGCAGCACGCGCAGGTTGTTGAGCGGGTGGACGTCGCAGGCGATCACCTGGGCCAGGGCGCGCACCCGCTGGCGGTCGCGGGCCGTGGCCGGCATCAGCGGCGGGGTCGGCCAGGTTTCGTCCAGGTACTCCATGATCGCCATCGACTGGCGAAGGATGCGGTTGCCGTGCAGCAGCACCGGCACCAGTTCCTGGGGATTGAGGTCGCTGAAGGGCGGCCTGTGGTGCTCGCCGCCGTCGCGCGCCAGGTGCACCGGCACCGTCTCGTAGGGCAGGCCCTTGAGGTTGAGCGCGATGCGCACGCGGTAGGCGGCGCTGGAGCGCCAGTACGAATACAGCCGGATCGAGCCCGAGTTCATGCCACCAGCCCCCTGCCCTCCCATGGGTGGCCCAAGCATACGCCCGGGCCGGGCCTTCTGTGTAGGAGCGCCCTCAGGCCTTGGTGATGCGCTGCTCGATGGCGCCGAAGATGTCGCTGCCGTCGCGGGCCTTCATCTCGATGCGCACCGTGTCGCCGAAGGACATGAACGGCGTGCTCGGCTTGCCATCGCGCAGGGCCTCGACCGTGCGCTGCTCGGCGAAGCAGCTGGCGCCCAGCGAGGTGTCCTCGTTGGCCACCGTGCCCGAGCCAACGATCGTGCCGGCCGACAGCGGACGGGTCCTGGCCGCGTGCGCCACCAGCTGGGCGAAGTCGAACTGCATGTCCACGCCGGCCTCGGGCGCGCCGAACCACTTGCCGTTGATGTGCGTCACCAGCGGCAGGTGCACCTTGTTGCCCTGCCAGGCTTCGCCGAGCTCGTCGGGCGTGACGAACACCGGGCTCAGGGCCGAGCGCGGCTTGGACTGCAGGAAGCCGAAGCCCTTGGCCAGTTCGTTCGGGATCAGGTTGCGCAGCGAGACGTCGTTGACCAGGCCCACCAGCTGGATGTGCCGGGCGGCCTGCGCCGGGGTGGCGCCCTGGGGCACGTCGTCGGTGACCACGACCACCTCGGCCTCGAGGTCGATGCCAAAGGCTTCGTCGGCCACCAGCACCGGGTCGCGCGGACCGTAGAAGCCGGCGCTCACGGCCTGGTACATCAGCGGGTCGGTGTAGAAGCTCTCGGGCACCTCGGCGCCGCGCGCCTTGCGCACGCGCGCCACGTGCGGCAGGTAGGCGCTGCCGTCGACGAACTCGTAGGCGCGTGGCAGCGGCGCGGCCAGCCGGGCGAAGTCCACGGCGAACACCGGCTCGCCGTTGATGGTCTCGGGCGTGCCGGCCTCGAGCGCCTCGTACACGGCGTTCAGGCGCGGCGCGGCATTGGACCAGTCCTCGAGCGCGCGCTGCAGGGTCGGCGCGATGCCGGTGGCTTTCACCGCGCGCGAAAGGTCCTTGGAAACAACCACCAGCGTGCCGTCGCGGCCGCCTTCCTTGAGGGATCCGAGCTTCATGTCTGTTCCGTCATTGGGTCGGGGGCCGCTGCATCAGCTGCAGCCCTCGACGTAGAAAACCTGGGGCGGCAAGCCGACCCGCCATTGGAGCACCCGGCCGGTCTCGTCGATCTCGAACACCACCCGCCCTTCCTCGCCGAATTCCGGCGACAGCACGAGGTATCGCCCGCCCTCGATGTACTTGTGCGGCTGCGACTGCACCCGGCTTCCGAAGCTGGCCAGGATGTCCGCGGCGCGGGCGCCGACGGTGAAGCCGCCCGGCGCCGCCGACAGGCCGGGCACGACCCCGAACACGTCGTAGCGGACGAAGCGGCCGCCTTCGAACATGAAGGCGATGCCGCCACCGGCGGGGCGGGGCGACTGCTCGATGTAGTAGCACAGCGTGCTGCCGGCCAGCGTCTCGGGCAGCAGCGTGCCGGGCCAGGCGCGCCGCACGGCCGCCTCGTCGACGCCGAAGCGCGCGGCGCCGAAACCACTGAAATGCACCTGCTCGCGGTCGTACCCGGCCAGCGGCGCCCCGGGCGGATCCTGCGCCCCGGCGGTGGTGGCGGTCGGCCCGGCGGCTTCGCCGCTCGCATGCGAACCGGGCGCGGGTGGCGCCGCCGGCGGCGCGGGGACGGCCGACTCCCGGCCACAGGCGGCCAGCGCCAGCAGCATCGCAAAGGCGCACCCCCGCAGCGCCGCGCTCATCAGCGCTTGCCCGGGTCGAAATGCTTGCCCAAGCCCTGCCAGCAGGCCTGGTAGTCGCGCTGGCGGTGGCCGCCGGCCAGCGCCTGGGCGGTGGGACGGATGACGTTGCGCGACTCGAACATGAAGGCCATGGTGTCCTTGATCACGTCCGGCTTCGACAGGTCGGCCGTGGTGGCCTTTTCGAAGGTCGCCGCGTCCGGTCCGTGGCCGCTCATGGCATTGTGCAGCGAGCTGCCGCCGGGCACGAAACCCTCGGCCTTGGCGTCGTAGGCGCCGTGCACCAGGCCCATGAACTCGCTGGCGATGTTGCGGTGGAACCACGGCGGCCGGAAGGTGTCCTGGGCCACCAGCCAGCGCGGCGGGAAGATCACGAAGTCGATGTTGCTCACGCCCTCGCTGTCGCTGGGCGAGTGCAGCACCAGGAAGATCGACGGATCCGGGTGGTCGTAGCTGATCGAGCCGATGGTGTTGAAGCGGCGCAGGTCGTACTTGCTGGGCGCGTAGTTGCCGTGCCAGGCGACCACGTCCAGCGGCGAGTGGCCGATGTCGGCGCGCCACAGGCCACCCTGGAACTTGGCGACCAGCTCGAAGGCGCCTTCGCGATCCTCGTAGGCAGCCACCGGCGTGAGGAAATCACGCGGGTTGGCCAGGCCGTTGCTGCCGATCGGGCCCAGGTCGGGCAGCTTGAACATGGCGCCGAAGTTCTCGCACACGTAGCCGCGCGCGCTGCCGTCGGGCAGGGAGATGCTGAAGCGGATGCCGCGCGGGACCAGCGCGATCTCCTGCGGTTCGACCTCGAGCGTGCCCAGTTCGGTGGCGATGCGCAGGCGGCCCTGCTGCGGGACGATCAGCAGCTCGCCGTCGGCGTTGTAGAAGTAGCGCCCGTCCATGTCCTTGTTGGCGGCGTAGAGGTGCACGCCCAGGCCGCCGTAGCCGGCGCCGCCGTTGCCAGCCATCGTGTAGAGGCCGTCGAGCCAGTCGGTGGGCGCCGGGGGCATCGGCAGCGGGCTCCAGCGCAGCTGGTCGGGCGTGACCGGGCCGTGGCCGAAGTCGTTGTGGAAGGTGGCGTGCGCCAGCTCCGAGAACGGGCCATGCATGGCCGCCGGCCGGATGCGGTACATCCAGGTGCGCCGGTTGCTGTGCCGCGGCGCGGTGAACGCCGTGCCGCTGATCTGCTCGTTGTACAGCCCGTAGGGGCAGCGCTGCGGCGAATTCCGCCCCTCCGGCAAGGCCCCCGGCAGCGCCTCCGTCGCGAACTCGTTCCCAAACCCACTCAGGTACTTCAGGCTCATGTCGGGTCCGCCCCTCGGGGTCAAAGCACGCCGCGGCGCATCTGGTCGCGTTCGATGGATTCGAACAGGGCCTGGAAGTTGCCCTCGCCGAAGCCTTCGTTGCCCTTGCGCTGGATGATCTCGAAGAAGATCGGGCCGAAGGCATTCTGGGTGAAGATCTGCAGCAGCTTGCGCTGCTTGGTCTCCATGTCGGCGTCGATCAGGATGGAGTTCTTGCGCAGGCGGGCCACGTCCTCGCCGTGGTTCGGGATGCGCTGGTCGATCACCTCGAAGTAGGTGTCCGGGGTGTCGAGGAACTTCACGCCGGCCTGGTGCATCGCCTCCACCGACGAGTAGATGTCGTCGGTGAACAGGGCGATGTGCTGGATGCCCTCGCCCTTGTACTCGCGCAGGTACTCGTTGATCTGGCTCTTCTCGTCGCTCGACTCGTTGAGCGGGATGCGCACCACGCCGTCCGGCGCCGTCATCGCCTTCGACAGCAGGCCGGTCTTGGCGCCCTTGATGTCGAAGTAGCGGATCTCGCGGAAGTTGAACAGCTTCTCGTAGTAGTCCGACCACTTCTGCATGTTGCCCACGAACAGGTTGTGGGTCAGGTGGTCGATGAAGGTCAGGCCGAAGCCCTTCGGGTGCTGGTCCACGCCCGGCAGCGGCTCGTAGTCGGCGTAAAGGTCGGCGCGGCCGTCGTCGACCAGGTAGAGCATGCAGTCGCCGATGCCCTTGATCACCGGCGCGTCCACCGCGCGGGTGTCGGCGCGGTGGTCCTGGCGCTCGCCGCCGTTGGCCAGCACGTGCTCGAGCACCTGCTGCGAGGGCTTGCGGAAGCGGATCGCGAAGCCGCAGGCCGAGGGGCCGTGCTGGGCCGCGAAGTCCGAGGCGAAGGAATCGCCGGTTTCGTTGAGCAGGAAATTGATCGTGCCCTGGCGGAACAGGGTGATCGGGCGGCGCTTGTGGCGGGCCACGGCGGTGAAGCCGAGGTTGCGCAGGTAGGCGGCCATCGACTCACCGCGGCCGGCCGGGGCGGCGAACTCGACGAACTCGAAGCCGTTGATGCCCATCGGGTTTTCGAAGGTGGTGGGCTGCATGCCCAGGTTCGGTTGCGCGCTCATCGGGAGCCTCCGGGGTGGCCGCTTGCAGGGGGAAGGCGTCCGTTATAGTTTCAGCTGAAACCATTTGCAAGTCGCGGTGCCGCAATGCCTGATCGGGACATCCTCGACCTCGAGCACTTCCTGCCCTACCGGCTGTCCGTCCTGTCGAACCGGATCAGCCAGGACATCGCCCGGCTCTATGCCGACCGCTTCGAGCTGGGCATCACCGAATGGCGGGTGCTGGCCGTGCTGGGCCGGCGCGACGGCCTCTCGGCCCGGGAGGTGGCCGAGCGCACGGCCATGGACAAGGTGGCCGTGAGCCGGGCCGTGGCCTCGCTGCAGGCGGCCGGGCGGATCGAGCGCGAAACCCACGGCGACGACCGGCGCCGCTCGGTGCTGCGCCTGAGCCCGGCCGGCCGGGCCATCTACGAGGACGTGGCGCCCATGGCCCTGGCCTACCAGCGCCGCCTGCTCGAGGGCCTGGACGAGACCCAGCGCGCGGCGCTGTTCCGGCTGCTGGACCTGATGGAAGAGCGCGAGGCCGCGACGCGGGCCTGACCGGGCTCGGGGTCGGAGGCAATTTCCTTTGGAAATTACCTCCGACGCCATGCTTCACCCGCTGCTGCGGGTGGTCACCGTCTCGAGGCCATGCCCGCCCGGGCCGCGCTCGGCCATCCACAGGCGCCAGGCGAAGAACAGGCCCAGCGCGCCCAGCGTGGTGTAGACCCACATGCTGGCCGCGTAGCCGCCCGGGTTCTGCGGGCCGGCCTGGAAGCGGTCGTTGAGATAGCCGACGACCAGTGGCACGACGGTCCAGCCGACCTGCTGGCAGAAGGTCATCAGCGCGTAGGCCGCGCCCAGCCGGCGCGCCTCGACGATGTAGGCCACCGAGGGCCACATCACCGCCGGCACCAGCGAGAACACGCCGCCGAACAGCAGCATCGCCACCAGCAGGGTCAGCGGCATCTCGCCGCTGCCGATCAGCGGGATCACCACGTTGATGGTCGGGCCGGGCGGCAGGTAGGTGACGGCCAGGAACAGCGGCAGCATCACCAGCGAGCCGACCGCCATGAACAGCGAGCGCCGCCCCACCCGGTCCACCCACAGCCCGAACAGCGGCGTGGCGATGATGGCCGCCACCGGCAGCAGGCTGCTGAGGATGCCCGCCGCCTCGCGGCTCAGGCCGTGCGCCTGCTGGAAGTAGTCGATGGCGAAGCTGCGGAACGGGAACACCGCCGAGTAGAACACCACGCACAGCGCCACGATGTACCAGTACGAGGGGCTGAAGCGGAACATGCCGCGCAGCTCGAGCCGGTCGGTCTCGCCGGCCTCGCCCAGGTCGAAGCGGCCTTCGGCGCGCTTTTCCATGAAGAAGTACAGCAGCGCCGCGCCCACGCCGGCCGCCATGATGCCGGTGGCCAGCCAGAGCGGGTCGTGCCAGTTCGAGTACAACGGCTCGGCGAAGGACGGCGACCAGTCGGCCGAGGCCGAGCCCAGGCGCGCGATCGAAAGGTTGATGCCGAAGGCGAACCCCAGCTCCTTGCCCTTGAACCACTTGGCCAGCACGGCCGTGATCGCCACGATCAGCGGCTCGGCGCCGAGGCCGAGCATGAAGCGCCCGGCCATCAGGGTCGGGAAGTTCTGCGCCGAGGCGCTGACCGCCGCCGCCGCCACGCACAGCGCCGCGAACGCGACGATCGCCCGCCGCGCCCCGAACCGGTCGATGATGTAGCCGCTGGCCAGCAGCACCAACAGCGCCGCCAGCGTGTACGCGGTCGACAGCATGCCTACCTGCCGGTAGCTCAGGCCCAGGCCCGTGTCCGGGTTGCGCAACAGGTCCACGACCGGGTTGAGCGCGTCGTAGACGTAGTAGTTGCCGAACATCGCCAGGCTGGCGAACAGCAGCACCAGCCAGCGATACAGGGGCGTCGGACGGGGCAGCACGGCGGCCGGGGAGTTCATCGTCGCCGACCCTTACTTCACGCCGTGCATGAGCTTGTTGATCAGCGGCGCGGCCAGGAAGAACAGCGCGGCGATCACGATGCCCAGCCAGAACAGCTGGTCGAAGGTCTGGGCGTACTGCGCGAGCGAGCCGGCGGCCTCGCCGTGGCTGCCGCCGCCCGAGGCGATGGCGGCGATGCGGCCGGCGACGAAGTTGGCCATCGCGATCGACAGGAACCAGCCGCCCATGGCCAGGCCGGTTTCCTTCGGCATCGCCAGCTTGGTGACCATCGCCAGGCCGATCGGCGACAGGCACAGCTCGCCCATGGTGTGGATCAGGTAGGTGAGCGTCAGCCAGACCCAGCTGATCCTGCCGCCTTCCTCGACGAAGTTCTCGATGGCGAACACCAGCACGTAGAAGCCCAGCGCGGCGCCGGCCAGGCCGTAGGCGAACTTGCGCGGGATCGACGGGTTCCACTCGGCCTTGTCGAGCTTGATCCACAGCGAGGCGAACAGCGGCGCCAGCAGGATGATGAAGACCGGGTTGACCGACTGGAACACCTCGAAGGTGGGGGTCCAGCCGAAGATGCTCACGTCCGGCATGCGCACGTGGTCCTGGGCCAGGAAGTTGAGCGAGGAACCGGCCTGCTCGAACAGCGCCCAGAACAGGATGTTGGCGCCGAACAGGATCAGCATGGCGATGTAGCGCTGCAGCTGCACCTTCTCGCCGCTGCGGATGCCGCTCCAGACGAAATAGGCCACCAGCGCCAGCATCATCGCGATCAGCAGGCCGCCGAGCACGTCGGACTTGCTGAGCAGGAAGTACACCGGCACCACCATCACCGCCGCGGCGGCGAGCACCTGCAGCAGCGGGCCGTAGCCCTTCTTGCCCTCGGGCGCGGTGCCGACCTGGCCCAGCCAGCCCTTGAGCATCTGGAACACCATCAGGCCCAGGATCATGCCCATGCCGGCCGAGAAGAAGCCCCAGCGGTAGCCGTACTTCTGGCCGATGTAGGCGGCGCAGATGAAGGGCGCGACGAAGGCGCCGGCGTTGATGCCCATGTAGAAGATGGTGAAGCCCGAGTCGCGGCGCACGTCGCTGGGCGCGTAGAGCTTGCCGACCATCGTGGAGATGTTGGGCTTGAAAAGGCCGTTGCCGACGACGATCACCGCCAGGCCGACCAGGAAGGTGGTCAGGTCGGGGGCCATGAGCATGAAGCTGCCGACGGCCATCAGCGCGCCGCCGAGCATGATCGAACGCTGGTAGCCGAGGATGCGGTCGGCGACGAAGCCACCGGCGATGCCGGTCATGTACACCAGCGACGTGAAGCCGCCGTAGGTCAGGCTGGCCTCGGCGCGGGCGCCCTCGCCCAGGTGGGCGAAGAACGCGGCGGCCACGTGCACCGCCAGCATGGCGCGCATGCCGTAGTACATGAAGCGCTCCCAGAACTCCGTGCCGAACAGGTTCCACAGCGCCTTGGGATGGCCGAGGAACTCGCCACCGGGCGGCGGCGTGAAGTCGTGGTCTTGCTTGGCGGCACCGCTCATGCGGTCTCTCCCCTGGAATGTCGTTGTTATGGTGGTTTTCGTCCCGCGGCCGGCGGCTAGCCGGGCCCGGGGCCGGCAAGGTGTAACCGGTGCAGGCCAAGCCCGTCAAACGAAAGCGCCCCGGCCGGGGCCGGGGCGCTGGGGGCGGCAGGCGGGCTGCCGGGCCGGTCTCAGCCGGCGCTGGGATAGGTGTAGCTGGCGCCGACGCCCAGGGGGATGTCCAGGGCCCAGAAACCGAGCAGGAAGGCCGTCCAGCACACCAGCAGGGTGATCGAGAACGGCAGCATCAGCGCCACCAGGGTGCCGATGCCGCTGGACTTCACGTACTTGCGGCAGAACACCACGATCAGCGGGAAGTAGGGCAGCAGCGGGGTGATGATGTTGGTCGAGCTGTCGCCGACGCGGTAGGCCGCCTGGGTCAGGTCGGGCGAGATGCCCAGTTCCATCAGCATCGGCACCATCACCGCGCCGATCAGGGCCCATTTGGCCGAGGCCGAGCCCACCAGCAGGTTCACGAAGCCCGACAGGAACACGATGCCCACCAGGGTGAAGCCCAGCGGCAGGCCCAGCGCGCGCAGGCCGTTGGCGCCCTCGATGGCCAGCAGCGCGCCCAGGTTCGACTGGCCGAAGGCATAGATGAACTGGGCGCAGAAGAAAGCCATGACGATGTAGTAGCCCATGCCGCTCATGGCCTTGGCCATGCCCTGCACCACGTCGCGGTGGGTCTTCACCGTGCCCGAGACCATGCCGTAGACCACGCCCGGCACCAGGAAGAACACCAGGATCAGCGGCACGATCGACTGCATCAGCGGGGCCTGCGCCACCAGCAGGTTGCTCTGGCCGTCGACCAGCGGCGTACCCTCCGGGGCGCGCCAGGGCGAGGCTTCCGGCAGCAGCGTGAGCAGGAACAGGAAGGCCGCGAAGGCCATCGCGGCCACCGCCCAGAGCAGGCCCTGCTTCTCGGCCGCGGTCAGCGGGTCGAGCGTGGGCATGTCCGACGGGTCGCCGTCCACCGCCGTCGCCTTCAGGCGCGGCTCGATCACGCGGTCGGTGAGGAACCAGCCGACCAGGATGATCAGGAAGGTCGAGGACGTGGTGAACACGTAGTTGTTGAGCGGGTTCACCACCACGGTCGGGTCGGTGAGGTGGGCCGCGGCCTGGGTCAGGCCGGCCAGCAGCGGATCGAGGCTGCTGGGCAGGAAGAACGTGGCCGAGAAGCCACCCGACACGCCCGCGAAGGCCGCGGCGATGCCCGCCAGCGGGTGCCGCCCGGCGGCGTAGAAGATCACGGCGCCCAGCGGGATCACCAGCACGTAGCCGGCGTCCACCGCCACGTGGCTGAGCACGCCGACCGCGATCAGGGCCGGGGTGAGCAGCATGCGCGGGGTCACCGACAGCGCCGCGCGAAGGGCGGCGGAAATGAAGCCGGTGTGCTCGGCCACGCCCAGGCCCAGCATCGCCACCAGCACCACGCCCAGCGGCGGGAAGGTGACGAAGGTGTTGACCATGGCCGCCATGAAGCCGGTGAGCGAGGCGCCCGCCAGCAGGTTCCTGATCTCGATGGGGTTGCCGGTGCGCGGGTCGAGCGCGTCGAAGCTCATGCCCGACAGGGCCCAGGACACCGCCCAGACCACGAGCATCAGCAGCAGGAACAGCACCGCCGGGTCCGGCAGCTTGTTGCCCGCGCGCTCGACCAGGTCGAGGCTGCGGGCGATCCAGCCGCGCGGGGCGGCGGCAGTCGGGGTGGCTTGGTTCATCGTGGCTCCGGCGGATTGCTGACCAGGCCCGAAGACTAGCAGCCCTCGCCCCGCCGGGGCATCAGCCGGGCTGGCCGAGCACCGTGCGCACCTCGAACAGCTCCGGGAAGAAGGTCAGGTCCAGGGCCTGCTTGAGGAAGCCCACGCCCGAGCTGCCGCCCGTGCCGCGGCGGTAGCCGATGATGCGCTCGACCGTCTTCATGTGCCTGAAGCGCCAGAGCTGGAAGCTCGCCTCCACGTCCACCAGCTGCTCGCAGGTGGCGTAGGCCTCCCAGTGCGCGTCGGTGTCCTCGTAGATGGCCTTGAACAGCGGCACCAGGGCCGGCTCGCGCTCGTAGGGCTGCGACCAGTCGCGCTCGATGCAGCGGGCCGGCACCGCGTGGCCGCGCCGGGCCAGGTGGCGCAGGAACTCGTCGTAGAGGCTGGGCGCGTGCAGCACGGCCTCGAGTTCGGCGGTGGCGGCGGGGTCGTGCGAGAACACCTTCACCATGTCGGCGTTCTTGTTGCCCAGCAGGAACTCCACCAGCCGGTACTGCAGCGACTGGAAGCCCGAGGCCGGGCCCAGCACGTCGCGGAACTGCAGGTAGTCGGCCGGCGTCAGGGTCTCGAGCACCGACCACTGCTCGGTGAGCTGGCGCTGCACCAGCTTTACCCGGGCCAGGATCTTCTGCATCGGGTCGAGCTCGTCGCGCTGCAGGCAGGCCACGGCGGCGCGCAGCTCGTGGATCAGCAGCTTCAGCCACAGCTCCGAGACGTGGTGCTGGACGATGAACAGCATCTCGTCGTGGTGCGGCGGGTCCGACAGCGGCTTCTGGGCCGACAGCAGGGTGTCGAGCTGCAGGTAGCCGCCGTAGGTCAGGCGGTCGCGCAGGTCGGTCGTGATGCCCTGCTCCAGGGCGCGCTGGTTGGGGGGCTGGCTCATGGCGTTCAGGGTCCTGCGAAGGCGGTGTGAAGGTTAGCATCCGCGCCGGCCGGGCCGGGATGGGGCGAATTCCTACACCCCGGCGAGCTGTCATCCCATTGACAAGCAGAGGCGGGTAGACTCCGCCCTTCGGGCGCCGGCTGGCTGCCCATCACCCAGGGGAAGTCCATCCATGTCGACCGCGTTGCGTGCGGCCCTGCCGCTGTTGTTAGTCCTCTCCGCCGGAACGGCGGCCGCCCAGAACATCTCCCTGACCGGGGGAACCTACAGCCAGGATTTCGACACGCTGTCGAACGTGGCGGGTTCGACCACCAACACCGCACTGCCCGCCGGCTGGCAGATCAACGAGACCGGTGGCGGAGCCCGCGACAACGAGCAGTACGCGGTCGACACCGGCGCCAGCAACACCGGCGACACCTACAGCTACGGCGCCGCCGGCAGCACCGAGCGCGCGCTGGGCAGCCTGCGCAGCGGTACGCTGGTCTCCACCTTCGGCGCCTGCTTCACCAACAGCACCGGCGGTACGGTCAACGCGCTGGACGTGGCCTACACCGGCGAGCAGTGGCGCCTGGGCACTGCCGCCCGCGTCGACACGCTGGCCTTCCAGTACAGCACCGACGCCACGAGCGTCACCACCGGCACCTGGACCGGCGTGCCGGCCCTGGATTTCGTGACCCCGAACACAGCCACCGTCGGCGCGAAGGACGGCAACGCCGCCTCCAACCGCGCCGCGCTGTCGGCCACGATCAATGGCCTGGCCATCGCCAACGGCGCCGGTTTCTGCCTGCGCTGGAACGATCTCGATGCCACCAGCGCCGATGACGGCCTGGCCATCGACGATTTCTCGCTGACCGCGGGCGTCGCGGCGCCGGCGCCGGATTTCAGCGTTGCGATCTCCACGCCCAGCACCACGGTCGCGGTGGGCGAGCAGTTCGACGTCGCCACGCGGTTCACCAATGTCGGCAACGTCGACCTTCCGGTCATGTCGTCCTTCCAGCCCACTCCGGCTGGCCTGACCCTGGTTGCCTTCACCGTCGAGGACTTCGCGGGCAACGCCACGGGCTCCTGCGTTCCCGACGCCGCCGGCGCAGCCTGCGAGTTCACCTTGCCGGCCGGCGCCTATTACGAGATCGGGATTCGTTATGTTGTCGAGGCCAGTGCCTCCAGCCCGCTCCAGCTCACGGTCACCGGCTCCCCGCCGGCGGCCGACACCAATCCGGCCAACGACAGCGCCAGCCTGACCCTGCAGGTGGTGCGGAACGTCGGCATCCACGACATCCAGGGCACCGGCGTCGGCTCGCCGCTGCCGCTGGGCAGCAACGTCGTGACCGAGGGCATCGTCACCGCCCGCCGCTCCAATGGCTACTTTATCCAGAGCGCCCCGGGCGACGAGGATGCCGACCCGGCCACGGCCGAAGGCGTGTTCGTGTTCACCAGCTCGACCCCGCCGGCCGATGCCGCCGTGGGCAACCGCGTCCGCGTCGCCGGCCGCGTCACCGAGTTCTCGCGCACCCCGCACGGCTTCCCGCTGACCCAGCTGGGCAGCTCCACGCTCACCGTGCTCTCCACCGGCAACCCGCTGCCGCCGCCCGTCGTGCTCGACGCCAGCGTGCTGTCGCCGACCGTGGGCATCGACGCGCTGGGCCGCTACCAGGGCATGCGCGTGCAGCTGCCGCAGGCCGTGGTGGTTGGCCCGACCAACAGCTTCGGCGACTTCCACGTCACCCTGCCGGGCGTGCCGCGCCCGGCCCGCGAGCCCGGCGTGGCCGTGCTCGACGCGGTGCCGCTGCCGCCGGAAAAGTCCATCCCGCTGTTCGACAAGAACCCCGAGCGCCTGCGCGTGGAAAGCACCGGCCTGGTCGGCGGCACCGCCCGCGACTTCGACGCCGGCACCACGCTGCAGGGCATGGAAGGCGTGATGTACTACGACCGCGGCGACTTCACGCTGCTGCTGGGCGACAGCAGCGGCGTCATCGCCAACGGCGGCGCCTTCGTGTCGGCCGTGCCGGCTCCGGCCGCAGGTTCGGTGCGCATCGGCAGCTACAACATCCAGAACCTCTCGGGAGGCGCTTCGGTCCCGCTCGACCGCCTCTCGAAGCTTTCGGAGGTTTTCTGTCAGTACCTGCGCCTGCCTGACGTGGTCGGCCTGATCGAAATCGCCGACCTGGCCACCGCCCAGCGCCTGGCCCAGGCCATCAACACCGACGAATTCGGCTTCTGCCCGCAGAACCCGGAGTACGTGGCCTACCTGCTGTCGAACAACGGCAGCCAGCGCCTGGCCTACCTGGTCAAGACCGCCCCGGTGGCCGCCGGCCAGCCGCGCGTGGAGGTGCTGGACGTGGTCGAGCATTTCGCCAGCGAGCTGCTCGTGGCCCCGGACGGCAGCACCAGCGCCAGCCTGCGCCTGTTCGACCGCCCGCCGCTGCAGCTCGACGCCGTGGTGCACGAGGCCAACGGCCGCAGCTTCCCGCTGACGGTCATCCTCAACCACACGCTCTCGCTGCTCGACGTCAACGACCTGAGCGCCAACGCAACCTACGGCACCCTCGGCAACCGCTCGCGCGAGAAGCGCCGGCAGCAGGCCGAGCGCGTCTCGCAGCTGGTCGAGGCCATCGCCCAGGCCGACGCCAGCCAGCCGGTGGTGCTGATCGGCGACTACAACGCCTTCGAATTCAGCGACGGCTACGTGGACGTGATGGGCATCATCAGCGGCAGCCCGGCCCCGGCCGACCAGGTGCTGGTGCCGGGCACCAGCGCCGTCACCACGCCGCTGGTGAACCTGCTCACGACGGTCCCGGTGGAGCAGCAGTACTCGTACGTGTTCGAGGGCAACACCCAGAGCCTCGACCATGCGCTCGTCAACCAGGCCGCGATGGAAGCAACCATCCCGCAGCTGCACCACGCCCGCGTGAACGCCGACTTCGCCTCCGACCTGGCGGCCGACCCGACCGTGCCGGTGCGCAGCTCCGACCACGACCCGCTGGTGGCCGAACTGGTGGTGCCGGACTTCATCGACGCCGACGTCGGCGTGCAGGTCTTCGCGCCCTTCGGCACCGTGCGCGAGGGCAACACCGCGGTGTTCCGCACCTCGGTGACCAACGCTGGCAACGGCCCGGCCTACGACGTCTCGGTCGACTTCACCGTCGATGCCGCGCCGGACCAGCTGATGCGCGTCACCGCCAGCGGCTGGGAGTGCGGCGCGCCGGCGCCGGTGGACGGCGACACCCGATTCACCTGCACCCGTGCGCAGGCCCTGGCGCCGGCGCAGGCCGACCTGATCAAGATCGAGCTGATCGCCCGCCGCGTCGGCGTCATCGGCGTGCTGGGCGTGCAGGCCGAGGCCAGCACCCGCAGCAACGACCTGCAGCCGGCCAACGACGCCGACGGCGCCTCGGTGCCGGTGCTGGGTCGTCCCAACTGGGGTGGCGGCCGGTTCTGACCCGGTCTTCACACCCTACGCCAGCGAACGGGCGCCTTCGGGCGCCCGTTTCGCTTTGCGGCGGCGGGCTGGCTATCATCGGGCGGATTGTCCATGGGAAGGATCCGATGTCCCGAGTCGCCGCCTTCGAAATCGAATACCTGCAGTACCTCGGCCCGGACGGACGCCTGGTGCGTGACGACGTGCCGGAGTTCGCCAGGGACCGCCGCAACCTGGTCGAGCTGTTCAAGCATATGCTGCTTGTTCGCACCTTCGATACCAAGGCCGTGGCGCTGCAGCGCACCGGCAAGCTGGGCACCTACGCCAGCTGCCTGGGCCACGAGGCCGCGCACATCGGCATCGGCAGCGCGATGCAGTACGACGACGTGTTCGCGCCCTCCTACCGCGAGTATGGCGCCCAGTTCGTGCGCGGCGTGAAGCCGCGCGAGGTGCTGATGTACTGGGGCGGCGACGAGCGCGGCAACGACTTCTCCGGCCCGCCGCACGACTACCCCTGGTGCGTGCCCATCGCCACCCAGTGCCTGCACGCGGCGGGCGCGGCGCTGAGCTTCAAGCTGCGCGGCGAGCCGCGCGTGGCCGTGGCCTGCGTGGGCGATGGCGGCAGCTCCAAGACCGACACCTACGCCGCCATCAATTCGGCCGGCGCCTACGCCCTGCCCTTCGTGCTGTGCATCATCAACAACCAGTGGGCGATCTCGGTGCCGCGCAAGGCCCAGACGGGCGCCCAAACCCTGGCCCAGAAGGGCCTGGCCGGCGGCCTGGACTGCGTGCAGGTGGACGGCAACGACATCATCGCGGTGCGCGCGGCCATGGACCACGCCATCAAGCGCGCACGCAACGGCCACGGCGGCAGCGTGCTCGAACTGGTCACCTACCGCCTGTCCGACCACACCACCGCCGACGACGCCCGCCGCTACCGCGACGACGCCGAGGTGAAGGCGGCCTGGGAGCGCGAGCCGATGTCGCGCCTGCGCACCTTCCTCGTCAACGAGGGCCTGTGGAGCGAGACCGAGGAAGCGGCCTGGAAGGAGGAATGCGGCAAGCGCGTGGACGAGGAGGTCAACGCCTACCTCGAGACCAAGGTGCAGCCGGTGGAAGCCATGTTCGACTACCTGTACGCGGAATTGCCCGCCGACCTCGCCGCCCAGCGCGCCGACGCGATCAAGTGGGAGGGCCGCTGATGGCCGCCATCACGCTGATCGAGGCGATCACCCAGGCCCTGGCCTGGGAAATGAAGCACGACGACACGGTGCTGGTGCTGGGCGAGGACGTGGGCGTGAACGGCGGCGTGTTCCGCGCCACCGCCGGCCTGCAGCAACAGTTCGGCGACCAGCGCGTGATCGACACGCCGCTCGATGAAACCACCATCGCCGGCCTCACCGTCGGCCTGGCCTCGCAGGGCATGAAGCCCGTGGCCGAGGCGCAGTTCGACGGCTTCATGTACCCGATGGTGGACCACATCATTTGCCACGCGGCGCGCTTCCGCTACCGCACCCGCGGCCGCCTGAGCTGCCCGATGGTGCTCCGCGTGCCCTGGGGCGGCGGCATCCGCGCACCCGAGCACCACAGCGAAGCCAACGAGGCCATCTTCACCAACGTGCCGGGCCTGCGCGTGGTGATGCCCAGCTCGCCGCAGCGCGCCTACGGCCTGCTGCTGGCCTCCATCCGCGACCCGGACCCGGTCGTGTTCATGGAGCCCAAGCGCATCTACCGCCAGTACAAGGAAGAGGTGCCCGACGACGGCGAGGCGCTGCCGCTGGACGTGTGCTTCGTGCTGCGCGACGGTGCCGACGTCACGCTCGTCACCTGGGGCGCCCAGGTGAAGGAGACGCTGGAGGCCGCCGAAGCGCTGGCCGCCGAGGGCATCGAGGCCGAGGTGATCGACGTGGCCACGCTCAAGCCGCTGGACTTCGACACCATCCGCGAGTCGGTGGCCAAGACCGGCCGCTGCGTGATCGTGCACGAGGCGGCGAAGACCGCGGGCTTCGGCGCCGAGATCGCCGCGCGCCTGGCCGAGGAGTCGATGTACGACCTGCATGCCCCGGTCGAGCGCGTCACCGGCTACGACACCCACATCCCCCTGTTCCGCCTGGAGATGAAGTACCTGCCCAGCGTGGACAAGATCGTCGCGGCGGCCAAGCGCACGCTGGCGGCGGGCTGAGGAATCCAGAAGATGAGCGAGAAGAAGCTGTTCCTGCTGCCGGACCTGGGCGAGGGCCTGCCCGACGCCGAGATCGTCGAGTGGCTGGTCAAGGTGGGCGACGTCGTGAAGCTGGACGAGCCGCTGGTGTCGATGGAGACCGCCAAGGCCGTGGTCGAGGTGCCCTCGCCCTACTCGGGCAAGGTGACGCGCCTGGCCGGCGGCGCCGGCGACGTGATCGAAACCGGCAGCTGGCTGGTGGAGGTCGAGCTCGACCCCTCGCTGCCGCAGCGCGCCGAGGCGCAGGACACCGGGCATTCGCATGGCCACAAGAAGGCCGAGGCGGCGCCTGCCCCTGAGCCCGTTCCCGCGCAGCCCGCGGTGGAAAAATCCGCCGACGCGGGCACCGTGGTTGGCGCCATGCAGACCTCCGACGCCGTGCGCAGCGAGCAGGCCGTCGCCGTCGGCGGCGTCAAGGCCATGCCGGCCGTGCGCGCGCTGGCGAAGAAGCTCAAGGTGGATCTCGCCCGCGTGCGCCCCACCGGCGCCGACGGCGTGGTCACCATGGCCGACGTGAAGAAGGCCGCGGCCGCAGGCAGCGCCCCGCTCGGCGCCGCCCCGCCCCGCGCCGCCTCGCTCCCCCTCCCGCCTGCGGGAGAGGGCCCCCGCGCTCCCGGCGCCGCGCCCGCCTCCCAGCCTCCCCCCGCGAGCGGCGGCAGGAGCACTGCGGCCGTGGCGTTCGACATCGACGAGCCCATCCGCGGCGTGCGCCGCAACATGGTGCGTTCGATGTCGGCCGCGCACGCGGAGGTGGTCCCGACCACGCTGATGGACGACGCCGACATCCACGCCTGGGCCCCGGGCGAGGACATCATGGCGCGCATCATCCGCGCCATCGCGGTGGCCTCCGCCATCGAGCCGGCGATGAATGCCTGGCTCAACGCCAAGGAAGGCACGCTGCGCCGCCATGCGCGCGTGGACGTGGGCATCGCGGTCGATTCGCCCGACGGCCTGTTCGTGGCCAACCTGCGCAACGCCGAGCGGCTCGAGCCGCACCAGGTGCGCCAGGCCATCAACCGCATCCGCGACGGCGTGAAGAACCGCTCGCTGCCGCCGGAAGAGCTGCGCGACTACACCATCATGCTGAGCAACTTCGGCGTGTTCGCCGGCAAGTACGCCACGCCGGTGGTGGTGCCGCCCTGCGTGGCCATCATCGGCGCCGGCCGCCTGCACTACGCGGTGGTGCCGGTGCTGGGCGGGCTGGAGACGCACCGGATCATGCCGATCTCGCTCACCTTCGACCATCGCGCCGCCACCGGCGGCGAGGCGGCGCGCTTCCTGCGCGCCCTCCTCGACGACCTTCAGCGCGCCCGCTGAGGAAACGGGGTCGGCCAGACCCCGCTCCTCCCCACCGTCAGTCCCCGGCGACTTCCACGCGGTCGCGGCCCCGGCGTTTGGCCAGGTAGAGCGCCTGGTCCGCGCGCTGGAACAGGAACTCGGGGGTGTCGCGGCCGGCCAGGCCAGCCGCCAGTCCCGCCGAAAGCGTGACCGGGGCTGGCAGGTCGGCACGCGCCGCGATGGCCGCGCGTATCCGCTCGACCACCGCCACGCCACTGTCGAGCGCCGTGGCGGGCATCAGGAGCAGGAACTCCTCGCCGCCGAAGCGAGCCGCCACGTCGCTGCCGCGCACCCCGCGCCGGATCTCCTCGGCGGCAATGCGGATCACCTCGTCGCCCGCGGCATGGCCATGGGTGTCGTTGATGAGTTTGAAGTGGTCGAGGTCGAGCACCGCCACCGTGAATTGATCGCCCTCGCGTGCCGCGTTGACGCGCGCGGCCTGCACCAGGCCGCCGCGGTTGAGCAGGCCGGTAAGCGGATCGCGCCGGGCCTCCTCGGCCAACTCGGTGTTCCTGGACTCCAGTTCCTGCTGGTAGCGCACCAGCTCGCGCTGGTGCAGCTCGCGCTCGGCCAGCTGCAACTGGCCGTCGAGCTCGCGCCGTCGCGCCTCCAGCAGCTGGACCACCAGGCGCGCCAAGGCCTTCAGGTGCCTGGCTTGCGATTCGGACAGGGTGCGGGGCTCCGTGTCGGCCACGCACAACGTGCCCAGCGCGTGGCCATCCTGCGTGAGCAGTGGCGCACCGGCGTAGAAGCGCAGGTGCGAGGGCCCGGTGACCAGCGGAAAGTGACGGAACAGCTCATGCTTGCTGGCGTCTTCGACCACCAGCACGGTTTCAGGCGTGCGAATGGCCAGGTCGCACATCGCGACGTCCCGGGGAATCTCCCCGGCCTCGGTGCCCACTGCCGCTTTCGTCCACTGCCTGCCTTCGTCCACGAAATTGAGCAGGGCCTGCGGGGTGCCGCACAGCGTGCGGGCCATCTCCACGATGTCGTCGTAAGCACCCTCGGGCAACGAGTCGAGGATGCGATAGCGGCGCAGGGCCGCCAGCCGCTGCGCCTCGCCGGGCAGCTGCGGCGGCATCGGCGGCCCGACCGGATTGTCGGCGGATTCGCTCATCGGGACCCGTCCTCAGGCGATGCGGCGAAAGCGAAAGCCGCGCCAGGCCCAGGCGGCGGCGATGATGGCCAGGAAGGCCTTGTAGGCCAGCAGGCTGGCCAGCACCTGGCGCCAGATCGGCCCGGCTTCGACGCCGGTGGCCGCGACCGCGTAGCCCCAGCGGCCGGCGATGAAGGCCGCGACGAAGGCCAGGGCCAGCGCCGCCAGGTCGAAGCGGCGGCGCACGGCGCTGCGTTCGAGGTTGCGCGGGTAGAACCAGTAGAGGGCGCCCAGGATCGCGAACCAGGGCAGGAACAGGATCAGCGCGAGGTCCTCGACGTCGGCCATCACGCGTCCTCCCCGGCGAAGGCTTCGAGCGCGGCGATCACGTCGCCCGCCTCGATGCCCGGCGCCAGCCGCGCCACCTCGGCTTCGTCCAGCCACAGCGCGTCGCCGCGGAAGGCGCGCGCGCCGGTGCCGGCCTTGAGCGCGGCCACCGCCTGCCCCGCTTCGCGCGGCGAGGCGAAGCCCGGGCTCACCAGCAGCTCCCGGCCGCCGGCATCGACGAGCTTGAAGTGGAAGCGGCCATCGGCCTCGCGGTACTGCTTGAACACCGGCAGCGCCGCCTTGGCCCTCGCTGCCGTCCTGGCGCCGTGCTGCTCGCGCAGGTCGCGCAGGCCCACCGCGCGGCGCAGCTCGCCCATGAAGGGCGTGGCGATGCGGCGCGCCTTCTCGGCGCCGGCAAGCAGCACCTGCTCGATGTGGTCGGGGCGGGCGATGAGCGCCTCGTACTTCTCGCGCAGCGGCGCCAGCTCGGCGTCGAGCTGCTCGAACAGCGCCTGCTTGGCCTCGCCCCAGCCGATGCCGTCGGCAAAGGCCCGGGCGAAAGCCGCCGCATGCTCCGGCGCGGCGAAGGCCTGGTAAAGCTGGAACAGCGCCGAACCCTCGGTGTCCTTGGGCTCGCCCGGCCCGCGCGAATCGGTCTTGATGGAGAACACCAGCTTGCGCAGCTGCTCGCGCGGCGCGAACAGCGGGATGGTGTTGTCGTAGCTCTTGCTCATCTTGCGGCCGTCCAGTCCCGGCAGCGTCGCCACGTTTTCCTCGATGGCCGCTTCCGGCAGCACGAAGTACTGCCTGCCCTCCGGCTCGCCGTAGAGGTGGTTGAAGCGCGCGCCGAAGTCGCGCGCCATCTCGATGTGCTGGACCTGGTCGCGGCCCACCGGCACCAAGTGGGCGCGGAACATCAGGATGTCGGCCGCCATCAGCACCGGGTACATGAACAGGCCCGCGGTGACGCCGGCATCCGGGTCCTCGCCGGCCTCGGTGTTCTTGTCCACCGCCGCCTTGTAGGCATGGGCGCGGTTGAGCAGGCCCTTGCCGGCCACGCAGGTCAGCAACCAGGTGAGCTCGGGGATCTCGGGGATGTCGGACTGGCGGTAGAACCACACCTGGTCCGGATCGAGCCCGCAGGCCAGCCAGCTGGCGGCGATCTCGAGGGTCGAGCGCTGCACGCGCGCCGGGTCCTGCACCTTGATCAGGGCGTGGTAGTCGGCCAGGAAATAGAAGCTCTCGACACCCGGGCGCCGGCTGGCTGCCACCGCGGGACGGATGGCGCCGGCGTAGTTGCCCAGGTGCGGGGTACCGGACGTGGTGATGCCGGTCAGGACGCGGGTTGCGGACATTCAGGGGTCTGCCTTTGTGAACCCCGGCAGTTTACCGCCTTGGCGGGCCAACCCCGTCGCCGGCGCGCGAACGTTGGATTGCACGAACCCACCCGCGGAGCCCGCCATGAAACGCCTCGCCCCCCTCCTGCTCGCCGCCGCCACCCTGCTCGCCACCACCGGCGCCACCCAGGCCCGCAGCCTGGTGGACGTGCAGGTGCGCGACCTCGACCGCCACGAACTGCTGCCCGTCCACCCGCACCGCGGCAAGGCCTGGGTCGAAGGCCGCCCCGGCCATCGCTACGCCATCCGCCTGCAGAACCTCACCGGCGAGCGCGTGCTCGCGGTGGTCTCGGTGGACGGCGTGAACGTCATCAGCGGCGAAACCGCCGCCACCGGCCAGGCCGGCTCCGTGCTCGGCCCCTGGCAGTCGATGGAAGTGAAGGGCTGGCGCAAGAGCCTGTCGGAGGTGGCGGCCTTCCACTTCACCGACCTGCCGGACAGCTACGCCGCCCGCACCGGCCGCCCGGACAACGTGGGCGTGATCGGCGTGGCGGCCTTCCGCGAGCGCGAGCG
>Ga0208242_100295_pt1 | contig 45717 bp, 42 predicted proteins | sample SubbioAug_CSW13A_FD_184825 | JGI IMG/M metagenome (GOLD analysis project Ga0208242, IMG submission 184825) | Serpentinite rock and fluid subsurface biosphere microbial communities from McLaughlin Reserve, California, USA - CR12Aug_CSW13A (SPAdes) | ecosystem: Environmental > Terrestrial > Deep...
GTGGACATGCGCAATCAGTCGCGCTACCTGCGCAGCCACACCCGGGCCCGGGCGGCGATCAAGGACATCGTCGAGATGCCTGACGCGCAGATCGATCGCGTCATTCGCTCGATCGAGGCCAATCAAGGCCAGTTGTCGAATGTGCTGGCCAAGGAGCTGCCCTTGCTGGCCGAGCCCGGCATCTGGCCGTCCATCGTGCAAGCCGTGGCGCGCGCTTTTGCTGGCTTGCAGACTGGCATCGCCACCAAGCCCAACCCCGCTGGCGCCATCGACGAGTAAAGGTGGCCTGAACCGGATTGTTTGGCATCATCGATGCCGTCACAAGACCCCAAAGGAGTGCAGATGTCATTGCTGTCGGTGTTCAAAGGCTGGCTGGGTGAAGCGCAGGGGGCGCTGGCGCACCGGCTGTTCCTGGACGACAAAATCTATCACCCGATCAACAACGTGACGATTCCGACGGCCAACGGCAGCACGCAAATCGACCACGTCATCGTCTCGCGCTTCGGTCTTTTTGTCGTCGAGGCCAAAAACATGAACGGCTGGATCTTTGGCGACGAGCACGGCAAGCAGTGGACCCAGAGCCTCTACGACAAAAAGCACCAGTTTCAAAACCCGTTGCACCAGAACTATCGGCACACCAAAGTCTTGGCCGAGTTTCTGGGCGTCGACCACGACAAGCTGCATTCGGTCGTGATGTTCTGGGGCGAGGCGCAGCTCAAAACCCAGATGCCACCCAATGTGATGACCGAGGGCTACGCGACCTACATCCAGAGCAAGCAGACCGTGCTGTTCTCGGATGAGGAAGTGGCCCAGTTGATCGAGGCGCTTCGTACCGGGATGTTGCCCAAGACTTGGGCTACCCGAAACGCCCACATCGCGTCGCTGCAACAGCGCCACAGCAGCACCACCACCTGTCCGAAATGCGGCGGGGCACTGATTCAGCGCACAGCCCAATCAGGCCCCAACGCAGGACGCCCCTTCCTCGGCTGCACGAACTTTCCTAGGTGTCGCCACACCGCTGCCGTCAATGAGGGCAAGTCAGTTTGACTCTGACCTGCTCGCATCAGAACCCATGCGGGTGACCAACACCGGTTGTTCTGACCCGCGTGGCGTCGCGAAATCCGGCAACAAAAAAGCCCAACTGAGAACAGTTGGGCGTTGAATTTTGGTGGCCTGGGGCAGAATCGAACTGCCGACACGCGGATTTTCAGTCCGCTGCTCTACCAACTGAGCTACCGGGCCACAACCGTAATTCTAGCACAGCCCATCGGGCCTTTTATGCGCGCGGGGCTGCGTTTTGACCACCCAGCTTGCCTTGGATCTAGGTGGGGCTTTGGGCGTGTGGCTTTGGGGGTGCGCTAGGCTGCTAGAATGGAAGGCTCTGCGCGGCTGTAGCTCAGTGGATAGAGTATCGGCCTCCGAAGCCGAGGGTCGTGGGTTCGATCCCCGCCAGCCGCGCCACACTCAAAGCCCGCCAAAACCCAATCACACCCGCCGCGCCAGCGCCTCGGCCATGCCGGTGTAGCCGGCCGGGGTGAGGGCTAGCAGGCGCGCTTTGTCGTCGGGCGGCAGCTCGAGCGATTCGATCAGCTCGTGCAAGGCGGCGCGCGTGACCGCTTGGCCGCGGGTGGCGCTCTTGAGTTTTTCGTAGGCGCCACTTATGCCGTGGCGGCGCATCACGGTCTGGATGGGCTCGGCCAGCACCTCCCAAGCCTCGTCTAGGTCGGCGGCTACGGCAGCGGGGTTGAGCTCGAGCTTGGCCAGCCCAACGCGCAGCGACTGCTGCGCCAGCACCGCATGGCCCAGCGCCACGCCCATGTTGCGCAGCACGGTGGAGTCGCTCAAATCGCGCTGCCAGCGGCTGATGGGCAGTTTTTCACTCAAGTGGCGCAGCAGCGCATTGGCCAGCCCGAGGTTGCCCTCGGCGTTTTCAAAGTCGATCGGGTTGACCTTGTGCGGCATGGTGGAGGAGCCGATCTCGCCCGCCTTGAGCCTTTGCTTGAAGTAGCCCAAGCTGATGTAGCCCCAGAGGTCGCGCGCAAGGTCGATGAGGATGGTGTTGCTGCGCGCCACGGCGTCGAACAGCTCGGCCATGTAGTCGTGCGGCTCGATCTGGGTGCTGTAAGGCTGAAAGCTCAGGCCCAAGCCGATGGCGGCATTTGGCGCGCTGCTGGCGCTGGCGGCGGGGGTTTCGACCACCCGGCGGGCAAAGGCTTCCCAGTCGAAATCGGGCCAAGCGGCGAGGTGGGCGTTGTAGTTGCCCACGGCGCCGTTGAGCTTGGCCAGCAGGGGCACGGCGGCGATGCGCTGGCGCGCGCTTTGCAGGCGCTGCAGCACGTTGGCCAGCTCTTTGCCCACCGTCGTGGGACTGGCGCTCTGGCCGTGGGTGCGGCTGAGCATGGGCACTGCGGCCCAGCGCTGCGCCAGGTCGCGCAACTGCGCCACGATGGCATCGAGCCCGGGCAGCAGCACCTGCTCGCGCGCCGCTTGCAGCTGCAGGGCGTGGCTGGTGTTGTTGATGTCTTCGCTGGTGCAGGCAAAGTGCACGAACTCGCCCAGCGCCTGCAGCTGCGGCCAGCCGGCAAAGGCGCCGGCCACGCCGAGATCGGGGTTGCCGCGGATCCAGTATTCGACCGCCTTCACGTCGTGGTTGGTGGTTTTTTCGATCGCCTTGATGGCGGCGGCGTCGGCCGGGCCAAAGCGCGCGACGATGGCGCGCAGGTGCGCGCGCGCCTCGGGGCTGAGCGGCGCCGTGCCGGCCAATCCGGCGTCGCACAGTTGCTCGAGCCAGACCAGTTCGACCTGCACGCGGCAGCGCATGAAGCCGTATTCGCTCAAAATCGGGCGCAGCGCGTCGAGCTTGGGCTGGTAGCGCCCGTCGAGCGGCGACAGGGCGGTGAGGGGCGAAAATTCGAGGGGGGGTGTGGCTTGCATGGTGCTGGCGATTGTAAAAGCGCGGCTTGGGGCTGACATGGGCTGCTGTGGCTCAGTGGCCAGTGTGCCGGCCTTCGAAGCTGAGGGTTGTGGTTTCGATCCCCGCCAGCCGCGTCAAGGCCGCAAGCCTGCCACACAACCACAAGACGCTTCAATGCGTCAGTGCAAACTGAACCACTCGGTCGCTAAGCCAGATGCCTTGGGTGCGCATGCGCTGCAGGGCGGCGGCCATGTCCACCTCGTAGCCTTGCTGCTTGGCCTTGAGCAAGATGCCTATCGACCCGGTAAGGGTCAAGTTGCACAGCCGCGCCACCCGGCGCCCCACGGCTTCATCAATGCACACCAGCGGCAGCTCCAAGTTCAGCGCGGTCTGTATGACTGCAGCCTCACCGCAGTCCAGTGAGTTTTGCAACAGGGGCAGCAATTTGACCGGCGCAGCCTGTATGTCGAGCCAACTCGCGTTGATGAATGCACCGGCCCCAAAAGCGTGCCGACCACCAGCGCGCACCTCCTCGGCCACTTCCAAAGGCACGACGATCCGGTGGTACAGACAGCGCAGCACGTCTAAGCTGCCGGTGGCGGCGGCCAAGGCGATCAAGGGCGTGGTGTTGGTGACCACCGTGCCTTGGCGCTCAGGCATGATCCACGTCCGAGGCCAGTTCGTCAACGCTCAGGTCTATCAGGGGCACGCCGCAGCGGTGCAGTTGCGCCAGAAAGCTCACACGGTCCATACCGATCAACTGCGCCGCCATGCCGGAAGACAGCCGCTTCATCTCGAACAATTTCGCCGCCATGGCCAATTTGGCCTCTAGGGCAAAGTCGTCGGGGGCGCGGTGCATGGCGTCCAGGTAGTGAGTGGGCACATCGACAACAATTTGCATGACAGGCTCCTTGAGGGGCGGCGTGGGCCACGGATGGGTATTTTGCAACAGGTGGGTGCGCAGGCGCTTCCTGCGCTCATTGCGGCGCGCGCCTTCAGCCTCTCGCGGCGCGCGCTTCCAGCGTCTTGCGCAGCAGTTTTTCGGCACCGATCACGGCATAGATCGTCAAGCCCACGGCCAGCACCGGCAGCCATTCCGCGGCCGCGATCGGCGCGGTATGAAACAGCGTGTTCATCAGCGGCACGTAGGTGAGCAGCAGCTGCGAGCCCATCATCGCCGCGATGCCGACCCAAATCCAAGGGTTGCTCATGAGCCCGAGTTGCCACATCGACAGCCGCAGCGAACGCATGTTGAGCAGGTAGAACGACTGCCCGACCGCGAACACCGCCAGCGCGATCGTGCGCGCCTCGGACTCGGACAGCCCGCGCGCGAGCGCGTTATGGAACAGCGCGGTCGCGCCCAGCATCAGCAGCACGCCGACGATGAGGATGCGCAGCACCAGCTCGAAGTTGAGAATGGGCGCGTCGGGCCGGCGCGGCGGGCGCTGCATGATGCCGGCCTCGCGCGGCTCGAAGCACAGCGTCAGGCCCAGCAGCACCGCAGTCGTCATGTTGATCCACAGCGCCTGCACCGGCAGGATCGGCAGCGGCTGCGCGGCCAGGATCGCGGCGATGATCACCAGCCCTTGGCCGGCGTTGGTGGGCAGGATCCAGCTGATGAACTTGACGATGTTGTCGAACACGCCGCGGCCCTCTTCGACCGCAGCCTCGATGCTGGCGAAGTTGTCGTCGGTCAGCACCATCGCCGCGGCCTCTTTCGAGACCTCGGTGCCGGTGATGCCCATGGCCACGCCGATGTCGGCGCGCTTGAGCGCCGGCGCGTCGTTGACGCCGTCGCCGGTCATGGCCACCACCTCGCCGCGCGCCTGCAGCGCCTGCACCAGGCGCAGCTTTTGCTCCGGGGTCACGCGCGCAAACACCGCGGTGTCGGCGGCTGCGGCCTCGAAGGCTGCGGGGTCGAGCGCCTCGAGCTCGCGCCCGCTGAGCGCACGCGGCGGGTGCTCGCGGCTGGCGCGCGGGTCGAGCCCGATCTCGGCGGCGATGGCTGCGGCCGTGACCGCGTGGTCGCCGGTGATCATCTTGACGCGGATGCCGGCCGTGTGGCAGGCCCGCACCGCGCGCACCGCCTCCTCGCGCGGCGGGTCGATCATGCCTTGCAGGCCGATGAACTCGAGGCCGCCGGCCACATCATCGTGGCCGATGTGCGCCAAGCCTTGGCCGCTGCGGCGCGCAAAAGCCAGCACGCGCAGGCCCAGCCGGGCCATGGCCTCGACTTGGGCGTGCACGGCGTCGGGGTCGAGCGGCTGCAGGCTGCCGTCGGCGGCCAGCGCGTGGCTGCAGCGCGCCAGCACCGCCTCGACCGCGCCCTTGAGGTAGAGCTGCGGCGGCGCGCCGCCGTGCAGCGTGGCCATGTACTGGTGCTGCGACTCGAAGGGCAGCGCGTCGAGCCGCGGGTGCGCCGCCGCCTCGGCGGCCTCGAGCAGGCCGGCCTTGCGCGCGGCCACGATCAGCGCGCCCTCGGTCGGGTCGCCGTCGATGCGCCAGCCGCCGTCATCCTCGCGCAGCACGGCGTCGTTGCACAGCAGGCCGGCGCGCAGCAGCTCATGCAGCGCCGGCGGCAGCCCGGCCAGCGGCTGGCCCGCGTGGCTGAGCGCGCCCTGCGGCGCGTAGCCCACGCCACCCACCTCGGCCTCGACCCCGCCCGCCCACAGGCGCTGCACGGTCATCTCGTTGCGCGTGAGGGTGCCGGTTTTGTCGGAGCAGATCACGGTCGTGCTGCCCAGCGTCTCGACCGCGGGCAGGTGGCGGATGATGGCGTTGCGCCGGGCCATGCGGCTCACGCCTATGGCCAGCGTGATCGTCATCACCACCACCAGCCCCTCGGGGATCATCGCCACCGCCAGCGCCACCGCCGCCAAAAACATATCCACCAGCGACTGGCCGTGCACAAAGGTGCCGACCGCAAAGCTGAGCGCCGCCAGCGCCAAAATGGCCCACATGAGCCAGTGGCTAAAGCGCGTGATGCGCTGCGTCAGCGGCGTGGCCAGCACGTCGGTGTGGGCCAGCAGCTCCGAGATGCGCCCGATCTCGGTGCTGCGGCCGGTGGCCACCACCACCCCGGTGGCCGTGCCGTAATGCACCAGAGTCGATGAGTACGCCATGTTGCGCCGGTCGGCCAGTACCGTGTCCGCGACCAGCGATCCGGCGCTTTTCTCGACCGGCAGCGACTCGCCGGTCAGCGCCGCCTCGTCCACACGCAGCTCGCGCACCCCGAGCAGGCGCAGGTCGGCCGGCACCTTGTCGCCCGAGGCCAGCAGCACGATGTCGCCGGGCACCAGTTCGCGCGCGTCGATGCGCTGGCGCTGCCCGCCCCGCAGCACCGTGGCCTCGGTGGTGAGCGCGCGCGCCAGCGCCTCGAGCGCGCCCAGCGCCTTGCCCTCTTGGACGAAGCCGATCACGGCGTTGAGGAAGATCACGCCAAAGATCACCGCCGCGTCGGTGTACGCGCCCACAGCGAGCTTGATCACGGTGGCCAGCACCAAAATGTGCACCAGCACCTGGTTGAACTGCAGCAGGAAGCGCAGCAGCGGGCCGCGCCCCTTGGGCGGCGGCAGCGCGTTGGGGCCAAAGCTGCGCTGGCGCGCCTGCACCTCGGACGCATCGAGGCCCTGCTGCGGGCTTGCCTCGAGCAGCCCGGTCACTTCATCGGGCGGCAGGTGGTGCCAGTGTTGTTCCAGCATATTTTTCATCATTCGAGATAGTCCAGTGGGGCGTGAGCAGATGAACGGCCATAGGGCACAACCCTAGCAGCGCGCTTAAAATCATTCTAACCACGGACGATGGCGCTTTTGCTCCATCGGCCCCATGCCCCCTCGCCACCCCACCAGGAGCACCCATGCAACTCATCGGATCACTCACCAGCCCCTACGTGCGCAAGGCGCGCATCGTGCTGACCGAAAAAAAACTCGACTGCACCTGGACCGATGAAAACGTCTGGGCCACCGATACCCGCATCCAGCAGTTCAACCCGCTGGGCAAGGTGCCGTGTCTGCTGCTCGACGACGGCACCGCGGTCTACGACTCGCGCGTGATCGTCGAATACCTCGACACGCTCTCGCCGGTGGGCAAGCTGATTCCGGCCAACGGGCGCGAGCGACTGGAAGTAAAAGTATGGGAGGTGCTGGCCGACGGCGTGAGCGACGCCGCCTTTGCCGCGCGCATGGAGGGGCACTGGGAAGGCCGCACGGCCGCGCAGCGCAGCCCCGCTTGGATCGAGCGCCAGCTGGGCAAGATCGCGCACGGCCTGCGCGCCATGAGTGCGCGCCTAGGCGAGCAGCCTTTTTGCCACGGCCAGCACTTTACGCTGGCCGATGTGGCCACGGGTTGCGCGCTGGCCTACTTGGATTTTCGCTTTGCGCACATCGACTGGCGCGCCGCCCACCCCAACCTGGCCCGGTTGCAGGCCAAACTGATGCAGCGCCCGAGCTTTGCCGACAGCGTGCCGCCGGGCTAAAACGCAGCCGCCGTCAGCGCCCCGAGTGCGCCGCTGCCCAGCACCACCAACCACGCCGGCCACTTGCCCCACAGCAGCGCCAGCGCGGCCAGCGCCAGCAGGGCTGCATCTTGAGCGCTGGCCACCACCCCGGCCAGCAGCGGCTGCAGCAGCGCCGCCAGCAGCAGCCCGACCACGGCAGCGCTGACGCCAGCGATGGCGTTTTGCGCCTGCGCGCTCTGGCGCAGACGCTGCCAGTGCGGCAGCGCCGCCAGCAGCACCAGCATGCCCGGCGCAAACACCGCCAGCAGCGCCAGCACGGCGCCCAGCCAGCCGCCCGCCGCTGCACCTAGGAAAGCGGCAAAGGTAAACAACGGCCCGGGCACCGCCTGCGCCGCCGCGTAACCGGCCAAAAAGGTCTGCAGATCGACCCAGCCTTTGGGCACCACCTCGGCTTGCAGCATCGGCATCACCACGTGGCCGCCGCCAAACACCAGCGCACCGCTGCGGTAAAACACCTCGGCCAGCGCCACCCAAAAGCTGCCGCTGGCCCAAGCCCCCAGCGGCAAGGCCAGCAGAATCAGCGCAAACAAGGCGAGGCAAACCCAGGCCGTGCGGCGGCTGAGCGCGATCTGCAGGCCTTGTGTGCCTTCTGCCGCCGCCGCGCTGGGGTCTGACGCCAGCACCCAACGGCCGGCCGCTGCGCCCAGCACGATCACGCCCATCAGCGTCCAGGCGCTGGGCCACAGCAACACCGCCAGCGCCGCCAGCAGGGCCAGCGCGCGCCGGGGCGCATCGGGGCACAGGCTGCGCCCCATGCCCCAGACGGCTTGAGCCACCACCGCCAGCGCCGCCACCACCAAGCCCGGCAACAGGCCCTCGGGCAGCCCCTGCCCGTGGTGCAGCAGCAGAAACGCAAAAGCCACCAGCAGCAGCGCCGAAGGCAAGGTAAAGCCGCACCACGCCGCCAAGGCGCCGCGATACCCCGCGCGCGACCAGCCCAGCGCAAAACCCACCTGGCTGCTGGCCGGCCCGGGTAAAAACTGGCACAGCGCCACCAGGCTGGCGTACTCGTGCTCGTCGAGCCAGCGCCGCCGTTGCACAAATTCGGTGCGGAAATAGGCCAGATGCGCGATCGGGCCGCCAAAGGACGTGAGCCCGAGGCGCAAAAAAACCAAAAACACCGCCCATGGGTGGCGGTCGGGGGCGGGGGCGGCGGTGTCTGGGGTCATGGGGAGTGGCGGCGTGGCGTGCATCAAACGGCTGTCAGCCTACACCGTGTGGATGACAGTTCAGGCCCGCACCTGCCACAGCTCGTCCCAGCGCGTGGTGTAGCGCGGCGAACGGCGCTGCTGGCGCATCTGCCAGGGGCGCGCGGCAGGCTCGGCGCAGCCCGGCGCCGGCGGGCCGGCCCCCCCACCCGAGGAACCCAGCCGCAACGCTTGCGCACCAAAGCGGGCGTTGACGGCATCGAGCGCTTGCATCAGGCGCTGGCTGCGCCCACTGCCCTCGCCATCCCCGCCGTCCTCATCTGGCGCACCCCAGTCGAGCGTGGCCTGCGGCGGCGCCGCTTGCAGATCGAGCAGCATCACCCCGGCCTTGGCGTAGCGGTAACCGGGCCGGTACAGCGCCTGCAGCGCCTGTAGGGCGGCACCGACCAAGCGCATGGTGTCGTCGCTGGGTGGGCTGAGCGGCAGCACCAGCGAGCGCGCGTAGGGTGCGTCTTGGGGCCTAAAAGGGCTGGTGCGGATGAACACCAGCAGCGCGCCGGCGCGGCTGCCTTGCTGGCGCAGCTTGAGGGCGGCGCGGCTGCAAAAATGGCTCAGGGCCTGGCGCAGGTCGTCGAGCTCGGTCACCGGCTGCCCAAAGCTGCGGGTGCAGGCGATCTGCTGCTTAGGCGCCGGCGCTTGCTCGAGCCCGATGCAAGCCAGCCCGCCCAGCTCGCGCACGGTGCGCTCGAGCACCACCGACCAGCGCTGGCGCGCCAGCGCCGGGTCGAGCCGCTGCAGCTGCAGCGCCGTCTGCACCCCGTGGGCCTGCAGCTGCGCCGCCCAGCGCGGCCCCACCCCCCAGACCTCGGCCACCGGCGTGCGCTGCAGCAGCCAGTCGCGCTGGCGCGCGCTGAGCTCGAGCAGGTTGCAGACCTGGGCCAGCCGTGCCGGGTAGCTGCCGGGCTTGCGCTCGGCGCTCTTGGCGATGTGGTTGGCGAGTTTGGCCAGCGTTTTGGTGGCGCCGATGCCGATGCAGGTCGGCAAGCCGAGCCAGCGCTGGATGCGCTCGCGCGTCTGGCGCGCGCGGGCGCTGGCGTCGGGCACCCCGGCGAGGTCGATGAAGCACTCGTCGATCGAATAGATCTCCTGCCCGCAGCCCAGTGCGGCGGCCACCTCCATCAGGCGCTGGCTCATGTCGCCGTAGAGAGAAAAATTGGCCGACAGCGCCACCAGACCGGCCTGCTGCTCGAGGTGGCGGATGCGAAACCACGGCGCACCCATGGCGATGCCCAGCGCCTTGGCCTCTTCGGAGCGGGCGATGGCGCAGCCGTCGTTGTTGGACAGCACCACCAGCGGGCGGCCGATCAGGCGCGGCTCGAACACCCGCTCGCACGAGGCATAAAAGTTGTTGCCATCGACCAGCGCAAAGGCGCCGGGGTGCTGGCGCGCCGGGGGGGCGACCAATGGGGTGGCAACTGGGGCAGCGGCTTGGGTGGACATAGGCAAGGTCGGCGGCGTAAGCAGAGGCTGGGCTCAAAGCGCTGCGCTCAATAGTCCATTTTTTTGATGGTGGCCGTGACCACGCCCCACACCTCCAGCGTCTGACCCTCGCTGAGTACGATGTCGGGGTAGTCCGGGTGCGCCGCCACCAGCCGGGTGCTGCCGGACTGGCGCTGCAGCGTCTTGACGGTGAGCTCGTTGTCCACCAAGGCCACCACGATGTGGCCGTGGCTCGGCGTGAGCTGGCGGTTGACGACGATCAGGTCGCCGTCGTCGATGCCCCGGCCGCTCATCGAAACGCCGCGCACGCGCGCCATGAAGGTGTAGGGCCGGTCGAGCGCCAAGTGTTCGAGCAGATCGACGCGCTCGTGCTGAAAATCGGCCGCCGGCGAGGGGAAGCCGGCCGGCGTGCGGCTGTCCAGCAGCGGCATGCGCAGCGCCGCCCCCGGCCCCAACAGAGCGCGCAGTTGCTGCACGCTGGCCGGCTCGAGCCACTGCAGGGCCGCACCCGCCGCCATGGCGGGCGCAGCGGGGCGGGCAAGCGGCGGCGTGGCTGCAACGGGGGCAGCGGGGGCGGTTGCGACAGAGGTGACGCTGGCAGGTCGGGCGGGCGCGGCGGGGCGGTTCATGGGGGCTATGCTAAACGCTTAGCTAAACGCTTTGCGCCGCTGCGCGTTAAGATGCCGCCATGAGCACCGCCCCCCACCTGCCGCGCTGGGCCGATTTGTGCAGCACCGACTTCGCCGCGCTGGATCCGGCGCGCACGGTCGCGCTGCTGCCCGTGGCGGCGATCGAGCAGCATGGCCCGCACCTGCCGTTGTCGGTCGATGCCGACTTGGTCGAAGGCGTGCTGGCGGCGGCGGCGCCGCATTGGGAGCCGCTCTGGCCGGTTTATGTGCTGCCCACGCAGGCGGTGGGCTACAGCAGCGAGCACCAGCGCTTTGCCGGCACCCTGACGCTGCAGCCCGACACCGTGCTGCGTCTGTGGCTGGAGCTGGGGCAATCGGTGGCCCGCGCCGGGGTGCGCAAGCTGCTGCTGTTCAACGGCCACGGCGGCCACAACGGCTTGCTGGAGGTGGCGGCGCGCGAGCTGCGCGGTCAGTGCGGGCTGCTGGTTTACGGCGCCAGCTGGTTCAACCTGCCCTTGCTCGACGCGCAGGGGCAAGACCTGCTGCTGCACTTTAGCGCGGATGAGCGCCGCTTTGGCATCCACGCTGGCCAGCTCGAGACCTCGATGATGCTGGCGCTGCGCCCGCAGCTGGTGCGCATGCAGCAGGCGCGCCACTTCCCCTCCAGCGCGCAAGAGCGGGCGCAGCGCTGGCCGATTCTGGGCAACGGCCGCAGCGCCAAGCTGGGCTGGCAGATGCAAGACTACCACCCCGAGGGCGCGGTGGGCAACGCCGCCGCCGCCGACGCCGCCTTGGGGCACGAGCTGCTGCAAGCCGCGGGCCGCTCTTTGGCGGCGCTGCTGCGCGAGCTGTGCCAGCTGCCGCTGCCCGCGTTCGCGCAAGGAGCGCCGGCACCGTGAAACCGTGGCGTTTCTGGGGCTCGATCAGCACCCTGCATTTGGCGCTGGCGGTCTCGCTGCTGGCGCACGCGGCCGTGCTGACGGTGCAGATCGTGCACCCGCAGGGCCTGCAACGGGTCTGGCACGACACGCCGCTCGATGTGGTGCTGGTCAATGCGCGCGCGCCGCAAGCGCCCGAGCGGGCGCAGGCCATTGCCCAAGCCAACCTAGCCGGTGGCGGCGAGGCCGACGCCGGGCGTGCCACCTCGCCGCTGCCGCCGGCCGTGATCGAGCGCAGCGGCGACGCGCTGCAAGAGCAACAACGCCGCCTGCAAGACATGCAAGTGCAGCAGACCCGGCTGCTGGCCCATCTGCGCCAGCAAGTGGCCACCCTCGCCCCCTTGAGCGCCGCGCTGGCGCAAGCCGACCCGCAGGCGCTGGCGCTAGAAGAGCGCCGACTGGCCTTGCTCAAGGCCTTGGCCGAAATCGAGCAGCGCGTCAACGAACAAAACGCGCGCCCGCGCAAGCGCTACCTCGGTCCCGCCGCCCGCGAGGCGGTCTATGCCATCTATTACGACCAGTTGCGCCGCCGCATCGAAGACCACGGCACCGCCAACTTTCCGCAGCTCCAAGGGCGCAAGCTATTTGGCGAGCTGACCATGGCGATCACCGTGAATCACGACGGGCGCGTGCTGGACACCGAAGTGGTGCAAGGTTCGGGTCAGCCGGCCCTAGACAGCCGCGCCGAAGCGATCGTGCACAGCCTCTCGTTTGGCCCCTTCACCAGCGCCATGCGCCGCCAAGCGGACCAGATCGTGGTGGTGTCGCGCTTTCGCTTCAGCCGCGATGAAACCGTGCAAACCCGCGTGAGCAGCCGATGACATCCCGCCCCACTTGGAAGCGCTTTGCGCTGCGCTGGCTGCTGTGGCTGCTGGTGGCGGCGCTGGCGCTGCAGGTGTTTTTTTTGCTGCGCATCGCCAGCATGGTGTGGCTCGACCCGGTAAGCACCACCTTTCAGCGCTCGGAAGCCTGGCGATTGGCGCAGCAGGACGGCGAGCTGCGCTGGGCGCAGCAGTGGGTGCCTTACGCGGCCATCTCGCCGCACCTCAAGCGCGCCGTGATCGCCTCTGAGGACGCCGGCTTTGCAACCCATTTCGGCGTCGATTGGCAAGCCATGCAAGCGGCTTGGGATCGCAACCTGCGCCGCCAAGCCGCGGCCCAAGCGCGCGGGCGCACCCCGCGCCTAGTGGGTGGCTCGACCATCACGCAGCAGTTGGCCAAAAACCTGCTGCTCTCGGGCGAGCGCACGCTGCTGCGCAAAGGCCAGGAGCTGGTGCTGAGCAAAATGCTCGAGCTGCTGCTGAGCAAGGAGCGCATCCTAGAAATCTACCTGAACAGCGTGGAGTGGGGCGAGGGCATCTTTGGGGCCGAAGCGGCGGCGCAGCACTACTTTCGCAAGCCAGCGGCACGCCTGAGCGCCCACGAGGCGGCGCGGCTGGCGGTGTTGCTGCCCGCCCCCAAGCGCTTCCAGCGCCAGTTTCGCTCGGGCTTCATCGACCAGCGCAGCGCCACCGTGCTGGCGCGCATGCGCGATGTGCAGCTGCCCTAGAGCGGCTGAGTGGCCCAAAACCCCCATGCGCATCCTAGGCATCGACCCCGGCTTGCAAGCCACCGGCTTTGGCGTGCTCGACGCCCACGGCAGCGACTTGCTCTATGTGGCCAGCGGCACCATCCGCACCCAAGGCGGCGCGGGCGCCCTGCTGCCGCAGCGGCTGGGGGTGTTGTTTGCCGGCATCCAAGAGGTGGTGCAGCGCTACCAGCCCACGGCGGCGGTGTGCGAGATCGTGTTTGTCAACGTCAACCCGCAGGCCACGCTGCTGCTGGGGCAGGCGCGCGGCTGCTGCCTGACGGCGCTGGTGGCCGCCGGCCTGCCGGTGAGCGAATACACCGCCTTGCAGCTCAAAAAAGCCGTGGTCGGCCACGGCAAGGCAGCCAAGCCGCAGGTGCAAGAGATGGTGCGCCGCCTGCTGCAGCTGCCCAGCCTACCCGGCCCCGACGCCGCCGACGCGCTCGGGCTGTGCATCACGCACGCCCAAGTAGCGCGCACGCAGGCGGCGATCGCGCGCGTGAGCCCGCTGCAAGCGCGTGCGCACGCTGCCTACAAGGGCGGCCGCAACTACTGAAGCGCCCCGGGCACACCTACCCGCGCAAGGACCAGTCGAACTGCGTTCCGAACAACACGGCAAAAAAGACCACGATCGCCAGCAACGTCCACTTGAACAGGGCAAAGCCCCAGCGCCGGTACTTTTCCTGCCCGGTGACGAGGTAGATCAAAAAGCTCACAGCGCTGGCGCCGAGCAACAAAAACACCAGAATGCGTACGACCATCATGGTTGGTCAGTCCTCACCAGGCCGGTGCCAGTTGCGCAAAGCCGCGCGGCGCGCTGCGCTCGCTCTCGAAGCTCAGCAGCTCGTAGCTGTCGGGTTGCGCCAACATCTCGCGCAGCAGGCGGTTGTTGAGCTCGTGCCCGCTGCGGTAGGCGCTGTAGGCGGCCAGCATGGGCTGCCCCACCAGGTACAGGTCGCCCATGGCGTCGAGGATTTTGTGTTTGGCAAACTCGTCGGCGCAGCGCAGCCCGTCGGCGTTGAGCACCTTCACGTCGTCCATGACGATGGCGTTGTCGAGCCCGCCGCCGAGCGCCAGCCCCTGCCCGCGCAGCGCCTCGACATCGCGCGCAAAACCAAAGGTGCGGGCGCGGGCGATTTCGCGCGCGTAGGGGTCGCGCCCGAGCTCGAACTCGACCTGCTGCGCGCTGGCGTTTACGGCCGGGTGCTCGAACTCGATCTCGAAACTCAGCTTGTAGCCGTGGTAGGGCTCGAGCCGCGCCCATTTGAGGTGCCGCCCTTCGCCCTGACGCACCTCGACCGGGCGGCGCACGCGCAAAAAGCGCCGCGGTGCTGCCTGGGCCACGATGCCCGCGCTTTGCAGCAGATAGACGAACGAAGCCGCCGAGCCGTCGAGGATCGGCACCTCTTCGGCGGTGATGTCCACCATCAGGTTATCGACCCCTAGGCCGCAGCAGGCGCTCATCAGGTGCTCGACCGTGCTCACCCGCACGCCGCCGCTGGCCAGCGTGGAGGCGCGCCGGGTGTCGCAAACCGAGGTCGCGCGCGCCGGGATGGTGACCGGTTCGTTGAGGTCGGTGCGCCGAAACACGATGCCGGTGTCGGGCGCGGCCGGGCGCAGCGTGAGTTCGACACGCTCGCCGCTGTGCAGTCCGACGCCCACGGCGCGTGTCAGGGTTTTGAGGGTGCGCTGAAAGATCATTGGGCGCATTGTAAATTTTTTGCGCGCCCAAGCCGCCCGCAGCGGCGCAAGCCCTTTGTTACAGCGGTAAGCAAACGCAAGCTGCGCTTTTAATCGGCTTGACGGCGCAGAAAAGCCGGGATGTCGTGGTCTTCCATGCCGCCGAGCGAGAGCGCCTCGACGCGCGCAGCGGCCGAGCTGCGGTCGTGCGGGCGCTGCCAGACCTTGGGCACTTCGGCGTTGCCGGCGCGCGTGTGCACCGTGCCGCGCGCCGCGTTGCCAAAGCCGCTGCCGCCCACCGGCGTCGTCAGGGTGGGGATGAAGGGCACGTCGTCGGTGCCGGTGCGCAGGCCGCGGGTGGGCGTCTGCACCACGGTCAGCGGCTGGCGCGCACCGGCGCGGTTCAGGCCCGTGGCCACCACCGTGACGCGGATGGCGTCGCCCAACGACTCGTCGTAGGCGGTGCCGTAGATCACGTTGGCATCGCTGGCGGCAAAGGCGCGGATGGTGTTCATGGCCAACTTGGATTCGTTGAGCTTGAGCGAGCCCTTGGCGGCGCTGATCAGCACCAGCACCCCTTTGGCGCCCTTCATGTCCACCCCTTCGAGCAACGGGCAGGCCACGGCCTGCTCGGCGGCGATGCGCGCCCGGTCCGGGCCGCTGACCACGGCCGTGCCCATCATCGCTTTGCCGGGCTCGCCCATGACGGTGCGCACGTCCTCGAAGTCCACGTTCACCAGCGCTTCGACGTTGATGATCTCGGCGATGCCACCGACGGCGTTTTTGAGCACGTCGTTGGCTTCGGCGAAGGCTTCGTCTTGGGTGATGTCATCGCCCAGCACCTCTTGCAGCTTGTCGTTGAGCACCACGATCAGCGAATCGACGTGCGCTTCGAGCTCGATCAGCCCGGCATCGGCGTTTTTCGTGCGCCGATCGCCCTCCCAGTCAAAGGGCTTGGTGACCACGCCCACGGTAAGCACGCCCATCTCTTTGGCGACCTTGGCGATGATCGGCGCCGCGCCGGTGCCGGTGCCGCCGCCCAGACCGGCGGTGATGAACAGCATGTGCGCGCCCTCGATGGCCTCGCGGATCGTGGCCTCGGCCTGCTCGGCGGCGGTGCGGCCTTTGTCGGGTTTGCTGCCCGCGCCCAGACCGGTTTGGCCGAGCTGGATCACGCGGTGCGCGGCGGTTTTGCTCAGCGCCTGCGCGTCGGTGTTGGCGCAGATGAACTCCACCCCCTGCACGCGGCAGCGGATCATGTGCTCGACCGCGTTGCTGCCGCCGCCGCCGACGCCGATCACCTTGATCTGGGTGCCGCGGTTGAACTCTTCGACTTCGATCATTTCAATGCTCATTGCTTTACTCCTTGCTTGTCCAGAAAAAACGCCCAAAAAATCAGAAATTGCCTACAAACCAGTCTTTGATGCGGCCCATGGCATTGCCCATGGAGCCGCTTTTTTGCGCCACCTTGTGCCCGCGCAGCCGCGCCAGCCGCGCCTCTTCGAGCAAACCCATGACGGTGGCGGCGCGCGGCTGCGCCACCATGTCGCTCAAGGCCCCGCGGTAGCTGGGGCTGCCCCGGCGCACGGGTTTAAGGAACACGTCTTCACCGAGCTCGACCATGCCCGGCATGGCGGCGCTGCCGCCGACGAGCACGATGCCGCTCGAGAGCAGCTCCTCGTGCCCCGATTCGCGGATGACTTGCAGCGCCAGCGCGAAAATCTCTTCCACCCGGGGCTCGATCACGCCGGCCAGCGCCTGGCGGCTGAGCAGGCGCGGGCCGCGGTCGCCCAAGCCCGGCACCTCGACTTGCTGCTCGGGGTCGGCCAGCAGCTGCTTGGCGCAACCGCTCTCGACCTTGATGTCCTCGGCGTCCTTGGTCGGGGTGCGCAGGGCCATGGCGATGTCGTTGGTGATCAGGTCACCGGCGATCGGGATCACGGCGGTGTGGCGGATCGCGCCGCCGGCAAAGATCGCCACGTCGGTGGTGCCGGCGCCGATGTCGAGCAGCGCCACGCCGAGCTCTTTTTCATCGTTGGTGAGCGCCGACAGGCTGGAGGCGAGCGGATTGAGCAGCAGCTGCTCGACCTCGAGCCCGCAGCGGCGCACGCATTTGAGGATGTTTTCGGCCGCGCTCTGGGCGCCGGTGACGATGTGCACGCGCGACTCGAGCCGGATGCCGCTCATGCCGATCGGCTCTTTGACCTCTTGGCCGTCGATCACGAACTCTTGCGGCTCGACCAGCAGCAGGCGCTGGTCGGTGGAGATGTGGATGGCCTTGGCGGTGTCGAGCACGCGCGCCACGTCGGCGGGTGTGACTTCGCGCTCGCGGATCGCCACCATGCCGCTGGAGTTCAGGCCGCGGATGTGGCTGCCGGTGATGCCGGTATAGACGCGGGCGATGCGGCAGTCGGCCATCAGCTCGGCCTCTTTGAGCGCCTGCTGGATGCTCTGCACGGTGGCGTCGATGTTCACCACCACGCCGCGTTTGAGGCCGTTGCTGGGGGCCACACCAAAGCCGGCCAGCTTGAGCGCCCCATCGGGCAGCACCTCGGCCACCGCGACCATGATCTTGGCGGTGCCGATGTCGAGTCCGACGACGATGTCTTTGTATTCTTTGGGCATGGCGGTCTATTTTTTAAGGGGTGGGGGCAGCGGGGCGCACCCGTGGTGTTCCAACGGGGGCGCGCTGCACAGCCGGCAATTGCAGTTCGGCCAGCGTGCTCACGCCCCGGATGCGCAGGGCGTAGCCGTCGGGGTGGCGCAGATCGGCGCTTTCCAGCGGCCGCCCGCCGTAGTGCTGCAGCAGCGCTGGCACGGTTTTGGCGTACTGCTCGATGCGCTGCAGCAGTTGCGTGGCGCTGCCGCGCCCGATCTCGATGCGCACGCCGTCGTCGAGCACGGCGCGCCAACTGCCGCGCTCGTCGAGCGCCAGCTGCGCGATGCCCCAGCCTTGGCGCGCGAGCACGGGCTGCACGGTGCGGTAGAACTCGAGCACCTGCGGGGCGCGCTCGGCGGGGCCGGACAAGACGCTCCAGTGCTGGCCCTGGGCCTCATCGGGTTCGGCCTCGAACACCTCGCCGTGTTGATTGAGCAAGCGCGTGCCCCCGGCCTGCCCCCACCAAGCCACGGGCTGGTGCTCTTCGATGGTCACGTGCAGGCGGTTGGGCAACTGGCGCTGCACCACGGCGCTGCGCACCCACGGCGCACCTTGCAGCAGCTGCTGCACCTGCTGCAGATCGAGCGTCAGCAGGTTGCCCTGCACCCGCCCGGCCAGGTGCGCCTGCAAGGCGGCGGCGCGCTGGTGCTGCACCTGGCCTTGCACCACCACGGTGCTCAGGCTCCAGAGCGGCTGGCGCAGCAGCCAGCCGCCCAATGCCACCAGCGCCAGCGCGGCGGCGAGCAGCAACAGGGCGGTCGCGGCGCCGTCCATCAGGCGCACGTCGAGCGGCGGGGCGGGGTTCGGGTTCATGGCTTTACGGCGCGGCGGACTGGGCTGCGGTCAGGGCTGCGGCAGCGGGCAAGGGGTTGTCGAGGCTGGCGCTGGCCAGCAGCTGCAGGCACAGGGCTTCGTAGCTGAGGCCCACCGCCTGCGCCGCCATGGGTACCAGCGAATGCCCGGTCATGCCGGGCGAGGAGTTGAGCTCGAGCAGGTAGGGGCGGCGGGTGGCGGCGTCTATCATCACGTCCACGCGCGACCAGCCGCGGCAGTCCAGGCTCTGATACGCCTGCACGGCCAGTTGCTGGATCGCGGCCTCCTCGGCGGCGGGCAGACCCGAGGGCACCAGGTACTGGGTTTCGTCGCTGAAGTATTTGTGCTCGTAGTCGTAATTGCCACCGGGCACGACGATGCGGATCAAAGGCAGCGCCTGCACCGCCTCGCCCTGGCCCAGCAGCGCCACCGTGACCTCGTCGCCGGCGATGTACTGCTCGCACAGCACCTCGGGGTCGCAGCGCGCGGCCAGCGCGTAGGCGGCGGCGCACTCGCTAGTGTGGCTGATCTTGCTCAGGCCGATGGTCGAGCCCTCGCGCGCCGGTTTGACGATCATCGGCGCGCCCAGCGCCGCCAGCGCGGCCTCGGTTTGGGCGGCGCTGCGCACTTGGCGCCAGTTGGGCGTGGGCAAGCCTTCGGCGCGCCACAGGCGCTTGCTCATCAGTTTGTCCATGCTCAGGCTCGAGGCCAGCACGCCCGGGCCGGTGTAGGGGATGCCCATGAGCTCGAGCGCGCCTTGCACCGTGCCGTCTTCGCCAAAGCGCCCGTGCAGGGCGATGAAGGCGCGCGCAAAGCCGGCGCGCTTGAGCTCGGACAGCTCGTGCCCGGCCAAGTCAAAGGCGTGGGCGTCGACGCCGCTGCGCCGCAAGGCGGCGAGCACGCCTTGGCCCGACATCAGCGAGACTTCGCGCTCGGCCGAAAAACCGCCCAGCAGCACCGCCACTTTGCCCAGTGCGCGTGGGTCGATCGGGGTGGGGTTCGGGGTCGTCATGCGGGCTCCTGCTGTGGCTTGGGGCTGGTGGTGCTGGCTGGCGCAGCATCGGGCGGTGGCTGTAGGGCTGGCTGCTCCGTGGCATCGGCCAGCGCGCGCACCTGCGCCGCCACCGCGCCGATGGAGCCTGCGCCCATGCACAGCACCACGTCGCCGTCGCGGGCGTTGTCCAAAATGGCTTGCGACAGCGCCCCGACTTCGGGCACGAACAGCGGCTCGAACTTGCCCGCCACCCGCAGCGCCCGCGCCAGCGCGCGGCCGTCGGCGGCGACGATGGGCGCTTCGCCGGCGGCATAGACCTCGGTCAGCAGCACCGCGTCGGCCGCGCCCATGACGCGCACAAAGTCCTCGAAGCAGTCGCGCGTGCGGCTGTAGCGGTGCGGCTGAAACGCCAGCAGCAGGCGCCGGCCCGGAAAGGCGCCGCGCGCCGCGGCCAGCGTGGCCGCCATTTCCACCGGGTGGTGGCCGTAGTCGTCGATCAGCGTCGCCGTGCCGCCGCTGGGCAGAAGCGCTTCGCCGTAGCGCTGGAAGCGCCGGCCCACGCCTTTGAACTGCGCCAGCGCCTGCAGCAAGGCGGCGTCGGGCAGGTCGAGCTCGGCCGCCAGCGCGATCGCCGCCAGCGCGTTGAGCACGTTGTGCTGCCCCGGCAGGTTCAGCACCACCTCCAGCTCGGGCAGTTCGACGCCGTTGCGCCGCTGCACCCTGAAGTGCATCTGGGCGCCGACGGCGCGCACATCCACGGCGCGCACCTGGGCGTCGGGGCTCAGGCCGTAGCTGGTGATGGGGCGCTGGATCTGGCTCAGCAGGGCGCGCAGGTGCGGGTCGTCGATGCAGACGATGGCGGCGCCGTAGAAGGGCATGCGGTGCAGAAAATCGACGAAAGCCTGTTTCAGGCGGCCGAAGTCGTGGCCGTAGGTTTCCATGTGGTCGGCGTCGATGTTGGTGACCACCGCCAGCACCGGCAACAGGTTGAGGAACGAGGCGTCGGACTCGTCGGCCTCGACCACGATGTATTCGCCAGCCCCGAGGCGGGCGTTGGCGCCGGCGCTGTTGAGGCGCCCGCCGATGACGAAGGTCGGGTCCAGCCCGGCGGCGGCGAGCGCGCTCGTGACCAGGCTGGTGGTGGTGGTTTTGCCGTGGGTGCCGGCGATGGCGATGCCTTTTTGCATGCGCATGAGCTCGGCCAGCATGAGTGCGCGCGGCACCACCGGCAGCAGGCGCTCGTGCGCCGCTTGCACCTCGGGGTTGTCGGGCTTGACGGCGGTGGAGGTGACGATGCAGTCGGCGCCGGCAATCTGCTCGGCGGCGTGGCCGATGTGGATGCGCGCGCCCAAGCGCTGCAGGCGCTCGGTGCTGGCGCTCTGGACCAAGTCGGAGCCCGAGATGGCGTAGCCCTGATTGAGCAGCACCTCGGCGATGCCGCTCATGCCCGAGCCGCCGATGCCGACGAAGTGGATGTGACGGATGGCGTGTTTCATGCTGTGTGGGGGGCGTATTGCTGGCAGGCCTGCAGCAGCGCCGCCACGGCGCCGGTGCGCGCTTGGGCGTGGGCGCGCTCGGCGCGCTGTTGCAGCTCGGTGCGGTTCAGGTTTTGCAGGCGCTGCGCGAGCTCGTCGGGCTGCAGTTGCGCTTGCGGCAGCAGCCAGGCGGCGCCGGCATCGACCAGAAAGCGCGCGTTGTGGGTCTGGTGGTCGTCGACGGCGTGGGGAAAGGGCACCAAGATCGAGGCCACGCCCACCGCCGCCAGTTCGCTCACCGTGCTGGCACCGGCGCGCGCCAGCACCACGTCGGCGGCGGCAAAGGCGCTGGCGGTGTCGTCGATGAAGGGCGTGAGCGTGGCCTGCACGCCGGCGCTGGCGTAGGCGGCGCGCAAGGCCTCAATTTGCTTTTCGCCGCTCTGGTGCGTGACCTGCGGGCGCAGCTCGGGCGCGATGCGCGCCAGCGCCTGCGGCACGACCTCGTTGAGCGCCTTGGCCCCGAGGCTGCCCCCCACCACCAGCAGCTGCAGCGGCCCGCTACGGCCGGCAAAGCGCTGCGCCGGGGCCGGCTGCTGCGTGAAGGCGGCGCGCAACGGGTTGCCGATCCACTCGCCCTTGGGCAAGGCCTTGGGGTAGGCGGTAAAAACGCGGTCGGCCACCTGCGCCAGCACGCGGTTGGCCATGCCGGCGACGGAATTTTGCTCGTGCAGCAGCAAAGGGGCGCCGGCCAGCACGCTCATCATGCCGCCGGGAAAGCTGATGTAGCCACCCAGCCCCAGCACCACATCCGGGCGCAAGCGGCGCATCACGCGCCAGCTCTGCCAAAAGGCGCGCTGCAGGCGCAGCGGCAGCAAAGCCAGCGTGAGCACCCCTTTGCCGCGCACGCCGCCAAACTGCACCGGCTCGAAGGCAAAGCCGCGCTCGGGCACCAGCCGCGACTCCATGCTGTCGGGCGCGCCCAGCCAGTGCACGCGCCAGCCCTGGGCGCGCAGCGCTTCGGCCACGGCCAAGCCGGGGAAGATGTGGCCACCGGTGCCGCCGGCCATGATCAGGGCGCAGGGGGCGCGGTTCACAGCCGGCCTCCGTGCATGAGTTTGCGGTTTTCGTGGTCGGCGCGCAGCACGATGGCGATGGCGATCAGGTTCAGCAGAATGGCCGAGCCGCCAAAGCTCATGAAGGGCAGCGTCAGGCCCTTGGTCGGCAGCGCGCCGAGGTTGACCCCTATGTGGATGAAGGCCTGAAAGCCAATCCACAGCGCGATGCCCTGCACCAGCAAGCCGGCAAACACCTGCTCGAGCGCGATCGACTGGCGCCCGATCTGCATCAGGCGCCGCACCAGCCACCAAAACACCGCGATCAGCAGCAGCACCCCGACCAAGCCCAACTCTTCGCCGATCACCGCCAGCAAAAAATCGGTGTGCGCTTCGGGCAGCCAGTGCAGTTTTTCGATGCTGGCCCCGAGCCCGACGCCAAACCACTCGCCACGGCCAAAGGCGATGAGCGAGTGCGTGAGCTGGTAGCCTTTGCCCAGCGCGTGCTCGGCGCTGAACGGGTCGAGGTAGGCAAAGACGCGCTCGCGCCGCCACGGCGAGCTCATGATCAGCAGCGCAAACACGCCCACCAGCAAGCCCGAGACGATGAAGAACATGCGCGCGCTCACGCCGCCGAGGAACAAAATGCCCATGGCGATCACGGCGATCACCATGAAGGCACCCATATCGGGTTGCATCAGCAGCAACACCCCGAGCAGGCCCAGCGCTAGGCACATGGGGAAGATGGCGCGGAAAAAACGCTCTTTGACCTCCATGCGCCGCACCATGTAGCCGGCGGCGTACATGGCGATGGTGAGCTTGGCGAGCTCGGAGGGCTGGAAGTTCATGAGCCCGAGCGGAATCCAGCGCCGTGCACCATTGACCTCGCGCCCGATGAAGGGGATGAGCACCGCGATCAACAGCAGCACCGTACCCGCCAGCAACCAAGGCGACCATTCCTGCCAGCGCTTCATGGGCACCTGAAAAGCCAGCAACGCCGCCACCGTGGCCACCCCGAGGGCGATGAGGTGGCGGATCAAAAAATGCTCGTGCTCGAGGTTGCGAAAGCGCGGGTTGTCGGGCATGGCGATGGTGGACGAATAGACCATCACCAAACCCCAGCACAGCAGCGCCACCACGACCCACAGCAGCACTTGGTCGAAGCCGAGCTCGCGCACGGCGGTATGGTGGCGGCTGCGCGCGTGATCGACGCTGGCCAGCCGCACCGGCAGCTCGCCGGCGCTGCTGTCGGCGCGCCACCAGCCCAGCCAGCCTTGCCAGCCGGCAGGGGGGGCGTTGCGCGCTGCGCTGGCCGCAGCCGAGGGATGCCGGCTCATGCGGGTGTGCCCTCCTCTTGCTGCAACTCGCGCACCGTGGCCACGAACACTTGGGCGCGGTGGGCGTAGTCGCGAAACATATCCAAGCTGGCGCAGGCGGGCGAGAGCAGCACCGCATCGCCCGGTCGGGCCTGCGCGGCGCACCAGCGCACGGCTTCGGGCAAGCTGGCGCAGCGCTGCAGCGGCACGCCGCAATCGGCCAGCTCGGCTTCGATGGTGGCGGCGTCGCGCCCGATCAGCGCCACGGCGCGGGCGTAGCGCGCCACGGCCTCGGCCAGCGGGGCGAAGTGCTGGCCTTTGCCGTCGCCGCCCAAAATGAGCACCAGTTTGCGCTCGACCCCGAGGCCGTGCAGCGCCGCCAAGGTGGCGCCGACGTTGGTGCCTTTGCTGTCGTCGATGTATTCGACGTCGGCCACGATCCCGACCGGCTCGACCCGGTGCGGCTCGCCCCGGTAGTCGCGCAGGCCGTGCAGCAGCGGCGCGAGTTCGGCGCCGGCGGCGCTGGCCAAGGCCAAGGCGGCCAAGGCGTTGCTGGCGTTGTGGCGGCCGCGGATGCGCAGGGCGTCGGCGGGCATGAGCAGTTGCAGGCGCGGGGTGGCGGCGGGGTGTGCGTTCGCATCCGCGTTCGCATCGGCTTTTGCGTTGGCTTTTGCGTTGGCTTTTGCGTTGGCTTTTGCGTTGGCGCTGGTGCGGCGGCGGGGTGCGATGGCGTTCTCGTCGTCGGCCAGCGCGCGCACCAGCCAGGTGAGGCCGTTGACGCTCTGCAGCCCCCAGTCGCCGGGGCGTTGTGGCGCGTCGGTGCCGAAGCTTTGGTAGGGCCGCGGCGGCGGTGCTGGGGTGCGGAGGCTTCGATGGCCAGCGCTGGCTGAGGCGGTGCTGGCGGTGGCGGCGTGGGCTGGGGCCGGGCACCAGCTCATGACGGTGGCGTCGTCGCGGTTGAGCAGCATGAGGGCGCGCTGGCCGTAGATGCGCGCTTTGGCGGCGCCGTAGGCGGCCATGGTGCCGTGCCAGTCGAGGTGGTCTTCGCTCAGGTTGAGCACGGTGGCGGCGCTGGCTTCGAAGCCCTCGACGGCGTCGAGCTGGAAGCTGGAGAGTTCGAGCACCCAGGCTTGGGGCAGCTCGTGCCGGTGTTGCGCTTGCAGGCGCTGGCGCAGCACGTCGAGCAGGTTGGGGCCGATGTTGCCGGCCACGGCCACGTCCCAGCCGGCGGCTTGCAGCAGGTGCGCGGTGAGCGCGGTGGTGGTGGTTTTGCCGTTGGTGCCGGTGATGGCCAGCACGTAGGGGTGGTAGCTTGCTGTGGTGCTGGTTTGGGCACTTGCTTCGGCCGGGGCGGTGGCGCGGGCTGGGCAGGGGCGGGGTTCGTCAGTCGCAGGCTCTGATTCCTCACCCCGCCCCTGCCCAACCCGCACCACATGGGTGGTTGCCACCTCTGCGGCGCCGCCTTCGCCTGTCGCACGCTCCGATTCCTCACCCCGGCCTTGTCCAACCCGCGCCACATGGGCGGTTGCAGCCACCTCTGCAGCGCCGCCCAGCGCTGCTAGCGCTTGGCCAAACAGGCACAGCTCGCCGACGATGGCGGTGCCGGCGCTTTGGGCGGCGGCGCTCAGTTCGGCCATGTCGCTGGGCAGGATGCCGGGGCTGCGGCAGATGAGGGCCCAGGGGGCAGAGGCAAACAGGGTGGCGTCGAAGCGTGTGCCCAGCCGCAGTTGCGCATCCGGCAACTCGGCCGCCAGCGTGGCGGCTTGGGGGGCGCTGGGGCGGCTGTCGGCCACCGTCACTTGGGCCCCGGCCAGCGCGCACCAGCGCGCCAGCGCCAGACCGGATGCGCCCAAGCCCAGCACCAGCACCGGGCGGCCGGCCAGCACTTGCGTGGCCGGTGCCAGGGCGCGCTGCAGCCACGGCGTGGCCGCGCCCAGCGGCAGGCGCAGCGGCTCCAGCCCCGCATGCGCTGGGGCGCCGGCGGACGTGGCCGGGGTGGCAGGGGTGGGCACAGGGGGGTTCATCGCAGCTTCAGGGTTGACAGGCCAATCAGGCACAGCAGCATGGTGATGATCCAAAAGCGCGTCACCACCTGGGTTTCGCGCCAGCCGGATTTTTCGAAGTGGTGGTGCAGCGGCGCCATCTTGAACAGGCGTCGGCCTTGGCCGTAGCGCCATTTGGTGTACTTGAACCAGCCCACCTGCAGCATCACCGACAGCGCCGAGGCCACGAACACGCCGCCGATGATGGCCAGCACGATCTCTTGGCGCACGATCACGGCGATGGTGCCCAGCGCCGCCCCGAGTGCCAGCGCGCCGACGTCGCCCATGAACACCTGCGCCGGGTAGGTGTTGAACCACAGAAAGGCCAGCCCGGCCCCGCCCATGGCGGCGCAAAAGATCAGCACCTCGCCGGTGCCCGGTATGTGCGGCAGCAGCAGGTAGTTGGCAAATACCGCGTGCCCGGTGACGTAGGCAAAGATGCCGAGCACGCCACCGACCATCACCACCGGCATGATGGCCAGCCCGTCGAGCCCGTCGGTGAGGTTGACGGCGTTGCTGGCGCCGACGATCACCAAATAGGTGAGCAGCACGAAACCGGCCACGCCCAGCGGATAGCTGATTTGCTTGAAAAAGGGCACCATCAGCCCGGCTTGGTGCGGCAGGTCGATGGTGAAGCCCGAGGCTACCCAGCCGATGAAGAGCTCAAAGACGCGCTGGTTGCTGCCCTCGGAGATGGCAAACACGAGGTAGAACGCCGCCACCAGCCCGATCACCGACTGCCAGAAGTACTTGGTGCGCGCGCGCATGCCTTCGGGGTCTTTGTGCACCACTTTGCGCCAGTCGTCGATCCAGCCTATGGCGCCAAAGCCGAGCGTGACGCCGAGCACGATCCAGACGAAGCGGTTGCTGGGGTCGAACCAGAGCAGGGTCGAGACCGTGATGGCAAACAGGATCAGCACGCCGCCCATGGTCGGGGTGCCGCTTTTGCTCAGGTGGCTCTGCATGGCGTAGCCGCGGATGGGCTGGCCGATTTTGAGCTCGGTCAGGCGCCGGATGAACATCGGCCCGGCCGCCAGCCCGACCAACATGGCGGTGATGGCGGCCATGACGGCGCGAAAGGTCTGAAACTGGAACACGCGCAAGAAATCGAGGTCGGGGCTCAGGCCCTGCAACCAGAGGGCCAAACTAGGCAACATGGGGTGCGCCCTCCGTGGTGGTTTTTGGTGTCTGCGGTGACGTTTGCGTCTGCGCGCTGGGCTGCACGCTGTCCTGCGCCTGGCTGGCGGCTTGCAGCGCCTGCACCAGCCGCTCCATGCGCATGAAACGCGAGCCTTTGACGAGCACGCTGGCGGCTTGCGCTGCCGCGCTCAGCGCGGCGGCCTGCAGCGCCTCGTAGTGGCCAAAGGCCTGCAGGCGCTTGTGGGGCAAGGGCATGGTGCTGGCCGCAGCGCTTGAGGGCGATGTGACTTCAAGGCCCGCAGCGGCCGCGGTGTTTGTGTGCTGCGGACCCAAGGCGGCAGCGGCGCGCTGCATCCAGTCGCCAGTCACCAACACCTGCTCGATGCCGCGCGCCAGCGCGTGGCGCAGCACCTCGTCGTGAAAGGCCAGCGCCTGCGCCCCCACCTCGCCCATATCGCCCAGCAGCAGCAGGCGCGGCCCGGGCAGCTCGGCCAGCAGGTCGATGGCGGCGCGCACCGAGTCGGGGTTGGCGTTGTAGCTGTCGTCGATCAGCGTCTGGGCCTGTGCGCCCCAGCGCAGCGTGAGCGCGCGCGAGCGCCCGGCCACGGGCTCAAAGCCCTCGAGCCCGGCTTGGATCGCCGCCAGCGGCACCCCGGCAGCGAGGGCGCAGGCCGTGGCCGCGAGCGCGTTGTGCACGTTGTGCCGCCCAGCCAGCCGCAAGCGCGCCTGCAAAGGTCCGGCGGGGGTGTGAATGTCAAGCGCCCAAGCTCCGTCGGCCCACTGCGCCTGGACCTGCACCTCGGGTGGGCGCAAGCTGTGGCTCGTGCTGGCTGGGGTTGGGCTGGGCTGGGGTGAGGAATCAGAGCCTGCGACTGACGAACCCCGGCCCAGCCCAGCCCCAGCCAGCCCCCCCAGCCCATCGGCAAAGCACACCACCCGGCGCGCACCCGCGATCTGCTGCCACAGCGGCGTGTAGGCGTCGTGGGCCGGGAACACCGCCACGCCGTCGGGCGGCAGGGCCGCGAGCGCGCTGCCGTTCTCGCGCGCCACCGCCTCGACACCGGGCATGAACTCCTGGTGCTCGCGCTGGGCGTTGTTGACCAGCGCCACTGTGGGCTGGGCCAGCGCGGCCAGGGTGGCGATCTCGCCGGGGTGGTTCATGCCCAGCTCCAGCACCGCCAGCCGGTGCGTGGGGCGCAGGCGCAGCAGCGTCAGCGGCACGCCGATTTCGTTGTTGAAGTTGCCTTCGGTGGCCAGCGCCGCCTCACCCACGGCAGCGCGCAGCATGGCGGCGATGAGCTGCGTCACCGTGGTCTTGCCATTGCTGCCGGTGACGGCGATCAGCGGCAGATCGAAGCGCGCGCGCCAGCGCTGCGCCAGCTCGCCCAAGGCGGCGCGAGCGTCGGGCACTTCGACGCCGGCCAGGCCGGCTTGCGCCAGCCCGCGCTCGGCCACAGCAGCCACGGCCCCGGCGGCGCGCGCCTGCGCCAGCCAGTCGTGGCCGTCGAAGCGCTCGCCGCGCAAAGCCACGAATAGATCGCCGGGGCGCAGGGTGCGGCTGTCGGTGTGCACGCGCAGCACCGGCTGCGTCACGGCGCCCACCGCGCGCGCACCGCGCAGTTGCAGCAGCAATTCAGCCAAACCGTTCACGCCGGGCTCCCTTCGGGCGCGCCCTGCTCGCCCTGTTCGCCTTGCTCGTTTTGCCAGCGCCGCTGCAGCGCCAGCCGGCCCTGCACCACGTCTGAAAACGGGTGGCGCACGCCGGCGATCTCTTGGTAATCCTCGTGGCCCTTGCCGGCCAGCAAGATGATGTCGCGCGCGTCGGCCATGTCCACCGCCTCCTGGATGGCTTCGGCGCGGTCGGGCTCGACGATGGCGCGAACCGGCTCGGTCAGGCCGGCTTGCATCTCGAGCAAAATCTGCAGCGGGTCTTCGCCGCGCGGGTTGTCGCTGGTGAGCACCAGCCGCGCCGCTTCGCGCTCGGCGGCTGCGGCCATGAGTGGGCGCTTGCTGCGGTCGCGCTCGCCGCCGCAGCCCAGCACGCACCACAGGCGCCCGCCGCGGTGCTCGGCCAGCGGCTGCAGCGCCTGCAAGGCTTTTTCTACCGCGTCCGGGGTATGGGCGTAATCGACCAGCAGCAGCGGCAAGCTGGCCGGGCCGTCGGTCCAAGCGGCCTGCATCCGGCCGGGCACCGGCTGCAGCGCGGCGCTGGCTTGGGCCGCAGCGGCCAGCGTGTGGCCGCTGGCGCGCAGCACCGCCAGCGCGCACAGCAGGTTGCTCAGGTTGTAGTCGCCCACCACATCGAGCGACAGACTGATGGCCTCTGCGCCCGGCCCCACCTGCCCAGTTTGCACCTCTTGCACCACGAAGTCGATGCCGGTCGTGCTCCAGCGCCGTTCCAGCAGGCGCAGGCGCGCCGGGCGCTGCGCTGCGGGCTCGGTGGATACGGTCCACAGATCGAGCCCGGGGCGCTGCGCCAGATCGGCCGCCAGTTCGCGCCCGTGCGCGTCGTCGATATTCACCACCGCCACCTGCAAGCCGGGCCAGTCGAACAGCGCGCGCTTGGCGGCCCAGTAGGCCTCCATGGTGCCGTGGTAGTCGAGATGGTCTTGGCTCAAATTGGTGAACACTGCGGTGTGCAGCCTAGCGCCGTTGAGCCGGCCTTCGTCCAGGCCGATCGACGAGGCCTCCATCACCACCGTGTGCAGCCCTTGGTCGGCGTAGCGGCGCAGCAGGGTTTGCAGCGTCATTGGGTCCGGCGTGGTGAAGCCGGTGCTGGTGAGTTCAGTGCCCGCCATGCCGGTGCCCAGGGTGCCGATCAGCGCTGCCGATTCGCCCACCGCCTGCAACCATTGGCTGCACCACCAGGCGCTCGAGGTCTTGCCGTTGGTGCCGGTGATGGCCACCACGCGCAGGCGCTCGCTGGGGGCACCGTAGAAGTGGTGCGCCACCGGACCGGCGGCGGCCTTGAGCCCGGGCAGCGCGGCGATGCGCGCATCGCTCCAGTCCCACGCCTCCAGCCCTTGGGCTTCGACCAAGCAGGCCACGGCCCCGGCCTGCAGCGCCGCGGCCACGAACTGGCGGCCATCGTGGCCACTGCCGGGCCATGCCACAAAGGCGTCGCCGGGCTGGACCTGGCGGCTGTCGCTCACCAAGCGCTGCGCCCCTAGGGCCTGCAACCAAGCCACGGCCTCGCTCGCCTGCTTAAATTGTTGAATCATCCCGGCTCCTGCACCAAATCGGCCACGATGTGCGGCCGCACGTCCACATCTGGTGCCACCCCCAGCACGCGCAGGGTCTGCTGCACGGTGGCCGAAAACACCGGCGCCGCCACCACGCCGCCAAAGAAACCGCCCTTGGTCGGCTCGTCGATCATCACCGCCACCACCACCCGCGGCTGTTGCGCCGGGGCCAGCCCGACAAAGAAGCTGCGGTGCCGGTTGGCGGCGTAGCCCGCGCCCTCTTGCACGCGCGAGGTGCCGGTCTTGCCGCCGACCGAAAAGCCCACCGTCTGGGCGCGCTGCGCGGTGCCGCCGGGTCCGGCGCTGAGCGCCAGCATGTGGCGCACCGCCTGCGCGCTCGCCGCGCTCATCACCGGCACGCCCTGCGCCGGCTGCTGGCTTTTGAGCAAGGTCACGGGCAGCAGCTTGCCGTCGGTGGCAAACACGGTGTAGGCCTGCGCGAGCTGGAACAAGGAGGTGGACAGGCCGTAGCCGTAGCTCATGGTGGCCTGCTCGATCGGGCGCCAGCTCTCGTAGGCGCGCAGGCGACCGCTCACGGCACCCGGAAACGGCAACTGCGGCCGCTGCCCAAAACCGATGCGCGTATAGGCCTCCCACATCTGGCGCGGCTGCATCTGCTGCGCCAGCTTGACCATGGCCACGTTGCTCGAGGCCTTCATGGCCTCGTTGAGCGTGACCACGCCCAAGCCCCGGATGTCGCGGATGGTGAAGCGACCCATGGTCAGGCGGCCGTCGCCGGTGTCGATCAGGGTGTCGGGGCGCGCCAGCCCACTGTCCAGCGCCAGCGCGGCCATGAAGGGCTTGACGGTCGAGCCCGGCTCGAAGGTGTCGGTCAGGGCGCGGTTACGCACCTGCTCACCGCTCAGATTGCGGCGCTGGTTCGGGTTGAAGCTCGGGTAGTTGGCCAGCGCCAGCACCTCGCCGCTTTGGGCATCGAGCACCACGATGCTGCCGCCGCGCGCCTGGTGCTGTTGCACCGCCTCGCGCAGGCGCTGGAAGGCAAAAAACTGAATCCGGCTGTCGATCGACAGCTGCAGGTCACGGCCATCGACCGGGGGGATGACTTCGCGCACGTCTTCGACCACGCGCCCAAAGCGGTCGCGCAGCACGCGGCGCGAGCCCGGCTGCCCCGACAGGTGGGCGTTGAAGGCCAGCTCGACCCCCTCTTGGCCCACGTCTTCGACGTTGGTAAAGCCCACCACGTGCGCCAGCGCCTCGCCCTCTGGGTACTGGCGCCGGTACTCTTTGCGAAAGTGGATGCCCTCGATCCCCAGCGCGCGCACCTGCGCCGCGACCGACTGATCGAGCTGGCGCCGCAGCCAGACGAAGGTCGGGTGCCGGTCGAGTCGGCGCTGCAGTTCGGCCGGCGGCAGCTCCAGCAGCCGCGCCAGCTCAGGCAGCTTGGGGTGCTGGCGGTCGATGTTTTCTGGAATGGCCCAGACGCTTTGCGCCACCACGCTGGTGGCCAGAATCAGGCCGTTGCGGTCCAGCACCCGGCCGCGGTTGGGCGGCAGCTCCAGCGTGCGCTCGAAGCGGATCTCGCCCTGGCGCTGGAAAAATTCGTTGCCAAACACCTGCACGTAAGCGGCGCGTGCGCCCAAGCCCAAAAAGACGAGCGCAAAGCCGGCCACGATCAGGCGGCTGCGCCAGACCGGGGTGGCGCTGGTGAGCAAGGGGCTGGAGCCGTAGGCGATGGCGCGCTTCATGGCCGCGGCTCCGGCTGGGCCAAGGGAGTGGCGGGCGCCGTCACCGGCCCGAGCAGGCGCTGCACCGGCCCGGCGGCGCCGCCTGCCGCACCCGCCACGGGCAGGGCCAGCACCTCGGTGATGCCGGGGTGGATCGGACGCATCTGCAGGCGCTCACTGGCCAACTGCTGCACCCGCGCCGGGGCCGCCAGGGTGCGCTTTTGCACCTGCAGCTGCTCGTGCTCCGAGGCCAAGCGGTCGGCGGCGGCGTTGGCGCGCTCCAGCGCCACGAACAGGCGGCGCGCTTCGTACTGCTGATGCACCAAACTGAGGGCACTGGCCAGCAGCACCAGCAGCAGCACGAGGTTGAGGCGCGTCACGGCAACGCCTCCCACGCCAGCGCGCTGCGCTGGGCCAGGCGCAACACGGCGCTGCGCGCGCGCGGATTCGCCGCCACCTCGGCGGCGCTGGGCAGCACGCGCTGCACCTGCGCCAGCGCCAAGGCCTTGGGCGCGGCCAGCGGCTGGCGCCGGTCGTAGGCGTCTTTGGCGTGCTGGGCCATGAACTGCTTCACCAGCCGGTCTTCGAGCGAATGAAAGCTGATCACCACCAGCCAACCGCCGGGCTTGAGCACGCGCAGCGCCGCCTTCAGCGCGTGTTGCAGCTCCTCAAGCTCGGCGTTGATGAAAATCCGAATAGCCTGAAATGTGCGCGTTGCAGGGTCCTTGCCCGGCTGGCGGGTTTTGACCGCGCCAGCCACGATTTGGGCCAGCTCGGCGGTGGTTCCAATAGGGCCCCGTTCCTGTCGGCGACGATCAAGCGCCTTTGCAATCGATTGAGCAAACCGTTCTTCGCCGTATTCACGTATCACCTCTGCTATTTCTGTGACTTCTGCCGTGGCCAGCCACTCGGCCGCGCTCTGGCCCCGGGTGGGGTCCATGCGCATGTCCAAGGGGCCGTCGTGGCGGAAGGAAAAACCCCGGGTGGGGTCGTCGAGCTGGGGTGAACTCACCCCCAGATCCATCAAGATGCCGTCGGCGCTGGCCTCGGGCTGCTCGGCCAGCGCGGCAAAACCTTGGTGGTGCACCGCGTGCAGCCGGGCGTCGCTGGCCGCCAGCTGCTGCGCCGCGGCGATCGCCTGCGGGTCTTTGTCGTACACCGCCAACCGCCCAGCCGCCGACAGACGCGCCAAAATCGCCCGCGCATGGCCGCCGCGGCCAAAGGTGGCGTCGATGTAGCAACCGTCTGCTTGCACGTGCAGCCCTTGGACTGCTTCGTTCAACAAGACGGTGCAATGGGCTAGGGGCGGTTGCACCAGCGGCCCCTTAGAAAGAAAAGTCCTTCAGGGCCTCGGGCAACTCGCCCTGCATCGCCTGCGCCTCCTGGGCCGCGTAGGCTTGGGCGTCCCAGAGCTCGAAGTGGTTGCCCATGCCCAGCAGCACCGCCTCTTTGTGCAGGCCGGCAGCGGCGCGCAGCTCGGGCGCAATCAGCACGCGCCCGGCGCTGTCGAGCTCGCAGTCCATGGCGTTGCCCAAAAAAATGCGCTTCCACCACTGCGCCGACATCGGCAGCGCGGCGATGCGCTCGCGAAACTGCTCCCACTGCGGGCGCGGAAACACCATCAGGCAGCCGTGCGGGTGTTTGGTGATGGTGAGCTGCCCAGCGGCGCACGCGCCCAGCACCTCGCGGTGCCGCGTGGGCACCGCCAAGCGACCCTTGGCGTCGAGACTGAGAGAGGAAGCACCTTGGAACACAGCGGAATGGCCTTATGACCCACTTATCACCACAAAAACACACTTTTCACCACTGTAGCACCAAATCGCAGCCACGCCTAGCCCGCGTTACACTTTTTTCAAATAAAATCAAGCCTCTAGGCTCAAATTAAGAGCCCGATTGAAGGCAAAAATCGAGCTTAATGAAAGACTTACAAGCCACTTCAAAAGTTTTTGTGAAGGTTTTTGGCGCCCGGAGCGGCTCCAGCCAGCCGACCGCGCTGGCGCGGCACCGCCGAGGGCGGCGCCAGCGCGACTAAACGCGCAGCGCGTGCATGGAATACAGCGGCGCACCGCTCCAAGGCAGGGTCAAGGCCTCGGCGGCCCAGCCGAACGCCCCGTAGCACTCGGCGACGCTGCGCGCGGCGCACCACGGGCGCAGGCGCGGGTGCGCTTGCAGCAATTCCTGGGGGGAGCGCAGGCCCCAAGAAAACTCAGCCCCGCTCGGTCCCACGCTGAGGCTGTGGCGCGCTTGGCCAATGCCCAGGTGCGACACGGCATCAAGCACCAACACCGAATCGGGCGGGGCGCGTTCGGCAAACTCGCGCAGCAGCGCCCGCACCCGCTCGGGCGGTAGGTACATCAGCACCCCCTCGCAGAGCAGCCACAGCGGGTTACCGGCGCCCCAGCGCTCCAGCTCCAGCGCGTCCCACCAGCCGTCTTGGGCCATGTCCACGTTGGCGTTGCTGCGCCGCGCATTCTGGGTCGGCAGCAGCTGCTCACGCAAGACCCGCACCTCAGGCAGATCGGCGTCGATCCAGCGGTTGCTGCCGTTGTCGAACCACTGAAAAGGGTTTGACAACCCGCAACCCAGACTCACCCCGGCGGCGCGCGGGTAGCGGGCAAAAAACGCCTGTCCCCAGGCTTTGAGCACGCGCGTGCGCCAGAGCACGTTGAGCATCACCAAATGGTCTTGCAGCAGCGGCCCGACCTCGGTCTGCAAGCAGTCCAGCAAGTGCGCTGCGTCGGCGTCGTGGCAGTCCAGCCACGGGTAGCAGCGGGCGCCGTAGGCGCGCGCCACCAACGGGATCAGCAGGGTGGCGCGCACGGCTTGCAGCCGCGTCTGGCGCAGCAAGCACTCCGGTGGCACGGCACCGGGTGGGCAATGGCTGCGGCCGCAGCGCCTGAGACTGGTCTCCATGCCCCCATGTTACGCCCAAGCGGCGCCGCGCGCTACAAAATATAGCGCGACAAGTCCTCGTTGCGGCTCAAGGCCGCCAGCCGCGCATCGACCATGGCGGCATCGACCACGACCTCGGTGCCGCTCAGGCGCGTAGCGTCGAAGCTCACCTCGTCGAGCAGGTGCTCCATCACCGTCGCCAAGCGGCGCGCGCCGATGTTTTCGGTGCGCTCGTTGACCTCAAAGGCGATCTGCGCCAGCCGCGTGATCGCGTCTGGGTTAAAAACCAGCGTCACGCCCTCGGTCGCCAGCAGCGCCTGGTACTGGCGCACCAGGCTGGCGTGGGTCTGGGTGAGGATGGCCTCGAAGTCGGCCACGGTGAGCGACTGCAGCTCGACCCGGATCGGCAACCGCCCTTGCAGCTCGGGGATCAGGTCGCTGGGCTTGCTCAGGTGGAAGGCGCCGCTGGCGATGAACAGGATGTGGTCGGTCTTGATCGGGCCGTATTTGGTCGACACCGTGCAGCCCTCGACCAGCGGCAGCAGGTCGCGCTGCACGCCTTGGCGCGAGACTTCGGCGCTCGACTGGCTGTCGCTGCGGCTGGTGACCTTGTCGATCTCGTCGATGAACACGATGCCGTTTTGCTCGGCGCTCTGGATCGCTTGCAGCTTGATCTCTTCTTCGTTGAGCAGCCGCCCGGCTTCTTCGTCGATCAGCAGGCGGCGCGCTTCGGCGATTTTGAGCTTGCGCGTCTTGCGCTTGTGGGCGCCCAGTTGCGAGAACACGCCGCGCAACTGCTCGGCCATTTCCTCCATGCCCGGCGGCGTCATGACCTCGAGCTGCGGCTGCGTGGCGGCGAGCTCGATCTCGATCTCGCGCTCATCGAGCGAGCCCTCGCGCAGCTTTTTGCGCAACACCTGGCGCGTGGCGTTGTCGCGCTCGGGTTCGCTCGACAACGGGCCCTCGTGCCGCGGCGCAGGCAGCAGCGCATCGAGCAGGCGCTCTTCGGCGTTGTCTTCGGCGCGGGCGCGCACCTTGAGCGCGGCCTGCTCGCGCGCTTGCTTGACGGCGATGTCCACCAGATCGCGCACGATGCTGTCCACGTCTTTGCCGACGTAGCCGACTTCGGTGAACTTGGTGGCCTCGACCTTGATGAATGGCGCCCCGGCCAGCCGCGCCAGCCGGCGCGCGATTTCGGTCTTGCCGACGCCGGTGGGGCCGATCATTAGGATGTTTTTGGGCGTGATCTCGGGCCGCAGCTTGGGCTCGACTTGCTGGCGGCGCCAGCGGTTGCGCAGCGCGATGGCCACGGCGCGCTTGGCGGCGGTTTGGCCAATGATGTGCGCGTCGAGCTCGGAGACGATCTCCTGCGGGGTCATGGCAAAGGACATGGCTTAGAGCACCTCGACGGTGTGGTTCAGGTTGGTGTAGATGCACAGCTCGCCCGCCACCTGCAGCGACTCGCGCACGATCGCTTCGGCGCCCAGCTCGGTGTGCGCCAGCAGCGCGCGCGCTGCCGCTTGGGCATAGGCGCCGCCCGAGCCGATGGCCACGATGCCGTGTTCGGGCTCGAGCACGTCGCCGTTGCCGGTGATGATCAGGCTGGCGCTGCGGTCGGCCACGGCCAGCATGGCTTCGAGGCGGCGCAGCACGCGGTCGGTGCGCCAGTCGCGCGTGAGCTCGATGGCGGCGCGCTGCAAGTGGCCTTGGTGCTTTTCCAGCTTGGCCTCGAAGCGCTCGAACAGCGTGAAGGCGTCGGCGGTGGCGCCGGCAAAACCGGCCAGCACCTGGTCGCGGTAGAGCTTGCGCACCTTGCGCGCCGTGCCCTTGACCACGATGTGGCCGAGCGTGACCTGGCCATCGCCGCCGATCGCCACCTGCACCCCAGCCGGGGTGAGGCGGCGCACGCAGACGATGGTGGTGCCGTAGAGCAGGGCGGGGTCGTGGGATGGAGTGTTCATGTACAAGGCTTTAATATTGTCTCAAGCGCAAAGTGGCGACTTCATTGATGCCCACCGTGTGCAAATAAGCGGCCAACAGCCTTGAGAGCCCATGCAGCTCCACCGCCACGCCGCGCTGGCGCGCCGTGAGCAGGCACTGCATCAGGGCGCTGGCGGCCACCAGATCGACGCGCAGCAGGCCTCGGCAGTCGAGTATGAAGGGCGTACCGGGCGGGTGTTGCACCAGCGCAGCGTCGAGCGCGCCCAGCAGATCGGCGTTGCCCGCACCCAGCTGGCCCGACAGGGTGGGCGCGGCTTGCGACAACAGGGTCAAGGCGGCGGGCCAATCGGCATGGTGCGTGAGGCCAAATTCGGCTTGTGCGTTGGCCCGCTCTGCTGGCAGATCGGGCCATGCCAGGGGCTCGAGTGCAGCGGCCGCACCAGCTGCAAGCGGCTGCGGGGGCGCTGCTTCAGCACGTGCCGAAGCCGTGCCTGCAGACCCAGCCGGCAAGCTGTCGGCAGCCACACAACGGCACTGGGGCTGCACCCACTCCGGCGGCAGCACGCCGTAGGTGACGCAGTAGTCGAGTGCGGCCAAATCGAATTCGTCGCGCCGTCGCATCAGGCACAGCAGCGCCAGCCGCAACTGCCACCAGATGGCGTCGTTTTCGCTGCGGCCAGAGGGCGTGCTGGCTTTGAGGCGACGGCGCAACACCGCCGCCCCGACCATGCGCAGATCGAGTGGGCGCTGCAGCCACCCCTGCACCAGCACCAGCAAAGCCCGGGCCGCAGGCAGGTCGGCCGAGAGCAAACCGGTCCAGTCCAACCACTTGGACGAACCCGGAGCCGCCATGGTTTGCTCCAGTGCCGCCACGGCCTGAAGATCGAGAAACAACGGGCACACCCAGCTGCTGTCCTGCGTGCCTGATGGCTCCGTTTGCGTGGACGGATGCAGCACACGCCCGGCCTCGGTGGGCCAGCGTGGCACCGGGGTACCAAAGCGATCGGCAAACTCTGCTGCCAGTTCATCAAAGGGCTCAACCTCGCCGCGCGCATGGAAAAAATCCAGCAAAGCCATCGCAGCCACCCGCGCCGCAAGTGAAAGCGGTTTTTGCACCATCAGGGCGCGCAAGGCGCGCTCCACCGCAGCATCCTTGCCTAGTGCAAAGGCCTGCGCCGCCTGCGTCAGCTCGGGTTCGCTCAGGGCGGCTGACAATTCCTGCACCGTGAACGGCTGATCCTCGCTCACGACATCGATCGGCAATGCCGCAGCTGGCTTGGCGCGTGCGCGCAAATGCTTTGACTGCGACAAATCGCGCTCGAGGGTTTGCGCTAGGCGGGTGGAGGCTATGCGTGCGCCGCCAGCCTCTGGCCCCAGACCGCGCTGCAACCAGTGCTGCGACATCTGCGACTCGATGCGCGCGATCTCGTTGATGGTGCGGTTTCTGAACGCACCCGGCCCGACATCGAGCTGCAGCGAGGACGACAAGGGGGACAGAGTTGACAGGTCGCTCAAGCCCGAGCTCGGGGCTGGCAAACCGTCCCGCTCTTGTGCCACCCAGCGCGCACGCATGAGCTCGCGCAAGTGGTTGAGTTCGTCGTTGCGCACCGCATCGTTGCGGCGCTTGCGCGCCACGGCGGCCTTGAGCAATTGGCGTTCGGAATCACCCCCTGCGGCAGCAGATGGCTCGGGCAACGCGCTGGGCGGCGTCGAAGGCCGAACGATCGCGCCGACGCGATCCAACCAGCTTCGCGGAGGTGGGGCATTCTGACTCATGGCGGCCCGGTCACTGCGCCCGCTTTGCCAGCGCCGTCTTTAATCGCCAAACAGCTTTTGCTTGAGCTCGCGGCGCTGCTGCGCCTCGATCGACAAGCTGGCTGTGGGGCGCGCCAACAGCCGGCCGACGCCGATCGGCTCACCGGTTTCGTCGCAGTAGCCGTAGTCACCCGAGTCGATGCGAGCGATCGACTGCTCGATTTTCTTCAATAGCTTGCGCTCGCGGTCACGGGTGCGCAGCTCGAGCGCGTGCTCTTCCTCAATGGTGGCGCGGTCGGCCGGGTCGGGTACCACCGAGGTGTCTTCGCGCAGGTGCTCGGTGGTTTCACCGGCGTTGACCAGGATGTCGTGCTTGAGCTGCTGCAGCTTGCGCTTAAAGTAGGCCAGCTGCACCTCGTTCATGTACTCGGCATCGGGCATGGCCAGCACGTCGGCGTCGGTGAGCTGCTCGAGCGGCACGGTTTTCCAGTTGTTGCTCAGCTTGGGGTTTTTTTTCGGCGTCGTGGGGGTGATGGCCACCAGCACGCGCTCGGGGCTGGGGCTGAACACCGCTTTGGCGGCCCCCGGGTCGTGCGAGGGCTCCACCGTTTGGCTCATCTGGGCCTGCATGGCGGCCTGGGTGGCGCGCTTGTTGACCGACGGTTGCCGCACTTCGCTGCCGGCCTTGAGCACCTCATCGGGGGCGGCCGGTTGGTCGGTTTTGACACCGGCCTTGAGGCCAGTCTTGGTGGGGCGCTTGGCAGGCGCGGCGGCAGCTGTCTCCACTGCCTCTGCAATCGGGGCGGGGTCTTTCACTACAGGTTTCCTCTCTGGGGCCGCGATGGCGGCCGATGCGCGTTTTGGGCCCCCAGCAGCGCCAGCAGGCACCGCAGCCGGCGCTGGACCGGGGGCGGGGGCGACAAAAGCCCCGGATTGTACGGCCAGACCAGGTGCGGCTTTGGGGCTTGGCTCTGGGGCGGTTTTGGCGCCGGATGCGGCTGCAGCTGCAGGCGTGGCCTGGACCGTCGGCACCGGAGCCGCTGCAGCGGCGTAGGGCCAATTGGCGTAGCGGTTGCTCGAATTCATGGCGATGTTCCTCCTGCGGTGCCCCGTGGTGTTCAAACCAATGCTTGCTCCAGCCCCTGCACCAAAATGTCGCGCGGCAAGTCGATGCCGATGAACACCATCTTGCTCTGGCGCACTTCGTCGGGCTTCCACTCGGGCCCCAGGTCGGAGCCCATGAGCTGGTGCACGCCCTGAAAAATCACCTTGCGCTGGGTGCCTTGCATGTGCAGCACGCCTTTGTAGCGCAACATGTTGGGCCCATAGACCTGCACGATGGCGCCGAGGAAATCCTCGAGCCGCGCCGGGTCAAAGGGCCGCTGCGCCCGATAGACGAAACTCTGCACGTCGTCATCGTGGTGGTGGTGATGGCCGTGCGAGGCTTCGTGTCGGTGCGAGGGATGGTCGCAGTCGGGGCCGTGTTCGTGGCCGTGTTCGTGGGCGCAGTCGGGGCCGTGCACGTGGCCGTGATCGTGCGGCTCGGGCTGCTGCTCGTGCGGCTCGGTGCTGCGCAGAAAATCGGGGTCGATCTCGAGCTTGGCGTTGAGGTTGAAGCCGCGCAGGTCGAGCACTTTGCTCAGCGCCACCTGGCCGAAATGCACCGCCTCCATCGGGGCCCGCGGGTTCATGTGTTTGAGCCGGTGCTGCAGGGCCGCCAGCGCCCCCGGGCTGACCAGCTCGGCCTTGCTGATGAAGATCTGGTCGGCAAAACCCACCTGGCGCCGCGCCTGCTGGTGGGCGTCGAGCTGCACCCCGGCGTGCACCGCATCCACCAGCGTGATCACGGCGTCGAGCAGGTAGCTCTCGGCCACCTCGTCGTCCATAAAGAAGGTTTGCGCCACCGGCCCCGGGTCGGCCAAGCCGGTGGTCTCGATCACCACGCGCTCGAAATCGAGCTCACCCCGGCGCTTTTTCGCGGCCAGGTCGCTCAGGGTGCTGCGCAGGTCTTCGCGGATGGTGCAGCAGATGCAGCCGTTGCTCATCTGGATGATCTGCTCGGTCGTGTCGGAGACCAGAATCTCGGCGTCGATGTTTTCGGCGCCAAATTCGTTTTCGATCACGGCGATTTTTTGCCCATGCGCCTCGGTGAGCAGGCGCTGCAGCAGGGTGGTCTTGCCCGAGCCCAGAAAGCCGGTCAGGATGGTGGCGGGAATCAAGGACATGGATGGCTCACAGCAGCAACACAGGGGCCGACAAGGCCGATAAAGCCCAGCCTATATCGGACGGGATGGATCGGCCCAGCCGCAGAACACCAGACCGATCAACCAACCAGTGTAGTGCAGTTTCAGCTTTTTGGCGCAGTTTTGCGCGCGCGCGGATGGGCCGCCTCGTAGGCGCGGCTCAGGTGCTGAAAATCGAGCCGGGTGTAGATCTGGGTGCTGGCGATGCTGGCGTGCCCGAGCAGCTCTTGCACGGCGCGCAAGTCGGCACTCGATTGCAGCACGTGGCTGGCAAAGCTGTGGCGCAGCATGTGCGGGTGCACCCGGCCCGCCAAGCCCGCGCTGGCGGCGAGCGCTTGCAGCTGCCGCCGCGCCACCTGGGGCGTGAGCCGCGCGCCGCGCGCACCCACGAACAAGGCCGCCGCACCTGCGTCCAGCCCCGCCTGCGCACGCGCCGCCAGCCACTGCGCCAGCGCCTGCAAGGCAGCGGCGCCCACCGGCACCGTGCGCCACTTGCCGCCCTTGCCCAGCACCTGCACCTCGCCCGCTTGGGCATCGACCCAGCCCAGTGCGGCGCTGCTCGGGCGCACGTCGAGCCCCAGCGCTTCGGCGATGCGCAAGCCGCTGCCGTAGAGCAACTCCACCAGGCAGTGGATTTGCAGCACCTGCCAGTCAGGTGCCGTGGCGGCCACCGTTGGGCCAGCGGCTGCTTCGCTTTCTGTGCCTTCAGCGCGGCCCTCTTTGCGGGCAGGGCCGGCAGACTGCGGCAGGTGCGCGGCCAAGCGCAGCGCGTCGTGTACGTCCAATGCCTTGGGCAAGGGCTGCGCCGCCTTGGGCGCGCGCACCGCCTGCAGCGGGTGCGCCGCGATCACCTCTTGGCGGCCCAGCCAGGTAAAAAAGCCGCGCCAGCACGATAGCACCAGCGCGATGCCGCGCGGCTGCCGACCGCTGGCGCGCAACTGCGCCGCCCAGCGCCGCGCATGGGCTGGGCTGACGCTGGCCCAACCCAAACCCTCGGCTGCACAGCGCTGCGCCAACCCTTGCAAGTGGGTGGCGTAGAGCGCTTGGGTGCGGGGCGCGAGCCGTTTTTCGACCCGGATGTGCAGCAGGTAGCGCGCCAGCCAGTCGGCATCGGTCGAGTTCAAGTTGGGGGCCGATTCGGGACCAATCGGGCCGCACGGAAGCACCGCGCCTGCCGGCGTCTGTTTCGGGTTGCGCATGGGGGGTTGGCGCGCCACGATGCCCTCTCGTGCCTCAGTGCCTCTCAGGCGGTGCCGATCGGCGCACGCAAGCGGCTCAGGGCCGCGGCCGCCAGCTCGGCGATGCGCTGCAGGAAATCGGTTCCCATGTCGGCTTGAAAACGCAAGGGGTCGTCGGATGCCAGCAGCAGCAGACCAAAGCAAGGCTGGCTGGCGGCGGTGCGCAGCGGCAGCAGGGCCAGCGAAGCCGCTGGTTGCGTGGGGAGCAGCCACTGCGTCACCTCAAAACCCCGGTTCGGGCCGCAGTAGGGCTGCTGCAGCGAATCGGCCAAGGCCCGCGCTGCGGGCGTCACCCCCAAGCAGAATGGCGCCTCGGCATGGATCGGGAGCAAATCCCACAGGCGCAAGGCCACTTGGGGCACAGCAAAATCGGCCAGCAAGCCCTTTTGCAACACCTCGGGCAAATCGGTGGCGCTGGGCACCGCCAGCAAGCGTCCCGTCCAGTGGTGCAGCAAGCCCTCGATGCGTGCGTTCTCAGAGCCATGGCGGATCATCTCGGCCGCCTTGAGTTCGAGGTGGCGGATCTTTTCGCGCAGCAACTCGGCCTGGCGCTCCTGCAAGCTGACGGCGCGCTGGCTGTGCGGACTGGTCAGTTGCACGTGCGCCAGCACCTCGGCATGGCGCTCAAAAAAATCGGGCGTGTTGAGCAGAAACTGAGCGATGTCGTCTTCGGTGATGGGGGGTACAGGCTGCACGGGCACTTTCCTTTGATGATAAAACCGGGCGCGCCTTAGCGACGCCCTAGGCGGTGTGTGGTGGCGCGTCAAGGCATAAAGACGCGATTTTCCGCCAAGCGCCCAGCCGCTGCAGGCCTGTCAAGACCTGCAAGACCGTTCAAGGCCGCTCGGGCAGGTCCGGCAGATCGATCACCCCCTCGTACACCGTCTCGGCCGGGCCGATCAACTGCACGGAAGCAGCCAGGCCGTGGCGCGACAGCGGCCATTCGATGCGCAGGGTGCCGCCGGGCAACTCTACCTCGACGGCTTCGTCGAACCAGCCATGCCGGATGCCGGCGACCACCGCCGCACAGGCTCCGGTGCCGCAAGCCAACGTTTCGCCCACCCCGCGTTCATAAACCCGCAAGCGCGCCTGCTGGCGCCCCAGCACTTGCAAAAAGCCGACGTTGACGCGGCGCGGGAAGCGGGGATGGTTTTCGAGCCAAGGCCCCCACTGCGCCACCGGTGCCTCGGCCACCGAGGCCACGCGCAGCAACGCATGCGGGTTGCCCATCGACAGCACCGACAGCTCGACCTGCTCCTGTTGAGGGGTCGGGGACAGATCGGCCGGCAGCGCCAGCGGCCACACCTGCCAGCCACCCTGCGCACGCGGCTGCAAACCCGCAGCGTCGAAAGGGATGCGCTCGAGCTCGAACACCGGCGCCCCCATATCGACCCCGACCCGGCCGTCGCTGCCCAAGCGCAACTCCAGCACCCCGGCGGCGGCTTGCACCCGCAGCGTGGGGCGCGGGCTCAGGCCGCGCTCGTGCACGTAGCGCGCAAAGCAGCGCGCGCCGTTGCCGCAGTTTTCCACTTCGCCGCCGTCGGCGTTGTGGATCGCGTAGGCGAAATCGACGCCCGCGTGCGGCGCGGCGCGCACGCTCAAAATCTGGTCGGCACCGACGCCAAAGTGCCGGTCGGCCAGCAGGCGGTACTGCGCCGGCGTGAGGCCCAAGCGGCCACGGGTCTCGTCGAGCACGACAAAGTCGTTGCCCGCACCCTGCATTTTGGTGAACGGAATGCGCATGGGCGCATTATCGGCCAGCCGCCGCCCAACTTGGGACCCCCACTCGGGCCTTTGCCGGCCGCTGCGGGCTGCGACTGCGCCTTAGCGCGCGGCCTCTGCCATGAACATCTCGACGCGGCGGTTTTGCGCCCGGCCGGCCGCGGTGTCGTTGCTGGCCACCGGCTCGCGCGCGCCACGGCCGTCGATGCTGATCGCGCCCATCGGCACACCGCGCGCCACCAAGTAGTCGCGCACGCTGGCGGCGCGGTTGATCGACAGCGGGTTGTTGATGGCGTCGGTGCCGGTGCTGTCGGTGTGGCCGATGATGCGCACACGCGCTTGCGGGTTGCGCAGCATGCCTTGGGCAAAGGTGTCGAGGATCGGGCGGAAGTTGGGCTGGATGTCGGCACGGCCCACCGCAAACGAGACGTCGCTGGGGATGTGGAGCTTGAGCTCGTTGTCGGCGGTGCGCGTGACCTCGACCCCGGTGCCGCGCGTGCTTTCCTCCATGGCGCGGCGCTGCTCTTCCATGCGCGTGGACCAAATGTGGCCACCGATGGCGCCCACGCCGGCGCCGATCACGGCCCCGCGCAGCGCACCGTCGCGGCCGTCGGCGGCGGCGCCGATCACGGTACCGGCCACGGCACCGATGGCGGCGCCGCGAGCGGCGCCTTGCTGGGTTTCGGTCATGGTGGCGCAGCCGGCCGTGAGCACCACAGCGGCGGCCAAAGCGGTGTAGGCGGCATAAGGGGCGAAGCGCATGGTTTTTCCTTGGCAGTTGACAATGCTGCCATTATCAGCCCAGCAATGCCGCACTGCTTGGCCCCCAGACCCAAATTTACAGCCCTTACGATTGCACACCTTTGCCGGCTATTGCCGCCCATCTCTTGGTGACGCCCCAACCGCGCCACCCGCACAACCCGCGCACCATTCCCTGATCCGACCATGATCCACCCCCTGCCCTTGCACGACCCGCCCGACTGGCAACACGAACAACCCGTGGCGCTGCGGCCCCATGTGCTGCGCCTGACGGCTCCCAACGCCGGGCTGATGACCGGCCCCGGCACCAACAGCTACCTAGTCGGCGCGCCCACCAGCGGCTACTGGGTGATCGACCCCGGACCGCTGGATGCCGCCCACGTGCAGCGCCTGTGGCAAGCCACCGCCGGCCAGATTTGCGCCATCGTCTGCACCCATTCGCACCCCGACCACTCGCCCGCCGCCTTGCCGTTGCAGGCGCTGTGCCGCCAAGGCCCTTCGGCGCAACGCCCAGCGCGCCCTTCTGCGCCGATCGCGCCGATCTTGGGCCTACCCAGCGCCCCCACGGCGCGCGAGCACAGTTTTTTCCGCCCCGACCGCACCCTGCACGATGGCGAGGCGCTGGAGCTGCCCCACCCCGACGGGCGCTCGGCGCCGCTGCGGCTGCGCGCCCTGCACACACCCGGCCACGCCGCCAACCACCTGTGCCTGCTGCTCGAAGGCGACGGCCTGTTGTTCAGCGGCGACCACATCCTCGAGGGCAGCACCACGGTGATCGAACCGCCCGACGGCGACATGAGCGCCTACCTCGATGCGCTCGATCGCTTGGCCGCGCTGTGCCTAGACGCGGGCGTGACCCACATCCTGCCCGCACACGGCCATGCGCTGGCGCAACCCCTGCAAGCCATCGAGCGGCTGCGCCGGCACCGCCTGCAGCGCGAGGCGCGGGTGCTGTCGGCCATGCGGGCGCTGCCCAAGGGCCAAATCGACGACTGGCTGCCCGTGGTCTATGCCGATGTGCCTGCGCACCTGTGGCCGGTGGCGCGGCGCTCGCTGCTGGCGCACTTGCAGCGCATCCAGGCGCTGGGCCTGTTCAAGCCTTGAGCCCGAACACCCGGTAGCGGTTGCGCCCCTCCTGTTTGGCCTGATACATGGCTTGGTCGGCGTGGCGCAGCAGGGTATCGGGGTCGGCCGGGTCGTCGGGCGCGGCCGGAAACAGCACCACCCCCACGCTGGCGCTCGAGGCCACCGCGTGGCCATCGATCTGCACCGGCTGCCGCAGCGCCTCCAGCAAGCGCTGCAACACCGGCTGCCACTCGTCTTCGTGGCTCAAATCGGCCAATAACAGCACGAATTCGTCGCCGCCCAGCCGAGCCAGCGTATCGGCGGCGCGCAAACCTTGTTGCAAGCGGCGCGTGATCTCGATCAAGAACCGATCGCCGGCGGCATGGCCCAGCAGGTCGTTGACCGGTTTGAAATTGTCCAGATCGAGGTAGCACACCGCCAAGCGGCTGTCCTGACGGCGTGCGCGCGCCAGCGCCACTTGCAGCCGGTCTTCGAGCAGGCGCCGGTTCGGCACCCCAGTCAGGGGGTCGTAGTGCGCCAGCCGGTCCAGCGCCTCGCGCTGCTGGCACAGCACGGCCCGCTCCGCCTGCAGCTCGCGCTTGATGCGCACCAAGCGCCGGGTATTGAACCCCAACCCCAGCGCCAGCAGCAGCACCAAGCTGCCACTCAGTTATCCATTCCGCGAACGCGGCACCCGCGACGCATGAAACCGGTGTGTAATTGAGGGGCGGCGTCCGGCACAGAGGTCGGTTCGTACTTGGTGCTTCGAGCTCGTTTCTCAGTTGGACCCGC
>Ga0208242_100296_pt1 | contig 45421 bp, 49 predicted proteins | sample SubbioAug_CSW13A_FD_184825 | JGI IMG/M metagenome (GOLD analysis project Ga0208242, IMG submission 184825) | Serpentinite rock and fluid subsurface biosphere microbial communities from McLaughlin Reserve, California, USA - CR12Aug_CSW13A (SPAdes) | ecosystem: Environmental > Terrestrial > Deep...
CGCCCGTCCCCCGCCTGACGGATCACAACAAGGACGCGATGGGCGCGACCTTGGCAACCCGAAAGGAAATCATCATGGCCAACATCGGCACCTTCACCGCTCAGAACGACGGCTTCATCGGCACCGTTCGCACCCTCACGCTCAACGTCAAGGTCAAGTTCGTGCGCAACGACAAGGGCAGCGAGAACGCCCCCGACTACCGCATCCAGGCCGGCACCGGCTACGACATCGGCGCCGCCTGGAAGAAAGTCAGCCAGTCCGAACGCCCTTACCTCTCGGTGACGCTGGACGACCCCTCGTTCCCGGCAACCATCTACGCCCGCCTGATCGAGGAAGAGGACGGCTCGCACAACCTGATCTGGTCGCGCAGCAAGCCCACGGCCTGACGGCCGGTTCGATCCCGTCGTCCAGGCGGGATCGATGCTGCAGGCCAAGCCTGCAGTCTCAGGCCGCTGTCGAACCCAGTTGGGCTTCGGTCGCGGCCATCAGGTCGGTTGCGCCGCACTCCAGCGCTGCCGCGATCTTGAAGATGAGCGGCAGCGAGGGAATGTGCTCGCCGCGCTCGATCTTGCCCATGTGCGAGCGCTCGATGCCCGCGCGGTGCGCCAGCGCTTCCTGGGCCATGCCCTGCTCCGAGCGCAGCGCACGCACCGCCGCGCCGAAGGCTTGCGCCAGTTCGGCATCGAAGGTGGTGGCACCGGCCGGACGGCCAGCCTGAATGGGGCGCTTCTGCATGGACAGAAGCGTCCTGTCGAGAGAGAATTAAAACCACGTTATCTTTAACTCATTCGCGATCTGAGTTGCCGCTGCTTTGGGGAATCCCCTCTTGGGTGTTTTCGTGCTTTTACGTAACAATCGTGTATCCACGTAAAAACTCAAAGCCACATTGCCTCATCCGGGCATTCACGCCATGCCGACTTTCAGCCTTCGTGCAAGCGTGTTTTTCTGCAAAAGCGACTCTGCGCCTTTGCGGGGAAGCACGAAGGCGGCTTTGTGATTCGGTGCTTCTGATGCAACGCGTGTTTCCGCCCAGTACCACGCACTCTGACCATGCCGGCTGAATCTCTCATCACCGACGAACAGCGTGTGCAGCTGCTGGCCAACGGCCATGCGCGCGCCGCTGACGCGCAGGTCGACCTGTGGCCCGTGGTGCGCCTGTTCACGCCGGACGCGCACGCGACCTGGCTGCTCGCCGCACTGAACCCCGCCGATGGCGACACCGCCTGGGGCCTGTGCGACGTCGGCATTGGCATGCCCGAGCTGGGCACCATCAGGCTGTCGGACCTCGCAGCTATCGTTGGCCCCGACCAGCTACCGGTGCGGCGCGACCTGCACTTTCAAGCCGTGCGACCGATGTCGGAATACCTGCGACTGGCACAGGACAACGGCTCGATCACAGACTGAGCGCTCCGCACCGCCACACGTCAGACCGGGACGGTCTGAATATCGCCAACACGCGTTCGCCGTCACCATTCAGACCCAAACGGTCATGACGAACGCGCTGCACCACGCCATGGTCGGCCTTGCCACGATGGCTTTGCTGCCACGTGGCCGTCGCCTCGGGCCCAATCACGGCGGGTCCGGCCACCTTCGGACGCCACGTCACCGCCCTGCTCCTCCCAACCGAATTCCTGACCGATGACCTGGTAGCCGCTGCCGAACGATGCGACGTTCCCGCACAAGAACAGGGAGTTCGCACCATGGCAGACCTTACCGACGGCCAGCCACAGGCCGCCCAACCGCCGCCCTGGCACGCCAGCGCGGCTTACCTCTACGCGCTGCACCTCGACGGGCCTGCGCTGGCCTGGGAGTACCTGCGACGCCACTCCGGCTACCACCTGGCCTGGCACATGCGGGCCACGACCGCCGGCGCAGCGCGGCCCTGGGGTCTGCGCACGCTGGAAGACCCGGCGCTGGACGCGCGTGAAGCCCTGCCCCACTGGCTCAACACCCGGTCTCGCGCCATCCGCGTGGTGCCCGACGACGACGCTGAGTCCAATGATTGTCCTTTCGAGTTCTGGCACCTGCCCGGCCGAAAGGCCTTGCAGCACGACGGGCAAGGCCTCGTGCTCGCCGCGCGCTGGCCAGGCTGCTGCGCACGCTTGGTGCTGGCGCCCGAACTGCACGACGGCATGCCGCATGCCTTTGCCACGCGCGCCTGCCAAGAGCCCCGCGCGCGCTACCGGGACATGGCGACCGATCTGGACCTACTGGCCGCCGCCAGCCGCTGCGAACCCTTGGCCGTAGCGCGCCCACGGCCCAGCCCAGGCGCCCTGCAGGTATTGCACACCCTGCAGGCCCTAGATGCGACTCAGGCCGGTGCCTCGCTGCGCGAGATCGCCGAGGGTCTGTTCGGCGCGACGGAGGTCGCGGCCGACTGGCACGCTGACAGCGCCTTGCGCGCCCGCGTGCGCCGCCTGGTGCAGCGTGGCCGCACGCTGGTAAACGGTGGCTACCGCGAGCTGGCCGGGCTCGGTCCGCTGCCCGCAAACCAGCCGGGACGAAACCGCCCCACCCCAGATCGTCCCTGAGCAGAACGCCCGTATTTCCTGAGACTGCCTCCGCCCGGCTGCAACCCCGCAGCCGGGCCTTCCTGACCGATGGAGGCACCTCCCATGCGACCCGCTCCCCTGCGGCCTGCTGCCGCACCCGTTCACCCGCCGCAAGGCACCATGCAGGCGGCTGCGAAGCCGCAACCGCCGCGCTACCTCACCAACGACGAGGCTGCCGACTACCTGCGCCTGTCCCCGCGCACCCTGGAAAAGCAGCGAGTCATCGGCGGCGGCCCGCGTTTCCGGAAGTTCGGCCGGCGCGTCATGTACGCCGTCACCGACCTCGACACCTGGGCCGACCAGCGCAGCTTCGAGGCCACGTCCGACCCCGAGTACGCCGAGCACCACTCGGCCGACAGCCGTGCGCGCTGAGGGGCGCTGCGCGCCCTCTTCGCCGCCTGTTGCCAATGTCCTTGCCCGCGCCACAGCGCCCAGCGGAACAGCTCGACCTGTTCCGCGCTCTGCCGGGCGACATGGCGCCGCGCGACAGCCAGGACCTGATGGCCTACCCCTTCTTCTCGCTGGCCAAGTCCCGGCGCGTCAAACCCATCGACTTTCGCAGCGGCAGCGTTGCGATCCGGGTGGAAGGCACGCAGGAACACGGCATCGCCACCATCTGGGATGCCGACATCCTCATCTGGGCCGCCAGCCAGATCGTGGAGGCGCGCGACGCCGGGATCACCACCTCGCGGCTCATGCGCGCTCGGCCCTACGAGATCCTGCGCTTCATCGGGCGCGGTGTATCGCTGCGCGACTACCAGCGCCTCAAGGCCGCGCTGGATCGTCTGCAGTCCACCACCGTGGCCACGTCCATCCGAGAGACCACCGGGCGGCGCCTGCACCGCTTCTCGTGGATCAACGAGTGGAAGGAGCTGGCCGATGCCCGCGGCACGCCGCTAGGCATCGAGCTGATCCTGCCCGACTGGTTCTACGCGGGCGTGCTGGACGCCGCCCTGGTGCTCACGATCGACCCGGCCTACTTCGACCTCACCGGCGGCATCGAGCGCTGGCTCTACCGCCTGGTGCGCAAACACGGTGGCCACCAGCCGGGCGGCTGGCAGTTCGACTTCAAGCACCTGCACCGCAAGTCCGGCAGCACCGCCAAGCCGCACGACTTTGCCTGCGACCTGCGCGCCCTGGTGGCACGGCAGTCCATGCCAGGCTACCGCCTGGGCATCGTGCGCATGCCGGGCACGGGTGCCGAGGTGCTGACCTTCCGGCCGGTGTCACCCACGGCACGGGGATAAGCGGTTCATGGCCTGTGGACGGGCTCGTGCCATCGAGCGTGTCCCGGCTCGTGCTATCCGGCGTGCACCCAGCGTGCCATCAGGCGTGCCGATCAGCCGCCAGCCCAATGGCGACGCGGGTTGTCGTCGGCCGTAACGTACCTAACCAGATTCATCTAACTGGTGGTGAGAGCGCGCCGTTTCGGTGGACAAGTGCCGACCGGCACGCTGCTGCCGCGGCGCTTCGAGCGGAAAGGAGCATGCCGTGATCCTGGCCCTGCTCAACCAGAAAGGCGGCGTGGGCAAGACCACGCTGGCCACCCACATCGCGGGCGAACTCGCGTTGCGCGGCCAGCAGGTGGTGCTGCTGGATGCCGATCCGCAGGGATCGGCACTAGACTGGACCCAGCGCCGCAGCCAGCAGGGCCTGCCCCGGCTGTTCAGCGCCGTAGGCCTGGCCCGCGAAACCCTGCACCAGGAAGCGCCCGAGCTGGCCCGGCGGGTCGATCACGTCGTCATCGACGGCCCACCCCGCATCGCGGCGCTGGCGCGCTCCGCGTTGCTGGCGGCCGACCGCGTGGTCATCCCGGTGCAGCCCAGCCCCTACGACCTGTGGGCCAGCGCCGAGATGGTGGCGCTGATCCGGGAAGCCCAGGTGTTCCGCCCGGCGCTGCGCGCGGCGTTTGTCATCAACCGGCGTGTCAGCACCACCGTCATTGGCCGCGAAGCGCGACAGGCGCTGGCAGAGCAGCCGCTGCCCGCGCTGCGCTCGGAGGTGCACCAGCGCATCGTGTTCGCCGACAGCGTGGCCGCTGGCCGGCTGGCCTGCGAAACCGCACCCGACAGCGCTGCCGCACGCGAGGTGGCCGCCCTGGTCGATGAACTGCTGCGGTGGCCGTCATGACGGAAGAACGCGCGCCACGAGGCAAACGCATCGCCATCGGCGTGCGCCCGCCCGCCAACCCGCAGGCCGAGGCCTGGGTGCGCCAGGGTGATGGCGAAAACCTGCAGAAAGGCGATCTGTTCACCGCCCGCCTGACGCTGGACGTCACGCCCGCCATGCGCGCACGCATCAAGGTCTCGGCATTCACCCAGGGCACCACCGTGGCCGAGTTGCTGCGCGCCTTGCTGGAGCGCGAATTCCCGGAATCCCGTCCAGAGACATCCCCATGAACATGCACACCACGCCCGATGGCACGGTTGCGCCCAGCACAGCGCATCCGCCGCTGCCGCGACCTCTTGCGCTGCAACACAGCCCGGCAGAAACCCCGCTGCAAACCCGCGTCTCGCTGGCCTACGTCCACCAGCAGTTCAACCTCTATCTGCGCTTTGGGCAGCCCGAACGCAGCTTGCAACTCGATCACTGGCGGCGCTGTGCGATCTTCAAACCGTCGGCCGTTTTCTGCCGCGTGCGCTGGCAGGCCAACGACCACGGCACGACGCTGTGGCAGTTGATGGTGCTGCAGGCCGGCACACCACTGGACACCTTGCAGCGCCTGCCTGGCGTACGCCCTGGCGCGCGCCTGTTGCTGAACGCAGAAGGCGAACTCAAGGTACGCGCCGTGCTGCAACAGATCGACGCCATCGAGGCCCAGGGCATCGACGCCTGCACCGTCGCCGCCGCGTACTGGGGCACGCTGGGCAACCGTCTTGCGGCCTGGACTGCTGGGCCGTCAGTCGCTCCGCTGCAACTGCCCGCATACAGCGCCGACAGCCACGCCGCAGCGCTGGCCACGAGGGACTTGTCATGAGCAGCTCGCGTGCTTCCATCCTTGCGCTCGGCAGCGCAGCGACCGTCGCAATGGCTGCACTCGCCTGGGCCTCGTTCGCCAAGCCCTTGCCGCGCCTGGTCTACAACCCATCTGACAGCGTGCCGGTAGGCTGGTACCGCGTCGATCCGATGGTGCAACAGCCTCCGTCGGGCAACACACCGAAGCCTGCACCGCTGCAGGTCGGCAGCATCGTGCTTGTCCGCCTGCCTGCCCACGCGGCTGCACTGGCCGCGCAGCGCGGCTACCTACCGCAGGAGGTTCCTCTGCTCAAACGCGTGGGCGCTGTGGCACCACAACGCGTGTGCATCATTGGCCAGACCTTGCGTATCGACGGCAACGCTGTGGCCACCACTTTGCACTCCGACCGACTGGGCCGACCGCTGCATGCCTGGCCGCAGTGCCGCCGCCTGGAGGTGGGCGAAGTCTTCCTGCTCAGCATGACCAACCCGTCGTCATTCGACAGCCGCTATTTCGGGCCCGTGCGCAGCGCCGATGTCATCGGCACCGCGCACCCCCTGTGGCTGGAGGCCCAGCCATGACGGCCGCGCGACGGCAGTCGCCGCAGCCGCCGGTGCATCGCCTCACCGTGCCCGCCGGCCCGGTGGACGGCAAAGGCGCACGAGGAAAGATGCAGGGCAAGATAAAAGGTCGCGGCACCTGGCCGCTTGAAAGCCCAGTCTGCACGTGGGGGTGGCGCGGCACGCGCCAAGGGGCGGGTACGTGCTGCGAGGGAGCACAACGCCGCGTCGGCATTGACGAAACCGTGTGCTTCGCTCGCCGTACTGCGATGGCTTTGGATGGAGCCACCCGATGAGCAGTCGAGACGAAGACCGTTTTCGCATCCGTCCAGGCGCGCCGAAACAGCGCGGCGACGCCTTCATAAACAAGGTGCTTCGCCAATCCAACAAGGCAGGAGCCAAGCTCGACAAGTCGGCCGGCAAGGCTGGCCAGCGGCCTGGCTCCCGGCTGGGGCGAGGCCACGTCGCGGCCCGGTTCGCCCGGGCCTCGCTCACGCCCAACGCCCGGCGAGTGACGATCAAGGCGCGGCTGGTCAATCTGGCCAAGGCCGGGCCGCGCTCGACCACCGCGCACCTGCGCTACATCGAGCGCGAAGGGGTGGATCGCCAGGGTGGTCCGGGCGATGCCTATGGCCCGGCGACCGACGTGGCGGACACCTCTGCTTTCGACGAAAGAGGACGCGAGGATCGGCACCAGTTCCGCTTCATTGTCTCGCCCGAGGATGCCGAACAGCTCGGTGACCTGCGCACCTACACACGGCACCTGATGGCGCGCATGGAGTCCGACCTGGGCACCCGGCTGGACTGGGTGGCGGTCGATCACTGGAACACCGACAACCCACACACGCACGTCGTCCTGCGCGGCAAGGACGACACCGGAAAAGACCTCATCATTTCCCGCGACTACATCGCCGAGGGGATGCGCCGTCGGGCCGCTGAATTGGCAACCGAGTGGCTGGGGCCGCGCACCGAGCTGGAAATCCAGCGTGCTATGCAGCGTGAAGTCGACCAAGAGCGATGGACGGGGTTGGACCGCACCTTACAGCGCGAGGCCAAGGACGGTCTGGTGCTGCCGGAGACACTGGCCGCACCCCGGCTTCAACGCCAGCGGCAAATGCTCATCGGCCGCTTGCAACGCTTGCAGCAGATGGGGCTAGCGACCGAGCAGCAGCCCGGAACCTGGGCGATCCGTACCAACGCCGAATCAACCCTGCGCGCAATGGGCGAACGCGGCGACATCATCCGCTCCATGCAGCGAGCCATGAGCGGCAATCAGCGCGAGTTTGCTGAGTTCCAGCCTGGCGAGGCAGGCCGCGCAATCGTCGGTCGCGTCATCGGCAAGGGACTGGCCGACGAGCTGTACGACAAGGGCTATCTGGTCATCGACGGAATTGACGGCAAGGCGCACTACGTCGCCTTGCCAGCTCGGTCGAAACTGGAGCAGTACCCGACCGGCGCCGTGGTGGAAGTCAAAAGCTCGGCCGAGGTGCGCGCTACAGACCGGAACATCGTCGCGTTGGCCATGGATGGGCTGTACCGCACCGTCGATCACCAGGCCATCGCACAGGGACAGACCACGTCCGAACGCGATCCGGGCGAAGTGGTAGCAGCTCACTTGCGCCGACTTGAAGCACTTCGCCGCGCAGGCATCGTGGAGCGAGTGGCCGAAGGCTTCTGGCGTGTGCCCGAAGACCTAGCCGAGCGAGGCCGCCAGTACGACGCGCAGCGGCTCGGCGGTGGCGTGGTGGTGGATCTGAAATCGCACCTGACCATCGAGCGGCAGACCCGCGTGATCGGCGCAACCTGGCTCGACCAACAGTTGATCGGCAGCGGCAAGGGGCTCGGCAACCTGGGTTTTGGGGCCGAGGTCAAGGACGCGCTACAGCAGCGTGCTGATTTTCTGGCCGAACAGGGGCTGGCTGAGCAACGCGGGCAGCGTGTGATTTTGGCTCGCAATCTGTTGGCGACGTTACGCGGACGCGAGTTGGCAAACACTGCACAGGACATTGCAGCAAAGACCGGCTTGGAGCATCGCCCGGTATCCGACGGTCGGCGCGTGGCTGGCATCTATCGCCGCAGCGTCGTGCTGGTCAGCGGTCGCTTTGCGGTGCTCGATGACAGCATAGGGTTCAGCCTGGTGCCTTGGAAAGGGGCAATCGAGCCTTGGCTAGGGCACCATCTCGCAGCGACTGTGCGCGGCAACCAAGTCTCCTGGGAATTGGGCAGACAGTTGGGGACGGCAGTATAGATAGAGGATGTTTGCTTGGACGGTGGAGTTGTGAACCGCCCCGGAGCGGTTCACAGCGCATCGAACAATTGCGCCGCAACCGCATACCCACAACCGCTACGTTCAGGCGCAGCGGTGCCACCAACAGCCGACGGCTGGCTAGGCTGCACCTTTCCAGTCTGAGAGCGCGACTGCCCGTTTTGCCCGTCGTTCACTACTCGCACGACACGCCAGGATCTATGCTGCACATGGACACCAAGAAACTTGGGTGCATCAAGCGCCCCAGCCACCGCACCAACGGCAACCGCCGCAACACTGCCCATGACACTGACTGTAGTTCGCCCATGAGGCCATGAATGCACTGCCACACTAAGCCCTACCACCCACAGACCAATAGCAAGGCCAAACGATCCGTTTAGACCGACATACGCGAATGGCCTATGGCAGAACCTAGCAGCACAGCCAGCGTGCTGCCTGCCATCGTTCCTAGGCTACTACACCACTCCAAGGCCTCACTTGGCCCTCGATCGCATTCCAACTCCAGCTTTTCCCCTTTACGGCCTCGTTGGGCAACGTGCTTTCGCAACGAAACACTGGGCGTCCTCCACCACCGAGCCGGGGCCACTATGGCAAGTTCAACTGGTCATCACACCAGCTTTCGCCGAGAGTTCGCGCGAAGCATCAAGCAACAACGCCACGATCTGCCGCACGCGCACGTCATCCAAGCGCGCGCTCGGGCCATAGACTGCAAGGGACCCAATCACCTTGCCTGCGGCGGTACTGAACGGAACTGCCATGGCCACCGCGCCCTTGATAAGCTCGTCTCGACTGATGGCGTAGCCAGCCTCTCGGATACGAAGCAGTCCTTCAAGGTATGCCGGCTGCTGATCGGGCGGCACTTTACCGTCGAGGTAGCTGGCCGCGTCCTTTACAAAGGCTAGGATCGCTCGCCCGCTCGCACCCAGGATCACACTCTCACTGTGTCCCACTCCCCGCTTGAAGCTTAGCGGCTGCGGACTGGGAATTTCCGCCACGCAGACCCGCTCCCGGCCATGGTGAACCATCAGCGCAACGGTCTCGCCAGTCTGCTCCCACAGGCGGCGCATCATGGGCTGCGACAACTCCGCCAAGTCTAAGCCTGAGGTCCAGACGTGGGCTAGGTGTGCCACCGAGGGTCCGAGTTGGAAGCGCTGCGGCTCGCCCGCAGCCACTATAAAGCCACGCAACTCCAGGGTCTTCAGCAGACGATAAAGGGTGGGTCGGCTCAAGTCGACACGCCGCAAAAGTTCGCTTGCGCTCAGTTGCCGGTCGCCCGCCCGAAAGGCCAGCAGGATGTCAAGCGCGCGATCCACCGAGCGCACCCCCTCCCCCGATTTCTCTGCTGGAGCCCAACTGGCGGTGCTTTCGTTACTCATGATCGTCCCGACTACTTTGTGCTGGTAGATGGTGATTGTACGAAATACGTCCATCAGGCGGACACCTTGTCCGTTTTCTTTGACATGAATCAAATGATCCAGATAATGGACATGCGTCTCATCTGACGTACACCAATAGGAGACCCCAAATGAACAAGGAAATGTCTGAAACGCTCACCCGCGTCGGTCCCAGCACTCGCATGGGCAACCTGCTGCGCCGCTACTGGGTGCCAGCGCTGATGTCGAACGAGATCGCCGAGTCGGATGGCCCGCAGGTACGCGTGCAACTGCTGGGCGAAAAGCTGCTCGCGTTCCGCAACTCCGACGGCAAGGCCTGCTTGATCAGCGAGTTCTGCTCCCACCGTGGTGTGTCGCTGTACTTCGGCCGCAACGAGGAAAACGGCATTCGCTGCGCCTATCACGGCGTCAAGTTCGATGGCATGGGCCAGTGCGTGGACGTGCCGTCATCACCCCAGGCTTGCGCCCGGATGCACATCAAGGGCTACCCCTGCATTGAGCGCGGCGGCATCGTTTGGACCTACATGGGTCCGGCCGACCAACAGCCTGCAGCGCCTGAACTTGAATGGTGCACGTTGCCACCCGAGCATGTGTTTGTGTCCAAACGGCTGCAGTATTCGAACTATCTCCAAGCTATGGAAGGCGGCATCGACACCGCGCACGTGTCATATGTGCACAGCTTCGAGGTGGACGGCGACCCCATGCACCAGGGCGTCAAGGCGCTGGACTACATCAAGGCCGACGGCAATGTGAGCTTCGAGATCGAAAAGCAGCCATTCGGACTGAGCCTGTTCGGCCGTCGGCTGGGCGAGCCCGACTCCTACTACTGGCGCATCACGCAGTGGTTGTTCCCCTGGTTCACACTGATTGCGCCATTTGGCAACCACGCGCTGGGAGGCCACGTTTGGGTGCCGATCGACGACCACAACTGCTGGGCCTGGAGCATCAACTGGCAGCCTGATCGACCGCTCACGGCCGAGGAGCGCACCGCGATGGAGGCCGGCAAAGGCATCCACGTCGAATACGAGGCACCTGGCAGCTATATCCCGAAATTCAGCCGCGACAACGACTACGGCATGGATCGCCAGGCCCAAAAGGACAAACGTTCCTATAGCGGCATCTTCGGCTTCGCGGCCCAGGACTACTCGTTACAGGAAAGCATGGGCCCCATCCAGGACCATGAAGCGGAAATGCTGTTGCCAACCGATAAGGCCATCGTGATGGCGCGGCGCATGCTGCACGAAGCCGCATTGGGCCTAGAGCAAGGCGACACACCGCCGGCGCTGAACGCCAGCGAGCAACACGTGCGTCCTGCCGGCGTGCTCCTGCCCCGAAACCAGGACCCCGTCGAATGGGCACGCCAGAACCTAGCCGATGCCACTAGCAAGCCGGTCTTCAGCCTTTGAAGACATCTATTGCCATTCCTACGACAACACGGAGACAACCCATGACATTTATCCGCAGGATGCTCGCCGCAACACTGATCGCCACTGCGACGACCTCTTCCGCCTGGGCTCAGGGTACGCCAAACTGGCGTCCCAGCAAGCCTGTACGCATCGTCGTACCCATCGTAGGTAGCACCAACGACTTGTTGGCCCGTCTGATCGCCCCGGAGTTGCAGAAGGCATTCGGTCAGCCCTTCGTGGTGGAGAACAAACCCGGCGCGGGCGGCAACATCGGTGCTCTAGAAGTCTCGCGCGCTGCGCCAGATGGCCATACGCTGCTGGTGGGCTACAACGGACCACTGGCGATCAACGTGACATTGTTTGACAAGATGCCTTACGACCCGACCAAGGACTTGGCACCCATCACGCTGGCAGTCAAATCGCCTCAGTACCTTGTGGCGAATCCTGCGGCAGGCTTCGCCAACGTGAAAGACTTCATCGCCAAGGTCAAGGCTGAACCTGCCCGGTTTTCCTACGGCTCCGTGGCCATGGGCAGTGCTTCGCACCTGACCATGGAGATGATGAAGTCTGCGGCCGGCTTCCACATGACGCACATTCCCTATCGCGGCGCTGGTCCTGCTGTCACCGATCTGATCGCAGGCAACGTGCAGGCGGGCTTTTTCGTGCCCGGCAACGTGCAGGGGTTCGTGAAGGAAGGCCGTCTCAAGCTGCTGGCCTCCACTGGCCAAAAGCGATTCCCGAGCACGCCGGATGTTCCAACGCTCGCCGAGTCGGGACTCAAGGACTTCGAGGCCACTTCATGGATCGGCTTCCTCGCGCCGCCGGCCACGCCACCGGGAATCATCAATCGTTACAACGAAGAGATAGTTCGCATCCTGAAGTCACCCGAAACACAGAAGCGGTTGCATGAGATGGAGTTCGAGATCGTCGCCAGCAGCCCCAAGGAGTTCAGTGACTGGATTGGCACTGAGATTGGGCGCTGGGGCAAAATCATCAAGAGCACGGGCGCCAAAGCGGAGTGAGCTGAGATGAGCACTTCCCGACTGGCGGGGCGCACCGCACTGATCACCGGCGCTGGCGCTGGCATCGGTGCGGCCGCCGCCGCGATTTTCAGCCGCGAAGGTGCGGCTGTACTGATGGTGGATGCGAACACGCAAGCGCTGGAGAGCACGCGCGCATTGATCGAAAAAACGCAGCCCGACGCACGACTAGCGTGCGTGGCGGCCGACGTGGCAGATGAGGCCGCCGCCCTCGCGGCGGTAGCTCAGTGCATCGCGCTCTGGGGCGGGCTGGACATCCTGGTCAACAACGCCGCTATGCGCAATTACAGCGCAGCCGCCGATGCCACTCCCGCCGAATGGCAGGCCATGGTCAATGTCAACTTGGTGGGTATGTCCAACTACTGCCGCGCTGCGTTGCCAGCGCTACGGCACTCCGGCATCGGCAGCATCGTCAACGTCTCCTCGTGCTATGCAGTCACTGGCCGCAAGGGCATGGCGCTGTACGACGCGACCAAGGCAGCGCAGTTGGCCTATACGCGCACGCTGGCCTTCGAAGAGGCACCGTGCGGAGTCCGCGCCAATGCCATCTGCCCCGGTTCGACGCTGACTGACTTCCACCTTGGCCGAGCGAGCAGTGCCGGCAAGAGTGCCGATCAGCTCAGGACCGAGCGCAAAGACACCTCACTGGTCGGCCGCTGGGCCGACCCCACCGAGATCGCTTGGCCCATCCTCTGGCTCGCGTCCGGCGAGGCCTCGTTCATCACCGGCACCACGCTGATGGTGGATGGCGGCCTGCACATCATGTAAGTCATGGCCACAACTACTCTGCAGGCGCTCGTCTTCCAGATGCGCCACGAAGCCTCGGGCATTATCAGTGTCGAACTACGACCCACCACGCCAGCATCTGCATTTCCCGTTGCCGCCGCCGGCGCGCACGTGGACCTGCACCTAGGCAACGGTCTGGTTCGCAGCTATTCCTTAATCAACCCGGGGGACACACATCGCTACGTTGTGGCGGTGCTCAACGACAGACGCAGCCGGGGCGGGTCACGCTTCGTGCACGAACAGCTTCGCGTTGGGCAGGTGATCACCCTCGGCGGGCCGCGCAACCACTTCCGACTGGACGAGGACGCGCGGCACAGCGTGCTACTGGCCGGTGGCATTGGCATCACACCGATCTACGCCATGCTGCAGCGCCTCGCGGCGCTAGGGCGCGAGGCGCACCTCGTCTATTGCGCGCGAAGCCGTTCCGAGGCGGCCTTTCTGGCCGAAATCGAGGCAATTGCCAGTGCAAGTGACACCCGGCTTTCGCTGCGATGCCATTTCGACGGCGAGCAAGGCGGACCGCCAGACCTTGAACGCTTGCTCGCCGGCCATCCACCGGACGCACACTTTTATTGCTGCGGCCCCGGGCCCATGCTCGATGCCTACGAACGCGCTTGCGAGCGGTTGGGACAGCACAACGTCCACCTAGAGCGCTTTGCTGCTACCTCGACGGTCCCCCCAGCGACACCTGCAAGTGGCTACACGGTAGAACTGCGCAGGAGTGGCCGCACGGTCCAGGTGCCACCCGGCATACCTCTGCTCGACGCGCTCATCGAGGCCGGACTCAACCCCGACCACAGTTGCCGCGAAGGCGTGTGCGGAGCGTGCGAAACCAGGGTTATCTCTGGTGATGTCGATCACCGCGACCAACTGTTGTCCAAACAGGAACGCGCGGCCAACAAGTCCATGATGATCTGTGTCTCATCTTGCCGCTCGGGCTGCCTGGTACTTGACGCCTGAAGTCCAGCACCTCGTTCACAGCAATTTCTCAGTCTTCAGCTGGTGACGCAAGGTCGCTCGCGTGAGGCTCAACCACGCCTTTCCATCTGGTGACTTTGCAAGCCACTCCACGGAGGTCTTTACTGGAAATTCACCTCGACAAGTCACTCCCAAAACAATATTATTAGCAATCTAACTATAATTGGAGACGTACTGTGGCGTTCGCCAGCCAGAAAGATTTTGTGTCCGGACTCATGTTCATGGCCGTCGGCGGCGCGTTCGCCTGGGGTGCTGTGAACTATGAAATCGGCAATGCCGCCCGCATGGGCCCCGGCTACTTTCCCTTCATGCTCGGCCTCATCCTGGTCTTGCTCGGGGTTCTGGTCACCTTCAACGCGTTCAAATCCGGCCCGCCCGGTGGCGACAAGATCGGCGCGCTCGCCTGGCGTCCGCTGGTGTTCATCCTGGGTGCCAACCTGCTGTTCGGTGCACTGCTGGTGGGCATTCCCGCCTTCGGCCTGCCGGCCTTCGGCCTGATCGTGGCGATCTTCGGCCTGGTGATCATGGCCGGCTACGCCCGTGAAGGCGCCAAGCTCAAAGAGTCGGTGATCCTGGCCGCCATCCTGGCCGCCGGCAGCTACCTCGCTTTCGTGAAACTGCTGAACCTGCAGTTCCCGGTCCTGCCCTGGTTCCTCGCGAACTGAACCCGAGGAGACACGCACATGGATCTGATCAACAACCTCGCGCTGGGCTTTGGCGTTGCCTTCACCCTGCAGAACCTCGTCTACGCCTTCATCGGCTGCCTGCTGGGCACGCTGATCGGCGTTCTGCCCGGCATCGGTCCGCTGGCCACCATCGCCATGCTGCTGCCCGCCACCTACGGCCTGCCGCCGGTGGCCGCGCTCATCATGCTGGCTGGCATTTACTACGGCGCCCAGTACGGCGGCTCCACCACCGCCATCCTGGTCAACCTGCCGGGTGAATCGTCCTCGGTCGTGACGGTGATCGACGGTTACCAGATGGCCCGCAAGGGCAGGGCAGGCCCGGCACTGGCTGCGGCCGGCCTGGGTTCTTTCTTCGCTGGTTGCGTCGGCACGCTGATCCTGGCGGGCTTCGCGGCGCCGCTGACCGAACTGGCGCTGGAATTCGGCCCGGCCGAATACTTCTCGCTGATGATCGTGGGCCTGATCGGTGCCGTGGTGTTGGCTTCCGGCTCGCTGCTCAAGGCCCTGGCCATGATCGTGCTGGGCCTGCTGCTCGGCCTGGTCGGCACCGACGTGAACTCCGGCGTCGCGCGCTACAGCTTCGACATCCCGGAACTCACCGACGGCATCAGCTTCCTGGCCATCGCCATGGGCGTGTTCGGCTACGGTGAAATCATCCAGAACCTGTCGCACCCGGACGAAAAGCGCGAAGTGTTCACTGGCAAGGTCAACGGCATCATGCCCACCGCTGAAGACTTCAAGAACATGATTCCCGCCGTGCTGCGCGGCACCGCGCTGGGTTCGGCGCTGGGCATCCTGCCCGGCGGCGGTGCGCTGCTGTCGGCCTTCACGGCCTACACCATCGAGAAAAAGACCAAACTCAAGCCGGGCGAAGTGCCCTTCGGTCAGGGCAACATCCGTGGCGTGGCAGCCCCCGAGTCGGCCAACAACGCTGGTTCGCAAACCTCCTTCATCCCGCTGCTGACGCTGGGCATTCCGCCCAACGCCGTGATGGCGCTGATGGTCGGTGCCATGACCATCCACAACATCCAGCCGGGCCCGCAGGTCATGACCAGCAACCCCGAACTGTTCTGGGGCCTGATCGCCTCGATGTGGATCGGTAACCTGATGCTGGTGGTGCTGAACCTGCCCCTGATCGGTATCTGGATCAAGCTGCTGACCGTGCCCTACAAGTGGCTGTTCCCGGCCATCGTGCTTTTCTGTTCCATCGGTGTGTACTCGACCAACAACAACAGTTTCGACATCTGGATGGTGGCGCTGTTCGGTCTGATCGGCTATGGCTTCATCAAGCTCGGCTGCGAGCCCGCACCGCTGCTGCTGGGCCTGATTCTCGGCCCGATGATGGAAGAGTACCTGCGCCGTGCGTTGCTCATCTCGCGCGGCGACTGGTCGGTCTTCGTGACCCGTCCGCTGTCGGCCAGCCTGCTGGTGGTTGCAGCCGTGCTGCTGTTCATCGTGCTGATGCCCTCGGTCAAGAAAAAGCGCGAAGAGGCTTTTGTTGAGGACTGAAAGTGCCCTAGTACTAGAGGCAATATTTACGTTTCCCGCAATGACTACATGAGGCTATCAATATGACCGAAATCATAAAATCGAATGACGATTCACCCCTTGACAATTTCTCCAACTGTCATGAGGGAATTATTTCACACCTTAATGAATTTGGACAAATCACCGACCTTATTAAAGCTGCAACACGTGCTCGCAAGATTGCCGACGATACCGTTGCATTTTTCAGAGTCGCTGTATTTGATCATCACGCAGAAGAAGAAAGAGATCTATTTCCTGCAGTCCTTGCCAATGCAAAGCCTGGTGAGGAGCAGTCCATCGTGCAGATGATGATAGACGGACTTATAGCAGAGCACCGCGAGATCGAATCCCAGTGGAGTCGTATAGAACCGAAGCTTGTGAAATTTACTAAAGGGCACCTCATCGAAATCGATGACACGGCTGTTCAACGCCTCGTGATTCAATACACGGCACATGCTAGACTGGAAGAATGCGAATTCTTACCTCTAGCAGAAAAGATCCTTGGTCGGAAAGATCCCGAATTGGCGACGCTTGGACTCGCTCTACACACACGCCACGTCATTCGTGCAGCTCGTCGCGGCTTACGGGGCTCCTGAATGCAGAATGACGAGACCCAAAAAACCACGAGGATGGAAAATGCAACAAGCATGTGAAGTCCCCTTGAAAACCTGAACCACCCGGAGGTAGAGAATTCCCTCAGTCCCCCAACCTCTACTTCTGATTGACTCGGGAATTCAAGGGGACTTCAAGCTCCACTCTAGTTGTCCGTGGCTATTGCCGTAAGCTCTGCTGCGCCGGTTTCATTACCTTTTCGTATAACTATTTTCGAAGCCGCCGAGCTCGAACAAACCAGTAGCTCGGATAATTCAGCGAAGCGATTTCGATGCCTATTGCAGCCTGTTTCGCCCATTCCGGGCGCATGTACCCCACGGCTTACGCATGATGCGCGTCCCACCAGCCGCCTATGCTGCCCATGCGCATCGGGTTGTAGGTTGCAAAGCACAGCAATGCCTGGTCCGTGAGCTTGGCCTGACCAATGACTTTGGTCTTTGCTTCAGCTTTATTTGCGCCTGTGCATGGTGGCGGGCGTGTCGCCGAACTGGCAAAACGCGTTGGGTACTTTGCTCACTCGCGCACTCGCCGGCTCAGTCCAGCGCCCTGTCGGCGCTCGCTTCTGAATAAGTCAGGGGCGACCATGTAAGGTTCCCTAGAGGAGGAATACGCCCTTGCCTCCGACGCCTAGGTCGAACAACCGATATGCCTCTTCGGCTTGGTCAGGCGACCACCGATGCGTATAGACCTGACCGACGTCAATCCCTTTGGAAGCAACAAAACAGGCACACTCTGATTGCCCCGTGATCGAGAAGGTCCAGGAGCCAATGACGGTCATCTGCTTGCGCAGCAGCTCCGGGCTGACGTTGATCTTCACCTCGCCGCCCTCGCCAACGAAACAGGCAGTACCCCAGGTCTTTGTGGCGCGAATGGCAGCGCTACGCGCAGAGGCAGCTCCCGAAGTCTCAAGGCAGCAGTCCACACCAACTCCGGCAGTGAGCTCCAGGATGGCCTCCACGGGATCTATATCAGTAGGCGAAAACATAATGTCTGCACCCAGACGCTTGGCCTGCTCCAGCCGCTGGTGATTCACGTCAGCCTCCGTCTGCAGACGCATCAAAGTTTATCTAGGCGCACCGAGACGTCGGCCAAGACAGACGGCGGCGGGCAGGTGCCTTGCTTCAGCCAGCGCTTGGCGACCTTGATGTCCCGGGGCGCATTCACGGCGATGACGCTGCGCAGGCCGTCCTCGGCCACCTGGAACACAGAAAACGCCCCCTGGTCTACCGAACCGCGCACGATGCCCGCGAGGTCGTTGGAGGGAATGCCCAGCACCTGCAGGTTGAGGTCGTACTGGTCGGACCAGAACCAGGGGATCTCGTCGTAGACCACCTCCCCGCCGGCGATCGCCTTACCCACGGCGATGGCTTGGTTCTGGGCGTTGGCCCACGACTCGAAGCGCAGACGCCCCCCCGCCCAGGAATTGGGCTGGTTGGCCACGTCGCCGACCGCGTAGATGTCGGGGTCAGAGCTCCGGCCGCTCGGGTCCACGACGATGCCGTCACGGACCTCCAGTCCGCAAGCCTCGGCCAGGCCGGTATCGAGCACCAGCCCGATCCCGACCACCACCGCATCGAACTCCTTCGCCACGCCGGACAGTTGCACGGCCAGCGCGCGCTCGCGGCCCGCACCAATCGAGGTCACGGTCGTCGAGAGCCGCACGTCTACGCCCTCCTTGCGGTGTTTCGCGAGGAGGAAATCCGACAGCTGCGGCGGCACCGACCGCGCGCACAGGCGCGGCCCTGCCTCGAGCACGGTGACATCTACTTGCTGCTTCCTCGCCGTTGCCGCGATCTCCAGCCCGATCCAGCCGCCCCCGATGACCAGCAGCCGATGGCCCGGCACCAGCTTGCTGGCAATGGCCCGGGAATCTTCGATCGTGCGCAAGACATGGACGCCGGGCAGGTCCGCGCCGGGACACGACAGCATCCGAGGGCGCCCGCCCGTGGCCAGCACGAGCTGGCCATAAGCAACCACCGAGCCATCCGCGCACCGGACCTGGCGGCCGGCGCGGTCAATGCCCGTCACCTCTACACCGGGCCGGAAGTCCACGCGCATCGCTTCGCATTGCTGCGGGGTCAGCAGCACCGGTGGGTGCGCCTCCGCCCCGCTGAGCACCCCTTTGGACAAAGGGGGCCGCTCGTACGGCGCGTGCGGCTCCCGGCCCAAGAGCGTGATGCGCCCTTCATGCCCCTCCTGCCGCAGCGACCGCGCGACCCAAGCGCCGGCCTGGCCGGCTCCCACGATGACGACATCCATCGCCGTGTTCTCCGTGCCCATGCTCAGCGGACGGGCCGCAGGAAGATGACCCCCTGCTCGACCTTGACCGGATAGCAATGCAGCGGCTCGGTGCAGGGCGCGTCCACCGCACGGCCGCTGCGGATGTCGAACGTCCCCTCGTGCAAAGGACACTCGATGAGGCAGGAATCGAGCACCATGCCCAGCGAGAGGTCGGCGTCTCCGTGCGTGCAGGTTCCATCCGTGGCGAAGATCTCCCCACCGAGGTTGTAAAGGCACACCTGCTTGCCGTCGATCTCGACCGAATGTGTGTCGTCTTCGTCGATATCGGCGACGTTGCCGACCTTGATCCATTCGTCTTCCATGGTCTCTCCAGACTTGCCTGTGCTCATGCCGCCTCGGACGTCATCGCGCCGATGTAGTGGTTCTCCATGTGGTAGAGCGCCTCCTCCAGCGGTGACATGGGCCCGGGCTTGAAGAACTTCGAACCCGCGGTGTTCTGCATGCCCTCCACCATCACAGCATCCTCCGCGATGATCTGGCGCACGAAGCCCACATACTTCTCCATCTCCTCGTCGTAGTTCGGAATCGAGAAGGCGCCCTCGGGGAACAAGAGGTAGCAGATGACCCGGGTCTCGGTGGGCGAGATGGGCCAGATGTGCCACATGCGCACGCTGTCGGCGCGCATCGACAGGTTCAGGTTGGGGTAGATACCCGCCTTGCAGGCAATGCCGCTGGGCTTGTCTTGCGCCCAGGGCAGCGTCGGGAACACCTGTTCGCCGGACTTCGAGTGCGGTCGCGCTTCGTATTGGGTATGCCAGCCGCCGTTGTCCAGGAGGTTGAAGCGGACCTGTTCGCCCTTGACGAAACCGCCGAAGGTCCCCTTGTGGATGACGCCGACGTGGTAAATGTCGATCAAGTTTTCGACCAGGAATTTCCAGTTGCACTTGACGTCAATCTCGACCTTCTGTGCCAACTGGCACTGGTCGGTTTGGAACCACCAGAGCGGCTCTTCGAAAGGCTTGATGTAGTCCTCAAACGACATCGGCTCATCGCTGAAGTTCACGAAGATCCAGCCGCGCCAAATCTTGACATGCAACTGCCGCAGGCTGCAGTTCTTCAGATCGACCTCCGAGGCCTTCATGCCGGGCGCGACCGTCAGTTTGCCGCTCACGTCGTAAAGCCAGGCGTGGTAGGGGCAGCTGAACTCCTTGGCATTGCCGCGGCCAACGGCAACCTCGACGCCTCGGTGCAGGCACTGATTCATGTAGGCGACGACCTGATCGGCCGCCGGACGGGATACCACGATCGATTCCTTCATCACCTGGAAGGTGTAGTAGTCGCCGACATTGGGTATCTCTTCGACACGCCCCACGGAGAGCCAGTACTTCATGAAGATTTGCGTCTTCTCCATGTCGTAGATCTCGGGTGAGCTGTACACCTCGCCCGGCAGGTGCCGGGCGCTGAGCAGCTTCTTGCGGGTTTCCTTGAACTTGGGGCGCAGGTCCAGGAGTTGTTGCTCGGCGACTTCCATCATGGTCATCCTTTCAAAATTGCGTTGAAGATTGCGCTGAATGCGTGCCATGATGTTAGGCAATACATTGATCGATGTATAGATCGATGTGAAAATCGACATATCTTCCCGGGAGAACCCTATGTCAGCGCAAAAGCTCCACGATGGCGAGCGCCCCCAGCGCCAGATCAACGACGTCGGCTATGTCGACAGCGCGGAAGCGATGTCGATCCTCGGCGTACGCCGGGAAACGCTCTACACCTACGTCAGCCGCGGGCTGATCAAGACGATGCAGCGAGCCGGCGTAAAAGCCAAGCTCTATCGCAAGGCCGATGTCGAGAAGCTCAGGAGCCGGTCCGTTGCGCGCTCGGGCGGGCCGAAGGTGTCACACGCCCTGCGCTACGGGGAACCGATCGCGCAAACGTGGATCAGCGAGATCACCCCTCATGGGCCGCGCTACCGGGGCGTGCTCGCGAGCGACCTGGTGCGCGATGGAAGGTCGTTCGAGTTCGCCAGCGAGCTCATCTGGACGGGCCTGCCACGCACGCGGGATGTACCCTGGCCCGTCCCGCAGGACACCCGGCAGCCCGAATCCCTGGTCAGGCTCGCGCTGCACTCGGCCGAACACATCACGCCGCTCAGGCTCCTGTCGATGCTGACCACCTCGCTGTCGGCATTCGAACAAGCAGAAGACGACATGCAGACCGCCGGCCCGGCAACGTGCCGGCGTCTGCTGCAGACATTGGCCGGCACCGCCGGCGTTTTCGGGCCCGGGTCGCGGTATTCGGCACCTCATGAAGGCGAGTTCCTGGCGCAGTGCATCGCCCGGGGACTCGGTCTGAAGAAAATGCCGGATGCCGTGCAAGCCATTGATGCGGCGCTCGTCATGTCCGCCGAGCACGAACTCTCCGCGCCGACGTTCGCCGCGCGGATCTGCGCCTCGACGGGGGCGGACCTGCACGCTTGTGTCGCCACGGCCATGCTGACCCAGTCCGGAGCGATGCAGGTCGGCGGCGCCGTGGAGGTTGAGGCTCTCATCGACGCCCTGCCGTCGCGACTGGAGCCCGAAGATGCCCTGAAGCGGGCAGCGGCCTCGGGCTTCATGAGCAACGAACTGCCTTGCTTCAACCACCCGTTGTACGAGGGAGAAGATCCCCGCTCGGTGGTGCTGCTGGACATCGTGGACCGTTTGTCCGCACAGAGCCCAGACACACCGAAAATGCGCGCACTGGTGACCGGCGCTCGCCAGGCCGGTCAGCATCCGAACGTGTTTGCATCGCTCGTGATACTTTGCAAGGCGATGGGACTACCCAACGGCAGCGGCGCCATGCTGCATACCCTGGCGCGCACCACAGGCTGGATAGCCCATGCCTTGGAGCAGCGCCTGACCGGCGCCATGCTGCGGCCACGGGCCCGGTACATGGGCCAGCGCGCCCCGGGCTGAAGCGGAAAACCGACGCGCTGCGTCTACTCGAACACCTGTTTCGCCAGCATGGCACGCAGCCACTGGTTCGCGGGGTTCTTGTGTGCACGCCTGTGCCAGAACTGACGCACGTCCGCCACGGAAATCTTCAACGGCACCGGCAACACCTGCACGCCCGGGGCGCTGCGTGCCGCGTTGCGCGGAACGGTCACGACCAGATTGGACCGCGCCACGACTTCTGCCGCGACGTGGTAGTGGGTCACGCTCAGGATGACCTTGCGCTTGGCCCGCATCTTCGCGAGCGCGCGCTCCACCCGTTCGTCCGCATTGCCCGTGGCAACCGAGACGTGCTGCGCCTCCAGGAACTGGTTGAGCGTGAAGTCGCCGCAAATGCAGGGGTGCTTCCTTCTCGCCAGGCAGCAGTAGGGATCGCCGAACAGGCGTTGCTGGTAGAACCCCGATTTCAGGAACGTCAGGTTGCCAATGGCCAGGTCCGCCTCCCCGCTCTGGAGCAACTGCGCGTACAGCTCATTCGGGCGCCGCAGCGTTTCGATGCGCACGTTGGGCGCGTCCCTGAGCACGGCCGGTATCAGCCGCGGCAGGACGATGCCTTCGCCCGCATCGGACATGAGGATCCTGAACGTACGCTCGGACTCGCGCGGGTCGAAGCCGTACGGATGCTCCAGCGACGCCTGGAGGATGGACAGCGCCTGACGGACCGGTCCGATCAGTTCTTCGGCGAGCGCCGTCGGCTCCATGCCCCCCGTGGTCCGGATGAACAGCGTATCGGAACAGGCCTTGCGCAGTCGCATCAGCGCATTGCTCATGGCCGGCTGTGAAAGGCCGATCGCATAGGCGGCCTTCGACACATTGCGCTCGGCGTAGATGGCGGCGAAGACCCGAAGCAGGTTCAGGTCGAAGGTTTTGATATTCATGATTTGAATTCTAGTTCTCTCCAATATCGATTGGACAGAGATTCCACACCAAGTGATCATCTCCGGACTGAACAAGGTCAAACACAGAAAGGTAGAGAACTCATGGAGACAGTGATCAAGACGCCCGTGCTGATTGTGGGTGGAGGCCCGGTGGGCCTTTCCATGGCCATCGAGCTGGGCTGGCGGGGGATCGAATCGATCCTCGTGGATGAGGGCGACGGGACGATCGAGCACCCGCGCACCGGCCTCATCGCGATGCGCACGATGGAGTTGTTCCGACGCTGGGGCTTGGCTCAACGTGTGCGCGACTGCGGCTTCCCGGACGACTATGAACTATCTATGGTCTTCTGCACGTCGCTTAACGGACTCCTGCTCGACCAGGAAAAGTACCCGAGCATGCGGGACGCGCCGACGCCGCCCGAAACACCTGAGAAAAAGCAGCGCTGCCCTCAGTTGTGGTTGCAGCCCATCCTCACCGACGCGGCACGCGCGGAATCGAAGGCCAAGCTGCTGTTCAAGCATCGCTTCGAGTCGTTGCAACAGGATGACCAGGGCGTCACCGCGGTCGTCACCAACGTGGATACCGGTGAGAAAGTCACCATCCGCGCGGACTATCTGCTGGGTTGCGACGGTGCCACCAGCAGCGTACGCGAACAGGTCGGCATCAAGATGGAAGGCAAGCTGCTCAGCTACTCCGTCAATGTTCTGATCCATGCCCCGGGCCTGGTGGACCAACACAAGATGGGGCCCGCCGAGCGCTATCTCTTCGTCGGCCCCGAGGGAACCTGGGGCAACCTGACGGTCGTCGACGGAGACGAAATCTGGCGCCTGACGGTGCTGGGTTCGGAAGAGAAGATGGATCTCAAAAATTTCGATCCCGCTTTCTGGGTCCGGCGCGCGATCGGCCGCGACGACGTGGCGTTCAAGGTGGACTCCACCATTCCATGGCGGCGCAGCGAAATGCTCGCTGATCACTACTACCGGGGACGCGTGGTGCTCGTCGGCGACTCCGCGCACACGATGTCGCCCACCGGCGGCATGGGCATGAACACCGGCGCGCAGGAGGTGCTGGACATTGGCTGGAAGCTCGAAGGGCTCATCAAGGGCTGGGGCGGCCCGGCCCTGCTGCGCAGCTACGAAGCGGAGCGCCGGCCGGTCGCGCGGCGCAACATCGGCTTCTCCACGCAGAACTTCAGGGCGTGGCAGGACACGCCCAGCCCGGCCGCGGTCTGCGACCTGACGCCCGAGGGGGAGAAGGTGCGCCAGGACCTGGGCCGTCGCCTGCGCGAATCGACCCGCGTCGAATGGGAGTCCCTGGGCCTGCAACTCGGCCACCGTTACGAGGATTCCCCCATCTGCATCCCGGACGGCACGCCGCCGACCCCGGACGAGTACTCGACATACATCCCGACGACGCGGCCCGGCTCGCGCGCGCCGCACGTCTGGCTTGACGATGGCCGCTCGGCGCTCGATCTCTTCGGGCACGCCTTCGTGCTCGTGTGCACCGACCAGCGCCTGCAAGGCGATGCGGACACTCTCGCCCAGGCCTTCGCGGCCAGGAAGGTGCCCTTCCAGATTGAATGCATTGACGAGCCCAGTGTGGCTGCGGCCTATGAAATGCCCCTGGTTCTGGTCCGGCCAGATGGCCACGTCGCATGGCGAGGCAACCAAGTGACCGCTCCAGATCAGTTGGTTGACACTGTTCGCGGCGCTGGATAGTTCGACTCGCGTTTTTCCTGCAACAAGTACATATGGAGACATCAGCATGAACATTCTCAAATCGCTTTCCCGTACCACCCGGGTCGCCACGGTCGCTCTCCTGGGGTTGAACCTCACTCTGCCTGCACACGCCGACGGATATCCCAACAAGACCGTCACGATCGTGGTGCCCTTCACCGCGGGCGGCAGCAACGACGTTCTGGCTCGAACGGTGGGCCAGAAGCTCAGCGAGTACTGGAAGCAGCCCGTCATCGTCGAAAACCGACCAGGCGCTGGCGGTAACCTCGGCACGAAACTGGCCGCAAAGGCGGCGCCTGACGGCTACACGCTGCTCGTCGTCGCCAACAACTTCGTCACCAATCCATACCTCTATCCGGATGGGCGCGCGGGCTATGACCCCGTCAAGGAATTTGTCCCGGTCACCCAATTGGGTCGTGTGCCCTTCGTCCTGGTCGTCAATCCGGGCCTGGCCGCCAAATCCCCCCAGGAACTCGTCGCCTTGGCCAAGGCCCAGCCCGGCAAACTGTCCTATGGCTCCGCAGGCGTCGGCACACCGCATCACCTGACGGGCGAACTGTTCAAGAGCACAGCAGGCATCGACATGGTGCACATACCGTACAAGGGCGCACTGCCGGTGGTGACGGATCTGATCGGAGGGCAGATTCAAGTGCTTTTCGGCGTCGCCAACTCGGTGCTTCCCCACATCAAGTCCGGGTCGCTGCGCGCGCTGGCCGTTACAGGGGATCGCCCGGCGCCTTACCTGCCAGACGTGCCTACCATGGCGAGTTCAGGGTTCAAAGGCTTCAAGAGCGAAGTCTGGATTGGCCTGGTCGCACCGGCAGGCACCCCGAGTGACGTGGTCGCGAAGATCGAGGAAGCGGCCGGCCGCGCCTTGCGCGATCCAGGGGTCAAAGCCTCGCTGGACGCCCAGGGCCTCGAACCCACCCCGTCCACACCCGCTGCATTGAAAGCGCTGATGAACGAAGACATGGCGAAGTGGTCCAAGATTATCAAAGAGACTGGAACGCGCGCGGAGTAACGCTCACCTGGGCCGGTTGCTGCTCGTCAGACACGGGCCTTTTTGCATTCACAAGGGATCACCATGCTTGACTCGTCACTGGCATACCAAACGGGTATGTGCAACGAATTCGCGACCGAGGCCCTCCCCGGCGCCCTGCCGAAAGGTCGCAACTCGCCGCAGAAGGCCCCATACGGCCTTTACGCCGAGCAGCTCTCAGGCACGGCGTTCACGGCGCCACGCCATGCCAACCGCCGCACCTGGCTGTACCGCATCCGGCCATCGACGCTGCACCAGCCTTTCGTCCCCATCAACTCCGGCAGATGGATCAACCGCTCCGAGGCAGGGCCGGCAACGCCCAATCAACTGCGCTGGGACCCGCTACCCTTGCCCACGCAACCAACCGACTTCATTGACGGAATGACCACCATGGCCGTGAATTCGGCCTGTGCAGTCCACGTATACGCCGCCAACAGGTCGATGGAAACGCGGTTCTTCAACGATGCCGACGCGGAGTTTCTCATCGTGCCCCAGCAGGGGCGCCTCGAACTGGCGACGGAAATGGGACGCCTGCAAATCGAACCGCAGGAGATCGCTGTGATCCCCCGGGGTGTGCGGTTCCAGGTCCGGCTCATGGATCCCCAGGCCCGAGGCTACGTTTGCGAGAACTTTGGCGCCGCGTTGAAACTGCCTGACTTGGGGGTCATCGGCTCCAACGGCTTGGCCAACCCGAGAGACTTCTCCACCCCCATTGCCGCCTACGAGGACCGGGAGGGCGACTTCGAGCTGGTCACCCGCTTCCAGGACAGCCTGTGGAGCGCGCGCATCGGACACAGCCCGCTGGACGTGGTCGCCTGGCACGGCAACCATGCCCCTTACAAATACGATCTGCGACGCTTCAACACCATCGGATCGATCAGCTACGACCACCCGGACCCGTCCATCTTCCTCGTACTGCAGTCCATCAGCGACACACCCGGCGTTGACACCATCGACTTCGTGATCTTCCCGCCACGCGTCCTCGTGGCCCAGGACACCTTCAGGCCGCCCTGGTACCACCGCAACATCGCCAGTGAGTTCATGGGGCTGATCCACGGCGCCTACGATGCAAAGGCCGACGGCTTCGTGCCAGGCGGCGCATCCTTGCACAACTGCATGAGCGCGCACGGTCCGGACGCTGAAACCTTTGCCAAAGCCAGCACCGCGGACACCACGCGCCCCGACTACCTGACCGAGACCATGGCGTTCATGTTCGAGTCAAACCAGGCGTTCAGGCCGACCAACTTCGCTATGGAAACAGCCCAGCTGCAGCACGACTATTTCCACTGCTGGCAAGGTTTGAAGAAGCACTTCAACCCGGCACAGGCATGACAGCGGTGAATGAAACCCACGCACTGGGCCTTCGCAGTTGGGTGGCCTCCGCCAACGCCGAGCACACGGACTTCCCCATCCAGAACCTGCCGTTCGGGGTCTTTCGTCGGCGCGGTTCCGGCGAGCGTTTCCGCGGTGGTGTGGCGATCGGCGACCAGATCCTTGACTTAGCCGCAACGGTAGCCAGCGGCGTCCTCGACGGCGCGGCCAGAGAGGCCGCCATCGCGGCATCCCGTGAGCAGCTCAACGAGTTCATGGCCATGGGGCCGTCTGCCTGGTCGGCGCTGCGCCTGGCCTTGTCGCGCATCTTGCGCGATGGCGCCGCCGAGCGCGGACGTGTGGAAGGATGTCTGGTCGGGCAACACGCAGTGGAGCATGCACTGCCCGCTGCCATTGGCGACTACACCGATTTCTACATCGGCATCCACCACGCCACCGCCGTGGGACGGCTCTTTCGGCCTGACGCACCATTGCTACCCAACTACAAATGGGTCCCGATCGGATACCACGGCCGCAGTTCCTCCGTGGTCGTCAGCGGAGAACCCATTTACCGCCCGCTCGGACAACGCAAAGGGCTCGCCGAAGTACCCGACTTCGGACCAAGCGAGCGGGTGGACTACGAACTGGAACTCGGCTTCCTGGTCGGGACGGGGAATCCTCGCGGCGAAGGCATCCCCATCGAAAACGCCGAAAGCCATCTGTTCGGGGTGGCGCTCTTCAACGACTGGTCGGCGCGCGACATCCAGCCTTGGGAGTACCAGCCGCTGGGGCCGTTCCTGTCCAAGAACTTCGGCAGCACCCTAGCCCCCTGGGTTGTGACACTGGAAGCACTCGCACCGTTTCGTTCCCCATACCGACGCCCTGCGGGCGATGCTGATCCCCTGCCCTACCTGGACGCCGCAGAAAACAGCGCCAACGGCTTGATCGACATCCAGCTGGAAGTCTTGCTACAGACAAAAAAAATGGCCTACTCCGGTTTGGGGCCCGAACGCCTGTCGCGCTCCAGCTTTGTGGAGGCTGCGTACTGGACCCCGGCCCAACTCGTCGCCCACCACACCATCGGAGGCTGCAATCTGGCCCCGGGCGACCTTCTCGGTTCCGGCACACTGTCCGGCCCAGCGATCACCCAGGCAGGGTCGCTCATCGAGCGCACCTTTGGCGGGCGTGACCCGATCTCACTGCCATCTGACGAGAAGCGAACCTACTTGGAAGACGGGGACACTGTCGTCTTTCGCGCCTGGTGCGAACGCAACGAAGCACGGCGCATCGGGTTTGGGGAATGTGCCGGCACCGTTCTCGCGCCCAAGAGGATTTGATCGCGCCCGGGCCAAGACATCTGACTCAATCGATTCAGAGGGAAGGAGGCTCTGTCACGATAAGGCCTTGCTGGGACAATAGGCTGCGGCCCCACTGCATCTTCAATTGTCAAACTCCACGCTGGGGCGCGTGATCAACAGGCTTCACTCTCAGCTGGAGGTCATATTGGTGTGCGTGCGCTGGTACGCAGCCTACCCCCTGAGCCTGCGATAGCTGGAAGAAATGATGGCCGAACGTGGGGTGAGTGTCGACCATGCCACTGTCCACCGCTGGGCGCTGAAGATGCTGTCCGTACTCGCTGCGGTGTTTCGCCAGCGCAAGCGCCCAGTGGGAGGCTCCTGGCGGATGGATGAGACCTACGTCCTGGTAATCGGACAGAGGAAGCACCTATACCGTGCGGCGGACCGCCTGGGATTTCCTGCTGACCGCCCGCCGTGATGTGGCGGCAGCGCGCCGGTTCTTCGAACGGGCCATCAGCCTGCATGATCTCTCCGAGAAGATCACGATAGATAAGAATGGGGCCAAAACGTCGGCAGTGCGAGGCCTGGTCGAGGACAGCTGGCTGCCTATAGAGTTGCGCCAGTCAAAGTACCTGAACAATATCGTGGAGCAGGACCACCGGGGCAATCAAACGCCGGGGCAGGCCCATGCTAGGGTTGAAAAGTTACCACACCGCGCGACGCCTGATCTCACGCATCGAGACCATGCACATGATCGCCAAGGGGCAAATGAGCAGCCCCAGCGGGCGAGCGGCGTCTCCTGCACAGCAGTTCTACTCGTTGGCCTTCTGATCGAGGGGCAATAAGGAGGCCAACTTTCGCCTCGCTCCCTAATCGCGACAAAACACCTTGCAAACCTTCCCTAACTCACCCGACCATTTCAGAAAAAGGCAGCCTACGGGTAAAGAGATCGAAAATGAAATCAAGACCTATGATCACTTGCCTGCAAACCCACTTGCAGCGCAAAATTCCGCTCAACCTCTGTGACGCCATCGACCAACCTATGAACCTGAGAGAAAAGCCTGCTTCCATGATTGGTCAGAAAAACCCCCCTCGCGCTACGCGTCATAAGCTCAGCCCCGATTCGAAGCTCCAATCTCTTAAGACGTCTGCTCAAAGCCGGTTGTGCAATCTCAAGGTACTCGGCCGCCTTGGAAAGGCTGCCAAGTTTTGCTGCCACAACAAAAACCCGAAGATCATCGAACACCAAAACAGTTTTCATTCCAGCCATATCGATGGAAGCTCTTACGAAGAAGACGCGACTACAATTAAATTAATTACCAAATGGTCTTTTTCAGTACTCAAAATCCGTCAATCACGAAAAGCCGCCAAACATGCCAATAGAAAATCAAAAATGGAACCACAATAAAATCACTCGACAGGTCTCTCTTGAAATCTCATTGAAAAATCAACGGCCTTAACATCCTTAATCAATGCTCCAACAGAAATCCGGTCCACGCCTGTTTCAGCATAATCACGCAAATTTTCATACGTGACCCCTCCTGAAACTTCAAGGCTGCAACGACCTCCGGCCACCTTCACCGCCGCCCTGATATCAGGCAGAGACATGTTGTCCAACAACACCATCGTCACTCCTGCGGCCAGAGCCTCCTCCAATTGACGGATGGTCTCCACCTCGACCTGGATGAATGCGACAGGGGACTTTGTTTCCTGTGCGGCCTTGAAGGCAGCGGTCAGGCTTCCTGCTGCTGCAATATGGTTTTCCTTGATCAAGATCGCATCAAAGAGGCCCATCCTGTGGTTTTTTCCTCCGCCACAGCGCACGGCGTACTTTTCCGCGGCACGCAGACCAGGAATGGTTTTCCTCGTATCCAGAACGCACGCTGCAGTTCCCTCGACCGCCTTGACATAGGCCGCTGTCTTCGTCGCCACAGCGCTGAGTGTTTGCATCCAGTTGAGGCATGTGCGCTCAGCCGTCAGCAACTCGCGCGCCTTACCCTCGATTTCGACAATTTTCTGGCCAGGCTCACAGCGATCACCGTCGCTCAGGAACCACGTCGCCCGTGAATCTGGCGCAATCTGTCTCAAGACCTCGGTAACCCAAGGGCGCCCGCAGATCACAGCGGACTCTCGGCAAATGATGGTGGCTTGGGCGTGGCGATCTGCGGGCACCAAAGCGGCCGTCAGGTCACCCGTACCCACGTCTTCTCTCAGTGCGCGCTCGACATCTTCGCGAACTTGTTCTTCAAAGGTATTCATCAGAAAATAAATCCAGTTAACTCAAACAGAATCGATGGGAAGCTCGGTGCTTTTGATGTTGCGCCGCAAGATGACGGGTTTTCCACCCAAGGTTCGCTTGCACATCCAATGCGCCAAGGCGGAGTCCAGGTAATCTGCGTGCCCTGGAAACCATGCAGCAAGCTCATTCCCCAATTGCCGACAAACGGCCACATTGCCGATGACCAACTGCTGCTTGACCTCATGAATGGACTTCAGGACGGCTGCATGTTCGTTAATATGGCACTCACTGGCAGGAAAATCGCTTTCAAGCATCCAGCGATCTTCCTGTTCAAAGTGCGCCTGGCAGTGTTGAAGCAAAACCCCCAACACTCTATCCAAGTCAGAATCTGCGGCTTGCTGCAAAGCGGCCACAAATTCAACAAACTCTTGGTGTACTTGGTCCATCGGATTGAATCCGAGAAGATAGCCATCACTCCAACTGATTGATGCATCCATTGAGCTCTCCTTTCGCCTGGTTTCTTCTTCAGCCTTACGTGGTACTGCCACACACATTGCGGCTTATTTCATCAGAAGCAGCAAAGACAGCGCCACCAACATACTCAGCAATAGATGCCGAAATACTTTGTCGCTCAGTCGATGACGGATCGTCCTACCGATTTGCAAACCGACAAACATGGGGATCAACACAAGACAAGACAGTCCGACCTCCGAAAAACCGAACCGCCCATACAACAGCATGGCGCCATACATTGGTACTGCACCAATCAGGTAGATGATGCTGATGGAACCAACAAACTCTTCCCGACGAAGCCTGAGAGCCAGGAGATAAGTGATCAGTATCGGACCGGTGAGGGAGGAAACGCCGGCCATCGCGCCGGCAATCACACCCACCAACGGCCCCATCCAGCGCTCCTTCTGACGATCGATGTTGAATGATGTCCCGAGCAGCATCATTCCCACCGCCGCCATCACGACCAGCGCCAGCAACATGTTGAACCCCTGCACAGAGAGGTTCCTGGTGAAGTGGATCGCAGCAATCGTCGCGACAAACTGACCAACCAGCAACCCACCGAAGCGCTGAAATCCCTCACGCAATTTCTGTCCCTCTATGGCCTGCCATAGGTTGGAGAGCAGAACCGGCATGACGAGCAGCCCCATCGCTTTGGGCGCTGGCAGAAGAAGCGACAGCAAGGGAACCACGACGAGCGGCAATCCCACCCCAAGGGTTCCCTTGACCACGCCCCCGAGCACCACGGCGCCAAAGCAAGCGATCCAAAGTGCCTGCGAGGGCATGGCATCGTGAAACATCACTCGGCTTTGAGTTCCGCGTGTTTGCCCGCCTTTGCCATGGCTTGGTTCTCCTGCTCAATGACTTTGCGGTAGGCGTCGCCACTGGCACCGACGGGCTCGATACCGGCGGTCTGGAACTTCTCGACGACGTCCGGCAATTTCACGATCTGAGCGATTTCATCGGAGATCCTCTTGGAAATCTCTGACGGCATGCCGGTGCGGGCAAGCACCCCTACGCTGACCGAAAAGTCAAAGCCCGGGACCGTTTCAGCGATCGATGGCACATCGGGCACGGATGCTGAGCGTTTGGCCGCGTTGCTGGCCAGCAAAACAACTTGACCGCTTTTCACAAAACCCTGCATGGACGGCAACGCGGCAAACAAGACGTCCACCTGCCCACCGACCAATGCCGGCACAGACTGACTCGAACCGCGGAAGGGGACGTGAACCAGAGACAAACCGAGATCCGCCTTCATAGCTTCCATCGTGAGGTGGTGCGTGCTTCCGATCCCCGACGACCCATAGGTGAAGGCACCAGGCTCCTTTTTGGCGCGCGCGACGAACTCCTGGAAAGTCTTGACGCCGGACTTGGGGTGCGCCACCAGGAACAAGGGCGAGCGTGCAATCAGCGATACGGCCTGAAGGTCCTGTCCGACCGCGTACTTGGCGGCCTTGTTGATCTGCGGTGTGATCGAAAGCATGGAGCCATCGGAAACGATGAAGCTGTAACCATCGGCAGGCAACGCGGTCAGGGTCTGAACCGAGACGATACCGTTGCCCCCCGGCTTGTTCTCGACCACGAAGCCCTGCTTCATGCGCTCGGAAAGCTTTTGGGCAATGACACGCGCCACCGTGTCTGGCAGGCCGCCCGGTGCATAAGGCACGATGAACTTGACAGGACGGTTGGGGTAGTCGCCAGCCTGTGCCAGCACGGCACCAGATGCAAGGAGCGCGCTCATGGCAAGTGCTGCAAGGATTCGTCGTTTCATGGTTTGTCTCCGTAAGTGAGGTTGATGAGATGAAGAAAGCAGAACAGCATCTGTGCACCCCTTTTTAGGGGAGATGCGCGACTGCTTGTTTTTTCTTAGAAATCTAAGATAATTGATTTTTCCCACTTGCTTGATCTTTGTCAAGAGTAGGTACCCATCAACTTCGCTGCGTAGAAACACTTACACCATGACTGCAAACGAGACAATGCACCCCCTCCTCATCACTCGAAAGGAGGTCATCGCCAAGGACGTCTTTCTCTTCGAGTTGAAGTCTCCGGACGCGTCACCGCTGCCCAGCTTCACGGCCGGGGCTCACATCGCGGTCCAGGTGCCCAATGGCTCTATGCGCCACTACTCGCTGTGCAGCGACCCTGGCCGAACAGACCTTTATCAACTCGCGGTCAAACGCGAAGATGACGGCAGGGGGGGCTCCAAGAGCTTGATCGACGAGGCGAACGTCGGCGACACGCTTCTGACCGGCACCCCCAGCAATCTGTTCGAGCTCAGCGAAAAGGCCAAGAGCTTCATCCTCGTGGCGGGTGGCATCGGCATCACACCCATGCGAGCGATGATTCACACCCTCGAAGCAGAAGGCATGAGGAGCTTCAAGCTCTACTACCTTGCACGCACGCCAGAATCGGCCGCCTTCCTGGACGAACTGAGTGCCCCCGAACTGAAGGGGAAGGTCGCCATCCACCACACTTACGGCGACCCGTCAAAAACCTTCGATCTCTGGTCTGTCTTCGAGAAACCTGTCGCTGGCACGCATGTCTATTGCTGCGGCTCCAAGCGACTGATGGATGAAGTCAAGGATATGACGGGTCATTGGGCCAGCAATGCCGTGCACTTCGAGAGCTTCGGAGCTGATACGAAACCGCACCCCGACGACAAGCGCTTCGAAGTCGAATTAGCCAGAACGGGCATGAAGGTCGTCGTGCCTGCCAACCGAAGCATCCTGGATACCCTGCGCGAGCATTCCATTCGAGTGCCCAGTTCTTGTGAGAGTGGAACGTGCGGCTCTTGCAAGGTGCGGCTGCTCAAAGGCGAAGCTGACCATCGGGACCTGGCCCTTCTCCCTGAGGAGCAGGAGGACCACATCATGGTGTGCGTCTCCAGAGCGAAGTCGGACACCTTGGTGCTTGACCTGTGAGCCCCTCAGTGAATCCCCACAAGCAGCCCATCAGGCTCGGTGTCCTGGGTCTTGGCCGCGCATTCACCCTGATGATTCCGACGCTCAGCAAGGATCCGCGCGTCGCGCTGGCCGCCTGCTTCGATCCGAATGCTGGTGCCACCGCAGCCTTTGCCAAAGCGTTCGGCGGGGTGGCGCACACATCGGCCGAAGCGCTTTGCGCCGATCCGAACGTTGAATGGATCTACGTCGCCACACCGCATCAGCTGCATGAGGAGCATGTGCGACTCGCGGCGAACCAAGGCAAGCACGTCCTGGTTGAGAAACCCATGGCTTTGTCGCTTGCAGCATGCGCCCGCATGCAGGCCGCTTGCGAACAGGCGGGCACGCAGATGATTGTTGGCCACAGCCACAGCTTCAACGCGCCCGTATCGCATGCCAGGGCACTCATCGAGTCAGGTAAATGGGGCCGTGTCTGCATGATTCACGCCATGAACTTCACGGATTTTCTCTACCGTCCCAGGCGTCCGGAAGAATTGGATACAGCGAAGGGCGGAGGCGTCGTCTTCAGTCAGGCCGCGCACCAAGTCGATATTGTCCGGCTGCTGGCGGGCGGTGACGTCAGTTCCGTTTATGCGAGAACCGGATCATGGGACCCAACACGGCCCACCGAAGGTGCGTACACCGCGATACTGAACTTCCGCTCAGGCGCGTTTGCCAACGTGACCTACAACGGCTACGGCTTCTTTGACAGTGACCCGTGGATGGCGGGCATCGGGGAAATGGGCGGGCCCAAAGACGTCAACACCCATCGGCTAACCAGGGAAAAGCACCTGGCGACGAAGGACGAGGCGGCCGAGGCCCGCCGGAAGGCGAATCGGAATTTTGGTGGTCAGGACTATGTGCCGGACGTTCGGCCATCGCCCGCCGCCTTTCAACACTTCGGCCCGGTCATCGTCAGCTGCGAGCATGCCGATCTGCGTTTGACTCCTTACGGCGTGGAGATTCACGACACCCATGGCGTGTGCCTGGAGGCCCCGCAGCGCGGACCCGTGCCTCGCTTTGAGGTTGTGGACGAGTTGTGGTCGGTGGCCCGAGATGGGACCCCTCCAGTCCACTCAGGGGCGTGGTCCGCAGCGACGATGGAGGTCTGTCTGGCGATTCTCGAATCGGGCAAGAAAAGAGAAGCTATCATTCTGGAGCATCAAGTCCCAGTCCCGCCGCTTCGGCTTTGACGCCTCCAATGAGCGAAAAATCCATAGACACCCGGAACCTGCTTAGCCACTGGCGAGAATCCGTCCCCAATGATCGCCTTGCCCATTTGGTGCGAGACGTCGCACGTGCGCAGATGCGTGCGCTCCAGTACCGGCTGACGCCGTTTGGCGTGTCGTTTGGTCACTGGTCGTTTCTCCGAATTTTGTGGAGTCGTGACGGACTGACCCAAAAGGAACTGAGTGATCTGGCTGGCGTGATGGAACCCACGACGTTCACTGCGGTCAAGGCCATGGAGAAGATGGGCTTCATCGAGCGCAGGCATTTGCCTGGCAACAAGAAGAACATGCATGTGTACCTGACGGAGTCGGGCCGCTCATTGGAAAGGGTACTTGTTCCTTTGGCCGAGGAAGTCAACCACATCAGCGCGAAGGGGCTTCCGGACCGCACGATTTCAGTTGTTAGAAATGCACTCGTCCAGATGATCGAGAATCTTGCCCAAGAAGAAGCCCGCGTCGATGCGAGCATCAACGCGGGCTGTTAGTGGCGCCTTCCAAACCGATCTCCGGTAGTTTCTGCCGGAGATCAGCAACCTCAAATACTGTAGCTTTCGTAGGTCGACGGGTCGAAGAGCTCTTCTAACCCCACCCTCCTGCATGACAGCCCCTGCGCATGATGGTGATGCAGGAACGCCTCGAGAGTCTTTCGATTCGGCCCCACGCCATAAGACCAGAAGTCCTGTCCCAGCGTTTCACGCGCCGCCTTGAGCTGTTCCTCTACAAACGGCAGGGTCACCTTGGTGGCCGAGGTGTCCGCTAGCAGCTCCAGGGCTTTCGCCTTGGATTCGCTGAATGCCTTGAACACGGCGCCCGGCAGCCACCGGTTCTGTTCTGCCAGTTCCTTGCGGATGCCCACCACGTGCATGATCGGAAAGATGCCCGTCCGCTTGTAGTAGTCCTTGGCCACCGCCGTCGGGTCGTCGAAAAGCCAGGCCACATCCGGGTTGGTCAGCGCGGCACCACTGGGTGGCCTTGGCGCAATGAATGCGTCAATTTCGCCCGTGTTCAGCATGTCCGAGATGGTCCGCATCTCCGGGGCCGCTTCAACCTTCACGCCCGCAGGCAACTCCAGCTTGATCTTCTCCGGGCGCCCGGGCGTGTCAATCCCGCCCCTGACCCAGGTCACATCCTCCGGTCGTATCCCGTAGTCCTCCTGCAGGATCGAGCGCGCCCACACGATCGCCGTCAGCTGGTACTCCGGCACCCCGATTCGGCACCCCTTGAGGTCTTCCGGCTTGCGGATGCGGTCCTTGCGCACGTAGATGGATGTGTGGCGAAAGGCACGTGACAGGAACACCGGAACCCCGATGTAAGGGCTCTCGCCCTTGGCGTGCTTCACCAGATAGCTGGAGAAAGACAGCTCGGTGATATCGAAGTCTCGGCTCCGCATGGCCCGAAAGAACATCTCCTCAGGGTTCAACAGCATGTACACCGGGTCGCATCCATCAATTTGGACTCGCCCGTCGTACAAGGCCCGATTGCGGTCGTAGTCGCCCATGGCGACTGATAGTCGTAGCTTGGTCATCAAGTCAACTCAGGCAGTGACAACATAAGAACGGTCCATCTCTGGATTGTCCTGACCCTCAAGCCAGACATAGCTCGTCTCGTAAGCGCGCCAGTCCACGGTCTTTGGAATGACACCTTGGAACGAGCACACTTCATTCGGAATGCGGTTCTCACCACCACCGATGACTTCGCCGGTCTTCTGGAACGCCTGAACCGCCTCAACCATCTGCTTGCGGAACTCGACAATAGCCATGTCGCTGGCGCCAAGGCGGTCGTGACTTCTGTCGGCGATCTTGCCCATGGTGATCCACATGGCCATGTCTTGATTCGGAATGCCGGAAATGCCGGTGAAGTTGCCACTCTTCATCGCTTGGCGGTCCTGCCAGTACCTGTTCTCGTAGTTGCGCAGCGGACGGTACTGCTCATCCAGATCGACGCCGACCGTCTGGCCCAGGAATTTGCGCCAAGTGGCCGTCTCAGGGGTCTGCGAAGGATGGCCCCAGCCGATGAAGTAGAAGCAGGTGTTGGTGTCGTCCACCGGCACATTCACGTTCGCCACGTTGTACAGGTTGTTCGGTGGAATCAGCACCGTCCAAGGCGCAACGAACACCGTCGTGCGCACGTAGTCGTGCGTCTGGGCATTGAAGATGGGGCGCCGCACCGCGGCATACCGGAAGCCGAACTTCGCGCGCTGCACCTGCATCCGCGGCGCCTTGTCGGTGGACGGACGCAGCCAGTTCTTGTCGGTGGCTTTCGCACCATCGACACGTGCAGGAACCATGTCCGAACTGTGCAGGCTCGAGCTGTGCGCCGAATCGATCGCACCTTCCAGAATCTGTGCCCAGTTCACGGGGATGATCACCTTGGCGACGCTCACCCGTGTTTCCGCAGTGGGCGCCCAGCGGGGTGGCACAAACTCCGGCATGGTTTCAGCCGCACCCATGTAGGCCCAGACAAAGCCACCCCATTCCTTGGTGGGGTATGCCTTGTGTTTGACTTTTTCCAGCATGCCACTGGCTTCCGGCTCGGAGGACATCTCGGTGACATTGCCCGCCACGTCCATCTTCCATCCGTGATAGAGGCAGCGCAAGCCACCCTCCTCGTTCCGGCCGAACACCAGGGATGCCCTGCGATGGGGACAGTACTCGTCCATCACGCCGACTTGCCCATCGGTGTTTCTGAACACCACCAGGTCTTCGCCGAGGATCCGTGCCTTGACAGGGGTTCCGTCAGGCTCCGACACCTCTTCGATCAGACAGATCGGAACCCAGTGTCGACGCATCAGATGCCCCATCGGGGCACCGTTTTCAACGCGGCACAGCAGATCGTTTTCTTCATGCGTAATCATGGAACTCTCCTGTAAGGATGGGTAAGTGCAAGAAGGCACTGAGCCGCAGTATACTTCGATATCTAAGTATTTTTTTTAAGGGTTATCCCTTGCCACCTCCTCTGCACTGTCTCTTCGTCTCAGCAACCACCTAGGGTGAAGGCCCTCTACAGCATGAGAAAGCTTCCATACAAATTTAGTTCTCTCGCATTTGCGTTCTACATGGCAACCATCATCGCCTTCATGATGTGTCTGCTCCTAACGGCCATCAACACCGGAATCGACGCTCGGTTCATTCAACGGGTACTGGGTACCTATGTGATAGCAATGCCAGTGGCCTTCGCATGCGTCATCTTGGTACGTCCGCTTGTCCTCTATCTCGTATCAAAGACCGTGGCTACGAAAACAGGTGACATCTGATAGGACTCGGACATCATCTGAACACTGCCAAATTCAGACGCAGTCACCATCAGAAGGTACAGCCGGCAACTGCGATGACTGCGCGTTCAGTGCCGTTGTAGTGCGCTCAGCTTGGCCAAAGGACTCCAAGATCGCGGTCTTCCGCGAAGCTACTGCGTACTCAAACCTGAGGTGTTTGGTGTAGTGCTTTGGTGGGCCACATCACTGTCGGTACAACTGAAATTTGAAAAAATGAAAACAATCAGGGAAAACCATGGAATTGAGGCACCTTCGGTGCTTCTTGGCGGTCGCTCAGGAACTGCACTTCGCTAGAGCCGCTGAGAAGCTTCACATTGAGCAGTCGCCACTTTCGAGGGCGATAAAGGAACTGGAAGGAGAGCTGGGGGTCCGCCTCTTCGACCGCAACACGCGCAGCACGCGTCTGACCCGTGCGGGTCAGGTCTTCATGGATCACGTGCCACGCGTGTTCGCCGCTCTGACCAAGGCGCGCGACAGTGTTCGGGCCGTGTCGGCCGGGTTTCAGGGGCAGTTGCGGATCGCATTGTCCGAAGGTATCTCGCAGGCCCGGCTCACTGCATTGCTATCGTGTTGCCGTGTGGAAGAACCAGATACGGAAATCCGGCTTTACGAGGTTCCACTGTCACAGCAGATCAGAGGCCTCGAAGCCGATTTGTACGACGCCGGGTTCTCCCACTCATCGGAAGTTGGTGAAACGCTGCTAGCCGTATCAGCGTGGAACGACCCGATGGTCGTTGCCGTGCCATCGCGCCACCCGTTGTTGGCCCACAAAAAGCTGCCACTGAATGAAGTGCTGCGCTATCCCTTGGTGCTTTCCGACCCCGAGATGTGCGAGGGATGCAGCCGCCAGGTGGCGCGCGTACTGCGCTCAACGGATCGCGAACCTATCGTGGCCGAACAGGTGGCCAGCCAAGATCTGATGGTGACATTGGTTGCAGCGGGCTACGGTCTGGGCTTCTCAACAGAGGCGCACGTTTCGACCTGCAGCCATCCCGATATCGTCACAAGGCCGCTGGCTGGCCGCACGCCGGTGCTGACCACCTACCTGATCCGCCGCATCGGTGACCCGTCGGAAACCTTGCAACGATTCATGAAGAGAGCGCTTGTCGCTGCGCCAAATCGAGCAACTGACGAAGCGTTGGACACATCACCAGGGAGTAGCACATGAGAAAGCTTCAAAACTTGGCTGCGGCGTTGGCGGTCACCTCCGCAGCCTTGCTGCTGTCGTCTTGCGGCAAACCACAGTCAACTGAAACTGTGGAATCGCTGATGGCCGATCCTGAACGGTTGAAAAACTTGCGAGAACAGTGCAAGATCGACCGCGCCAAGCTGGGCGACGAACTTTGTGACCGCATGGCCGAGGCCACAAAGCGGCGATTTTTCGGGGACGGCAAGGTACCGTACAACCCACCCAAAGAATCACCCAAGTTCTGAACGTGCGCTCGTCGCCACACTAGGTGACGCCTATTTTCTGCCTGGGCGCTGTACTACTTACAGCGCTGCAAGGAGCCATGACACGCACTAGCACGCTGCCACTTGCATTCTTGCAGGCCGAGCTGCGAGCCTGCCGATTTCGGACTTTGACCCACCGATAGCCAGCCTTGATCCTCATGCGTGCGACACACCTTCGTGCCGCACGCACGGCCCCCGCGTGACGGGCCACTGGATCGGAGGTCAAGGTGCAGGCTCAGGGCGCAAGCCACCAGGGGATTCTCTACGGGCAGATCGCGGCGGTGCTCGGCGTCGTCGTGGTCGGCGTGTGGGGCGCGACCCAGTGGACAGCCGCTGCGCTGGGTCACCAGGCACGCCTTGGGGCGCCATGGTTCGAAGCCCTCGGCTCGCCGGTGTACCACCCCTGGCGCCTGTTCGAGTGGTGGTTCGTCTTCGATGCCTACGCACCGGATGTCTTCGACGTGGGTGGTGCGATTGCGGGTGGCAGTGGCATCGCCTCGGTGGGCGTGGCGGTGGGAATGTCAGTATGGCGTTCTCGGCAGTCGCGGCTGGTCACCACCTACGGCACGGCACGCTGGGCCACGGCTGACGATGTTCGCCAAGCGGGCCTGAATCGGCCATCCGGCGTCGTCCTCGGCCGGCATGGTGAGCGGTACCTGCGCCACGACGGCCCAGAGCACGTACTTGCGTTTGCGCCCACCCGCTCGGGCAAGGGCGTGGGCTTGGTCGTGCCCACGCTGTTGTCGTGGCCCGGCTCAGCCGTCATCCACGACATCAAGGGAGAAAACTGGCAGTTAACGGCCGGCTGGCGCGCGCGCTTCTCGCACTGCATGCTGTTCAACCCCACCGATGCGCGTTCAGCCGCCTACAACCCGCTGCTGGAGGTGCGGCGCGGCGTGCACGAGGTGCGCGACGTTCAGAACATCGCCGACATCCTGGTGGACCCCGAAGGCGCACTGGAGCGGCGCAACCACTGGGAGAAGACCTCGCACGCGCTGCTGGTCGGCGCCATCCTGCACGTGCTCTATGCCGGCGAGGACAAGACGCTGCGCGGCGTAGCCAACTTCCTGTCCGATCCGACCTGTCCTAACGAGGTGACGCTGCACCGGATGATGAGCACGCCTCATCTGGCCAGCGAGCAAGGCGGCAGTCCGCATCCCGTCGTCGCCTCGGCCGCCCGTGAGGTACTCAACAAGAGCGAAAACGAGCGCTCGGGCGTGCTGTCCACAGCCATGAGCTTCCTGGGCTTGTACCGCGACCCGACGGTGGCCGAGGTGACCTCACGTTGCGACTGGCGCATCGCCGACCTGATTTCGACCGAGCACCCGGTGTCGCTGTACCTGGTGGTGCCACCGTCGGACATCAGTCGCACCAAGCCACTGATCCGTCTGATTCTGAATCAGGTGGGGCGGCGCCTGACCGAGTCGCTGGATGGCTCGGACGGCATCGCACGGCGGCACAAGCTGTTGCTGATGTTGGACGAGTTCCCTGCACTGGGCCGGCTGGACTTCTTCGAGACCGCACTGGCTTTCATGGCGGGCTACGGCATCCGCAGCTTCCTGATCGCGCAAAGCCTCAACCAGATCGACAAGGCCTACGGCCAGAACCATTCGATTCTAGACAACTGCCACGTGCGCGTGACCTTCGCCACCAACGACGAACGCACGGCCAAGCGCATTTCCGAAACGCTGGGCACGGCCACCGAACTGCGCGCCCAGCGGAACTACGCCGGCCACAGGCTGGCGCCGTGGCTCGGACATCTGATGGTCTCGCGCCAGGAGACGGCGCGCCCGCTGCTGACCCCTGGAGAGGTGATGCAGTTGCCACCCGACGAAGCGGTGGTGATGGTCTCCAGCGTGCCCCCAGTCAAGGCTCGCAAGCTGCGCTACTACGCCGACGCGAACTTCAAGCGACGCGTGTTACCGCCGCCCGTCCTGATTGCTGGCCCCTACCCCGATGTGCCACCTGTGCAGGCGGACGACTGGAGCGAGCTGGCCGTGCCGTTGGCGCCCACTGCATCCAACCCAGCCTTCATGCCTGACATGGAGGCCGACGAAGGTGGTCCACGCCTGCAGCCGGAGCTGACGGAGATTGCGACGCACAGCCCAACGCTCGAGGCACTGACCAATGACCTGGCGCTGCTCGATGACGACGACGCGCTCCTGCCCCTTCCCCGCCAGCTCGATCCGGCCATGCAACGCGCAGCGCGCCTGGCCGCACTCGACCCCGACGATGGAATCACGCTATGAGTCAGTACCGCCTGAACCTGTTCATTCCGCCTGAGCACGCACGACGCCTGGAAGAGGTGGCGGCCAAGAAGGGGGTGTCCAAATCGTCCATCGTCGCGGCGGCACTGGCCTCTTGGCTGTCGCCGGATTCGGGTGACCAGCGCGAGGCAGCTCTCGCCAAGCGGCTTGACCGACTCTCGCGCCAGTTCGAGCGGCTGGAGCGCGACCAGAACATCGAAATCGAGACCCTGGCGCTGTTCATCCGCTACTACCTGACCGTCAGTACGCCGGTGCCCGAGGGACACCAGGAGGCGGCCCGTGCGCAGGGCAAGGCCCGCTTCGAACAGTTCGTCGAACAACTGGGCCGCCACCTGCTGCGCGGCCGCAGCCTGGTGCGCAATGTGATCGAGGAGCTTCACCCGCAGGAACAGGGCCTGAACCGGCAACTGGATGAAGCGGCAGGCATGGCGGCGGACCTGAAGGGGGCCGGGCACTCCGACGAAGGGCCGACGGCATGACGGCCTCACCACCCAGCCCCGAAAGGACCACGCTCGACCGCCGTGTCCGCATGCTGCGCACGGCCATGGGGCCGTTGATCGCGGCCGCACTGGAAGACCTGGACGTGGTGGAGGTGCTGCTCAACCCCGATGGATCGCTGTGGCTGGACCGGCTCTCCACCGGGCGGGCACCGACGGGCGTCACGCTGTCGGCCGCTGATGGGGAACGCATCATCCGTCTGGTGGCGGCTCATGTCGGTGCCGAGGTACACAGGGGCCAGCCACTGCTGACGGCCGAGCTGCCCGAGACGGGCGAGCGCTTCGAAGGGGTTCTGCCCCCGGCTGCGCCGGGCCCGGCCTTTGCGCTGCGCAAGCGCGCCGTGGGCGTGATCCCGCTCGACCGCTACGTGGCCGACGGAATGATGACGGCGGAGCAAGCCGGGTTCCTGCGCCAGGCCGTACACGAGCGTCAGAACATCTTGATCGCAGGGGGCACCAGCACCGGCAAGACCACGCTGGCCAACGCGCTGCTGGCCGAGATCGCCACGACGGGCGACCGCGTACTCGTGCTCGAAGACACCATCGAACTGCAGTGCTCCGCGCGGGACCACGTGCCGCTGCGCACGCGCGCAGGCGCCGTGTCCATGGCCGAGCTGGTGCGCGCCACGATGCGGCTGCGGCCTGACCGCGTGGTAGTGGGTGAAGTGCGTGGCGGCGAAGCGCTGGACCTGGTCAAGGTCTGGGGCACCGGCCACCCCGGCGGCATCGCCACCATCCATGCCGGGTCGGCGCTCGGTGCGCTGCTGCGGCTGGAGCAGTTGATCCTGGAGGTGGCGGTGAACCCGCCGCGTGCGCTGATCGCCGAAGCGGTCAACGTGGTGATCTACATCGCCGGTCGCGGCCGCAAACGCCACATCGAAACGATTGCCCGCGTCACTGGACACCACAGCACGGGCTACCACCTGGTGGCGATGAGCGGGGCGCTGGATACGCCCTTCCCGGAGCTGCCAGCGCCACCGCCACTTGCGCCCTCTTCCACCCCGCCTCCCGTAGTGGATTCCCCTTCCTCAACCCTGCCTGGAGAACTTCCATGAACCCTTCGCTTTCCCTGCGCGCTTTTGCCTGTCTGCTGACCCAATCCATCTCTCGACGGATCTCCTCCGCTGGCGGGGCCGGCCTGCAGCGCATCCACCGGTTGGTCCAGCCCGCCCGTCACGGACTGCTTACCGCCGCTGTGATGTTGAGCGTGGCGGGCACTGCCAAGGCGGCCGGTTCCAGCATGCCCTGGGAGGGGCCGCTGCAATCCATCCTGGACTCGATCCAGGGCCCGGTGGCCCGCATCGTGGCGGTAATCATCATCATTGCCACTGGCCTGGCACTGGCCTTTGGCGACACCTCGGGCGGCTTTCGCAAGTTGATCCAGATCGTCTTCGGTCTGTCGATCGCCTTCGCGGCCTCGTCCTTCTTCCTGAGCTTCTTCAGCTTCTCGGGCGGGGCCCTGGTATGAGCGGCGCTGCAGAGCAGGCCAGCCTCGCCAGCGGCTTCGAGATCCCGCTGCACCGGTCGCTGACCGAGCCCATCCTGATGGGTGGCGCGCCGCGCACCGTGGCCATTGCCAATGGAACGCTGGCCGCCGCCGTGGGTCTGGGCCTGCAGCTGTGGATTCCGGGCATCGTGCTGTGGATCGTGGGCCATTCGCTGGCGGTCTGGGGTGCAAGGCTCGATCCGCAGTTCATGGCGGTGTTTGCCCGACACATCAAGCACAAGCCGCTGCTGGACGTGTGAGGAAGACACCATGCTCAACCTCAGCGAGTACCGGCAACGCCCTGCCCTGCTGGCCGACTGGCTGCCCTGGGCCGGGTTGGTGGCGCCCGGCGTGGTGCTAAACAAGGACGGCTCGTTCCTGCGCACCGCGCGCTTTCGAGGGCCGGACCTGGACAGTGCCACGCAGGGCGAGCTGGTGGCCACCACCGCGCGCCTGAACAACGCATTGCGCCGCATGGGTTCAGGCTGGGCGCTGTACGTGGACGCCGAGCGCCGACCGGCGGCCGACTACCCGCACTCGGACTTCCCTGAAGCCCTGTCGTGGCTGGTGGACGAAGAGCGGCGCGCTGCCTTCGAGGAATCGGCGAGCCACTTCGAGAGCCGTTACCACTTCACGCTGCAGTACCTGCCGCCCGAGGAGTCGCGCGCTCGGGCCGCCAACCTGCTCTACGAAAACCGTTCCTCCACCGGTGTGGACTGGCGCGAGCGGTTGGGGGCTTTCATCGCCGAGACCGACCGGGTGTTCGACCTGCTCGATGGCGTAATGCCCGAGATTGCCTGGCTGCAGGACGCCGACACGTTGAGCTACCTTCACGCCACGGTGTCGCCGCGCGCCTACCCGGTGGCCGTGCCCGAGGTGCCTTTCCACCTCGATGCGCTGCTGGCCGATGCCCCGCTGCTGGGTGGCCTGGCGCCGATGCTGGGGGATGCGCACCTGCGCGTGACCACGGTGCGCGGGTTTCCCACATCCACCTGGCCCGGCGTGCTGGACGACCTGAACCGCCTTGGCTTTGCCTACCGCTGGTCCACCCGCTTTCTGTGCATGGACAAGGCCGAGGCTGAGAAGGAGCTGGGCCGCCTGCGCCGCCAGTGGTTCGCCAAGCGCAAGAACGTGATCGCCCTGCTGCGCGAGACGCTGTTCCAGCAAGAGTCGCCGCTGGTGGACACCGACGCAGGCAACAAGGCCGCCGATGCCGACGCGGCCCTGCAGGAGCTGGGTAGTGACCAGGTGGCTTTTGGCTACGTGACCGC
>Ga0208242_100297_pt1 | contig 45134 bp, 40 predicted proteins | sample SubbioAug_CSW13A_FD_184825 | JGI IMG/M metagenome (GOLD analysis project Ga0208242, IMG submission 184825) | Serpentinite rock and fluid subsurface biosphere microbial communities from McLaughlin Reserve, California, USA - CR12Aug_CSW13A (SPAdes) | ecosystem: Environmental > Terrestrial > Deep...
GGAGCTTGTTTATGCCTAAATTACCAGATTATTTTGGACCAGCGGCATTTGGTTTAAAAATGGGTGTGGTGGTACCAGGAACCGACTTGAATGGTATGGTGGTTTCTGCACTGCGTAAAGTAGCTGAAGATGATTTTTTGGGCAACACAGACGTTATTTGTGTAACGGAATCGGTTGTAGCCCGTGCGCAAAATAATTTCGTTTCCGTGGATGACGTGGCAAAAGAGCTACGCAATAAACTGGGACTCAAAGAAAACGGAAAGGTTGGCGTGGTATTTCCCATTACAAGCCGTAACCGCTTTTCTATGATTCTCCAAGGCATCGCCCGTGCAGTTCCCCAGGGCGAAGTGATTGTCCAATTGCCTTTCCCGGCAGATGAGGTAGGAAACCAAATTGTCTTGCAGGAAGTGGCCGAAACCCTTAACCTATGCGATGGCTTGATCCGCTTTGAGGATTTAAAGTATGAAGATTGCCTGCACCCCGTTACAAAAGTCAATTATTTGGCCATGTATCGGGACGTTATTGAGAGCCAGGGAGCTAAAGCCACAATCTTTCTCAGCAACGACCCCAAGATGATCATGAAATTTTCTCCAGACGGTGTGATAGCCGCCGATATCCACAGTCGGCACAATACACGTAAAAAACTATTGGAAGAAACAAAGAACTGCATTACCCTGCAGGATCTTTGCAACCAAGGAGACAGTTGGAGTGAATGGGGCCTGTTGGGCAGCAATATGTCATCAGGCAATAAGCTGAAGTTAGCGCCGCGTGAAGCTTCTGAGTTTGCCCGTAACCTCCGCGATAGCATTTTAGCTGCCACCGGTTGTAGCGTGGAAGTCCTGGTGTACGGAGATGGCGCCTACAAAGATCCCAGCACCGGAATTTATGAACTGGCAGATCCCATGCCCGTTTTTGGCATGACGGACGGTTTCCATGGTCGCTTCCGTGAAGGGATTAAATACAAGTATGTGGCCGACGTTTGCTATGACGAGGGTAAGAGTGTGGCCGAAATTGAAGCTCATCTGGCAGAAAAATGCCATGAACAGTTTGAACACAACCATATTATGACAGAAGGGACAACCCCGAGACGTGTTGAAGATGTCATTGCCAGCCTGGCTGACCTAGTTAGCGGCTCCGCTGATGCGGGAACCCCGGTTGTCATAGTAAAAAACATATTACGATAAAGTAGTCTTCGGCATTGGCAATGGGAACCATCACAATTCGCTTCAGAACTGGTAGCTGCCGCAGAGCTAGGCTACTCATCCTTCTTCATGTAGTGCAATGAGCGGGTTTCCTTACATCCAGGGCAACGTTTGCTTTGATGAAAATCCTGATTATTGACTAAAAATTTCACTCTTGTGCTGCTTAACGAAAATGCCCGCCTTGGCGCAGAAATTGCGAAAGCAATCAAAAATCTTATAGCTTAGTCGGACATAATGGTCCTCGATGAAACAGGAATCCCCCCTCTTCTAAACGAAGTGAAAGTGGGGGAGGTTCAATTCAACCCTTCGCCTGCGGCGGCAACCAGCAGTCGATTATCATAGCTCAAGATGCTAAGTTCGGGGATTTGCTTTTTTAAAGTAACCGCTGTACAGAGGTGCCAAAGGTCGGCACCACGAAGCGGCCATTTTTTAGACATAGATCTCATAATAGCCATATCGGGTGAGAGAGTTAAAAATCGCCAGGGGCCGTTTTCCAGTGCTTCGAAGGCAGCCGACACAAAAACCTCAGGAATCGTTTGTTCTCTGTGCATGCGAGCAATAACAGCACAAACTTCACTGTATGCCAAGGAAGTTAGAACGTGGAACCCATCGCAGTTTGCTTTCGCATACGCATCGTTACTGTGCCTGTCTTTGAATAGTGCTGATAAAACAGCAGAAGCATCCCAGTAGATGGCAACGTTATCCACGGTTTCGGTCCTCCTGTAAAATTGACTGTACATCTGTTTCTACAGGCAATGGAGGAGGTAGCTTTCTCGTTTCTTGGACCCGTGGTATAATCATTCCGGTCTGCTCCAGAGCGGCTACCCGCTGATATAGCGGTAGTTCTTCGTTCGTAAGACGGGTTAATTTGCAAACGGGGTTACCGTGGTCTGTGATAATAATGTCAGCGCCTTGGCGAACTTTTTTTACGAGGTTACTTAAGTTTGCTTTTGCTTCCCTTATACCTACATACACAAATTTTACCCCCTAAAAAAATTACGGTAATTATATTGTAACCACTGTGACTACAAGTGTCAATGTAGTTTAGTGAATGAACGACCGAGATATTGGAATCTTTGATTATGCTCCTTTGTGGTAGACAGTTGAAATAATAAAACTTTTACCATGAAGTGAACCAAAACCTTTTACTTTTCAAGTACATGAAAATGCCCGGCGGGTTGGTTTGAAACTCTTAATCAGACTCCAACTGTGCCCTGTAAAAACTGTGCCCGCAGTTCCGGTTCAAATTTTTCAATGGCATATCGCAACATGGTCCGTGGCATTTTAGAGTAATGCTGAGCCAGGAAATTATATTCCACAGCGAAATCCCGTTTACCCACTTCCCGTAGCATCCAACCAACTGCTTTATGGATTAGGTCGTGTTTGTGGTCAAGCAGATGTTCCGCAAGGTTTATTGTGTCGTCAAACTGGTTCTTCCTGATAAAAGCGAACGTGGCGATAACAGCAATACGCTGTTCCCACAGGTTCGACGACTCTACCAACCGGTATAGGATGCTTTTGTCTTTATCGAGCAGGTATGCGCCCAGGATTTTATCAGCGGATGAGTCTACGAGATCCCAGTTATTCACGTTGGCTGTCTGCGAAAGATACAAATCCACGATATCAGTTTTTTCCTGCTCTGTAATCACCGGGCCCGGTCTTGAAAAAACGGGGCAAGAATTGAGCCTTGTCTGAATCCACATGTAGGGCTAATTGTTGTTTAACAAGTGTGCTTGCATTCATGGTATTATCTCGCTCTCTGTTAATAAAAAATCAGCACGTTCTCACCTAGGGGCAAACAAGGTTTTTTGCGTGGTTTGTCGAAAATAGGAAATAAATAATTAATGACGATACTGGAAGGGTGGTAAAGTGCAGATACTGGTCCTTGTACAGGGGATTTACGGACATAGAATTGCTGACAATATACGCGATAAAGGGCCTGCTGACTGGGAAGTGCGGATCTTTGAGGTGCCGGCAATCAGTGAGCAGGTTATTGATGAGCCGGAGCTTTATTTGCCGGAGAAGATTCTGCCGGCTGACCTGATTCTCCATCTTGCCGAATCTCAGCAGGCTGCGCAGTTGATCCCGGCGGTGGCCCAGGCAAGCGGCGCTAAAGCCGTCATTGCCTCGATTGACAGCTCAGTGTGGATACCCGTTGGGCTACGTAACCAGTTGCGACGGGAACTGTCTAAAAAAGGTATAACCATTGTTTTCCCGGAGCCGCTTTGCTCCCTTGATGAATCCAGCGTTGGCTACGGGGAAACTTTGCAGCCATATACTAATGATATCATCAGCAGCTTTGCCCGCTGCTTCGGCAAGCCAATACTTGAGGCTGAAATTGACGAAGCCGGTAAAATTACGGACGTAAAGGTAAAAAGGGGTTCTCCCTGCGGTTCCACCGAATATACAGTAGGAAGGGTCCGGGGAATGGATGCGGAGAAAGCCGTACCTACAGCGGGACTGATGTGCCTGCATTATCCCTGCCTTGCATCCATGAGATTTGAACAGACCGATGCCGGTGTGGACACCATCATGCACAATTCAGGCAGAATTTTTAATGAAGGCATGGAAAATGCTTTAAAGAATAAAAAACAAACTTCTGCACGGGAAGGAAGAGGATAATTCCTTACAGTTGAACCCGCTCCGGGTTTCGAAAACTTGCTTCTGGCAACGTCAGAGCATAATCAATCTGCTGCAGCATCTTTTCCTTGTCATGGGGCAATCTGCCGTGTACATCGCAATAGTTAGACACATGGTCGCTATATAGCAGGCTGTCAATCTTCTGCAAATTGTCCACAAACAGTTTTGTTTCCAACAACGCCTCATGGGGCGAGAGGATAGAGAACTCTCCGTTTTTGTACATGGCATGCATTTGTGTGCCCTTTGATGGCATAAACGTACGTAGCCGGATAAAGTCGGGGTTTATCTCATTTAGTGCTGTAGCGCTGTTTATGGCATGCTGCCGGGTAAGTGACTTACCGCCAACTCCCACAATAATGTACTCACTAAGTTCAATTGCGGCCTCTTTGATCATCAGGCCGGCCCGGATAATTCCTTCCCGGTCGGTCCCTTTGTTAATCAGGGATAATACTTCATTATCCCCTGATTCCATGCCGGAATGGATTCGCTGTAGACCTGCATCTCTGAGCAGCCGCAGTTCAGCTACCGACTTTTTCAGTATAAACCGGGCTGAGCCATACACAGTGATTCGCTCCAGTCCGGGGAACACTTCCTGAGCATACGTAAAGATCTCCACCAGTTCTTTAGTTTTCATCACAATTGTATTGCCATCGGCAAAAAAGACGGAACGGACCTGATTTCCGTAATAATCTCGTGCCATATCCAGATCTTCTTTGATATCTTTAACCGGACGGATCTTAAACCGGCTCTCCCGATACATGGAACAAAAGGAGCACCGGTTGTGCGGACAACCTACTGTGGCCTGGATAATCAGACTGTTTGCTTCACTGGGTGGCCGATAAACCATGCCTTCATAACGCATATAATCCCTCCTGAAACTTAGCCTAAAGCAACAGGGGTTCTCTGTCAACCTGATATAGAAAACACAGAAACCCTCCGGACGGACTTTTTAGCGTCCATTTAGAGGGTTTCAGTTTAGTTTTAGTCTGAATTTTTAAGCTTATCGCGCAAGATTATGCCAAGTTGCTTCGCTTTTTCCTGCAACTCCGGCAGTTTGTCAAAATCCTTAAACATGTGGGACTCCACTTTTGTTCCTTCACCGTAGAGTGCCTTGACGTTTGATACCTGGCATTCTTCTCCGTGCCCACAAAAGAGGCAGGTGGGATGACCGCAGGTCTGCATACTGCCTACCACTTCCATACCCTGCGCTTTACAGAAGAGCTTGAGCCAGTCTTCTACGGCTTGATTGCTCTTATAGCCGCCGGCGATTACGACGGCCCGCTTGCCTTTAAGCTGCATGTTGCAGTGGCGCAAGGAGTAGGTCCGCTCGCAGAATGTTTTTGTCCGGGCATCGGTGGTAGCAAATGTGGGGTAAGCACCGATAATTATTGCATCAGCTTCGCGAATTTTCCCCTCAAGTATTTGACTGTAATCGTCTTTTTGCTTGCAATGGTTGTCATCAACACATTTAAGACATGCGATGCAGGGATTAACTTTATAACTAGCTAAGCGGATAAATTCTCCGTCGAGGCCGGTGGCGTCCATTACCGCTTTTACTGTCTTATCCACGTTGCCGCCCTTGACCGAACTGCCACTAATTGCAAGAATTTTCATGTCGATACCCCCTGTAATGTAAGATTATAGTTTTATCATATACCTTTAGGGGGAAGTACGCAGTAAAATATTTAACACTTCAATCGATAATAAAAATATCCCAGCACTAAAAAAGGGCTGAAGTGCACGAACTTTTATAAAATGAATTCCCGGTTGTTATGATCAACACAGCCTACCGTGACGTCACAGGAAAACGACTTCTGTAGCAGTGCTGCAAGTGTGTTACGGGCTGCCATGACCTGAGTGTCATTTTTTCCTGTAAAGCCATCAATGGGGAAGAAGATGTTTTTACTCTGTGTTGTTATTTTCCCCAGTTCACTCTGACGCCAGATCCAGCGCCGTGTTCTGACATGCGGACCGACTGTGTAAATGAGCTCGCCCGCATCCAGTATTTCCGTATCCGTCTGGCCAAAGGGGCGAAACTGTTCGCCGCCAACAGAAAAACGTACTGTGATGTCGTCATCAGCCTGATCCAGATCATGGGCGCCCAGCGGGACCAGATATTTTAATGACACGGCGTTGGACAAGTCAACAACAGCGTTTATGTTGGGCAGGCCTTTTTTTTTCGCAACCCTGGAAACCATTGCTTCTATCGAGCTTTGGAATTTATAAACACTCTCTGACACTGAAAACTTCATCTTTTTCCTCCCTCGTACGTTTGTTGGATGTCGATGGTCATACCTAATAATTAATAGCTTTGCCGCTTCACATAGAATTTCCTGCTTGCGGCCGCCAGAAAAACAGCGCTAGGCCTCCAGAAATACAGGTTAAAGATGCCACGCGATACCAGTAGATGTTTACCAGGAAGGTATGTCTGTGTTACGATAGCAACAGTTATATAATCTAAAGCAGAAAAACGTGTCAGCGGGAACCGCCTGTCACATTAACAGATCTGGCGAAAAGAGGAGGATTCGTGTTTTATGATGACCCGAAAGGAAAGAGTTAAGTCAGCATTTAAACGTACGTTTGCCGACCGTGTACCAGCGTATCCCATTGTAGGCGGTTTTGCTGCCCAACTTGTCAACAAAACAGTAAAAGATTATCTGACGGATACGGAGACACTGGTGGCAGCCCAACTGGCCGCCAACCAACGATATAGCCCTGATATTGTAGTAATCATGGCCGATTTGCTGATGGAAGTGGAGGCATTAGGCGGCAAGCTGACTTTCCCGGACAACGCCGTCTGTTACATGAAAGACCATGTGTTGGAGGAGAAAAGTGCGCTTTCTCGGATGCAAATTCCCGATCCGTTACAAGATGGCCGCCTGCCGCTTTATCTTGACGCTTGTCGCATCATCAGTAACCAAATCAAGGATGCCCCTGTCGGGGGTGTTTTGACAGGACCGTGGTCGATTGCGGCCAGTCTGCGGGGTGTGGAGAACATTATTTTTGATACATTCAAAGACCCGGTTTTTGTACATGAGCTACTTCATTTTTGCACCATGGTGGCCAAACGAGTTGGAGATGCCCTGCTTTCGACAGGTACCGGCCTGAGTTACTCCGAGCCCACCGGTTCCTGTAGTGTAATTTCACCTTCCATCTATAGGAAGTTTATAAAAGCGCATCACATCGAATTGGTTGAGTATTTCAGAGAAAAACGTGCAGCGGTGACCTTCCACATTTGCGGCAATGTCAATCCGATTATGGAAGACCTTGTTGAAACCGGGGCTCCCGCCATCAGCATTGATTCCATATCTTCGCTGGAAAAAATGATTCGTGTTGCAGATAAAAGAACGGTAGTAATCGGCAATGTGGATACCAATGCTTTCGAGAGCGGCTCCAGAGAGCAAATTGAATCTGAAACCCGTCGCTGTATCGCTGATGCCGCTTCTTCGGGGGCGTTTATTCTGGCCTCAGCCTGTGAAGTCCCTCCAACGGCGACTCCGGAAAGCGTAGACTACTTCATGGACGCTGCAGTTAAGTACGGTACTAATGTTAAATAATCTATAGCACGCATTAAACAAAGAAGGCCGGTAAAGTACCGGTCTTCTTTGTTTTCGCCAGCAATGGCAGAAATTGAAATCATTCAGAAAAAATTAGAGGGAAAATGGGTTCGCTGATAAATATATCAGTAAGGTTGTTTATGCAAATACGTTATCTGTGAGGGAAACAGATGAAAAAAGATGATAACTGGAATACTCCGGTAAGCATTGAAGATATGGAGAACTTAGATGAAGATTTAATCAATCAGTTAAATGAGAAATATGATGGTCACGATACGGTTGAAACAACCGTTGGCAGATCAAAGGGAATTAGGGTTGTGGGCCTGATAACGGCTCTGGCGCTGATTGTTTTAGCTTTCAACAATCTGTTTATGGTTTTTAACATACCTCCTTTGGGTTTTGTGCAAAGGTCCAGGCAACTGGTGCAGGATCCTGAAATACATAAGCTGAGGGAAGCAGTTGTGATAGTCAGTTCAGCAGATTCCCGAGGGACGGGTTTTAATATCGATAAAAATGGACTGATTATCACGAACAATCATGTAATTAAAAATGCCGGTATTGTTAATGTAAGCTTTACACGGGGGCCGCTGTATACAGGTAAGATATGGGCAAATTTTCCTGAGATTGATCTGGCGGTGATACGTATTGAGGGAGAAAATCTTCCTGTTATCGAAATAGAAACGGAAACGGAGTTGGTTGCAGGAGATGAAGTTTTGATTATCGGCAACCCGCTATGGCTTTCATTTATAGTGACCGAGGGAGAGGTTGTTGGCAGTGCAGTTTTAAAAGGGTGGGATGAAACGGTTTTAATGATCAGAGCTCCTATTCATAAAGGGAGCAGCGGTAGTCCTGTTATTAACAGCGAAGGAAGAGTGGCAGCTGTAATTTTTGCCACGGTACAAACGGAACAGGAAGAAATAATAGGGTTGGCAGTGCCCATCAATAATCTTTTTAGAGAAAACAATAAATAAGTAAACGCCGCAAGAAGTGCGGCGTTTTTACATTCCCTTAGATTAGCAGTAACTTAAATAATATCATGACCGCCGCTGGGGTAAGATGTTTGTAATCGATTCATATAACTGCCTCCTGATACGAACATATGTTTGTTTTTAGTGTATCATATGAGATGCCGTATGAGAAGTGTCAGGTTATTAAAATTATTTAAGAAAATGGGAAAGGAAAATAAACAATTTTGTGGAAGTATTGTCTTAGTTAATTATTTAGCAATAGAATAGGTAGGCAAACCTGTTGAAAAATAGGGACGCAAAGCCATGGGTCTTCGCTGAGGAAAAGCAAGACAGCCGGTTGCAAAGCGAGTATAGAAACTGCTTACGCCGGGCAGTTTTTTTGTTGGAGGTGAAACGGTTGGACACATCGCTATTGTTTTCCTCGGGGTTTTGGGAAAAAGCCTGGGAGGAGGCCAATATAAAAGACAAGGAAAGACGAGAAAAAAAAGCGGTGGATGTTTGGAACCGCCGGGCCGCTAATTATGAACGCAATGTAGGCAGTGACTCAGGACAAAAGAGAGTGGATGCGTCATTGGCCTTTCTGGAAAGTTATGGTATCCTGAACAGGAAGCTAAAAATAATGGACCTTGGCTGCGGGCCGGGAAATTTCTCCCTGGCTTTTGCGGAACGGGGCCACAGCGTCTGGGCGCTGGATCCGGCTGAAAAGATGTTGGAGCAGCTTCGCATGAAGCTGGAAACAAAGCCGGAACTCGAAGCACGGGTAACCCCTGTTGTCGCAGATTGGATTCCTCTGGAACTTGAAGATTACGGTTGGGAAAAGCATTTTGATTTAATTTTTGCCTCAATGACGCCTGGGATAAACAATGTGCCCACATTGCAGAAAGCCATAAATGCTTCCAAGGGTTATGTTTATCTTAGCCGCTTCGCAGGACCGCGGAGTCAGCCCTCGGTGGAAGCGATTTGGCAGCGCTTGCACGGCAGCGTCTATTATAGCCAGTCACTGGATATTCTCTTCCCTCAAAATTGGCTCTACGCCACAGGGTACCGCCCGGCGGCCCATTATGTTCGCTGGGAGCGGGAACACAGTCAGCCGGTTGCAGATGCGGTAGATGAAATCCGTAATGTGCTGGCATTGCGGCTGGATATGAATGACGCGGTGGAAGCAGCTATTGAGGATTACGTAGCAAAACAGGCTAAAGACGGGATTTTTACGGAAATAAAAGGTGCTACTTCAGCTATGTTGTTGTGGCGGGTAGACAAAGACGTAATTAACCGAGGAGGTTAAATTGTGGCAGTTACTGTAATCGGAGCAATCCGTCAAAAGAAGCTGTTCATCGGGAAAAAAGTACAAATTCAAGGGAAAGATGCTGATTTGGAGACCACAGCTAAAGTGGTACAATGCGACGCGGATACATTAATGCTGGAGTTATTTGCTTCGGCTGTATATCCCCATGAAAAGCTACATAGCCAGAAGAAAATGACAGTTAGCTTTGTGGTCCCCGAGGATGCAATCTATTCCTTTGACGGTTACGTGGTCAGCTATAACGATGGAGCGCAGATTTTGCTTCTTGAGCAGGTTACTCCGTTGAAGAGAACGGAGCAACGGCAGAACTATCGGCTTAAAACTGCCAAACTCATGTATCTTTCCCTGGAAGAAGATAATGGGAACGGGCTGGCGGGCGCATCGTGGCAACAAGCAGGTTTACTGGATATCTCCCGGGGAGGGGCCAGCGTTTTGTCTCCTGTATCAGTTCCTGCCAAATATATTGTTAAGGTGCTTATTCCGCTTACTGAAGTGGACTATGTTCTGGAAACACAAGCACAGGTTGTCCGTGAAAAAAAAGGAGATGAAGGCCAGATCATCTTAGGCCTAACGTTTCAGGACTTAACCCTATTAGGACAGGAACGGATTCTGGACTATATATTGAAAGTTTGGTCCGGGAGTCATAACGAACGGACTGAGAGTAAACAGGTTAATATTTAAATGGTTCGTAAACCATGGGGATGCCGGTGCCTTTGCTAATCATTTCGTTTAGTGACATCAGGTCGCTGCGGTTTACTTCCTGTAGGCTGGTTTTTCCCAGTGCTTTTATGCCGTCGCCAATCTCCTGTCTACAGGCTTCCAGAAACTTGTACAAAGCGTCGGTGGCGTCTTTCACATTGAGCTTTTTACTGAATTGACCGTCATACCAGACAACCTGTGTTGGCGGCTCAAACGGTAGCGCTTTTAGGGCCTGGGTGTGGGTCAGAGCAAACAAGGCAATAGCGCCGATATAACTGGCGTCGGCGCCCAGTGCGCATACTTTTAACATATCGCCTGGTGTCCTGATTTTCCCTGCGGCAATCAGGCTGACTTGGTCTTTAAAGTTGTTCTTCTCCAGCCAGTCCGCGGTACGGCTGATGGCGAAAAGCAAGGGGATACCGAAATCATCCTGAAGGATGGGAGCAGAGGATTTTGTAGCTGCTTCCGCTCCTTCCATAGCGATAAAATCTACACCTGCGTTGCAGACCCATTCTAAATCGGCCTCAAGATGTTTCCCCGCTGCCATTTTTATGCCAACGGGGACACCTTCTCCGATTTTTTTTAGTTTCTCCACTAGTTTTTTCAAGTATTTGGGATCCGGGACTTCAGGCTGGCGGGAGTGGGCCACCACGTCTTTTCCCTTAGGATATTTATACGCGTCTCTCAGCTCTTTATCCAGCTTGTTTGCTTTCATGACGTGCCCCAAGCCTGCCAAAGCACCTTGTCCGATTTGAATCTCAACGCCGTCGCACTGTCGGATGATTTCTTGTGTTTTGTCCCAATCTCCCCGGTGATACTGATAGATTAGATATTTAGCGGCTTTACGCTCACTGGGGAGGAAAGGGCCTTCGCCGGTATTTGTAGCCGTACCAGCCTTTGTTGCGCCTTGTGCTAAAGCAATCTTGGTTTTCTCAGACAGCGCGACTCCGTAGGCCATGGGTGAAATAATTACGGGGAAGTCTATGGTAAAGGGTTTTTTGGCTTTCTTGCCGATTGTAACATGGGTGTCCACCTCTAGGTCAAAAGCTGTGGGCATGATGTGAAGCTGCTCAATAGACAGCATTAGATCATTCAGTCCGGGAAACTTTTTCGGGGATCCCATAGGGCGGGCGATGGTTTTCCCCTCAGTTGCCCGCATATTGGTTTCAATGACAGTCTGGAGGCCAATGCGATTTGTGGATGTAACCAGCTCCCAGATATTTTCGTCATACAGATCTTCCAAGATTAGTTTTACGGAATTATCATGGACTTTATCAATGACTTTACGACCCATAAGCTTGATGGCGTAAGTGCCGGCCATTGTTGCAGCGCCCATGGCCAGCGCCTTTCTTAGTTTTTGATTTTTCATTACCATCCCCCTTGTAATGCTTCAACGGTTGTTATGTACTATTACGTTGCCCTGTGTGAAAAGGTTTAGTAAACATTTTAGGATTTTTTATGCCGACGGCGAACCCTCAAAAATGAAATAGATAACACATGCAGGAAATCCCATAATATTAAATTATTAAGGATACTGGAACGAACTTTACATAATATTAAGATTCTTTAACATTTCACCCTGTGGGTAGATATTATCGCGGTTGCCTGCTGGTTCTTTTTTACTCTATAATGAGCCTAGTTAACATAATGGCAAATGAGGGTAAAAAAGAAAGGGGAATATATGTTGAAGAAGAGATTGCAAGCAGTTATCGTTGTCTTGATTCTTGTCTTGTTAGGACAGGTGGCAAATGCTTCGGGAAGTTATGTAGTGCAACGGGGGGATACATTGTGGCTGATAGCCCAGCGTCATAACACCACAGTGAACGCGTTAACATTGGAGAACCGTTTAAGTAACCCCAATGTGATTGAGGTAGGCCAGACACTGGTTTTGCCCGGTTCCGATTTGCGAATACATATTGTTCGCCCCGGGGATACATTATGGCTGATTTCACGCCAATACAATGTAACGTTGGATGCTTTGACCAGACAGAATAATATTGGTAATGCCAATTTACTACTGGTGGGAACCCCGTTGGTTATTCCAAACGGCGGAGTCATTCCTGTAGTACAAACACTTCCAGTAGCACCAACACCTACAGTAGTAACACCTACAGCAGCACCAACACCCATTGCCTCCCGCAGCGGCCGTGTTTTTTCGGCAAGTGAACTGGATCTGTTTGCCCGAATCGTTCATGCCGAGTCTGCAGGAGAGCCTTATATCGGTCAGGTAGCTGTGGCGGCCACCATTTTAAACAGAATTGACAGCTCCCGTTATCCCAACACCATGTCCGGCGTCGTTTATCAGATAGACAGCGGGTTTTATCAGTATAGCCCCGTTCTTGACGGACGGATTAATCTGCCGGCTAATGAAAGCGCAAGAAGGGCTGTGCGAGACGCTATTGATGGACAAGATCCATCTTTGGGTGCTACAGGATTTTACAATCCGAAAAAAACATCAAATGTCTGGGTTCGTCAGCAACAGGTAACTACAGTTATCGCTGATCATGTATTTTTTAAATAAGAAATAAAACGGAATCAGCAGGGCTTGCTGGCAGGTCTGTGGGAATTTCCGGCAGTGGATGTTGATGCAGGTGGTAAAACAAGCAGTTTAACATTGCCTGACGGAGACGGATGGCGCTGGGTGAGTGCCGGGGAAATGAAAACATTGGCGTTCCCCAAAATTTATCATCCCGTAGTTTCTGAGGTTTGCCGTAGGCTTCAATAATTCATAGGTACAAAAAAAAGCGATTGCACTTTGCAATCGCTTTTTGATGTATTCTATATGGTGCGCCCGCAGGGATTCGAACCCCGACTTCAGGCTCCGGAGGCCTACGTGATATCCTTTTCACTACGGGCGCAATGCTAGAATATGATAACATCTTTAGCGGCAAAAGTCAAACAGACGGCTTAGGTAAAAATAGGGAGTGTTTGGACATACTATCTGAAAACGTTGGGGAGGCGCTTATGGTAAGACCCAGAATTCTCACTGTGGTGCGGCCGGTGGCAGGGGGAATCCGTGTCCATGTTAAGCATTTATTGGAAAACCTATCTAATGAATTTAACTTTTGCGTGGCTTGTCCGTCTGAATTAGCAGATGATTTTACTGAGTTGGCAACGGAAATATTTCCTGTTCCCATGGGGAAAACGCTAAATCCTGCCCAGGATCTGGCCGCAGTTTGTAGCATGACAGGCAAACTCCGCAGGGAAACGTTCGATCTTGTCCATGCCCATGGATTCAAAGCGGGGATGGTTGCACGAATGGCGGCCAGGGCGTGCCGTGTCCCCTGCCTGATTACTGTACATAATGATTTTGCCCACGCCAACGTGTCGCAATTACGCATGGTTTATCTGGCAGCAGAAAGATATTTATCCCGGTGGACCACAGGCTATATCGCAGTTTCGGCCTGGCTTGCCGAAGAACTGCAGGGTGCTTACGGTGTTAGCCCTGATCGGATTGTCATTATTCCCAATGGTATTGCCAGACCGGCAGGGAACATGCCATTGGAGGAGGAACTGCCTTTCCCCGACAATATGCCGTTAGTGGGAACAGTAGCGAGGCTGGCGCCGCAAAAGGGCGTGGAATACTTTATCCGTGCTGTGGCAAAACTGCAACTGCAATACACTCATACGGGTTTTATTATTGTCGGGGACGGCCCGTTACGCGGGGAACTGGAATCCCTTGCCCGGCAGTTGGGGTTGGACGGGCGGATTTACTTTGCCGGCTATCGGCAGGATGTGCCGGCAATTCTGGCTCGCATAAAGATTTTTGTCCAACCTTCTTTAAGTGAAGGGCAGGGAATCACAGTTTTGGAGGCAATGTCGGCGGGCTGTCCGGTGGTTGCCAGTGCAACAGGAGGCTTAAAGGAACTGATTCGCCACGGAGAAAACGGGTTGTTGGTCGAACCGGGTGATATAGAGCAATTGACGGATGCTGTCAGATTATTACTGGAAGATGATAAACTTGCGGAAAGCCTGGCGAAGCAGGCTGCAACAGTTGCAGAAAGGTATGATATCCGTAATATGTTGGAGAGTACACGAAACACTTACTATCGTGTGATGAAAGGGGGGACGCTCGTTTGAAAATGGCGTCCCGTGCTCTATTGATTTTATTGTTTTTTTTGTTGTGGCCGGCTGAATCGGTTGCCGCGGGAAAAGTTGTCATTGTTTCCGTCAACCGGACCAATTTACGTACTGTGGCGGCTGATCAGTCCCTTGCTCCCTGGCTGGCGCGGGGCGCGGTATCCCTTGTTAATATTTCCACGGCAGCACGGCCTACCACAGAGCATGTTTACGTTACCCTGGGGGCCGGATCCCGGGCTGCAGGAACGGATAACACCAGGTTGGCGTTTAATGCTGACGAAGAATGGACGGGCTTAATAGCGCGGGAGATCTACCACCGCCATCAGGGGACTGAAACGGATGCTGGCGTTCTCCATTTGGCGTTTGCTGAAATAGCTAAACTAAATTTTACGTTTCAGCATCCGGTTACTCCGGGATTGCTCGGAGACATGTTGCGTAGTGCCGGCTTGGTAACGGCAGTTATCGGTAATGCGGACGGGCCGTCGGTCTCCCGGGAATCTACCGCGTTTCTTGCCGACAGTTCTGGCAGGGTTGGCCTGGGGGACGTCAGTCGGGCTATTTTGGAGAAAGACACGCGGTTTCCGTTCGGATTGCGGACAAACCGTGATAAGGTATGGCTGGAGTTTAACAGGCTGTGGCCCTCTGCCGATGTAATTCTGGTTGACTGGGGTAATACAGTCCGCCTTGATGAATACCGGCCACTGTTGCGAGCGCAAGTGGCGGATGATTTACAGGAGGAAATATTTTCAGATTTGTCCTGGTTTCTTACCCGCGTGTTTTCTCTTCTTTCTCTGGAAGATACATTAATTATACTGGCGCCAGCGCCGCCTACGGGAGAAACCGGCGGCGGGCTGCTCAGCTATATAGCGATATTGGGCGGCCGGTTTCCTCCGGGAAGTTTGCTGACATCGGCGACGACCCGCCGTCCTGGTATTATCGCTGCGGTAGACGTGGCGCCCCTGATTCTTGATAATCTGGGGCTTAGCGTGCCGGGGAACATGGTTGGCCGTCCTGTGGGTTTGGCCGCACCGGGGGGCACAGCGGAATTGCTGGGTATGCAAAGAGAAATTGATCGAGTTTTCCGGCTGCGTCCGCCATTAATGAAGACGTATGTTTTTTTTCAGATTGTCTTCGTACTTGGCGCTCTGCTGAATCTTTTCATACGCATTCTGCCGATTCGAAGATTTGAATCGCTGCTATTTGCACTGATTGCTTTCCCTGCCGTTCTACTATATCTCCCTTTGCACACCGTTTCTGTTCCAGTTGGCTTTACGTTAAGTGTACTTGCTACAGTGGCAGTTGCTTTTCTCTTGCAAAAACTTTTTACAAGTATCGTAGCAAAGCTGGCTGTCGTTGGTGTGGTAACAACTTTATCGTTAACCATTGATCTGCTGCGTAATGCTCCGTTGATGAAAGTTTCTGTTCTCGGCTATGACCCGGTTTCCGGTGCCCGCTTCTACGGGTTGGGGAATGAATATATGGGGGTTTTGGTTGGTTCTTCCGTTTTGGCCGTGACAGCATTGCTTACACTTTTCCCTCATTGGCGCCGGTGGCTGTTGCCGATATCTGTGATATATCTTCTGGCTCTTGTAATCCTTATCGTTTCACCTGGGGGGGGAGCCAACTTTGGCGGGACTGTAACAGCGTTTACTGCATTTATTGTAACGGTGACGATTCTGGGACAGTTTCGTCCGGGGTGGAGAAGTGCTGCAGCGGCATTGCTTGTAGCCACTCTGATAGCGGGAATCGCTGTATTACTTAATGTTTTTGTAGCCCAAGGTGACCAATCCCATTTGGGCAGGACATTGGCCATGGTAGAACGGGATGGCTGGCAGGCATTACGTGATGTGGTATCCCGTAAAGCGGCAATGAATGTAAGGCTTTTTAGATATTCACAGTGGAGCCGTGCTTTTCTCGCTTTTCTTACAGTGCTGGCCGTACTCTTTTACAGACCCCACGGCATACTTCGGGAGATCCACCGTAGTTACCCACAACTGACCGCAGGGTTTCTCGGCATTATTGCAGGTAGCGTGACAGCGTTCCTGGTTAACGATTCCGGGGTGGTGGCGGCGGCAACCACGCTGCTTTATGCCGGGGTGCCCATTATTCTTTTTTCCGGAAGGATTGTAGAAGCAACATAATCTGTTGATAGGGAATACTTACAGACAATACATATCACTTCCCAGCAAAAATAGGATATTGTAAAAAAAGAGAGATATTTGCCGAAAGTATGGAGTTTTTCTGGGTAAAATATTGGCGAAGGCAGGAAATCAGCGGTATGAATGGAATATAGTATTTTGTCCGTTTTATGGAATGTGTGTGAAAATTACTGAAGGAGGAGCGGCTTTTGACAATATTTAAGCGTACACGCTTAAACAACGGGATTAATCTCTTTATTCACCCAACCGGCAAGTTTAAAACTGTTTTGGTGCAGCTGATTTTCCATCGGCACCTGCGGGCAGAGGATGTAACTGACTGCTCCTTGTTGCCATCCGTGCTGCAGAGGGGTAGTAACATGTATCCGACCAGACAGCAGTTGGCATATAAGCTGGAAGAACTGTACGGCAGTGAATTAATGGCCGATGTGTCAAAAAAGGGCGAGCGGCTGTTTGTTACGTTTACTATGGATCTGGTACATGATCAATATCTTCCTGGTGAAAATGAACTGTTACGCAAAGGGCTGGCCATTTTAAAGGATTTGATCAGCGACCCTGTATTGGAAGGTAACGGTTTTAAGTCTGACTATGTCACCCAGGAAAAAGAACAACATGAAAAAGTAATAAAAGGTTTGATTAACGATAAAATTGCGTATTCTGTAGAGAGATGTCTGCGGGAAATGTGTAAGGATGAGCCTTTTGGTGTATTCAAATATGGCGACGTGGAAAAACTGCGGCAAATTGATAATAAGTCACTTTACCGCTTTTACAGGGATTTTTTGACGGAGAGCCCTGTTGACCTCCATATTATCGGAGATGTGGACCCGGAAAGGGTCGCTGCACTCGTTGATGAAGTGCTGCAGTTTGACCGGGGAACGGAAATGACTATTCCAGCAACTGTGATAAAGGGCGATAACGGTGAAGTAAAATATGTCTCGGAAAAGCTGGATGTAAGCCAGGGGAAGCTGGTTTTAGGGTACCGGACAGGTCTGACATATGCGGATGACGATTACTTTCCGCTCCTCATGTATAACGGAATTCTCGGCAGTTTTCCCCATTCAAAGCTGTTCCAGAATGTCAGGGAAAAAGCCAGCCTGGCGTATTACGCCTACTCGCGCTTGGAAAAACATAAAGGCTTGATGATTGTGTCGGCGGGAATTGAAGACAAAAATTATCAACAGACTCTGGAGATTATTGAGAAGCAGATTGAAGATATGCGCAAAGGCGATTTTGGACCTGAAGAGTATGAAAATACCCAAAGCGGTCTGCGCAACCAATTTATGGTGGAAGAAGATAATCCGGCGTTGGTGATTAACCGCGCTCTGGACGGCATGCTCTCCGGTCGGGTTGAAGATACCGGCCAGTTACTGGAACGGTTGGCTGCCGTAACCCGGGAAGATGTGGCACGGGTCGCCGACAACATAAAACTGGATACAGTATTCTTTCTTTCCAACAAGGGGGTGAACAGGCATGAACAAAATTGTTGAGAACACCCTGCTGAAAGAAAAGATTATCTGGCGGCGCATTGAGCCGGGTTTGGAAGTTTTCGTCCTCCCCAAAAAAGGGTACAAGAAAAAGTATGCCACCTATTCTACTAACTTCGGCTCTATCGACTCCCATTTCATCGTAGAAGGGGAAGGCAAGGAACTGATCGTGCCGGACGGCGTTGCCCACTTCCTTGAGCATAAGCTATTTGAAGATGAGGAAGGCAACGTCTTTGACCGCTTTGCAAAACTCGGAGCGTCGAGCAATGCGTTTACCAATTTCACAAACACCACATATCTGTTCTCCAGCACTGATCACTTTGAAGAATGCCTTGAAATCCTGCTCGATTTTGTCCAAAATCCGTATTTTACTGAGGAAAGTGTGGAAAAGGAAAAAGGAATTATTGAGCAGGAAATCAGAATGTACGAAGACAACCCCGGTTGGCGCATCTTCTTTAACTTGCTGATAGCTCTTTACCGTAAGCATCCGGTGCAGAAAGATATTGCAGGAACCGTGGAAAGTATCAGCCATATTGATAAAGATGTGCTCTATAAATGCTACAGGACATTTTATCACCCCAGTAACATGGCTGTGTTTGTTGTGGGCGATGTAGACGCGGACAAGGTGCTTGACCAGGTGGCCTCAAATATTGGCAAGCGCAATTACAGCCCTCTGGGGGAAATTAAGCGGATATATCCGGAAGAGCCGCGGGAACTGGAAAAGGAGCAAGTCGTCCAGGAACTGGTGGTATCTCAGACTATCATGAACATTGGCTTTAAGGATTTGGATGTGGGCTATGACGGTGAACGTTTATTTCAGCGGGAACTGGCTACGGCGCTGGTACTTGATGTTGTTTTCGGTTCCAGTTCAAAGCTTTACAATGAGCTCTACGAAGAGGGTTTAATTGATGACGAATTCGATGCCGGTTATGTGGCTGAAAAAGAATACGGCCACACCATTATCGGCGGAGAAACGGCAAATCCCGAGAAGTTGTTTGCGCGACTGACAGCGGGAATAAAGCAGGCACAGCAGGACGGAATCAGCGCTGAGCAATTTGAGCACCACCGCCGGAAAATGATGGGTGATTTTTTAAAGAGTTTCAACTCATTAGAGTTTATTGCCAACAACTTTCTTGCTTACCACTTCAGGGGGATTAACTTTTTTAACTACCTGGATGTGTTGCAGAAGTTGACCCTTGAAGACGTCAACCGGCGCTTGCAGGAACATTTTGGTGAAGAAAACCGTGCCCGTTCCATCATTAAACCGAAACAAGCTTAACGCCTTGACTTAATAAAGATTCCCGGACAGTTCATACGCTGTCCGGGTTTTTCCATAAAGCGTTGGTTTGCAGGAATTTATTAATTACCGTTGAATTGAGAAGTATGTTTCTGAGGAGGGATTACATTGACTAAAGAATTAATTAAGATTACTGATTTACCGCATTTAAACCGGGCTCAGGTTAAAGAGAATTTTAAGACGTATATGAACCCGGGCTTAAGTGTTTATTTGGGACTCCTTGATTTTGACAAGCTTTATGTGCGAGCGGAGGGCGTTTATACCTGGGATAGTGAAAATAAGCGTTATATGGACTTTTTAGGTGGATACGGTTCATTAAATCTCGGGCATAACCATCCCCGGGTGATTGAAGCGATCCGTCAGGTCAACACAATGCCCAACCTTCTCCAAGCTTCTATGAACGCTACCGCCGCCGCCCTGGCGCATAATCTGGCACAGATTACGCCGGGAAAGTTAAATAACACCTTCTTCTGCAACAGCGGTGCTGAGGCGGTGGAAGGGGCCATTAAGCTGGCCCGGATTACCACAGGCCGGCCGCGGATTGTTTCCTGCGGCAGCGGTTTTCACGGCAAAACAATGGGTTCATTATCTATTACCGGCAGAGCCAAGTACCAGAAAGGGTTTGAACCAATGCTACCTGCCTGCAGTACTGTTGATTTCTGCCAGTTGGAAGAACTGGAAGAACAATTGCGCACGAAGGATGTTGCTGCGTTTATTGTGGAGCCCATTCAGGGTGAAGGCGGAATTATCATCCCCCACGAAGGATATTTAAAAGAAGTTCAGAATTTATGCCGCAAATACGGTACGCTGTTGGTCGCAGATGAAATTCAGACAGGACTGGGCAGGACGGGGACTATGTTTGCCTCTGAACATGAGGGAATTGAACCGGATATTCTTTGCCTGGCAAAATCACTGGGAGGTGGTATTATGCCCATCGGTGCTATGATCACCACCCAGGAACTATGGAACAAAGCATACGGCGGCATTGAAAAGTGCTTACTCCATACGTCTACGTTCGGTGGTAACACTTGGGCCACCGCAGCCGGCATTGCCACACTGGAAGTACTGATTGAGGAAGACTTACCGGCACGTGCTGCACAACTGGGAGAGTATTTAATGGAAGGGCTGCGTACCTTGCAACAAACCTACCCCATCATCAGGGAAGTTCGCGGCCGGGGCTTATTGGTAGGCATCGAGTTTGAGCCAGCTACCAAAGGTATGCTTGCCAAAGTAGCCGGTGCCGTAAACAAGCTCTCTGCGGAGTACCTGGGAGCCATGGTTGCCGGAGTCCTTTTAAACAATCACCAGATTATCACAGCGTATACTCTAAACAATCCAAACGTGGTTCGGCTTGAGCCGCCGCTGATTGTCACCAGGGAACAGATTGACGAAGTATTAAACGCGCTAAACGACACATTTGAAAAAAACACGTCTCTCATAGGGTTTGGCCTGGCATCGGGCAAAACGTTATTCTCTTCCGTTTTTGGCAAAAAGAAATAATTGTTGAAATATGTCGGAAATCAGTAATCCTGACAGGGAAGGGAAAATGTCCCTTTTGTCGAAACATGATATAACATGTTTTTACAGGAGGGATTACTTTGAAGGAAATCAAAGTAAATCATCTTAAAGTAGGTGACATCTTAGCCGGGTCTATTTGCTGTGACCATTCATATAAACTGCTACTAAACAAGGGAACTGTCATAACAGCCGAACACTTAAACAAACTGAAAAAATATAATTATTACGGTTTATGCCTTGTTGCGGAGGAAAGGGATGTTGCCGGGGTCCGGCTGGATTTGCTTAATCAGTTGGGAAACGACAAAATAAAGCGGGCGTATCTTGACATGTTTGTTATCAGCAAAAGTATTTTTGAAAACCTGGAAAAAGGGAACCCGATTAATATTGAACTGGCCAAGGAAACAGTAGACGTAGTTGTGGAACAAATTATGGACAGTAGCAATATAGTTTTACAGTTGGCCGCCGTCCATCTAGTAGACGACTACACCCTGTCCCACATGATAAACGTTGCGCTTTACTCAGGAGCTTTAGCCAAATGTCTCAATTATTCCATTCAAGACATTAAGGACATATGTTTTTCCGGCCTTCTCCATGATGTGGGCAAAGCAAAAATCCCCAAGGAGATTCTCCGTAAACCGGATTCGTTAACACCTGAGGAATTTTCAATTACAAAAAAACATGCTGAACAGGGTTATCAGATTTTGTGCCAGGAAGAACTTGTTAACGATCGAGTCAGGCAAGTTGCACTGCAGCACCATGAACGGGGAGACGGCAGCGGCTATCCTTATGGCCTTCACCACCAGGAAATCACACTGTTTTCCCGGTTAATTGCCATTGCCGACGTTTATGATGCACTCACTTCCGACCGTTGTTACAGGGGACGGGTTCTGCCCCATGAAAGCGCCGAAATCCTAATGGCTGACTGCACACTGAATCGGCTGGATACCGAACTCGTAAAAGCATTCTTAAAATATATTATACTTTATCCCCTGGGCACCAGGGTCATTCTTAGCGACGGCCGGCTTGCACAGGTTATCAAGGTTCATGCTGACTTTCCTTTGCGCCCGGTTTTGGAAATACTAGAGGATGATACAGTCGAAGGCGGTCATATGGCCGGGATTGTAGATATGATTAGCGAGCCGACAATATTTATTAAACAGATATTAAGTTGAGCCTATTTGTGCCGCTGGAAAGAATGGGGTATAATAGTGGAAACACTATACCCCGAAAGGAGACGGCCGAATGAAATATGAAGGGTTGGACACATGGGTGTCTGTGTTTGAAGCGGCTAACATTGATGAGGCCAATATTGTCAAAGGTTTGCTGCAAGCATCTGATATTCCGGTTCACTTGGAACGGGAAGCTGCTGGCTCAATTTACGGCCTTACTGTAGGGCCGTTAAGTGAAGTTGTAGTTAAAGTGCCCAAAGAGCTGGCGTCGTTGGCGTCACAATTGCTACAATCTGCACCATTTGGTGTTGTACCGGAGGAGTAGAGATATGAATTTCAGATGGAGATATGTTGTAATTCTTGTCGTCTTTATTGGAATCTCCTGGATTGTCCGGGTCTTGCTTTCCCAGAGTGTTTCTAACAAAGTGATGGACCGGGAAGAGGAGAAGGAAGAAAAGTGACGATGCGTTTATCTAATGTCGAGGTGCTTTGTGATTTTGACGGCACTATTACCAATGATGATATAGGCTTTAATATCATTAAAACGTTTGCCGGGCAAGGATGGCATGAAATTGAGGATGCTTACCAGCGGGGAGAAAAAGGCTCCAGGGAAGCATTGGCAGAAATATTTGCATTAACCACCGTTTCTGAAGAAACATTGCGTCGCTTTATTGAAGAGAATTTTTTTGTGGACCCATCCTTCCCGGCGTTTCTAACACTGTGCCGCCGGGAAAAGATAGCTGTTACCGTGCTAAGCGACGGTTTTGATTTTTACATAGACTTAATATTTAATAAATTTAAAGTGGACGTGCCATATTACGCTAACCGCCTTAAAGTAGTTGACTGCAGTCTGCACGCGAACTTCCCCCATGCCAGTTCACAATGCGGCTCCTGTGGCACTTGTAAACTGGACTATGCCAAACAGGTTAAGAAAAACGGGGCGCAAATTATTTATATCGGCGACGGCTATTCAGACCGCTGTGTCAGCGGCGTGGCCGACGTCGTTTTTGCCAAAGGCATCTTAGCGAAATACTGTCAGCAGCAGGGAACGCCCTTTCACCCCTTTGAGAATTTTAACGATATTCTAAAAACATGGCGCAACGGACTGTTGCAAAAACTAAACAGCGTGGAGGAATAAAATGAAAATAGCCGGTGATGTTTTGGAATTGATAGGCAGCACACCGATGGTCAGGCTCAATAAATTGCCCGTCGCGGGTGCTGCGGAAGTCGTGGTGAAAATGGAGTCTGCCAACCCCGGCGGCAGCGTCAAAGACAGAATAGCCCTGAGCATGATTTTGCGTGCGGAAAAGGATGGCAAACTAAAGTCCGGCGACACTATTCTGGAGCCTACCAGCGGCAACACAGGCATCGGCCTTGCCATGTTGGCTGCGGCCCGGGGCTATAGGCTGATTCTTGTTATGCCGGACACTATGTCGGTGGAACGGCGTAACCTGGCGAAAGCATACGGTGCTGAACTGGTCCTCACGCCCGGTGCTAAAGGGATGAAGGGGACATTGGAGCACGTAGAAGAAATTTTACGGGAACATCCCGAGTATTTTGTGCCGCAGCAGTTTGCTAACCCGGCAAACCCCGACATTCACCGCACAACTACAGCTATGGAAATTATGGAACAGACCGACGGACAATTTGATGCGTTTGTGGCTGGAGTCGGCACCGGCGGCACCATCACCGGTGTCGGTGAAATTATTAAAAAAGAGATGCCGGCGGTTAAAGTAATTGCCGTAGAGCCTGCCGGTTCGCCGATACTGTCCGGCGGCCAGCCGGGACCGCATAAGATTCAGGGAATCGGCGCCGGATTTATCCCTTCGGTGCTGAATCGCGCAGCGTTTAACCGCGTAATTACCGTCAGCAACGAAGAAGCCATGGAAACAGCCAGACGAATGGCCACCAAAGAAGGGTTGCTTGTTGGCATTTCCAGCGGCGCAGCTGTCTTTGCCGCCTTGAAGGTCGCCGCTGAACTGGGAAAAGGCAAAAGGGTCGTCGTTATTGCTCCCGACACAGGCGAGAGGTATTTGTCGACGGAGCTATTCAGATCCGAATAAAAACTGGGCGGGCTGTTGAAAAGCAGCGCATTACGTCGTTGCTCAGGAACCCGACATCCTCAGCGTATAGATATACGCCTGCGGTGTCGGAACCCTTCGCGCCTAGTACTGCACTACTTTTGAACAGCCCGCTTGCATGATATTCTGCATGTGTTTTGCAACCCGGGGACGGTTCTTGAGTTGCAATTTGGCAGGATAAAGAATCTAAACATTTTACGAAAATTTTGCAAAAGTACTCATTGGGAGCGGGGGACCGCTCCTTTAAAATTGACCCTTATTGGGGCTATATGGTATAATCCTTAAAGAATTAGGCGATAACCAGCTTTTACCGGTTGCGAGGAGGATATTGAATGGCTAAGAAGGATAAAGAATTTGTTAAAGAAATAACGCCGCAGTCTGAGGATTACTCTCAGTGGTATCTGGATGTTATTTTGAAAGCGCAGATGATGGATTATTCCCCGGTCAAAGGGTGTATGGTGATTCGTCCCTATGGCTTTACACTCTGGGAAAACATGCAGCAGGGGTTGGACAGGCGTATTAAGGAAACAGGCCATAGGAATGCTTATTTCCCGCTTTTTATTCCTGAAAGTTTATTGCAGAAGGAAGCAGACCATGTAGAAGGGTTTGCACCGGAGGTGGCTTGGGTCACCCATGGTGGCAACGAGAAACTGGCGGAACGTTTAGTTGTTCGTCCTACCTCGGAGACGATTATCTGTGAAATGTACAGCCGTTGGATACAATCCTACCGCGACCTTCCTGTTCTAATTAATCAATGGTGTAACGTTGTTCGCTGGGAGAAAGTAACCCGGCCGTTCTTACGTACCTCGGAATTCCTTTGGCAGGAAGGGCATACAGCCCACCGTAACGAAGAGGACGCCCAGGAAGAAACTCTCAAAATGCTTGAAGTGTACCGTGATTTTGTGGAAAATGACCTGGCAGTCCCGGTTGTTACCGGTCAAAAGACGGACAATGAAAAATTTGCGGGAGCACTGCGTACCTACTCCATAGAAGCATTGATGAGTGACGGGAAAGCGCTACAGGCTGGTACATCCCATAACCTGGGTGAGCATTTTGCCAAGGTATTTGATATTACATATCTGGACAGCGACGGAGAGCTTAAATATGTCTGGCAGACATCCTGGGGTGTTTCAACCCGTCTGGTGGGCGCGATTATTATGGTTCACGGTGATGACCGGGGCTTGGTTATGCCGCCTAAGGTAGCTCCGACCCAGGTGATTTTAGTGCCGATTGCACCAAAAAAGGTCAGGGAAGAAGTGCTGCCAAAAGTGGCGGCAATCTACGAAGATCTGAAAGCAACGGGCGTTCGTATTGAAATGGATGACAGAGAAGAGTATTCGCCAGGTTGGAAGTTTAACGAATGGGAAATGAAAGGGGTGCCGTTACGTATTGAAATCGGACCCCGCGACCTGGAGAACGGGCAGGCCATTCTTGCCCGCAGAGATAATGGTGAAAAGGAAACGGTAAGCCTGGTAGATCTAAAAGAGCGGATTAACACTTTATTGGCTGAGATTCAGTCTAATATGTTTGCCAAAGCGGTGGCCTTCCGAGAAGAAAATACACACAGGACTGACGATTACGAAGAATTTAAGAAGATAATTGAAGAAAAGCGTGGCTTTGTTATATCCCGCTGGTGCGGTAACAGTGAATGTGAACAGGCCATTAAAGAAGAGACGAAGGCGACCATCCGCTGCATTCCTTTCAATCAGGAAGAAAAACCGGGGCCATGCCTCCGCTGCGGTGGCACATCCGATCGCCTCGCCTACTTCGCCCGCGCTTACTAGCGTCCGGTTTGCTTGAAATGCAGCATAGCATTGGACCATGCATTTTCTATTATGCGCGATACATTTGCAACTTGAGAACCGTCCCGGAGTTGCACTCGTAGAGGGTCCCGGAGTTGCATTTGAGCCTGACGGCGAATTTTAATGAGGGGGAGAGCGATGACGAGCAAAGTCTACTTTACAGACATGCGTGCGAATTCCAAACATGAAAGTCTGCCAAAAAAGGTGAGCAAATTGTTCAAGGCGGCCGGGTTTGACGAACTGGTTGAAGAGGATAAGCTCATTGCTGTCAAACTCCATTTTGGTGAGAAGGGTGGTACGGCATTTATCAACCCCGTACTGGTTCGGCAGGTTGTGGACCGGATTAAGGAAGCGGGAGGGAAGCCGTTTCTTACGGATACAAATACTCTTTATGTCGGTGCCCGGGCTAACAGTGTGGATCATATTCAAACAGCGCTGGAAAACGGGTTTTCTTATACCACAGTAAATGCACCGGTGATTATTGCCGACGGTTTGTTTGGCAAGAATTATGTGGATGTGCCCATAAACGGGAAGCACTTTGAAGCGGTGAAGATTGGCAGTGAGATTGCCAATGCTGACGGGATGATTGTTTTGTCTCATACAAAAGGCCATATTATAACAGGCTACGGCGGTACGCTTAAGAATCTTGGCATGGGCTGCGGCAATCGGGGCGGTAAACAGATGATGCACTCCGCTCTCAAGCCTAAGGTAGCTGCCGATGATTGTACGGCCTGTTCCACCTGCCTGAAATGGTGTCCGGCAGATTCTATTTTGATTGTTGAAAAATCTGCTGTGATTGATCATGATAAGTGCCTGGGCTGTGGAGAATGTACCGTTGTCTGCCCGAGCCGGGCCATTAAGATACAGTGGAAGAGTGAAACCGTGGATGTGCAGGAACGGATGGCGGAATACGCGTGGGGTGCAATTAAAGATAAGCTAGGCAAAGTCGGCTTTTTCAATTTTGTTATGAACGTGACGCCGGACTGCGATTGTAACAGTTGGAGCGATACATACATCGTTAACGACGTGGGGATTCTTGCGTCCACCGACCCTGTAGCCATTGATCAGGCGGCACTGGACCTGATTAACGGGCAGGCCGGGTTAGCCAATACCAGGCTACAGGCTAACTTCGCACCGGGTGAGGATAAGTTTAAAGGTGTTTATCCGAATACAGATCATGAAGCGCAATTAGCCCATGCAGAACAGTTAGGCATGGGCAGTCGCCGCTATGAACTGGTTCGGCTTTAGGCGGTATGATATGCAGGAAAAAAAAGTGTTGCGCAAAGAAGTGTTGGCTAAGCGGGATCAGCTGAGTTGGGACGAGATTAAGTCTAAGAGTGAAAAGATTGCCGATTTCCTTTTTGCTTTACCCGAGTATATCAAAGCAGATACGGTGATGTACTTTCTGAACTTTGGTAAGGAAGTGCAAACGCTGGATATGGTCCCCATAACGTTGGCTCATGGCAAAAGGGTGGTGGCGCCTAAAACTGTCCACAAGGAAAGAAGAATGATTCTTTCACTGATTGTTGATATGGAAGCTGACCTCGCTCCGGGGCTCTGGGGGATACCGGAGCCGAAGCCGGAGAAGATCAGGCCGGTGGACCCATCTGATCTTGATTTTGTTGTGGTTCCCGGGATTGCCTTTGATGAACAGGGCAACAGGCTGGGATACGGCGGCGGGTATTACGACCGCTTTTTTTCCGAGCTGCGCGACGGGGTGCCTCTGGTGGCTGTAACGTTTGAAGTGCAGCTTTTGCCTGCCGTGCCGGTGGCGCCGTGGGACCGCCGGGTGGATATGGTAATCACGGAAAAACGCCTGATCGACTGCCGGAAGCGGTAATATAAATCCCCGGGAAACACCTGTGTTTTTCCGGGGATTTTTTGTGCCATTTTCGCGGGAATTTTTTGCAAAATAAAGAGCAGTTGATTTTTTGTAATTTTAAAAAAGGAAAAAAGAGTACCGGGTCGAATAGTAGTACGGGATAATGTTTATTTTAAATATTTCAAAACATTGTGATAAATCGGCCAGGAAATACTGTCAGGGGAGGAGCTGTGGGTATGAAAAAAGAAGACGTGAAGTTTCAGGAGATTTTTTCACGGTACAAAGGTGACAGGGAGGAACTTATTCCAATTCTCCAGGACACCCAAGCCATTTATGGCTACCTGACGGACCCGGCAATGTGCGCTATCGCGCGTTTTTTGCGTGTGCCGCAAAGCCAGGTCTATGGTGTGTCAACATTTTTTGCGCAGTTTTACTTTACCCGTCGCGGCAAGCATGCTATTAAAGTGTGTCTTGGAACAGCTTGTCACGTAAAAGGTGCCGGGCGCTTAATGGAAGCGTTTGAGAGGGAAATGGGCATTGGCTGCGGCTGTATTACCGATGACTATTCCTTCAGTCTTGAAAGAGTGAACTGTGTTGGTGCCTGCGCCATTGCGCCTGTAGTGATGGTGGGCGAAGACGTTTACGGGCACGTTGAAAGTAAGCGTGTAAAGGAGGTTTTGGAAACCTATGCGGATAAAACTTGAGCCGCTTCGCCAGGAGGCAGTTAAGAACTGGCAGGAGTTACAAAGCTTTGGCCAACCGATTATTCTGGTTGGTGCCGCTACCTGCGGACGGGCCAGTGGCGCTTTGGACGTTATGGCTGCCATCGGCGAGAAAATGAAGGAACTGGAAATTGATGCCATTGTCCGCCAGACCGGCTGTGTGGGCATGTGCCACTCAGAGGTGCTGGTAGATATTATTAAACCGGGCCGGCCGCGTATTACGTATGCCAAGATTACACCTGAGCTGGCGAAGGAATTGGTGGAAGACTACCTTGTCCACGATAACGCCAGAGAGGATCTGGCCATCTGTGTTCAGGGCGAGACACCCGATGAGGACCTGCAGGTTCGTGTTGTCATGCGTAACTGTGGCCATATTGATCCCAACAGCATTACCGATTACCTGGCACAGGACGGGTATATGGGACTGGCCAAAGCACTGGAGATGATGCCGCAGGAAATCATCGATGAAGTTAAAGTATCCGGCCTGCGTGGCCGGGGAGGTGGCGGTTTCCCGGCAGGCCGTAAGTGGGAATCCTGCCTGCAGGTTGAAAGTGACCAGAAGTATGTGATCTGTAATGCGGACGAAGGTGACCCCGGCGCATTCATGGACAGGTCTGTTCTGGAAGGTGATCCCCACTCTGTAATTGAAGGGATGGCTATTGCCGGCTATGCGATTGGCGCATCGAAGGGGATTTTATATGTCCGGGCCGAGTATCCGCTGGCAATCCGCCAGTTAAAAATTGCAATCGAACAGGCTAAGGAGCGTAATCTCCTTGGCGAAAATATTCTGGGAAGCGGCTTTAGCTTTGATTTGGATATCTTCCAGGGCGCCGGTGCCTTTGTTTGCGGTGAGTCAACTGCCCTTGTTCTTTCAATTGAAGGTAAGCGCGGCATGCCCAAACCGTTGCCCCGTCCCAGGACATCAGAAGAAGGGCTTTGGGGTAAACCCACCCTGCTGAATAATGTAAAAACCTTTGCCTGTGTGGCACAAATCATTCATCGCGGCCCCGACTGGTTTAAGAGCATCGGGACTGAGAAATGTCCCGGGACTGCCGTGTTTGCCCTGACAGGGAAAGTTAATAAATGCGGCCTGATTGAAGTACCCATGGGAATAGAACTGGATAAAATCATAAACGAAATAGGCGGTGGCGTAGCTGGTGGCCGTGCTTTTAAAGCGGTACAGACCGGTGGGCCCTCCGGCGGCTGCCTGCCCGCGGATATGCTGAACCTGCCTGTTGACATTGACTCTCTGACTGCAGCCGGCTCAATGATGGGCTCCGGCGGAATGGTTGTTATGGACGACAGCACCTGTATGGTGGATGTGGCAAGATACTTCCTTGAATTCAGCCTGGAAGAATCATGCGGCCAGTGTGCGCCTTGCCGTGTGGGGACAGAACAGATGCTGACGATTTTAAAAGATATCACCCAGGGTAAAGGCCGTGAAGGGGATATCGATTTGTTGGTGGAGATGGGTAAAGCCATTATCGACGGCTCCATCTGCGGTCTTGGCCAGAGCGCTCCCAACCCTGTTCTCAGCACAATTCGTTATTTCAGGGATGAATATGAGGCGCATATTCGCGACAAAGAGTGTCCTGCCAAAGCATGTAAAGCTCTAATCACTTATACCATTGATGCGGAGAAGTGCCAGGCTTGCGGGCGCTGTCTGAAAGCCTGTCCGACACAGGCCATAACCGGAGCGAAGAAAACACCGCATACAATTGATTCTGACAAGTGTGATAAATGTGGCATCTGTTTTTCCGAGTGTCCCGACCGCTTTGCAGCGGTACTGATTACAACCGGCGGCACCGAAAGTTCAAATTAAGGGGGGTAGGACATGGTAACACTCTATATTGATGACATCCAGGTTAGCGTGGAAAAAGGGTCTACGATCTTTGACGCCGCACAGAAAGTTGGCGTATATATCCCCACCCTTTGCCACCATCCTGAACTTCATACGTTTGGGGGCTGCCGGGTATGTATGGTGGAAGCCAACGGTAAACTGGTGACAGCCTGCCGTGCTCCCGTAACAGATGGTATGGTGGTTCGGATCGACGCCGAAGGCGCCCGTAAGGTGCAGCGTATGGTTGTGGAATTATTGCTGACAAAGCACAATGAAGACTGCCAGACCTGTGTAAAAGACAGCAACTGCAAATTGCAGGAAGTTGCCAACTACGTGGGGATTACCCCGGAGCGGATGGCGATGCTACGCCGCTCAGTTACCGAAGTTGAAATTGACGAAAGCAACCCGTTTTTCAATATTGACCGCACCCGTTGCATTTTGTGCGGAATTTGTATCCGCACCTGTGAGGAAATAAACGGCGTTACAGCCCTTGACTTTGGTTTCCGTGGGGAGCATACAGCCGTGGTTACCATGGGGAACAAAAAGCTTGCCGAATCAACCTGTGAATCCTGCGGCGAATGTATGGAGCGCTGCCCGACCGGTGCCCTAGCCCGCAAGAATTACGAGCGGCCGAACCGGGAAGTTAAATCGGTCTGCGGGTATTGCGGCGTAGGCTGCGGCATTCACCTGGGCGTGCGCGGAGACCGTGTGGTGTCTGTCCGTGGCGACAAGGATAATCCCGTTAACAAAGGCCAGCTTTGCGTCAAAGGACGGTTTGGCTATAACTTTGTTAACCACCCCGACCGCCTGACCACACCGCTGATTAAGCGTGACGGCGAACTTGTGGAAGCATCCTGGGACGAGGCGCTTGACCTTGTGGCTTCCAGGTTTAAGGAAATTATTGACGAGTCCGGCCCCAATGCATTGGGCGGCATTAGTTCCGCCCGCTGCACCACAGAAGATAACTATGTGTTCACCAGATTGATCCGCTCGCTGGGGACAAACAATTTAGACCACTGCGCCCGATTGTGACACGCTCCTACTGTGGCCGGTCTGGCCACTGTTCTGGGTAGCGGTGCAATGACAAACACCATCGGTGAAGTGGAAGATGCAAAAGCAATTTTTGTAATCGGCTCCAATACCACAGAAAACCACCCGATCATCGGGTATAGAATCCGTAAGGCAGTTAAAAAGGGCGCCAGGCTGATTGTGGCCGACCCCCGTGAGATTCGCCTTGCGGATGTGGCAGATGTTTACCTGCCCCTCAAGCCGGGCACCGATGTGGCGCTGATTAACGGCATGCTTCATGTCATTCTGAAAGAGGGTCTGGTTGACAGCGAGTTTATTGCCAGCCGCACAGAAGGCTTTGAAGACATGAAGGCGGCGGTGGAAAAATACACGCCTGAATACGCTTCAGAAATCAGCGGGGTGCCGGCGGAGGATATTGTAAGAGCGGCACGGCTCTATGCTGGCGCCGACAGCGCGACCATCCTATACACCATGGGTGTGACGCAGCACACCAGCGGTACCGAAAATGTACTGTCCCTGGCCAACTTGGTGCTGGCCACAGGTAACTTTGGCAAGCCCGGTGCCGGCCTGAATCCGCTGCGCGGCCAGAATAACGTACAGGGTGCCTGCGATATGGGAGCTCTGCCTGGGGTCTATACCGGTTATCAGCCTGTAGCGGATGATAATGCGCGTGCAAAGTTTGAAAAAGCATGGTGTGTAACCCTACCCGGCAAGCCGGGCATGACAATGACGGAAATGTTCCATGCCGCGGTCGAAGACCGTATCCGTGCCATGTATATCATGGGGGAGAATCCGCTTCTCAGTGACCCCGACGGCGGCCATATCTGTGACTGCCTGGAGAAAATGGACTTCATGGTCGTCCAGGACATCTTCCTTACGGAGACCGCAAAGCTGGCTGACGTAGTGCTGCCTGCCGCAACATTTGCGGAAAAGGACGGTGTATTTGTTAACACCGAACGCCGTGTGCAGCGTGTGTGCCGTGCCCTAAAGCCGCGCGGGCAAAGCAAGCCCGACTGGGAAATTATCCAATTGCTGGCGCAAAAACTGGGCTATGACTGGAACTATGAGTCTGCGGAGCAAATTTTTGACGAAATTGCCGAGCTGACACCCAGCTATGCCGGCCTCAGCTACAAGCGCCTGGAAGACGGCGGCATACAGTGGCCCTGCCCCAATCCGGAGCATCCCGGCACGCCAATTCTGCATGTGGGCAAATTCAGCCGCGGCCTCGGCAAGTTCAGTGCGGTTGATTACAGGCTTTCCGCGGAGCAGGCTGATGAGGAATTTCCCATCCTGCTCACTACAGGGCGCAGCCTGTACCATTACCACACCGGCACCATGACGCGGAAAACGGAAGGGTTAAACCAATTCCATAAGGAAGAACTGATGGAACTGAACCCTGAAGACGCCAAGGCACTGGGTATCGGCGAAGACGATATTGTAACCGTCACTTCCCGCCGCGGCACAGTCCGGTCAAAAGTGCATGTGACCGACAGGATTCAGCCCGGTGTTGTCTTTATGACATTCCACTTTGCTGAAACAGCCGCAAACCTGCTGACGAACTCTGAGGTTTGCCACATTGCGAAAACACCGGAGTTAAAAGTCTGTGCTGTCCGTGTGGAAAAGGCATAAAACAAAAACAAAAAAGCGAGCGGTTTTGCCGCTCGCTTCAGCCTGTCGACAAAGTCAATGTCGGCAGGCTTTTTCTATGCCTACGTCGATATAATCATATATAATTTTGCACCTGTGGGGGTGAAATCTATTATGCGGATTGATTTATCAGGCTTATTTTCTTGTATACTATAAGTAGAAAACATTCTTCCAGAGTTTAACGGATGAGTGTAATTCTTTGCCGGGTTCTAAAGGGAAAAAGTTCATTTTTGTCGAAATAATATAAAATATTTTACCATGATAAATAAAACTTCAGAGTAATTGTTTAGGGGGTGGAAAAAGTTAGATCAATTGTTAAACCTGACCCCGAGAGGATGCGGTTGGAGAAGGTTTTGCGTGTGGATGGGGATGGGAGAAGAGATATTGATGATCAGGTGATTGTTGAGACACCGTTGACGATATATGTGAACGGGGATGAGTTCGTTACCTTGTTATGTACACCGGAGCATGATGACATGCTGGCGGTGGGTTTTTTGCGTTCCGAGGGGTTGATCGGCAGCATGGACGATATTTCTTCGCTTCGTGTGGACAAGGTAAAAGGTTTTGTTTATGTGGAAATAAAGGGTGGCGGACTGGCGGAGAAGCTATACGGTAAGCGTACCATTACCTCTGGATGTGGCAAAGGGACAGTGTTTTTCAGTGTGCTGGATTCCCTAAAAACAAAACCTGTGGCTTCTGCACAGTGCATCAGCTATCTGCAGGTGCTAAGACTTTTTGGCTTGCTTCAGGAAAAAGCAGTACTATTTAAGGCCACGGGGGGAATTCACAGCGCGGCACTTTGTACACCTGATGAAGTAGTATATTTCTGTGAAGACATAGGGAGGCATAATGCGGTAGATAAAATTATTGGGTTATGTATGAAAAACGGTATTACAATCGAGGATAAGATTCTGGTTAGCAGTGGCAGGATTTCTTCCGAAATTCTAGTGAAGACAGCTAAGCTCGGCATTCCTGTTCTGATTTCCCGCTCAGCGCCGACTACATTAAGTATTGAACTGGCAGAAAAGCTGGGCATCACACTGATAGGATTTGTACGCGGCCGCCGCTTTAATGTTTATAGCCATACAGACAGAGTATCTACAAATGATAACTGATAAATATTCGATGCAGAGATGAAACGGGGGAGCAGAAGTGAAGATTATCGATTTACGCAGTGATACGGTTACAAAACCGACACCGGCAATGAGACAGGCAATGGCAGAAGCTGAAGTCGGTGATGACGTTTACGGGGAAGATCCAACTGTCAACCGGCTGGAGAAACTGGCAGCGGAAACAGTTGGTAAAGAGGCAGCTCTTTTTGTGCCCAGTGGCAGCATGGGTAATCAGCTTGCATTAATGACCCACTGTGGACGCGGGGAAGAAGTTATTTGCGATGTCGATGCCCATGTGTTTCACTACGAGATGGCGGCAGCAGGCGTTTTGTCCGGTGTGCAGCTTCATACTGTCAGGGGGCTCCATACAGATGAAGGCCTCTCTGCTATATCAGACCATATTCGTGAGCCTTTGTCGTATCTGCCTAAAACCAGATTGCTTTGTCTGGAAAATACATTGAACCGTGGTGGAGGATCTGTAATGAGTGCGGAGCAAATGGCTGTCGCCTACCGCCTGGCAAAGGAATATCGTTTACAAGTTCACTTGGACGGGGCCAGAGTTTTTAATGCTGCGTTGGCGCTCCAGTGTGAAGTGGCCGACCTGGCTTGTTATACTGATTCTGTTATGTTTTGCCTATCCAAGGGGCTGGGTGCTCCTATAGGTTCATTATTAGCGGGGAGCAAAGAGTTTATTGAGTGCGCACGTCGCTATCGGAAATTGCTCGGGGGTGGTATGAGGCAGGTCGGCGTACTGGCAGCTGCCGGTTTAATCGCGTTGCAAAACACGTCCCACCTGGCTGATGACCATGCCAACGCGAAAGCACTGGCAGAGGGGTTGGCAAGCTTTCCTGGTGTAAACGTTAACATGGCTAAGGTGCAAACAAATATGGTGATGGCCCGGTTAGAAGATTCCCCGTATCCCGTTGGGGAATTTTTACAGAAGGCAGCAACGGCAGGTGTGCTGGCCGGTCCTATGGGTCGGGATACGGTTCGTTTTGTGACACATCGGGATGTAAACGCGGGAGATATAAAGGTAGTGTTAGAGAGGCTGGAAAACATATTTTAAGTGCGAGGAAAATATAAAAGAGTCCAGCGAGGGTGAATAAAACTCTTGCTGGGCTCTTAAAAAGTTGTCAAACCTGCCCCCCAGGTAGTTCGATGCGGCGGGCAGTGACCTGAATGGTATGGATAGTGAAGCCGGTGATGTATTCCAGGGCGTCTTTAACGGTACGCTGTACGTCCTGGAGGACACGGGGGATGTTCTCCCCATAGAAGATATTCACATCTATTAGCAAGGATGCGCCGTCTGTTTTGGAGATGACCTCGACCTTGCCAACACGGGAAACGCCTGGTGTTTTGGCAGCAAGATAAGAGACCATTTGAACGATGGCAGCCTCAGCGATAAAGAAGTTACCTAAAGAGTTGAAGATGGGACGAACAATAGACCGTTCAATCACTACTTTTCGTTCATCCTCACGGTTGCTTTTCCCCCAAAAGGAGCGAAGCGGGTCAACGAGATACCCGGGGAAATCTTTCTTAATGGCGAACGTTGGAATGGGGATGACGTGTCTGTTTTCTTTTTGGCGCATCTCTAAGGCTTTGCTGATAGCACGGGACGAAGCAATTTCTTCTATTTTAATGATATTTTCCGGAGATGGAAGCTCCAGACGATGGGCAATACGATAAATCATTTTGTCCGAAGTCCCCAGAATTAATACTCTCTCCGCACCTGATGCGGCAATCTTTGCTTTAACTTCAGCCGCATGATTGTCATCGTAGAAGATGGCACGTTTTATGGCGCCAATTCTGGTCGCTTCCCTTTTGGCCGATTTGCCGGCCAAAACAGAACTGCCTTGGATAAGCAGTCCATCATCTATAATCAGGGTAATGTGATGTTTAAAAGCCAGGTAGGAGGCGCGGTGAGATTTTCCGGTGCCGCTTGACCCGACCAAAGCGTATACCTGCATGGATTCCCCTCCGGCAACAGTGCTACTGAGAATCATTATATCACAGGATTTATGTTATACCAAGAACAAGAAAAAGCGGAAAATCTTTGAACGTTGCAGGAATTCTTCTAAATTTTAACGAATATTCTAAAAGAGAACATCGAGGGGATGATATGCTTGTCCAAAATAAAAGTGGCAATTGTTGGCGGAGGTCACCGTGGAAGCTCAGTGTACAGGGTATTACGGGAGGTCGATAATGTGCAAATTATCGGTCTTGCCGACATTAACCCGGCTTCACCGGGCATGATTTTGGCTCGCAGAGATAAAATATTCACAACAGATGATTTTACGGAACTTGTTGTGAATCCAAAAATTCATGTGATTGTAGAGGCTACGGGAATTTCTGAAGTACAAAGAAAAATCTATGAGATAAAATCATCTGATGCAGCCGTTATGGAAGCTATGGCTGGCAATTTTTTTATGACGATCTTGCAGGCAAAAGAGGAACTGCTTGAGGTCAAGAAGCTAAAAGGTGAGCTTGGGGCTATCCTTAACTCTGTGCAAGAGGCAATTGAGGTGGCAGATAACACAGGCCTCATTAAGTACATTAATCCGGCTTTTACCAGAGTTACCGGTATTCCGGAAGCAGTACGTGTAGGGAAAAATATTTTCGAGGCTTCTCCCCATGGCGCGTTGGCTCAGGCGCTTATAAAACAAAAGCCTGTGGTGGGATACCGCTCTAAAGTAGGTGGTTCCGGCGTTGAAGTGATTTCCAATGCCGCCCCAATCCTGGTTGAAGGACAGGTAGAAGGTGCCGTCGTCGTTTTTCAGCCGATTACTGATATTCTTAAGCTGATGGATGAATTGCAGAAAAGCACCACCATCATTGAGAATCTATATGCGAAAATTGACCAGATTACCGGGAGTAAGTTCACCTTTGACGACCTGACCGGTAACTGTAAAGTTTTCTTGGGCACGGTGGAGATGGCAAAAAAAGCAGCTAAAAGCGAATCTCCGGTGCTTCTGGTAGGCGAGAGCGGGACAGGCAAGGAACTTTTCGCCCATGCTATTCATCAGGCCAGCAACAGGCGGGGCAAACCCTTTATTAAGGTGAGCTGTGCGTCAGTGCCTGAGGAATTGTTGGAAAGCGAATTGTTTGGCCATGAAAAAGGCTCGTTCACCGGGGCGGTAAGGACGAAGCTAGGCAAAGTCGAGTTGGCAAAAGGCGGAACTCTCTTCCTTGATGAGATTGGCGAAATGAACCCGTATTTGCAGGGAAAATTTTTACGTTTGTTGCAAGACCGTCAGTTTGAAAGAGTGGGCGGAAGTGAAACAATAAAAGCGGATGTAAGAATTATAACGGCGACCAATGTGGAGCTGAAGTCACTGGTGCGCAAGGGTCGTTTTCGTGAGGAGCTTTACTTTTTACTGAATGTGATTGAATTGAATATGCCGCCGCTGAGGCATCGCCGGGAGGATATACCTGTTCTCGTTGAACATTTTATCGGCAAGTTGAACCGCAAGCTGGGGAAAAAGGTAAAGAATGTGGATCCGGATGCGTTACAACTTTTGGCAAGCTACGATTGGCCCGGTAATATCCGGGAACTGGAAAATGTTATTGAACGCGCCATGGTTACGGTAGACAGCGACATATTTGGCCGGCAGCATCTTTCACCATATATCGGCCAGTTTAATGCCGGTGCAACCAACGTCTATACTGAAATTGTCCCCTTGGATAAGATGGAGCAAATGATGCTCAAGGCTGCTCTGAACCGCTTTGGCGAGACGCTGGAAGGAAAGAAAAAGGCATCCCAGGCGCTTAATATCTCACTGGCTACCTTATATAATAAGTTGAAAAAATATAAGGCCAGTATGTAAGAAGTCGGGCGTTTTCTTTTAGACAACAATAAAATAGGGAGGTAGAATGAATGAAATTGTATGAGTATATGGGGAAGGAGCTTTTTGCTAAGTATGGAATCCCCGTGCCTGAAGGCGGGGTTGCAACCACTTCTGAAGAAGCTGCCGCATTAACAGAAAAGATTGGTTCGGTGGTTGTGAAATCTCAGATACTTAGCGGAAAGAGAGGTAAAGCCGGGGGCATTGGTTTTACTGACAATCCTTCCGAGGCCCGGGAATTTGCCGGCAAGCTTCTTGGCAGTGAACTTTGTGGTCTCATAGTAGAAAAAGTGTTGGTGGAAAAAAAGCTGCAAATTGATAAAGAGTTTTATCTGGCGATTACTGTGGACGGCGCTGCTAAAAAGCCGGTGATATTGGCGTCCGCTCAGGGCGGTATGGATATTGAAGATGTGCCGGAAGAACATATCGTAAAAATGCCCATTGATGTTACGATTGGCATGCAGCCGTTTATGACGAGAGAGGCTGTAAGAAGACTTGGCGTTACCGGTCCCGTAGGAAAACAGATTGCTGCTATTTTACTAAATCTATATAAGATGTTTAGTGAACTGGATGCTGAACTGGTGGAAATAAACCCGCTGGTCATCAGCGGAGAAGACGTAATTGCTGCTGATGCGAAAGTTACCATTGATGATGACGCTCTTTTCCGGCATAAAGATTTGCCTGTGGTAGAAGAGCGGACTGATGCGGAAAAGAAAGCGCACGATCTGGGTCTGTCTTATGTGGAACTGGATGGTAATATTGCCGTGATGGCCAACGGCGCCGGAATTACTATGGCAACACTTGACCTCATCCAATATTACGGTGGAGCAGCTGCCAATTTCCTTGATGCTGGCGGCGGTGCGGGCGAGGAGCAGACAGCCAAAGCGCTGGAACTGCTACTTTCAAAAAATCCAAAAGCTATTTTAATTAACATTTTTGGCGGGATTACTCGCTGCGATGATGTAGCTAACGCTTTTGCTTCAGTCAAGAAAAATATGGGTATTCCTGTTCCTGTGGTAATCCGACTTGTCGGCACCAACGAAGAAAAAGGGCGTCAAATCCTGCGCGATACCGGGATTGAAACGTATGAGTTTATGCACGAAGCCGCAGCAAAAGCTGTAGAAATCGCTCGCGGGAATTAGGAGGGTATAATAATGGCAATATATTTATTTGACGATACACAGGTATTGGTGCAGGGAATGACCGGCAATCAAGGCTCATTTCACACCCGGCAGATGGTTAAATATGGAACTAAAATAGTGGCCGGTGTTTCTCCCGGGAAAGGCGGTCAGGAACTGGACGGTATTCCCGTGTATGATACTGTGGCCGCAGCAACAGAAAAGCACCGCATAGATGCGAGCATCCTTTTTATCCCGGCGCCTTTTGCCAAGGACGCTGCGTTTGAAGCCATTGAAGCCGGCGTGAAAGTGCTGGTTATGCTTCCTGAGCATATTCCTGTCCAGGATGCCATGGCTATCATGGCGCTGGCTAAATCCAGAGGGACGATAGTTGTAGGTCCGAACACGTTCGGCCTCGTTTCTTCCGGCAAGTGTAAGATCGGTATTATGCCCAATCAGTTTTTTGTGCCGGGCAATATCGGAGTGGTCTCCCGCAGCGGGACACTCTGCTATGAGATTGTTGGTAATCTGACTGCGGCAGGGTACGGCACATCCACAGTTGTCGGCCTGGGCGGTGACAGAGTTGTAGGCTTGAATTTTATTGATGTTTTAAAAGAGATGGAAAAAGACCCTGAAACTGAAGCTATCGTTATGGTTGGGGAAATCGGTGGCAGCGCAGAGGAAGAAGCAGCAGAGTTTATCAAACAAAATATTAAAAAGCCTGTAATCGCTTATCTGGCAGGCAAGAGCGCCCCTCCCGGAAAAAGGATGGGTCATGCCGGAGCCATTATTGAACGGGGAAAAGGGACTTTTGACGGTAAGGTAAAAGCATTAAATGCTGCTGGTGTGCCCGTGGCCGAGCTTCCTTTCCAGGTCCCTGAAATGATTGCTAAAACGTTAAAGAAATAACATTGAGGAGGAGAGGAAATCTTGTACGACAACGATAAAATCAGAACGCTGCGTATCAAAAAAGAAGATTGGGATAAGAAAATAAACAAAACATGCGAACGTTTCCCCGAACGGAAGAAAGCATTTAAAACGGACTCAAATATCCCTGTAGAACGTATATACACGCCGGTGGAAACCGACGGTTTATCCTATGAGGAACACCTGGGTTTTCCCGGTGACTATCCGTATACACGTGGCGTCCAGCCGAATATGTATCGCGGTCGCCTCTGGACAATGCGCCAGTACGCTGGTTTCGGCTCTGCTGCAGAAACAAACGAGCGGTTTAAATATTTACTTGACCAGGGACAAACAGGGCTGTCGGTAGCCTTTGATTTGCCCACCCAAATAGGCTATGATTCCGATCATTCCCTGGCCCGCGGTGAAATCGGCAAAGTAGGTGTGGCAATAGATTCTCTGGAGGATATCGAAGCATTATTTGATGGTATCCCCCTGGATAAAGTAAGCACTTCAATGACAATTAATTCGCCGGCTGCAGTTATCCTGGCCATGTATATTGCCATGGCGGAAAAGCAAGGCGTCACACCGGCTCAGTTAAATGGTACGATTCAAAATGATATCTTAAAGGAATATGTGGCCCGGGGCACATATATTTTCCCGCCCAAGCCGTCTATGCGGCTTATCACTGATATTTTTGCCTATTGTGCAGAGAATGTCCCCAACTGGAATACCATCTCTATCTCCGGATACCATATCCGTGAGGCGGGTTCTACTGCTGTACAGGAAATTGCCTTCACCCTGGCCGACGGTATCGCTTATGTTGATGCTGCGATAAAAGTCGGGTTGGATGTGGATGATTTTGCGCCGCGGTTGTCCTTTTTCTTTAACGCCCACCTGAATTTCTTTGAAGAGGTGGCAAAATTTAGGGCAGCAAGACGCATTTGGGCCAAAATCATGAAAGAACGTTTTGGCGCGAAAAATCCTAAGTCATTAATGCTTCGCTTCCATACACAGACAGCAGGCTGCACGCTGACAGCTCAGCAGCCGGATACTAATATCATGCGCGTTGCCTACCAGGCCTTGTCTGCAGTTTTGGGGGGAACCCAGTCATTGCATACAAATTCCCGTGACGAGGCACTGGCATTGCCCAGTCAGCCTTCGGTGCTGATTGCACTGCGTACCCAGCAACTCATCGGCTATGAAATCGGTGTCACTGACACCGTAGACCCATTAGGCGGTTCCTATTTTATTGAAGCGCTTACCGACAAAATTGAAGAAGATGTTATGACCTATATCAATAAGATTGACGACATGGGCGGTGCTGTAAAGGCTATTGAAGAAGGGTTCATGCAGCGCGAGATTCATCATAGTGCGTACACATACCAGCTTGAAATTGAAACTGGTGAACGGGTAGTTATTGGTGTAAACAAGTTTATCACTGATACGGAAATGCCCAAAGATTTGCTTAAAGTTAACCCTGCCGTTGCCAATCAACAGGTCGATAAACTTAAAAAACTGCAGGAAACCCGTGATCACCGACTGGTGGCGGAAACGCTACGGAATCTGCGCAGTGTGGCTCTGAGCAGCGAAAATATTATGCCGTCTATCATTGAGGCGGTAAAAGCGTATGCCACTTTGGGCGAAATCTGCGGTATTCTGCGCGAAGTCTTCGGGGAATATCAGCAACAGGTAATCTTATAATATTGGAATTAGGAGGCAGAGAAGATGAGCGACAAACGCATCAGAGTTTTAATCGGCAAAGCCGGTTTGGACGGACATGACCGCGGCGCCAAGGTAATTGCCCAAGCCCTGCGTGATGCTGGCATGGAAGTAATCTACACCGGGTTGCGGCAGACACCGGAACAAGTTGTCGAGACTGCAATTCAGGAAGACGTACAGGTTGTGGGCTTAAGCAGTTTAAGCGGCGCCCATATGCAACTTTTTCCACCGGTTGTACAGCTCCTTCGTGAACAGGGCGCATCTGACGTAATGGTTATCGGCGGCGGAGTGATTCCTGTGGAGGATATACCCTACCTGAAAGAGGAAGGCATTGCCGAAATTTTTACACCGGGAACAACCACTGCTGATATTGTAAAATATATTAAAGAGAGAGTATAATTCAGAGGAGGAGTTACGGTTGGTCAAAAAAATTGATCATATTGGCATTGCGGTCCGCAGTATTGATGAAGCAAGAAAGCTCTATGAATCCCTTTTAGGCCTGAAGATTGCCGAAACAGAAGTGGTGGAGGAGCAAAAGGTAAAAGTTGCTTTTCTGCCCATCGGGGACAGTGAAGTTGAATTATTGGAATCCACTGACCCGGAAGGCCCGGTGGCCAAGTTTATTGCCGCCAAGGGTGAGGGAATACAGCATATTGCATTTCGCGTCGATAATATTGAGGAATCACTGGCAGCATTAAAAGCGGCTGGTGTTCGCCTGATCGATGAGAAACCACGCAAAGGTGCAGGCGGTGCCAAAATCGCCTTTCTTCATCCCAAGGAAACCCACGGAACACTGATTGAACTTTGTGAACGTGAAGATTAGGAGGTCTAAACATGGAAGACAAATTGAAATTACTGCATGACCGCAGAGCACTTGTGGAAAAGGGCGGCGGGGAAAAGAGAATCTCCGACCAGCATAGCAAAGGTAAACAAACGGCCAGAGAACGCATCCAGTCTTTGCTTGACCCAGGCAGCTTTACAGAGCTGGATGTTTTTGTCCAAACAGGCTTGGAGGACGCTGATGAAGTAGGCGTTAATAACCCCGGTGAAGGGGTGGTGACTGGTTATGGCACCATCGCCGGGCGTCCGGTTTATATGTATGCTCAGGATTTCACTGTAGCTGGCGGCTCCCTGGGGGAAATGCACGCTGCAAAAATCTGCAAAGTAATGGACCTGGCGATGAAAACCGGAGCTCCCTGTATTGGTTTGAATGATTCCGGCGGTGCCAGGATTCAGGAAGGGGTAGGAGCCCTTAACGGTTATGGGGAAATCTTTTATCGTAATACCATTGCCTCCGGCGTTATCCCGCAAATCTCCGTCATCATGGGGCCATGTGCCGGCGGTGCTGTCTACTCTCCCGCCATTACCGACTTTATCTTTATGGTAGAGAAGACGAGCCAGATGTTTATTACCGGTCCCCAGGTAATTAAGGCAGTAACTGGCGAGGAAGTGTCAGCTGAAGCGCTGGGTGGAGCCCAAACCCACAACCAAACCAGTGGTGTGGCTCACTTTAAAGCTGCTGATGAGGCGGATTGCATGGATAAGTTAAAGGAGCTCCTTTCTTACCTGCCATCCAACAACCTGGTAGACGCGCCATTGGTGGCATCAGAAGAACCGACTCTGGATGCGTCGGAACTGGCAACATTAGTGCCCGACAACGCCAACAAACCCTACGATGTTCGCGATATTATTAAACGGATCGTCGACGGCAGTCGCTTCTTTGAGGTACACGAACTCTTTGCCCAAAACGCAGTTGTTGGCTTTGCCCGCCTTGGCGGTCGCTCTGTGGGCATTATTGCCAACCAGGCCAAAGTGATGGCCGGTTGCCTTGATATCGATTCATCGGATAAAATTTCCCGTTTTGTTCGTTTCTGCGATTGCTTCAATATTCCTATGATTACCTTTGTGGATGTGCCTGGATATCTGCCCGGTGTCACCCAAGAGTACGGGGGCATTATCCGCCACGGTGCAAAACTTCTTTATGCATACTCCGAAGCTACTGTTCCCAAAATCTCCGTGATTCTCCGCAAGGCATACGGTGGTTCCTATATCGCCATGAGCGCCCGCTGCCTGCGCGGCGACCTGGCATTAGCCTGGCCTACGGCTGAAATTGCCGTTATGGGTCCGGAAGGAGCAGCCAATATCGTCTACCGCAAAGAAATTGAAGGGGCGGAAGATTCCGCTGCTGAACGGGCCAGCCGTGTTCAGCAGTACCGCGACAAGTACTCTAACCCTTACATCGCTGCAGCCCGCGGTTGGGTTGATGATGTGATTGACCCCAGCGAGACACGGAAACACTTGTTAAACGGTTTAGCAATGCTAGCCAACAAACAAGAAGACCGGCCGCGCAAAAAACATGGAAATATCCCCCTATAAAAGGCTCGAGCTCCGTTTCAGCGGAGCTCTTTTTTTTACCAAGGCTCATTTTGAATAGATAAAAGATTCTTAATATTTACACAATAAGCAGGAATTATATTAAAAATCCAGAATAAAAATGGTAAGAAGCTTTGGATTTTAAAAGAGGGGGTAGTGGATGTGGTTGATGTTGCAAGTGTATCAAAGACTCCGTTAACACCATTGAGCTTTCTGCGCCGAAACGCTTTTGTTTATCCTGATAAAACAGCAATTATTAACGGGAAGCAGCGCTTCACGTACACAGAATTTAACGAGCGGGTGAACAGGTTGGCGACAGCTCTGTCAGAAGCCGGTATCGAAAAAGGTGACCGGGTTGCCTTCCTGGCGCCTAATATCCCGCCACTGCTGGAAGCTCATTACGGTGTTCCGCTGGCAGGGGCAATCCTGGTTGCCATTAACACCCGCTTATCATCCCGGGAAGTGGCCTATATTTTAAACCATTCCGGTGCAAAAATGCTATTTGTTGATACAGCCCTTACCAATGTCGTTGAACCGATTTTGGACCAGTTAGAAACCGTTGCAACCATTGTTAACATTCGTGACTGTAACGATGGGAAGGAACTGGATGGCCTACTCTATGAGGATTTCCTGGCTGGCGGCAGTCCGAAGAATATTCCTTTCCCTATCGAAGATGAACTGGATGCGATCACTGTTAACTACACCAGCGGTACCACCGGTATGCCAAAAGGCGTAATGTACACCCACCGCGGTGCATATCTGAACGCATTAGGCGAAGGACTGGAATTACAGATGAATATGTATACCAATTATCTGTGGACACTGCCCATGTTCCACTGTAACGGCTGGTGTTTCACCTGGGGTGTGACAGCTGTGGGCGGCACCCATGTCTGCCTGCGGGCAGTGGTGAACAAAGATATCTACCGTTTAATTGAGGAGGAAGATATCTCCCATTTCTGCGCTGCTCCCACGGTTTTAATCTCCATGGCCAGCGATCCCGCGGCCAAAAGCCTGAGGCTGAAGCGCAAGTTGCGGATTGCCACCGCCG
>Ga0208242_100300_pt1 | contig 44812 bp, 65 predicted proteins | sample SubbioAug_CSW13A_FD_184825 | JGI IMG/M metagenome (GOLD analysis project Ga0208242, IMG submission 184825) | Serpentinite rock and fluid subsurface biosphere microbial communities from McLaughlin Reserve, California, USA - CR12Aug_CSW13A (SPAdes) | ecosystem: Environmental > Terrestrial > Deep...
ATGGACACCGCTGATTTTATCAACTATCTTAATGACTATTTGAACTGGTATAATGAAGACAGAATCAAGCAGAAATTTGGGTGCAGCATTAATGAAAACCGAAGAAAGTTAGGTTATTAGTGTCCAAGTTTTTGTCCGCATCCCCCTCCCAACAAATCTTCTAAGTGAGCTGAAATGTGCTGAACAAAAGGAAATAATATAATCTTACTAAATCCATCGACGTGGCTTTGAATATTTTTTTCATAAGAGTAATTGATAACAAGTTTATAATATTCATCAATCTTTTCTAAGACAAACATCCTTTAAAGTTAATTTTGACATTATTTATCACCAATCAAATTAATTAGTTCTAAAGATTTTTCAATTTCACTGCTTAGAAGTATAGATATTTCTTTCCTAAGTTCCTTAATTCTTTCATCAACGTTATATCCAAGTTCATTAAGATTGATTTCGACATATTGACCAGCTTGAACAGAATAACCATTATCTTCAACTTGCTTTTTTTCGACCAAAACAGAGAACTCAGGTTCTTGAATTCTACCTTTAAAGAAACTTGTAATCTTCGTTTTTTCATCATTACTTAGGACCGTTCTTTGACCATCTTCAAGTGAAACCTTTGTCCCAAGATTTGATGCATCCATTAGCATGACTTTATCATCAGACTTAGTTTTGTCTATAAAGATAATTGATACCGATGTCCCAGTCGTTGCGAAAATGTTGGATGGCATATGGATAACCCCTCTTAGCCAGTTATTATCCACGAGGTGTTTTCTAATCTTAAGTGGAATCCCATTGCTTGCAGAAACGAATCCCGTTGGAACAACTATTGCTGCTTTACCTCTTGGTGATAAAGATGCTATAGCATGCTGAAGGAAGGTCTCATAAATTGCCATGCTATTCTTATCTTTTTTAGGAATATTAGGAAGACCAGCAAAGAAACGATTATACTTATCGGTTTTTAGATTTTCGATAGAACTACTGAAATCTGTCTTAAATGGAGGATTCGTACTTATATTTAGTGTATTTGATTTTAGTGTCTTACTTAGTAGAGTTTAACATTGAAAACATGTCTTCACAGTACTTTTAGTAAATGTGTTTTTACTAATAAAACACTAAAAATATTAAGGGATTTATCAAATTGACGATAGTGATTTATCAAAATCCGCCTACCAAAATAGCGAAGAATCAACTGATTTATCAAAACCCGCCAAGTGATTTATCAAAATCCGCCTACCAATTTTTGATTAATCAACCCGTTTAAATTGCACTTTCAACTTTCAATTTGAAATTCATTTAATTTCTTAAACAACTCTTCCATATACTCGTATGCAAAATTGTAAAGTCTATATTTATCGTTCTTTGGTCCACTAATTACTTCATCCGAATATTTTTCTTCACCTTCTAGATGATACTTATCTCCTTTTGTGTAATCTAGTAAATCGTATACATCCTTTGCTTCTAGTTGTTTCTGGGTAATCAATATCACGATTTCTTTTCCATTTTCGTTTTTTAGAACAACGTTCCCTTCAACACTTAAACAAATTCTAATTGTTCTTTTTGTCATAACGTTTCCATCTTCTCCTTATAGTTTCAACTCCTCCATCTAATATATTTGCTACATCATTTAGAATATTTACTGTAGTTCCGTTAATCCCTTTACCTTCATATTCAAGAGCCCCATATTCAACACTAATATCTCCCTTTTCATCTTCTTTTAGAAGTACGATATTATTGTAATCAAATCCAATTTCTAGAAAAATCAAGATCAAACTTACTATGTTTTGTGCGGTTAACTACAAAAAATGGCACCTCATTTTCACGAGTTTAATGAAAAAACACTTTCGCTTTTATTTATCGACACCTGTAAATATGTGTTCAGGACCTCCCTTGTCATACAGCTCAGTAAAACTATTGTTCCAAATGATACAACATATTCCACTTAAGATTACTTCGTGTTCTGTATTTGATTAGTAAACTCAATCAATGAAGTAATTATCTTATTTACTTCGTCTTTGTATTGAGAGTTATCTACACCCATTCCCCTTAAGTACGCATATACTGAGCGATTTACCAATTTGACTAAAGCTTCTCCTTCGCGCTTCTTATCAAAGGTTGTTTTCTTGTGTCTTTTAGATTTATTCTCAACAACTCTTTTTAATTGCTTTAATTTGTCTTTGACATCCTTAACGCTAATGTCTTTTCTCTCTTCAATGAACGTCCTAAACTCATGGAGTTGATTTTTACTTAGACTATTAATTACATCAACATCTTTTAAGTCAATCAATTGCTCTAAAAACATTGTCTCAAGCTTTCCCGATAGAATCTTATCCGCAATATTCAGTTTGCGAATTATCGCTAATCCCATCCCTGTCTGCTGTTGTATTATCTCAATCGTTCTAACTCCAACCACCTCTTCTCCTAGAGATTCTCTAATATCATCAATATTAGATTTGTAGTACTTGAATTGGCGAAGGCGTTCTGCATCAGTTAACTGTCTCTGCGTTGCATTTGAAGCAATCATGTACATAATTTCCTGATCCTCATCTTTAAACTCTTTGACTATACATTCAATCCTTGCATATCCCAAAAATCCTTTTTCATGGACTAAATATTTCAAAGCATCCAATCGCCTATGACCTATCAAACAAATATAGTGACCAGATTTTTCGGGGTCTTTCTTAATCACGAGTTGTTGTTGTAAACCATCTCGTTCAATCGATTCTGCAAGTTCAAGCATTCTTTTCTTATCCAACCCGTAATCGTATATCTTCGAGTTAATCCCATGATGCGAAATGCTATTAATATCCACAACAATCTTTTCATCTTTTTTGTAGAGCGAAAGTTTGTTTAACAAAATCTCGCTCATCTTAACGGCTTTGTTCGTCATTACAAGGGTGTTCCTTTCAATTTTTGATAATCTCATTTTCAATACGACGATGAGCACTCAAACTACCTCACCATCGTTTCTAATTTTTCCGAAAACTGGTGTTTTAGATCTGGACCATCAGGATTAATCCATCATTAACATATCAATTAGGTACTTTTGCATAAATTTTAGACTGATTTAAATCGTCTATTCATCTTTCATGTTGATGATATTTCTCGTAACCTAGTTGATATAAGATGTAATGCTCATTTTCGATTCTCAAAAGTTCACCCACATAATGTTGAAGATCGTAATCAAAGAATAATTGTGGACATGTTAATTTCAAAGCTAAATTGAGATAAGTCTTTTCTTCAACATTTTCCACCAATGCAATTTCATTTAAATCAATATGATTAAATTCAAGTATTGACTCAAAGACTTTCTTAAACTGAGAACTTATTTCTCTACTACGCATTACATTTTCAAACATTTCATCATAAGTCATATGAGGAATATCATAAAAAATTTCAGGATGAAGATGCGCTAATATAAAAGTTAATACATTATCTTGAGTATTTTCATTACTCCATCGATTTCTAAGAACATATAACACTCTTGAATCGCACATCAAAATCCCATATACATCTACATTAAGAAAGAACTCTTCAGGTATTAAAGTATAATTGTTCATATTACTTGCCTCTCATTTTCTTGTATTCAATAACTTCAGGGAATTCCTCAAAAAAAGATTTTGAAATACCGACGTATTTTTCAAATATAACAGTTTGAATCACTGCGTTTGGCAAAAGCACAAGACCATCTTGTTGCGCTTTTTCTTCAAGATTCTGTCTAAGAACAATTGCGCTACCCATAGAAATTTGAAGCACTGTCATAATATGGTGATTTCCCATTGTTGGCTGTTCTAATGCAATGTACTTTTCTAAATTCGATGTTTCCTTCGCTTGTCTTGGCATCCGTATGTAACGACCTCCCTTGGTAATTAATTCAATGAAATATTCCATTATCACATTATTTTTATAGTAATCTTCTAAGTTAATAATTTCATCAATTCCTGGTGGATTGCCAACATCTTTTTCTAAATCAGAAATTCTTTTTATTGACATACCAGTATCTGAACTCACAGTGTCCCTATCAAAACCTTCAATTATCCTAGCAGCATAGAAGACCGTATATGATGTCTTTTTGTCAACATTTTGTATTTTGTTTTTTTTGGTTTTCACATATACATTATATGTCTTTGTTATAAAGTTGTCAAATATTTGTTTATAATTTATAATTATAAAAAGAGGTACATAATGAAGACAAATTTGCAAAAGTTAAGAATTTCAAAAGATAAATCATTGCAAGAAGTCGCTGACTATCTAGGTATATCAAAACAAACATTAAGTAACTACGAACGTGGCACAAGAGAGCCTAACATTGCCACAATTAAACAACTTGCGGTGTACTATGGTGTGGATCTGAATCAACTATTAAACTTTAACCTTAATGATGCTCAAAATATTCAAGATTTTAAATTCGATACTTTTCAAGAAAAGCTAAACTATCTTTTTGAGTCAAGTAAATTCAAGAGAATTTTTGTCTATAAATTGGATGTAGCGTTGCCACTTGATACAAATAAACACGTTGATTTTGAAGATATACCACGTTTTTGGATGAATGATAATTCAGATTTCTTTGGTATCAAACTAGTCGACGATCAATTTTCTCCACTTTTTTTAAAGGATAGAAACTTGATTATAAAGGTTACAAATAGTTTCACAGAAAATGATATTGTTGTAATCAATGTGGATGGAAAAACAAACCTTTTTTCAGTGATACTTCAAAAAAATATTCCTCTTTTCTATAATCTAGCTAGCAAAAATTTAATGGACATTGAAGAGGAGAATCCAAAGTCTATTCACTTCATTGGTCGAGTTGTTGAAGTTCGCCAGAAGATATCAAGTCATACTGAGGATTCAATTGATTTTTCAATATTATTGACTAAAGAGAGGTATACTATCTCAGCAAAACGACGTATAGCCAAAAAATGAGAAAGTCACTTATTATCTAAATACTTGTTTTTCGCATCCTCAATTAGACTGACTCTCGCATGATTTTTGTCCGCAAACATATTGATATAAATATCCAGTGTAATTGTCAAACTACTATGGCCAAGTTGAGAACTAATTGTTTTAGCGTCTGCACCTAGAGCATAATTCATTGTGGCAAATGAATGTCTAAAATCATGGATTCTAATCTTTCTTAATCCTGCTTTTTTAGCATGCGCAGCATTTCTCTTATCAATTGTATTATCAGCGAACGGGATTGTTCGATCTTGTCTTAGAAATATGAATTCATTATCATTGTATTCTGGATGTTGCTTTCGATAATTATGTAAGTGTTTAAACATACTCATTAAACGTCGATCCACAAGCACACTACGGAGCGCATTTTCTGTTTTGACTCTCGTGCAAATTCGACCTAGATTTGGATCTTTATCAATAAACTGCTCATCAACTCTAATTTCAAAGGTTGAGTAGTTAATATCATTCCATTTAAGGCCTTTACATTCCCCTCTTCTCAATCCAGACCAAAACAAGACTGAAAAAAACAACTTCATCGAGAACTCGTAATCATTTTCTTCACTGAAAGTATTAATAAATTTAAAAAATTCTTCAATGGAATAAACTTGGAAATTCTTTTTAGCTTTATAAGTTTTGAACTTTTCCATGTTTCTTACTGGATTACTTTTAAGTCCATGCATTGTTTCCGCAAATCTAAAAACTGATTTTAATAATTCAATTATTTGATTTTTGAAGTTATTACTGCGTTGTTCGTCAATCAAATGATCGTAGAATCGTCGTGCATCAGATGCAGAATACAATCTCATATCATATTTTTCGACATGCTCTCGTATATACCCATTAATCAATCGTGAGATTTTTTCAAATGAGCGGGCATTAACTCTCTTACTTTTATAACTAAGAAAATCATCGAGTACAAATTTAAATGGCAGCGCACCCGCATCATTAAGTCCTACAATCTCAGACACGACCATGGCTTCCGCCAACTCTGCTTCTCGTTTTGATTTAAAGCCTCGTTTTCTCAAAAAGACTCTTTCTCCGGTAATAGGATGAGTAATTAATTTCTGATATCTCCACGTTCCATTTTTGCTTTCATCTTTTGTTGCTGGCATATTTTCATTCCTTTCTTGCATTTCCCATCAACCTACTTATTCCTACCTTAATCTTAAAGCGAGAATAGATATATGAGAAACCTATAAATAAGGTAGAGCGTTCCAAAAGATTTTAAATCCCTTGCATAGATTTCAAAAGATTTCTATACATTTACCCGGTTTTACCCGGTTGAACTCTACAAGCATAAAAAAAGTGCCTTTATAGACACTGATTTAAATCATGGTGCGGATGAAGGGACTCGAACCCCCATGCCGTAAGGCGCTAGATCCTAAGTCTAGTGCGTCTGCCAATTTCGCCACATCCGCGTGTGCCCTATTATTATAGCACAATCAAAATCGATTTCAATCACTTTTCAATAAATCTGCAATGACTTCACTTACGTTATTACACACCTTATGAGCCTCTTTTAAATGTTTCTCTTCCCCTGTTGAAATACCATACCCTTTAAACATTCGTGTCATAGGAATATCGTTGAATGAATCTCCGACGGTATGAATGATCTCATGAAGCTTTAATGCCTTCACCACCGAGAGTATGCCACTTGCCTTAGAAGTTTCTGGAGAAAGAATATCATTATACTCATAAAACGCATAGGCTTTAAGTTTATCTTTATACTTCTCATTAATCTCTTGCGCATGTTTAGTTGCTGAAACATCATCAATAAACTTTATATACATCCCAACTATTTCCTGGGTAAGTAAAATCTCATCAAGACTTATTTGATTCACATGCACATCAACGTTTTTGTTAAGTTTGTCATGAAGCCCGACACTAATCCCATCACTTAATCCAAAGAATTGAATGTGGTCCCCTTGAAGTGATGATAACACTTCATGGACAACATTTAAGTCAACAATCGTTTTATGAAGAATCTTTCCTTTAGAATCAATGGAGATTGCACCATTATTCGCGATCACAAAATCAAAGGGAATCTTATATTTCGCAATCTCTTCTAAGATAGATCCAAGAGATCTTCCAGTTGCGATACCAAAGTGATGGCCTTGTTCTTTAAAATGTTCGATGGCTAAAATATCGCGTTCATAAACAACGCTATCTAAATACAATGTTCCATCATAATCACTCACTAAAGTTTTATACATAAGCATCTCCCACTAAATCGGCATTACAGTGAATCTATTATACCATGACTGCCTATACACTGAGTGTTAAAAAAAGGTTACACCGTGATGTAACCTTATATACTATTGAATAGAAGCGACCTTAAACTTGGCCCCTTCACACATCGCTTTAATCTTATCTTTATCAAGTGATGAAGTCTTAATCACCATTTGCACTGATTCATCATGAAAAGCCATAATATGGGTTATATTGAAGCCATGCTTAAAAAATAGTGAGCTTACTTCCGCCATTAAACCAATGTGATCAAGGGCGAATTCAAGCACAACACGGGTTCCTTCATCATGAAGTCCCATAACATGCGCAAATGAAGTGAGCACATCATTCGTGGTCAAAATTCCTAACACTCGCTTACGCTCATCCACCACTGGTAAACAACCGATATCTTTTTTAGCCATGATATCCGCCGCTTTTTCTAAGAGCATGTCTGGTGATGCTGTGATGACGCGTGTCACCATAATGTCATCCACCTTTGTTTTGGACAATAAATAATTCAGTTCGAAAATATCGAGAGTAGTAGCACTTGAGGGCATGTACTTTGAAATCATTCCTTCAGTAATTAATCCAACTAAAATGCCATCAATCACCACGGGAAGACGATGAATCTTATGAATCTTCATGAGCTCAAGCGCTAGAGAAATAGTTTCTTTGGGAGAAACTGTCACTAGCTGATGACTCATATGCGCACTTACATACATCAATGACCTCCTAAATAGATGCGCTTAACATCCTCACTTGATAGTAGTTCTTGTCCACTACCTGATAATACAATACTTCCTGTTTCTAAAACATATGCTTTATGAGCAATCTTTAATGCTTGATTGGCGTTTTGTTCAACCAGCAGAATGGTCGTTCCTTGCGCATGTATCTCTTCAATAAGTCTAAATATCTCCTTCACAAGGAGTGGAGCTAACCCCATGGACGGTTCATCGAGAAGTAGTAACTTTGGTCTTGCCATTAAAGCTCGTGACATCGCTAGCATCTGTTGTTCGCCCCCAGATAAAGTTGATGCATCTTGATTTAGACGTTTCTTAAGAATTGGAAAGCGAGCATATATTTTTTCTAAGTCTTCTTTTATCCCGACTTTATCTTTTCTCAAGTATGCCCCCATAAGTAAGTTCTCTTTGACACTTAATCCCGCAAAGATCTTTCTTCCCTCTGGAACTTGCACCAAACCATGAGCAGGAAGAAGTTTACTTGCCATCGTTTTAGTATTCTGGCCTAAATACATGATAGAGCCCGAACTTGCATTCAGCAAATTTGAAATTGTTTTAAGAAGTGTACTCTTTCCAGCTCCATTGGATCCGATGAGTGTAACAATCTCACCTTCATTAACTTCAAGTGATACTCCTTTTAAAGCATGTATGACACCATAATGGACATGGAGATTTTCAATCTTCAACATTTTCTTCACGCTCCTCTCCTAAATATGCTTCGATGACACGAGGATTATTTTTTATATTTTCCGGGGTATCATTCGCAATGACTTTACCATAATCCAATACAATGATGCGAGAAGTAATGCTCATGATAAGTGACATGTCGTGTTCAATGAGAAGTAATGTTAATCCACGTTCTTGATGAATTGTTTTGATAAACTGAGCTAAAGATTCAGTTTCTTGTGGATTCATGCCCGCTGCAGGTTCATCAAGGAGTAGGATCTTCGCATTGGTTGCTAAAGCACGAGCAATCTCTAATTGACGTTGCTTCCCATATGGAAGTGATGAAGCCTTGGATTGTGCTAAATGATCTAATCCAACACTCTTAAGAAATAGTAAAGCTTCCTCCTCAATTCTAGCCTCTTCTTTAAAGAATTTTGGAGTTCTAAGTAATGCATCAAATAATGAAGTCTTCACTTGAGAATGCATCGCTACTTTGATGTTATCAAGTACACTCATATCCTTAAACAAACGAATGTTTTGAAATGTGCGTGCTAAACCCAGTTTTGTGATTTTATATGGAGCTAAGCCACTAATGAACTTTACCTTATCGGATGTTAATTGTATTGCTCCTGACGTTGGAGAATAGATTCCACTAATTATATTAAATAATGTCGTTTTGCCTGCACCATTAGGTCCAATAAGCCCACATAATTCTCCTTCTTGCACATCAAAGGAAATATCACTCAGCGCCATCAACCCTCCAAAAGCTTTATGGAGTCGCTCTATTTTTAGGATTGCACTCATGCTGAAACCTCCTTCTTCTTAAAGAATCGATTCCTTAATGTTTTAAGGGATAACTCATCAAGACCAAGTAGACCTTCCGGTCTAAAAATCATCACTAGAATTAAGATGATCGCATAGACTAACATACGGACTTGACCAAAACTTTGTAAAAACATATTAACAACCCCTACAAAAATTGCTGCGAGTAAAGACCCACTGAGTGATCCCATACCTCCTAAGACCACGATAATTAAGATACTAATCGACATATCAATTCCAAAGGTTTCCGGTTTCACAACATAATAAGTTGTCGCATAAAGACTTCCTGCAACAGCTGCAAGCAAAGCTCCACACATAAACGCTAAAACCTTCACTTGAGTCACATTAACACCCATGGCTTCAGAAGCTAATTCATCAGCTTTCACTGATAATGCAGCTCTTCCAAACTTTGAATATTTAAAGTGCAGTGTTAACACAATGGCTATAGTTACAATGACAAACATTAATGGGAAACTCATAAGGTTGCGAATATTGGAGATACCACTAGCTCCATTAGTTATAGTTAGATTAAGTATGACGATGCGAATAATTTCTCCTACACCTAAAGTTGCAATCGCAAGATAATCTCCTTTAAGTCGAAGTGTAGGAACCGCAACTAGATAGGACACAAATAGGGAAATCAACATACCTATCAATATTCCTAGTCCCAAACCGATGAGATTGGGGTTAGATCGTAACACTATCGCTGCACTATATGCTCCAATCGACATAAATCCACCATGTCCAAGGGATAACTGGCCACTGAGTCCAATAATAAGATTAAGACTGACCCCCAAGATCATATTGATGCCGATTCCATATAAAATGGAGCGATAATATGCATTAATGATTCTTGCATCAATCAGAGCATTGACTATCACTAATACTAAAAACCAAACTAATACAAGTATAAGGAGTTTGTAGTGTTTTTTTAGAAAACTCATACTTTTTCTTTCCCTCCTTTACCAAACAATCCACTTGGCTTCACAAGTAGTACCACAATCAATATGGCATACACAACCGCATCTTTAAATAAGGTACTTCCATACCCAGCCACTAAGGTTTCAATGATACCAATCGCAAATCCTCCAAACATCGCTCCAGGAAGGATTCCTATACCCCCAAAGACGGCCGCCACAAAGGCTTTTAATCCTGGGGCAAATCCCATGTAAGGTGTCATTGAAATATAGTACAACCCCACCATAACCCCTGCCGCCGCAGCAAGGGCACTTCCTAAAGCAAACGTCATGGAAATCGTATGATTCACATCGACTCCCATAAGTGCAGCTGCATCTTTATCAACTGCAACAGCACGCATCGCACGTCCTAACTTAGTTTTTAAAACAATGAACTGAAGAACAATCATTAAGGCAATGGATGTTAAAAACATCATGACTTGTAGTGCATTAATACGTAATCCTTGAATGACCCACGTTGTATTGGTGAAGACTTGGGGGAAAGTATAAATACGTGCCCCCATGATTAAAAGCATCGCGTTTTGCAAAAGAAAACTAACACCAATGGCTGTGATTAGGGCCGCAGTACGAGAACTTTGACGTAGTGGCTTATACGCTATTTTTTCAATCACCATCCCTAATAGTGCGGTTGTGGCCATTGAAATAATCATAGCTAACCACAATGGGACACTAAACGACGTGATTAGTACCATTGCAGTATATGCTCCCACCATGAAAATCTCTCCATGTGCAAAATTGATTAGTTTAATGATGCCATAGACCATGGTATATCCCAAAGCCACTAAAGCATATACACTGCCAATGGATAATCCATTGATGATTTGTTGTAAGAACTGAGTCATAATCTCTCCTTTGAACAACAAACAGGTGAGACATCTCTCACCTGTTTGATCACACAGCTTATGGATTTACCACGGTTGCACTCACTGCTTCACCATTTTGTAGTTCCACAATGACAGCCGATTTAACAGGGTCATTGAATGCATCAAAGCTAATCGTACCTGTGACTCCTTTAAAGCCCGATGTCGCTGCTAAAGCATCTCGAATTTTTACAGGATCAGTTCCTGCTTTTTCAATGGCAGCAAATAACATATTAATTGCATCATAAGCTAAAGCAGATAATGCTGATGGATCATTGCCAGTAAATGCACGATGACGAGTGACAAAATCAACTACTAATGGATCCTCACTTAAAGTAGTAAAGTGGGTTGAGAAGAATACATTTGAAACATTGGCTGCACCACCGGCTAAATCAACTAAATCAGGTGATTCAAAACCATCTGGTCCGATAATTGGAACCATAATTCCTGCTGTTCGAGTTTGTCCAATGATTAAACCAGCACGTTCAGCATAGTCTGCCACAAAGAGTACATCAAACTCACCTAAAGCTTGAATTGACGTGAGTTGAGCACTAAAGTCTTTATCTGGATCTGCGTAATAGAAGGTATTCAGAACTTCGCCGCCATTAGCAACAAATTGTGCACTAAAGATTGCAGCTAAGTCCTTAGCATAGTCTGATGAGTTGGAACCCATGATGACTGCTTTCTTAGCATTTAGTCCTGTGGAAGCAAAGTTTGCTAAAACTTTCCCTTGGAATGGATCAATAAAGGCTGCTCTAAATACAAATGGATTAACTTGAGTTCCATCACGAGTAACCATTAAGTTAGTACCCGATGGTGTGAACGCTAATACTTCAAACTCTTTGGCTAATGGACCAATAGCTAAAGTAGGTGCTGAAGTTGCTGAACCAAGCATCGCCACCACTTTATCAACTGTCGCTAATTTGGTAGCATTTTCAACCGCTTTTGCGGAATCATAGGCATTATCATAAATCACTAGTTCAACAAGCTTACCGTTAATACCACCTTTTTTATTAATCTCATCCACTGCCATTTCAAAAGCTAATTTTTCTGGGACCCCATAGACTGCAACCGGTCCGGTTAATTCAAGATTAACCCCAATCTTTATCGTGTCTGACCCCGAGGGGGAGCATCCTGTAAGTGTTGCGAATACCATCATCATAGTCGCAAAGAACATTAAAGTTTTCTTCATTCTCTTTCTCCTTAAAAATGATGTTTTTATCATATATGAAAAATTTGTGAAATACAACATATTTGAAAGAAAATTTTACATAAACTAATGAAAATGATTACATTACAATAAAACCATGTTTGACATGGTTCATTTTATCTATTCAATTGGGATATATATGTCAGTAAAACTGGTATCTCTAAAATTTCTAGGTGGTTTGGTTACATAGAGTTCAAAAGGAAATGTATCTCTAGGTTTATGATGACTTTTAAACAACCATTCATGATAGGAATATCTCCAAGCTTCTTCGTATTCTTTAAGTGTAAGTGAATAATGTAATATTGCATACTTACCCTTAATAATCATTTGGCTGATGTCATCATCTTCTTTTACATTAAAGGTCATGGGCACCGACAAAGCAACACTAGTCCTTAGATTGTCTTGATCAGTGATAAATGGATTGTCATGATAACACGTCATTACTTTTGTAAATTGATCAATGATCAGATTGTTTTTGAGTGCATATTTTTCTAGTTTCTTAAACATCTTCATCGCGTTTTTCCTAAATTCTAAATAGCTCCCTTTGAATCGAACATAAATAACTTTTAATTCAACTTCCTTTGTTTCAATATTAGGATTTTCCATCTGATTTCCTCCTAAAGTTATTATAATTCTTAATCAGATTACTGCTTGTCTTTTCTTGCCTTTCGAAATTCATTTGGACTCATTTTAAAGTGTCTTTTGAATGATTTACTAAATGAACTTAAGTCACTATAACCATACTGAAGCGCAATTTGAGTAAGATTTACTTCTTTGCATATTGTCATGTAGATTGCAGATCTTTCCATCTTAATGCGGTTAATAAATTGAGCAATTGTTTCTTTACTCTCATTACTAAATAAGTGATGATAGTAATATTTAGAAATATTAAAATGATTGGCTAAAATTTCAAGTGTAATTTTTTCACTTAAATGGTTTTCAATATAATCCTCGGTCTCATTAATTAATCTTGATAAGTTCATGATGTTTCCTTATATTTATACTATCACTTTTACTACTTATATTTGGCAAAAATTTTAAACAACAAAAAACCATGATCTCTCATGGTTAATAGATATATTGGTGTCCCGTGAGGGGCTCGAACCCACGACCCACTGATTAAGAGTCAGTTGCTCTACCAACTGAGCTAACAGGACATTGTGCTCTTTGATTATACCACTCTACCATGATTTTTCAAGAATTAGTTCATATGTTTTGATTTGAACTACATCGTTGAATATAATCAGTTTAAAGGAGAAATCATTATGAAAAAGAATGTTGGAAGAAAAGATGCGTTAGTAAGATACATCATTGCTGTGGTTGCGCTTGTTGCTGCATGGTTTTTACCAGAGTATAGAACCTTGCTCCTAATTGTGTCTGCCGCTATGGCCATCACAGCTTATGTAGGATTATGTGGTTTATATAAACTCTTTGGAATTAATACTTGCCCACTTGATTCAAAAAACTAAAATAATGCCATTAGAAATCAATCTAATGGCTTTAATCATTTATGGAATGGTCGGAAAAGTAAATACTTTGAGTTCTAAAGGTTGTAATGTAATATCGAATAACTCTGGGAAAAATACCCTATCATTTTCTTTCCAACTTCGATAATGCCCACGGTAGAGTTCTGACAAATGCACTCGTGCAGTTTGCTCACTCTTTGACAAATTCGCAATCACAAACACTTTATTTTCATGACTTGAAGTCTGTCTTAAGAAAGTTAACACTGAAGCATTTTCATCTTCAATCCACACTGTCGAATGAACTTGATTTGTTGTAAACAAAGCAGCATTCGCTTTCTTTAAAGAAATGAGTTGTTCATACATGGGCATCAAATCATAGTCATTCCATTCAATTTCATCCTTTTCAAAAAACAATAGTTGCTTCTCAAGACTAGATTCTTGACCATTATATATGAGCGGTAATCCAGGCAGTAAGAAAGTCAAAGCATTGAATAGTGTTAAATGATCTTTATAAAGTTCTTTGGGCAATCCATTCCAGGAGTTTTCATCATGATTAGTTGTGAATATCATTGAGAAGTTTCCTTGAGGATACATGCGATGAGACGCATTTAAGTATTCAAAGAATAGTTGATCATTATCATTGCCATTCGCAACACTTTTAAACACTTTCATAAGTGGCCAGCCACCATAATTAGCATGAAACACATCAAACCAATTTGTTACACTGTGATCTTCCGCAAGCATGAAGACATCTGGATTGACTTTTAACAATCCTTCATGAATCTTATCCCACACTTCAACAGGGACTAGTCCAGCCACATCAGCGCGATATCCATCGATATTATGTTGTTTTACCCAATATGTGGTCATCGCTACCAGTTCATCAACTAAGTCTGGATTAGAGAAATTCAGTTGCGCTACATCATCCCAATCGGTTCCTTTAGGATGGATAATCTGACCATTTTCTTGAACATAATACTCCGGATGACTTTGAATCCAAGGATGATCCCATCCAGTGTGATTGATGACTAAATCTAAAATGACTTTCAATCCAAGATTTCGTGCTGTTCTGACTAAATTATCGAAATCTTCCATAGTTCCAAATTCAGGGTTAACTCCATAATAATCAGAAATTGAATAATATGAACCTAATGTTCCTTTGCGATTGACTTCACTGATGGGGTGAATTGGCATTAACCAAAGGATGGTAACTCCCATATCTTTAATCCGTGATAAATCTTTCCTTACCGCTTCAAATGTCCCCTCTTTAGAGTACTGACGAACATTGACTTCATAGATGACTGCTTTATCTAACCAAACAGGTTTTGATACCGTGGATGTTCTAATGTTATGATTCTCACCAATAAGTCTTGGTGCAATCATATCAATATTAATTAATGAAGCTTTAACACCACATCCATCCCCAATAGTGGTTTCAGTCGAAGCCATGGATTCTGCATAAGGACCGCATTCATCACTCACTCTTTGAACACACCCACTTAACATCAATATTATTAATCCAATGATGAATCTTTTTTTCATCTTATCCTCCAGTTAAAAAGATTGATATGAATACTTTATCAATCTCTTAGTAATTCACCTTTCGCATCATAGCGAATACCTCCAGTAAACAACTGAATCGCCTCGACAAAAGCCCATATTCCGGCAATCAGTGGACCTACTAAAATAATCAACCCTATCGTGGATAGTAATAGTTGAGCCACAGCCTTATCATTGTATCCTAAATAGAAATTATGTATTCCTAATCCGCCAAAAAAGAGTGCTAAAACCCCTGCAACCACTCTACTTTTCGCATTTTCATTGACATAAGTCGGGGTTGTACCAATCCCAGTCTTAACACCACATTGTGGACAGTATGATACATTCTCTCCAATATTCGCTCCACATGATCGACAATACATGATTTACCTCTTTATCTATATTGAATCAATTATAACATAAACCTTTTATTCATTTTATTCTCATGAGTGGTTAAAGACAACATCAAACATGAGTATGGGATTTCCATACTCATGTATTTTTTATGATTAATATTATATTCTAGGTTTTGGTTTGTAATGGGTGTGTAAGTATTTATGTGCTACATCACTTCCAGGTTGTTTCAAGAATTTCTCATAGAGTTGAATAATTGCTGGATTCTCATGAGACTTACGTAGTGGAGCATCTTGATCTAGTTGATAAATCGCTTGGCGGCGTTTCTCAATAATGTTCACATTACCATGATGGTATGGTTGCCCTCCACCACCAATACAACCTCCTGGACATGCCATGATTTCAAGTAAGTCATAATGAACTTCATCATTCTCAATAGCTTCAAGTAACTTCCTCGCATTACCAAGTTCATGCGCAATCGCCACGTTGAGTGTCTTCCCACCCACATCAATACTCGCACTTCTAATGCCATCAAATCCTCTTAAAGACTCAAACTTGACTTCTTTGAGTGGTTTACCTGTAAGCATCTCATAAGCTGTACGAATCGCAGCTTCCATGACTCCACCAGTCGTACCAAATATAACCGCAGCTCCTGTTGATTCACCAAGTGGATTATCAAAATCACTTTCATGAAGTTGATTAAAGTCAATGGCCGCCTCTTTGATCATCCGTGCTAGTTCACGAGTAGTAAGTACATAATCAACATCCTCAAATCCTTCATCATTAAACCCATGTTTAGAAGCTTCAGCTTTCTTAGCCACACATGGCATAATTGCGACAGTCACGAGTTGATGTACATCAAGATTGGCTTCTTTCGCAAAATAGGTCTTTGTGATAGCCCCCATCATTTGTTGAGGTGATTTACATGTGGAAGGTACATCCACTAAGTTTGGGAACTGTTGTTCAATGAAGTTAACCCATGCCGGGCAACACGATGTAAGCATTGGCAGTCTTCCACCTGATTTAACTCGCTCAACAAACTCATGAGCTTCTTCAATGACGGTTAAGTCCGCTGCAAAGTTTGTATCAAATACTGAATCAAAACCAAGTCGACGTAGTGCCATGACAATTTTTCCTGTAGAAATGGTTCCTGGAGCTTGTCCAAATGCCTCCGCAATCGCAACACGAACCGCAGGAGCAACCTGAACACTGACATGTTTTTTAGGATTATTAATTTCACGCCATACAAGTGGAGTTGAATCAATTTCCGCAAGCGCAGCGGTTGGACATACAGAGGCACATTGTCCACAATACGTACAGCTTGTATCTTGAAGATTTAAGTGAAATGCTGTTGAAACTGTTGAATCAAATCCACGATTCACAGCCGATAGTACCCCTACTGTTTGCATCTCATCACACATCGTGATGCATCGACGACACATGATGCACTTGTTTGGATTCTTAAATATGGAGAATGATGAGTCATCAATAGGATGATTCATCTTTTCTCCAGGATAGTGAATTTGACGGATATTCATCTCATGAGCTAAGCTTTGAAGTTCACAATCCAAATTCTTCACACACATCAAACAATCTTGAGGATGGTTCGAAAGTAATAGTTCTAAGTTAATACGTCGGGCCATAATCGCTTTCTTAGAGTCTGTTAGGATGCGTTGACCTGATGTCACTTCTTGAGCACATGATGGTACTAATAACTCTCGCTTTTCATCTTCGACCACACAAATACGACATAAAGCTTGTCTATTCACAACCCCTATATCATGCAAATCAAGATGACACAACGTTGGAATGTGCATGCCCACTTTCGCAGCGGCTTGTAGGATGGTTGTTCCTTTAGGGACTGTCACAGGGATATCATTGATATAGCAGGTGACCATTCGTTTAATAATACTCATATCTTTCACCTCCTAAGGTCGAATGATTGCATTGACTGGACATGCAGTGAAGCATGCACCACAAGCAATACATAACGATTCATCAATCACATGAAGTTGCTTCACTTTACCTTCTATACAAGTGACTGGGCAACTACGTGCACATTTAGTACACCCAATACATTTAGCTGGATCAATACTGTAAGCTTTCTTCTTAGTGCGATAGGCATAGGCTTCATATTCTTTTCTGAAGTGAGTGAGTGTTGACAACACTGGGTTTGGGGCTGTTTGTCCAAGTCCACACAGTGAAGACCATTTAATGATTTCTCCAAGTGAGCGTAAGCTTTCTAGATCTTCAATGCTGCCTTGCATTGAAGTGAGTCGCTCAAGGATTTCTAGCATACGTTTGGTTCCAATACGACATGGGGTACATTGTCCACATGATTCATCTTGAGTGAAATCAAGATAGAACTTCGCAACTTCCACCATATCTGAATCTTCATCCATAACAATCATACCGCCACTCCCCATCATAGCCCCAATAGCTTTTAAGGACTCATAATCAATCGGCGTATCAAAATATGGTTCAGTAATGACACCACCACTTGGTCCACCAATTTGAATGGCTTTAATTAGACGATTTTGAGGATGCCCTCCTCCAATATCATAGATGATTTCTCTAAAGGTTGTGCCCATCGGAACTTCCACTAAACCAATATTTCTAACATGTCCCGCAAGCGCAAAGACTTTAGTACCAGGTGAAGTTGAAGTCCCAATATCTCTAAACCATTTACTACCTTTCAAAATAATATTTGGAACATTCGCTAAGGTTTCCACATTATTCACAACCGTAGGTTTATGATGATATCCACTCACTGAAGGATATGGAGGTTTATTTCTTGGTTCACCTCGTCCACCTTCGATTGATCGAATAAGCGCTGTTTCTTCACCACACACAAATGCTCCGGCACCAATTTTGATTGAAATATCAAATGACATGAGTGTGCCTAAGATATTTGTTCCTAATAGGCCATATGCTCGTGCTTGATCAATCGCAATTTGAAGGCGTTGAGTTGCGAGAGCATACTCCGCACGAATGTAGATAAACCCACGGGTCGCTTTAGTCGCATAAGCAGCAATGATCATGCCCTCGATGATACTATGAGGATCACCTTCACAAATAGCACGATCCATAAACGCTCCTGGATCACCTTCATCCGCATTACAAATTATATATTTCTCATTCGTTTCTTCTAAGAATGCAACTTCCCATTTAACTCCAGTGGAGAATCCTCCACCACCACGACCTCTTAATCCAGATTCATTAACACACGAGATGACTTCAAAAGGAGTCATTTCACTTAATGCTTTTGCTAATGCGGTGTACCCTCCATTGGCAATATATTCATCGATAATCTCTGGATCAATGTGACCGCAGTTCTTTAATGCAATGCGATGTTGCTTTTGATAGAAATCCATACTTGATGCATCAATGGAGATTTCATCACTGTGTGGATTACGATATAGTAATCGCTTTACAATTCTCTTGTTAAGGATATGTTCATTGAAAATCTCATCGACATCTTCAACCTTCACTTGAACATAATGATAATCTCCTGGTTCAATTCTTAAGATAGGGCCTTGACCACAAAATCCAAAACAACCAGTTTTAATAATGGCACATTGGTGTGATAAATTATGCTCCTCACACAGCTTTTGAAACATTTGAATCATGATATCTGCTTCTGAAGATAAACATGATGTGCCAGCACACATAAAAAGTTTCAATCTTACATCTTCACGTGGTTTAAGAAGAGTTTGAAAAGTATTAAATGACTCTATAGACTTAATTCTTGACATGATTTTTCCTATAGACGTCAACGATGGATTTGACATTTTTCGCTTCGACATGGCCAAAGACTTTTTCGTTCACTGAAAGTACAGGTGCTAAACCACAAGCACCGATACAACGTACATCTTTCACACTAAATAATCCATCTTCTGACATAATATCTTTACTTGCACCTGTTTCTTTATAGATCAAATCTAAAACCTTATCTGATCCTTTCACAAAACACGCAGTCCCCATACACACACTGATAGTGAACTCGCCCATTTTATTCTCATTAAAGAACGAGTAAAATGTCACGACTCCATTCACCTGTGCACTCGAGCAATGAAGTTTTAATGCGATATGACGTTGTAGGTTGGGAGGCAAATAGCCAAAAAGATGTTGAGCTTTATGCAGGACGTGGATTAATTGTTCGTGCTTTGGATTTTCACATTGTTCAATGAAACTATCAAGTTCAGATAACTTGTTAGGATCAAGTGAAGAAGTATCCAAGACATCTTGAATATTCATAACTTCACCTTCTTTCACATCAAAATCATTTCTGACATTATCATATCATATTTTGTGATTTAAATCACATATTAAGAGAAATATTTAACATGCCATTAAAAAACTAAGATTGCTCTTAGTTTAATGGTGTTCATTATTTATTAATTGATGCAACTTCTCATGAAATGGTGAAGTGTCATGTTCTAGCATTCGAAGTGCTGCCATTAAAGGAACAGCCTTTAGTACCTCATCCACTTCGTAGTTCATCATCCTTGAAATATGTCTAAGATAAATGTTTGCTTTTCGTTTGACATATTGAAGCATGATGATATAGGTTCTTGCGATATCCATCACTGGATTTCCACACTTTGCATTCGCCCAATCAATAATAACAGGAGTTTCTGCTCTCATCATAATATTTTCTAGATGCATATCAAAGTGGCACAAATGATATTCTTTCTTAATCGTGGATAAAGATGCCAAAGCTTTAAGTTTAATATCATCATTCAGAGATGATGTAGTGATAGTATATCTAAAACTTTCAAAGGCATCCTCAAGATTTAAGTCTTGATAGCGATAAACTTCAGTTTGACATTGAATCAGTGTTTCTATCCCAAATTGATACTTTTCTTTTCTCATCATCTCTGCGAGCGTTTTGCCTTTAATCAGTGTCATTTTAAGCATCTTTTGATCATTGAGCCATTCGCAATCAACTACATTTAAATCTGTCTTTGCTTTGACTTCTTTAAGGATTCTTTCTTCTTTTAAAATGTGCTCAATAGGCATCCATGGCTCATAGATTTTATAAGCATAGAGTCCATCACTCACAATGGCAGCGACTTTTCCTTGACCAACAAGCACGAAGTTCTCTTGATTTATCATTTGATTAGTTTCTAGCCTTTCTTAATCTTAATAAGAACATTCCCCGTTTTATGACCTGCATAGACATGAGCATGGGCTTGTCTAAAATCATCAAAATCATAAATCTGATCAATGATCACTTTTATTTTTGATTCACTTAATAATGTATTCAGATGACTTAATCTTTGGCGATCTTCCTTTGTGGGAGATTTAATAGTTAGAAATTTCCCTGTTGGTTTCAACAATCTCTTAACTTGGTTCTTCTTAATCTTGCCCACTCCATCAAACACAATATCAAATCTATCTTGTATATCAAAAGGATTTTGAGTCTGATAATCAATAAGTTTGTAAGGATTAAGCTTAGATAAATGTGGATGATGTTTAGCACTTGCGATCGCCACGACCTTTGCACCACAATGAGTTGCCAAACTTAAGGCTGCACTGCCTACAGCTCCACTTGCACCATAAATATAAACATCATCACCCACTTGAATTGAGTTTTCATTGATAAAATGATAGGCACTCAACAATCCAAATGGAATACATGCAGCATCCTCTAGTGAAGTGGCTGGATTCACTTTTGAAATGATTGATTTATCACTAAGAAGCACTTGATCCGCAAGCACTCCAGCCTTCATTGAGTTGATGAAGTTGACATGATCTCCAATTTGAAATGCATTGACTTGTGAACCAATAGCTTTCACAATTCCACTTCCACTGATTCCTCGAATACTAGCTTTAGGTTTGTTCCAGCCAAATACTAATCTAATCATGAGTTGCAGAAACCAAGGTTGACTTAAAGTGTTAATGTTTTTATCCCCAGCACCAATATTGGCATAATGGACATCCACCAAGATTTGATTTGGCTTTGTGATTTGTAAGTCGTCTACTTTGACGTTTTCAAGTGTATTCTCGTCTCCATATTGTTTTTGAATGATTGCTTTCATATCATGACCTCATTGGTCTTAGTATATCACGAGTTACAATTGATGAAGAAATTGATAGTGAGTTACATAAAATAATCTATAACTTTCTTTAGATTTCACGCATGCACAAAAAAAACACCCTAAGGTGTTTAGATTGGCAATTGGTGACCCGTACGGGATTCGAACCCGTGAATGCATGCGTGAAAGGCATGTGAGTTAAGCCGCTTCTCCAACGGGCCATTTAAATGGCGCCTGAAACAGGACTCGAACCTGTGACCAACCGGTTAACAGCCGGTTGCTCTACCTACTGAGCTATTCAGGCAAGTGCTTATAAAATATAACATACCCATAAGCACTTTGCAACACTTTTTTGAACTAAAAGTCACCAAATTAAGTGTTTTGAAGTGTTAGATTTTTGACCCATTTTTCCTTCTTAACTAAAGCATATGAAATCAATAATTTAAGAAAATCCGTAGATTGACCCACTAAATATATCGCCAATATTGGCCACGAAGTGAAGGTTGCTGCGACAAACACTGCAGGAACATTCACTAACCACATGAAGACAGAATCCATGATGAGTGTTGATTTCATATCACCACCCGCTCGTAAGATAAAGTAACATTCCGCATTACTCATGTAAATGACAAACATAACTGACATCACTCTTAAGACTGTGGAGGCAATGTCACGCTCTGCTTGAGTCACTTGATAAAACTGTGGCACAATCATGGATGAGAAGAACATGATACTTCCTAAGAGTAATGCAAGTACAACACTAAATCCAAGCATATAATAACCACGATTTCGTGCTTCTTCAAGTTCATTAGCCCCTAATGGTTGAGAGATCATGACGGTCGTTGCGACTGCCATACCCCCAAACAATACAAAGAATAAGTCTGCAGTCGTGGAAGCAATAGACATCCCTGAGATGACTTCACTACCACGTGTAGCATAAAGTCTAAATAATGTTGCCATACCCCCAGCCCATAAAAATTCATTGATTGTGAGTGGAAGTGCTTTAATGGTAATTGTTTTTAGATTGTAAGCCGAAATATGAAACACCTCGTTAACTTTAGTACTAAATGAGAAGTGTTTAATCTTTAATGAGATGAGTAAGGCAATCATCTCAAAAGTTCTGGAGATGACCGTCGCATATGCTGCCCCTGCAATCCCAAGACGAGGAAATCCCAAATGTCCAAAGATTAAGATGTAGTTTAAGATTGCATTCATGGATACCGCTACAATACTAATCCACAAAGGAATTTTAGTTTCCCCTACTGAGCGCATCGCACTCGCAAGCGAGAATGTGATCCCTAAAGGAAGAAATGCAAAAGCTACAATTCTTATATATTCACTTCCTGCTTGAAGTATTGCGGGATCACTACTAAAGAATCCTAAAACTGTTTGAGGAACAAATAAACCTAGTAAGATAAACGGAATCAATACAATATAAACACTTGTAAGTGAGTAACGGAAGGCTTGTTTGATGTTCTCTTCATCCTTTGCACCAAAGTATTGTGCAATAAAAATGGATGCTGCACCAGTAATTCCAAAGGTCGCAAATATCGCGACCATGAAGAAACGATTCGTAATGGCTACTCCACCAAGCGCAATCCCTCCAAGTTGTCCAACCATCAAATTATCAACTAAATTGAGAGATGATGTGATAAGTTGTTGCAACATAAAAGGAATCGCCACAATGAGGACGTTTTTGTAAAATGCACTTGGAGCAATGAATCGTTTAAACATAGATGCCTCCAAAAAAATAACGCGATGGGGATTCCATCGCGTCTAGTTTTCTTATGGTGGAGCTTATCGGGATCGAACCGATGACCTCCTGCGTGCAAAGCAGGCGCTCTCCCAGCTGAGCTAAAACCCCATAGAACATTCAAAATTATGGTGGGCCTGAATGGACTCGAACCAACGACCTCACCCTTATCAGGGGTGCGCTCTAACCACCTGAGCTACAGGCCCAACATTTGCTGAATGCCTAATAAATATACCATTTACACCTAGGAGTGTCAACCAATAATGAATGTTTTTTTGATAATTTTTAAGATAAATCACATCATTAAGTTCTGAAAATTCTAACCGTGTTTCTACTGTTTCTACAGCTTCGTTTTATTAATGGTTTTCTAAGGGTGACATAAGAAAAACTCCCAGACAAGTCTGAGAGTTTGATTGTTTCCAAAGATTGAATTAACGTTTGGAGAATTGTGGTGCACGACGTGCGCCTTTGAGTCCGTATTTCTTACGTTCTTTTTGTCTTGGATCACGAGTCAAGAATCCAGCAGCTTTTAATACTGCACGATAATCTGGTCCCGCAACAAGTAAAGCACGTGAAATACCATGACGGATTGCACCAGATTGCCCAGTGTATCCTCCACCTTGCACATTGACGTTCACATTGAAAGCTCCTAAAGTATCAGTAGTTTCAAGTGGTGAGCGAACAACCATGCGAAGTGTTTCTAAAGGTAGATAGTCGTCTAAGCTTTTTCCATTAACGGTGATTTCTCCAGTACCTGGAGTTAAATACACACGTGCTGTGGATGATTTACGACGTCCTGTACCGTGGTACATGACAACTTGTTTTTTCTTTGCAGCCATAGTGTCTCCCTTCTATCCTTTAATGACCAATTCAACAGGTTGTTGTGCAACATGAGGATGATTTGGTCCTTTGTAAACAAATAAATGCATACGTTGTTTATCACCAAGTTTAGTGTGTGGCAACATGCCTTTGATTGCTTTTTCTACCCATTCAACGGTGTATTTTTCACGCATAACTTTAGTTGTGCGTACGCGTAGTCCTCCAGGGTATTGGGAGTGAGCGTAATACTTCTTCGTTTCATCTTTGTTTCCAGTAACGACAATCTTATCAGCGTTAACCACAATCACATAGTCCCCTGTATCCACGTTTGGAGTATAGGTTGGTTTGTGTTTACCACGTAAGACAGTTGCTACTTCACTAGCAAGACGACCTAAAGTTTTGTTAGTTCCATCAACGACATACCATTGACGAACGACTTCATTTGGTTTGGCCATAGTTGTTTGGCGCATAATATTTCTCCTATCCAGATGTAGTTTCCGGGGCTACATTTGGCATAAAGTGCCATATAAAATAGTATCTTAAATCGACACTAAAGTCAATCAAAACATTTAAAAGCTTTGCTTGTTTGTTTCATCAGTTTTAAAGACTTATCATTGATTTATGTCTAATATTATATTGCAGTTATGCTGTAGTGTTATTCGATAATGAATTTCATTTCCTTAATTCTAATCTAAAGATGTAATTAAGTTCGCATTAAGTTTTGTTAAGAATTCTCGCGCCTCATTCATCATCTTCACATCAAGTAAATGCTTAGGATCATGAGCATCAACCCCAACAATAATCTTACATCCGCGCTGTGCAACAATCTTCCAAAACGTATCATTTGGATAATAATCACGATAACGTTTGCCACCTAGGTTGTATTCCATAATTGTGTCAGTTTCTAATGCGACATCACAAAGTGTATGAATCATGTCAATCGTGTAATTATTAATCACACTTGCGGTTTTAAGGAACAAGTCTGGATGCGCAAAGATTTTGTACACCCCACTTCTCATTGCCTTGATTGAATCAGAAAGGTAATCGTGATAAAGATTGCGATAATCTTTGTAATTTCCATAATAAGTATCATTGTGATCTTTGATATGAAAGTGATTCCCTAAGACAATCACATCAAGTTGATATGTCGATACTAAGTCTTTAAGATCCTCTAATCGATCTTCAAAGTATTCGGCTTCAAGACCAACAAGGATTTTAATCTGATCTTGATATTTAACTTGCAATGAACGAATTGAAGCCACATAGTCACTCATTTCACGCATATGCATTCGAATACGATCAGTCTCTCCTTCAAGCAAATTCCACGGTGCATGATCAGTAAATGCAAGCTCATGATATCCCGCTTTGATTGCAGCTAAAACATATTCTTCATCAGTGCCATACGCATGTTTACAACGTTTTGTATGGGTATGATAGTTTCCATTAATCATAAAACACCTCCTTAAGCGTTAATCCTTTAGCTTCAGCTTTAAAACGACTAATGCCTTTTTGCTTCTGTTTTAGGACATGTTCAATAAAAGACACATCTTCTTTATCAGAACCAATCGCAATAAGGGCTCCCACCATCATTCTTACCTGATATTGTAAAAAGGCTTTCCCTAAAACACTAATGCGAATAACTTCATCATCATAATCCACATCACAAGCATCAATGGTTCTAATCTGATTTTCTTTAAGCTGTTTTGGGGTCACGTTAAACCCTGTAAAGTCATGAGTTCCCACAAAACTCTTTGCGGCTTCTTTTATTTTTATCGGGTCTAAAGGATAGCGATGAAAATATTCATGCATATAGTTCTTAACCTGATAGTTTTGGCGTCGAATGGTGTAAACATAAAGTTTTTTCTTAACACTAAAGCGAGCATGAAAATCTTCATCCACAATTTCAACATCGAGCACATGTAAATCTTCAGGAGTATGTGCATTAATTGCTTTAAGCCATTGAGCAGATGTTAAATCTTTCTTCACATCCACATGACATACATAATGATCAGCACTCACATGTTTATCTGTTCGTCCACATCCTGTGACTGAAACTGAATGGTCATCTATCATGGATACCGCATGTTCAATCGTAGCTTGAATGGTTCTTTTACCCTTGATCTTTTGCCATCCCTCAAAATGATATCCAAGAAATGACATCGTAATCTTTAAGCGAGCCATGCTAAGAAACCTACCCCAACAAGGACGGCCATGACAAATGAGAAGGCTATCCAATCCTTAAACGTTACTTTTAATTGTTTGTATCGAGTGCGTGTTGATGTCGGTGAGTAACCACGGGCTTCCATAGCATCAGCTAATTCTTCAGCACGCTGAAAACTAGAAACAAACAAAGGTACAATAAGCGATAAAATCGCAACAATCTTTTCATTGAGTTTGCCTTCATTAAGATCAACTCCACGAGAAGCTTGCGCCTTCATAATGCGTTGAGATTCTTCGATAAGGGTTGGAATGAAACGCAGTGCAATTGAAATCATCATTGCAATCTCATGAGCTGGCACTTTAAATCGTTTAAACGGTGATAATAAATCCTCTATGCCAAGTGTTAAATCAAGAGGTTTGGTGGTGGCAGTCAATAGGGTTGTGATCATAATCATCAGTAATAGTCTTACAACAATATACGCTGTTTGAAATAAGGCATCACTAAAGACCATTAATCCAAAGATATTAACGACCACATAACCGGTTCTTAAAACAAAGATATTAATAAGTAATAAGAATACTAGCATCAATAACACAGGTTTTAATGACTTCACAATAAATCCAAACTTTAACTTAGAGAGTAATACTAATCCTACAGCGACAACCATCAATACACCATAACCCGCAAAACGAGCTGGTAAAAAGACAGCAATCATCAGTAGTAACATATTAACTATTTTGATTCTTGGATCTAAGCGATGAACCCATGAATTATTAGGAATGTATCGGCCTAAAGCAATATTAGTCATGCGATTTTCCCTCCTTAATGGAGCGAGCAAGTTTATTTAAATCAAGGGTATGTTGATCAAATGAAATCTTAGCTTCTTTGAGCAAGTCTTTTAACGCTAGTAAAGGAGGTTTGACTAAACCATATCCTTCATGTAGATCAGTTTCATTAAAGAAATCATCTTTGCTTCCTTCAAATACAACTTTACCTTGATCAAGCATAATCACATCACTAGCATAGTTTAAAACATGATTTAAATCATGTGTAATCATCACAATGGTCGTATTAGCTCGATTCAAATCTTGGAATAATGACATCATTGAGGCTGAACCTTCAGGATCAAGTCCCGCCGTTGGTTCATCCAAGACAAGAATTTTAGGCTTTAAAGCTAAAATCCCAGCTATGGCCACACGTCGCTTTTGTCCCCCCGATAGTTCAAGGGGTGAACGTTCATAAAATGAGGAATCTAATCCTACTCTTTGAAGTGATTCTTGTGCAATCTCTTGGGCTTCGAGTTGAGTGACACCAAAATTCAGTGGTCCAAACATAACATCTTTTAAGATCGTTTCTTCAAAGAGTTGATATTCAGGAAACTGAAATACAAGTCCCACTTTCTTTCTTAATGGTTTTAGTTCTTTAACTTTCTCATTCGCATTAATCTTTTTCCCATCGACCGTTAAAGACCCACCTGTCGGTGTGACTAATGCATTGAAGTGTTGCACTAAGGTTGATTTACCACTTCCTGTAGCTCCTACGATGGCCGTAAAAGAACCTTCTTTAATAGATGTGGTGACTTCTTTTAATGCATGGTAGGCAAAAACAGAATTAGGTGAGTATTCATAGGATAGTTTTTCAACATCAATAATCATAATTCTTCAACCATCCCTTCTAAAGACATCGCTTGCACGTGAAGTCCAGCCGCTTTTAATGCCCCTTTAAACTTTAATGCAAATGGAATATCTAGTTTAATTGATTTTAATAGTTCCTCTTTAACAAGCACTTCTTGTGGTAAACCAGATTCAATAATTTGACCTTCATTCATCACAAAGACCATGTCAGATTGATATGCTTCTTCAATATCATGGGTAATGGAGATAATGGTCATATTGGTTTGCGCATGAAGTTGCGTTACAAGTTCATTAACCTCAGATTTCCCTTTTGGATCAAGCATCGAAGTAGCTTCATCCAAAATTAGAATTTGAGGAGTCATACTTAGTGCCCCCGCTATAGCGACTCTTTGTTTTTGCCCACCACTTAGTTTTGTGGGTTCAAAATTTAAGTATTCACTCATTCCAACCGCAGCCGCAAAACGTTCAATAATTTGATCCATATCATTTGGATTAACACGTCGATTTTCTAAACCAAACGCAATATCATCACGAACTGTTGAACCAATAAATTGATTGTCGGGATTTTGAAAAACAAGACCAACTTTTGATCGAATTGCATCCACATTGGCTTCATTTAGCGTTAATCCATCGACAACAATCTCCCCTTGTGAAGTTTGAAGTAGCCCAATAATACATTTCGCAATGGTTGATTTTCCTGATCCATTATGACCTACAATCGTAATGTATTTACCTTTAGGAATCGATAAAGAAACATTGTTAAGAGCTAAATCAATGTTGTTATAAGAAAATGATATATTTTTGATTTCAATGATTGACATGATTTAACTCCTCTACGTCAATTGAATAGGATTTGGCGATAACTTTTAAGTTATTTAGCAGCATGACTCGTTCTTCATCATCTTTAAGTTTCGTATTAATTTGAATAACAGATTCATTCACTTCTAAAAGTGAGTAATCAACCTTGATATCATGAAGAACCTTAAGTGGATCATCATCATAACCAAGCGTGAGATTAAGGTTTAATGGTAAAGTTCCATGTTCAATTAAAGGAAAGTGTATGTCAATCTCAGGTTCAATAATAACTAGCTCTTTTTTTAATTTTCTAGGATGTTTTAAAAAGCGTGATCGATTCATTAAACCACGCATACTTTCTAGAAAAGAAGAGAGTCGAAGTTGTTTAATTTTAATAGATGATTTCATTGTACTATTTTACCATAATTTTAGGTGTCATGGGGTTTATGTGTAATCTTAAGCAGTCCATCACCAACATTCATTTTGACGACATCTACATTTTGATGTTTCATGATCCATGATTCAAACTCATTGAGTTTATGGATCATTTTTCTAAATTGACGGGAACGATGGTCAATGTCTTCAGTTCGAGCTCCATGAAAATCAATGTTATCAATGAGCATACATCCTGATTGCTTTAGAAATGGAAAATATCGTTGAAAGAATCGCTGATTGGATGCTTTTGCACCATCTAAGATAATACAATCATAATATTGTGATGGAATATACTCAAATGCATCAACGAGTATCATATTGACTTGATTTCTAGGATCTAGGGTAGCTTTGTGTCGAAGTGCTTCTTCATAACGATCTTCATCTTTTTCCAATGTTGTGATATGGATATGGGGATGAGAATGCGCTAATGAAAGACTTGAATATCCAATAGCAGTCCCAATTTCGAGTACACTAAAACAATGATGAACGGCTATTTCCTTGGAAATAGCTTCGATGGTTTCATCAGACATAATAGGAATATCAGTAATGAGTGCACATTGCTTTAGTTCTTGTAGAGTCATAAAAGGAAAAAGCGGCCATGGCCGCTTTTAGACTAATTCAATAATGGCCATTGGCGCAGCATCTCCGCGGCGTACACTAGTTTTGATTACACGAGTGTATCCACCTTGACGTTCTGCATAACGAGGTCCAATTTCATCAAATAGTTTTTGTAGTGCTAATTGACCAGTTTCTTCATTGGCCACCACATTAAACATTTTTTTCGCAGCTTGACGACGAGCATGTAAGTCCCCGCGTTTAGCAAGGGTAATAAGCTCATCGACCACAGAGCGTAATTCTAATGCTTTATGTTCAGTAGTTTCAATGCGTCCCGCAATAATTAAGCTTGTAGCTAAGTTACGAAGCAAAGCTTTGCGATGATCAGCAGTACGACCGAGTTTACGATTTTGCATAGGTTCTCTCTCCTGTCTTATTCATACGATTTAAAGCCAAGCCCCATATCATGAAGTTTGTCTTTAACTTCTTTAAGTGATTTTTTACCAAGATTACGCACTCTCATCATGTCTTCTTCAGTTCTCATGGTGAGTTCTTCAACAGTTTGGATACCTGCGCGTTTTAAACAGTTATATGAGCGAACAGAGAGGTCTAAGTCTTCAATCATCATGACTAAACCTTTATTGTTTGCATCACTAGTGCCATCTTTCATCACAGAATCCATGTCTAGGACGCTTTCTTGAATATTTGTAAAGATATCAAGGTGATCTGTTAAGATCTTAGATGCCAATGATAATGACATTTGTGGTGTGATTGAACCATTGGTCGTGATTTCCATAATGAGTCGATCATACTTAGTGTCTTGTCCAACGCGAGTTGGTTCAACGGTGTACGATACTTTCTCAATCGGTGTGTATACAGCGTCAGTGAAGATCGTACCAACCCCAAATGATGACCCAGCATAAAGCTGTTTATTGGTGTCAGCACTGACGTACCCACGTCCTACACGTGCTTTCATTTCCATCTTGAGTTCACCACCTTCTTCAAGTGTAGTGATGACATGATTTTTATTGAGCACTTCAACGTTTGCTGGGCAATAAATGTCTCCAGCGGTGACGACTTTAGGACCTTTTTCATTGAGTTGAAGGGTATAGACTTCATTTTCATCTGAAATTTTTAATACAAGATCTTTAATGTTTAAAATGATGGTTGTAACGTCATCTTCAACACCAGAAATTGCAGTGAATTCGTGGTATACATTGTCAATCTTAATGGAATACACAGCCGCACCAGGAAGGGATGAAAGTAATACACGACGAAGTGCATTCCCAATGGTTGTACCAAATCCGCGTTCAAACGGTTCGATTACAAATTTCCCATAGTGGTCTGATTCAACGTATTCTTTAACTTCAATTTTGGCACGTTCGAATTTTTGCATACCAACCTCCTATTGTTGTGTTTTATCCACGTGGACGTTTTGGTGGGCGGCAACCATTATGAGGGACTGGTGTCACATCATTAATTGCGCTAATGTCTAATCCTGCAGTTTGTAATGCACGAACCGCAGCTTCACGTCCTGGACCTGGACCTTTAACATTAACTTCCACAAGCTTTAAGCCATGTTCCATTGCAGCTTTAGCTGCAGCTTCAGAAGCGACTTGGGCAGCAAATGGTGTTGATTTACGTGAACCTTTGTAACCTAATGCACCTGCACTGGACCAAGCAATGACATTACCTGTTTCATCAGTGATGGTGACAATAGTGTTATTAAAAGTTGAGTGAATGTGTGCAACACCACGGGCAATATTCTTACGAACGCGTTTTTTACGTGCTGTTGGTTTTGTTGTCTTTGCCATTTATTTGTCCTCCACTCTATTTCTTCTTGTTAGCTACAGTACGACGTGGTCCTTTACGTGTACGAGCATTAGTTTTAGTACGTTGACCACGTACTGGTAGACCTTTACGATGACGAAGACCACGATATGCCCCAATTTCCATTAAACGTTTCACGTTTAAAGAAATTTCACGACGTAAATCTCCTTCTACTTTTACTTTTTCTACTAAAACACGAATTGCATTAATTTGCTCTTCGCTTAAATCTTTGACACGGATGTCTTCCGAAATTTGTGCTTCAGCTAAGATTTTTTGTGCGAGTGGTTTCCCAACTCCGAAAATGTATGTTAGTGATATGACGACGCGTTTATCGCGTGGGATATCAACTCCTGCTATACGAGCCATTGTTGCGAGTTCCTCCTATTAACCTTGTCTTTGTTTGTGTTTAGGGTTTTCACAAATTACCATTACGCGTCCGTTACGCTTAATGATGCGGCACTTATCGCACATCGGTTTGACTGATGGTCTGACTTTCATGTGTTTTTCTCCCTAGACTATTTATGTCTAAATGTTATGCGGCCACGTGTTAAATCATACGGTGAGATTTCAACGGTGACACGGTCACCTGGTAAGATGCGTATGTAGTGCATGCGGATTTTACCAGAAACGTGGGCCAGTATTTCGTGTCCGTTGGTGAGTTTCACCTTAAACATTGCTCCAGGCAATGTATCTTCAATGATGCCTTCAACTTCTATAACGTCTTGTTTTCCCATAGAGTTCCTTTCTTATGAATTAAAGTTTTGTTAGAATTTCATATCCGTTGTCGATTACAACAACTGTGTGCTCATAATGGGCACTTAGTGAACCATCTTTCGTATTCACTGTCCATCCATCCATAAGCGTGATGGTTTGTGGTTTTCCCACATGAACCATGGGTTCAATGGCTAAAGTCATTCCGACTTTTAGAATTGGTCCCGTGCCTGGAGTACCGATATTTGGAATGGATGGATCTTCATGAAGATTGGCACCAATTCCATGTCCTGAATACTCAATAGGACATGAGAAGCCAAAGGAAGTAACATACTCTCCAATCGCATAACTCACATCTCCTAAATGGACACCTGGTTGTATTTTTGATAAACCAACAAATAATGAATTTTTGGTGACTTCTAACAATTTCTTCGCTTCATCAGAAATTTCACCAACAGGATACGTCCATGCGCTATCTCCATGATATCCTTTATAGTTTGCACCAATATCGATCGATACAATATCACCTTCCACTAAGGGTTTGTGATTAGGGAAACCATGAACCAAGGTTTTATTGACCGAGGCACATACAGCGTATGGGAAGCCCCCATATCCTTTAAAGGAGGGGGTCGCATTGTTTTCGATGATCACACGCTCAACGGCGTCATTAATTTCTTTGGTTGTGACGCCAGGTGCGATCATCGATGCAACTGTCTGATGAGCTAATGCCACAATCCGGCCTGCTTCTTTCATAAGTTGAATTTCACGTTGCGATTTAGTGGTAATCATTGGACCTTCTCCAAAGCAACCTTAACATCTTGCCATACTAGGTCAATGTTTTTGGTTGCATCCACATACTTAACAAGTCCTTTATACCCATAGTAATCAAGAACTGGTTTTGTAAGGAAGACGTGCTCTTTTAAGCGAACAACAAGTTGATCAAGTGTATCATCACTACGATGTACGAGGGTTGACCCACAATAATCACATGTGTTTTCGACTTTTGGAGGTAGGTATTCTAAGTTAAAGATGGCTTTACAGTTCTCACACATCCGTCTATCGATGACGCGATGAATGAGGGCATCAAGTTCTACAGATAAATTGAGAACAATTTGCACTGGTTTTCCAATCTTCTTTGCAATATCCTCGAAAGCGACAGCTTGCACTAACGTACGAGGATAACCGTCCAGCAAATATCCTTTTTGACAGTCGGGCTGATTTAAACGATCTTGAATCATCGCAATCGTAATATCATCGGGAACTAAAAGTCCTTTGTCGATGTATTTTTTTGCTTGAAGTCCAAGTGGCGTTTCAGCTCTCATGGCATCACGAAACATGTTTCCCGTCGAAATATGAGGAACATCATAGAGTTCAACAATTTTCTTGGACATGGTCCCTTTTCCAGAGCCCGCTGCTCCCATAATCAGAATATTCATGTTCAGTCCTTAGCGTGACACAAAGCCACGATATTGCTTTTGTGTTAGTCGTCCTTGAAGATCTTTAACAGTTTCCATAGCAACCCCAACTACGATGATAATTCCTGTTCCACCCACTGATATCGAGTTAGGTAGGTTAGTAATCATAGGAATCACATACGGTAGTGCTGCAATAAAACTTAAGAAGATGGCTCCAAGTACGGTAATACGATTGAGTACTTTACCAACATATTCTTTGGTTTCATTTCCTGGACGAATGCCTGGAATATACGTTCCACTCTTAGATAAGTTATCAGAGATCTTCTCAGGATCAACTTGCAAATTCGTATAGAAGAATGTGAAGAAGACGATGAGAACGATATAGATACTTAATCCAATAGGTTGTGAGACATTAAGAATAGTGGATAGAGTTTGGAAGAATTCACCTTGGTTAAAGAAAGACAATACCGTGACTGGTGCCGTCATGATTGCGGAAGCAAAGATGACTGGGATTACACTGGCAGAGTTTATCTTTAATGGCAAGAATGTGATTTCTTGATTTGATTTTCTTACACTGGACGAAGTGTATTGAATCGGAATTTTTCTCACTGCAGTTGACATGAAGATAACCAAGATAATAATGGCAATATACATGAGGACAAAGAGTGAGAAGTTTAGAACACCACCGAAGATAGCAGCATTCGAGCTTGTATCAACAAGGGTTTGGAAGGCTTGAGAGAATCTAAATGGAATGTCAGAGACAATACCTGCGAAGATAATCATTGAAATACCATTTCCAATACCAAATGCTGAAATACGATCAGCTAACCATAATAAGAACATCGTTCCCGCAGTAATGACAACAGTGACATAAATGTATGTTGCAATGCCTGGGTTACTTAGAATGCCATAGTTAATGTGGAAAGCATATGTAAGAGTGTACCCTTGAAGTAATGCAAGGACTAAAGCAAAGTAGCGAGTAATGCGATCAAGCTTCATTTTGCCTTGTGCACCGGATTTTGTCATTTCAGTCAAAGCTGGAACAACATCCATCGCTAATAGTTGCACAATAATGGACGCCGTAATGTAAGGTCCGATACCCATTGAGAAGATAGAGAACTCTTGAAGTGCTCCACCTCCTAATAGGTTAATCATGCCCAATATGGAGTCATCGGCAAACTGACCAATAAGTCGTGTGCTATCTACCATCGGAGCAGTAATATTCGCTCCTAGACGGTAAACAAAGAATATTGCGAGCGTAAAGAAAATACGTCCACGAATATCTTTGTTCTTAAACATATCCACGAGTAGTTTGATCATATTAGATCACCACAACACTTCCGCCTGCAGTTTCAATCACAACCACCGCTGATTTTGAAAATTTATTGGCATTGACAGTTAACTTCTTAGAAAGTTCTCCATTACCTAAAATCTTAATCCCATCCAATGATTTCTTGACTAGTCCAGTTTCCATCAGAAGTTCTGGTGTAACGACTGTTCCGTTGTCAAAGATATCAAGTGAACTTACATTGACGATTGCATATTCTTTACGAGTACGATTGGTGAATCCGCGTTTTGGAATACGACGGAATAATGGAGTTTGACCCCCTTCAAATCCTAGTGGGACTCCTCCTCCACTACGAGCATTTTGTCCTTTGTGACCTTTACCCGCAGTCTTACCTTGGCCAGAACCTTGTCCACGACCAAGACGTTTACGAGAGGAGCGAGCTCCTTCGTTATATTGTAATTCATGTAGTTTCATGCGTTCTCTCCTTAACCGCGGATCTCAGCAATTTTCTTCTCGCGAAGTTTTGCTACAGATTTAACAGTTTTCAATTGAGTTAATGCCTCAAAAGTGGCACGAACCATGTTGATTGGAGTACGTGAGCCTAAGTTTTTAGACAAGACATCCGTAATTCCAGCAAGTTCTAAAACAGCACGTACTGCACCACCAGCAATAACCCCAGTCCCTTCAGCTGCAGGACGTAAGAATACAGATCCAGCACCAAAGTTTCCAGTGATTGCATGTGGGATAGTGGAGTTATTCACTACAGGTACGACGACGAGGTTACGTTTTGCATCCTCAATTGCTTTTTTGATTGCATCAGGAACTTCGTTTGCTTTTCCTGTTCCAAATCCAACACGTCCTTTTTTATCACCAATGACCACTAATGCGGAGAAGCGGAAACGACGTCCACCTTTCACAACTTTAGTGACACGGTTGATGGTGACAACACGTTCTTCGAATTCTTTAACTACTTCTCTTCTTACGAAGGGTTTTGCTTGTTTATTGTTTTCCATGTTGCCTCCTAGAACTCTAATCCGGCTGCTCTAGCCGCATCGGCGAGTGCTTTCACACGGCCGTGATACAAGTAACCACCACGGTCAAATACAACCGTTGTAATGTTAGCTTTTTTCGCACGATTTGCGATTTCAGTTCCGATTGCAACTGCTGCTGCAATATTTGAGCCGTTTTCTAATTTAAGGTCAATACTGCTTGCTGATGCTAAGGTTACTCCGTTCACATCATCAATAAGTTGAGCGGTAATATTAGCGTTGGAGCGGAACACACTTAAACGAGGGCGTGATGCTGTACCACTAATTTTATTGCGGATACGTGCATGGCGTTTTTGACGCACTTTATTACGATCTAATTTGGTTATCATTTAATGGCCTCTCCTTCCTATTTTTTCTTACCAGCCGTCTTACCTTCTTTACGACGGATGACTTCACCTTTGTATTTGATTCCTTTACCTAAGTATGGTTCAGGCTTACGGACTGCACGAACGTTTGCTGCAAATTCACCAACACGTTGTTTATCGATACCTTGAACTTTAATTTCTGTTGGTTTACCAATAGTGACTGAAAGTCCAGGTTCAATGGTGAAGATGACTGGGTGAGAATAACCAACGTTAAGTGTTAATTTATCCTCTGCCACTGCAGCTTTATAACCAATACCCACTAGTTCTAAATCACGAGTGAAGCCGTTTGAAACACCTTCAATCATGTTAGCAAGTAAGGCACGAGTTGTACCATGGAGTTGTTTTGTGTGCTTTAAATCATTAGCACGAGAAACAGTGATGATGTTTTCATTGACTTGAAAGCTAACGACATCACTAAATTTACGAGTTAAAGTTCCTTTAGGACCAGTAACTGTAACTTCATTCCCAGCAGCAACGCTAAATTCGACGCCTGCAGGAATGGTAATCGTTTTATTTCCGATACGTGACATTGAGTGTCTCCTTCTTACCAAACGTAAGCGATGACTTCACCGCCGACATTTTTCTTGCGAGCATCTCTGTCAGTCATCACACCGTGTGAAGTAGAAATGATTGCGATACCAAGTCCGTTAAGAACTCGTGGTAGTTTATCAACTTCTGCATAAACACGTAGACCAGGCTTAGAGATACGTTTGATGCCTGAAATAACTTTTTGATTGTTTGCGCCGTATTTAAGTGTTACGGTAATCACTTTTTTAACATCTGAAGATGTGGAGTATCCTAGGATAAAGCCCTCTTCTTTTAAAATGCGTACAATTTCTAATTTTTCCTTACTTGCAGGAATGTCTACACTTTCGTGACGCGCGTTAACCGCGTTACGAATACGAGTCAGTAAATCTGCAATTGGATCTGTAATACTCATCATTTAAGTGCTTCTCCTTTCTACTACCAGCTTGCTTTCTTCACTCCAGGAATTTGGCCTTTATAAGCTAATTCTCTGAAGCAAATACGGCAGATTTTATATTTTTGTAAAACTGAATGAGGACGTCCACAACGCTCACAACGAGTGTAGGCACGTACCGCAAATTTAGCAGGACGTTGTGATTTAAGGATCATTGATTTTTTAGCCATGAATTACACACCTGCTTTCTTAGTGAAAGGCATACCTAATGAACTTAATAGTGCACGGCCTTCCTCATCATTTTGTGCTGTGGTCACGATAACAATATCCATACCACGAACTTTGTTGACTTTATCGTAATTGATTTCAGGGAAGATTAATTGTTCTTTTACCCCTAAAGTGTAGTTACCACGTCCATCAAAGGCTTCAGAACTTACACCACGGAAGTCACGTACACGTGGAAGTGATACGTTAACAAGTTTGTCTAAGAATGCATACATTCTTTCGCCGCGTAATGTAACTTTTGCGCCAATTGGCATACCTTCACGAAGTTTGAAGTTCGCGATAGATTTTTTAGCTTTTGTGATTACAGCTTTTTGACCTGTAATAGCTTGTAATTCAACTACGGCTTCATCAAGAAGTTTAGGGTTAGCGACTGCATCTCCCACACCCATATTGACAACAATCTTGTCAATACGAGGTACTTGCATGACTGATGAGTAATTGAATTGTTTCATAAGTGCGCTAACGACTGTGTTAGCATAGAGATCTTTCATGCGGTTCATATCATTAGCCCTCCTTATTTGACTACTGCGCCTGTTTTAGTGAAGACGCGCACTTTTTTATCACCCTTAATCTCATAACGTACACGGCTAGCTTTCTTTGCTTTCGCATCGTAGAGCATGACGTTTGAAACATGGACTGGTAATGTTTTTTCAACAATTCCACCTTCAGGATTAGCTTGTGTTGGTTTCAAGTGTTTTTTAGCAACATTGACCCCTTCCACAATCACTTTTGATTCTTTAGGGAAAACTGCTTTGACTTCACCAATAGTGCCTTTATTAGCACCGGTGATCACTTTGACTGTATCGCCTTTTTTGATTTTCATTGCATTTCTCCTATAACACTTCTGGTGCTAAAGACACAATTTTCATAAAGTCTTTGTCACGAAGTTCTCTAGCCACTGGACCGAAGATACGGGTTCCACGAGGCGTTTTGTCATCTTTGATGATAACAACGGCATTGTCATCAAATTTGATACGTGCGCCATTAGGACGGTTGATTCCGTACACTGAGCGAACAATAACAGCTTTAACAACATCACCTTTTTTAACAGTTCCACCAGGTGTTGCAGATTTAACTGCGCAAACCACGATGTCACCGATATTGGAAGAGCGTCTGCGACTTCCTCCAAGTCCACGAATCACTAGTACTTCTTTAGCACCAGTGTTATCCGCAACTTTACATCTTGTTTCGTTTTGAATCATGATAACCCTCCTCTAAAGAACTACAGCTTTTTCAACGATTTTAACTAAACGGAAACGTTTAGTAGCTGATAAAGGACGTGTTTCCATAATTTCCACAACATCATTTAATGCAGCCTCATTGAGTTCGTCATGAGCTTTAAATTTCTTTGAATACTTAACACGTTTTCCATATAATGGATGACGTTTTGATGTTGTAATTTCAACAACAATGGTTTTTTCCATGGCAGTAGAAACTACTTTTCCACGGTATACTTTACGATTTGAGCGTTCCATTAACCATTAACCTCCTGTGCTTCCATAGCACGTTCAGTAATGACTGTTTTGATACGTGCGATCGTTTTTCTAACAGTCTTGATACGAGCAGAATTAGTTAACTGACCTGTTGCTTGAGCAAATCGAAGGTTAAACAACTCTTCTTTTAAGGTATCAATGACTTTGTATAATTCAGAATTGCTTTTTTCGCGAATCTCTTTGATCAACATGATTACTCCTCCTCGCCTTTACGGACGAAACGAGTTTTTACTGGAAGTTTGTTAGCGGCAAGGCGGAATGCTTCTTTAGCAATATCCTCAGTGACGCCAGCAATTTCAAACATTACTCGTCCTGGTGAAACGACTGCAACCCAACCTTCAGGTGCCCCTTTACCAGATCCCATACGAACTTCTAATGGTTTTTTTGTGATTGCTAAGTGAGGGAATATTTTAATCCACACTTTACCACCACGCTTCATAAAACGTGTCATCGCAATACGAGCTGCTTCGATTTGACGGTTAGTGACATATGCACCACTTTCCGCAACTAAACCAAACTCGCCAAATGCGATTGTACGACCCGCTTTTGCACGTCCTTCGTGAGATACACGATGTGGACGGCGGAACTTAGTTCTATTTGGCATCAACATAGTTTATTCTCCTCCTTCAACAACAGCTTCAGGAGCAGATTTGACTGCTTCGCGTTTTTCTTCGCGAGCAACTGGACGTTGACGATCACCACGACGGTTGTCACGGCCACGACGATCACCACGAGGTGCTTCTTTTGGAGCTTCTGGTTCAACAACCATGTTTCCAGGAAGAACTTCACCACGGCAAATCCATACTTTAACTCCTAATTTACCATACGTTGTCATTGCTTCAGCATGTGAGTAGTCAATATCAGAACGTAGTGTATGTAGAGGAACTACTCCTTCAGAGTAACCTTCACTACGAGCGATATCAGCTCCACCAAGACGACCAGAAACTAAAGTTTTGATTCCTTTTGCTCCTGATTTCATAGCATCAATGATTGCACGTTTTTGAACTGTTCTAAATGATTTACGAGCTTCTAATTCACTCGCGATTTTTTGCGCAACAAGGGTAGCATCTAAGTTAGGGTTAGCTACTTGTAAGACTTTAACGTTAACTTTCTTACCAGTCATTTTTGTTAATGCTTCGATAAGAACTTTAATGTTTGCGCCTTCTTGTCCCATGACCGCACCAGGGCGACCTGAGCGGACAATTAGATTTAAAGTGTCTTTTGTGCGTTCAATTTCAATTCTTGAAACGAAAGCATTGCTTAGTTTTTTCTCTAAGAATTCACGGACTTTAATGTCTTCGACAAGTAAAGTTCCGTATTCTTTTTCTGCAAACCAACGTGATTCCCAATCACGGATGATTCCAACGCGTAATCCTATTGGACTGACTTTTTGACCCATAATTGTTCCTCCTTAGGCACGCTCAGCCACGATAACTGTGATGTGACTGGTGCGTTTGTGAATGGCTGCGGCACTACCTTTTGCACGTGGCATAAAGCGTTTGAGTGTGATGCTTTCATCAGCATAACATGCTTTGATGTATAGCTTTGATTCATCAAGTTTATTGTTGTTTACTGCGTTAGCGACAGCTGATTTTAATACCTTTGCTGTAGCTTTAGCTGCGAAATTTGGAGTAAACTTTAAGATCGCTGTGGCTTCTTTAACATCCTTGCCACGAATTAAGTCTAGTGCTAGACGCGCTTTACGAGCGGTAACACGAATTGTTTTTGCTGTTGCTTTGACTTCCATGATACCCTCCTTTATTTACCCTTCTTATCGTCGCCATGTCCACCGTATTTACGTGTTGGAACAAACTCACCGAGCTTGTGACCAACCATATCTTCAGTGACATAGACTGGCACGTGTTCTTTTCCATTGTAGACCGCAAAAGTGTGCTCTACAAACTGTGGGAAAATCGTTGAACGACGAGACCATGTTTTAATTACTTCTTTTTTACCTTTAGCATTCAAGGCTTCCACTTTTTTCATTAAGTGGTCGTCTACGAATGGGCCTTTTTTCAAACTACGACTCATGTTTTATGGTTCCTTTCGCTTATTTCGCCTTACGACCACGAACGATGTATTTGTTCGAAGCGTTTTTCTTCTTGCGAGTCTTCAATCCTAATGCTTTCTTACCCCAAGGTGTTAATGGAGCAACACGTCCAATTGGAGAACGTCCTTCACCACCACCGTGTGGGTGATCCACTGGGTTCATCGCAGATCCACGCACTGTAGGACGAATACCCATCCAACGAGTACGACCCGCTTTACCAATGTTAACTAAGTTATGGTCTTCATTACCGACAGTCCCTACGGTTGCACGGCATTGTTTTAAAATCTTACGAACTTCTCCAGATCCAAGACGTACGATAACGTAGCGATCTTCAGATCCAAGAATTTGTGCAGAGACACCTGCAGAACGAGCTAATTGTCCACCTTTTCCAGGCTTAAGTTCAACGTTGTGAACAACAGTCCCTTCAGGCATTTTACCAAGTTCTAAAGTATGTCCTACTTTAATGTCAGCTCCTTCACCACTTAAGATGACTGTACCAACTTTTAGCCCTTTAGGAGCTAAGATATAACGTTTTTCACCATCAGCGTATGAAACTAACGCGATGTTTGCTGATCTGTTTGGATCGTACTCAATGGTTTTTACCGTTGCTGGAATACCATCTTTATTACGTTTGAAGTCGATGACGCGATACATTCTTTTATGTCCACCACCTTGATGACGGGTAGTAATGCGTCCTAAATTGTTACGTCCACCTTTTGACTTTAAAGGTTCAAGAAGTGAGCGTTCTGGTCTAGATGTTGTGATTTCAACATTAGACACGGTTGTCATGCCACGACGACCTGGGGTCGTTGGCTTGTAGGCTTTAATCGCCATACGTGAGTTCCTCCTATCGCATCTTTTCCGGAAATAGCGTGTTCTTCCGATATTGTTTAAATATTAGAATAAGTTAATAGTTTGACCTTGAGCCAACTTAACGATCGCTTTACGAACTGCGTTAGTGGTTCCAGAATATTTACCAACACGTTTTAGACGTGGGCGAACATTCACAATGTTAACTTTTTCTACTTTCACATTGAAGATAGCTTCGACAGCTTGTCTTACTTGTGTTCTGTTTGCACCTTTCGCTACTGCGAAAGTGTATTTGTTATCGACTTCTTGAGCCTTGACTGATTTCTCAGTGATAATTGGGCGTAAGATAATGTCTCTAGGGTTTAGTGCACTCATTATGCAACCTCCTCCACTTCTTTTTTATTGAAGTAGACGCCTGCTTCAAGCGCTGCCACTTCTGTGAAAACAAGAGTATCCGCATTAAGAATGTCGTACACGTTAAGACCTTCAACTGATAGTAACATTACATTAGGAATGTTACGAAGTGCTAAGAAAGCATTGTCGATCTCTTCATGTCCGCTTACTACGAACAATGTTTTGTTTTCAAGTTTTAAGTTACCCATAACTTTGATGAACTCTTTAGTTTTTGGAACACTTAAGACTAAGTTTTCTACAACCATTAAGCTGTTATCTAACACTTTAGTGCTCAATGCTGAGCGAAGTGCTAAGTTTCTTACTTTTTTGTTTAATTTTCCACCATAAGAGCGTGGAGTTGGACCAAACACGATTCCACCACCGCGCCATTGTGGAGAACGAATGGAACCTTGACGCGCACGTCCTGTTCCTTTTTGTTTCCAAGGCTTACGGCCACCACCAGCAACTTCGCGGCGGTTTTTAGTGTCATGAGTTCCTTGACGTGCACTGTTACGTTGTTGAACAACCGCATCGAATAGCACTTGGCGGTTAGGAGTAATCCCAAACACTTCGCTTTCGAGTGAAATTTCTTTAACGCTTACACCTTCTAAATTGTGTACATTCACTTTCACCATGATTATTCTCCTTGCCCTACACCACGATTAACTAAAGTCTTAGGTGTAGTTTGTTTTACACGCTTCGTGGTCGTTTTGACGATAACATACCCTTTCTTAGGTCCAGGTACGTTTCCTTTTAATAGTAAGTAGTTATTTTCCGCATCAACTTTAATCACTTCAAGATTGCGATTAGTCGTAGTATATCCACCTTCTTGACCCGCCATGATGCGACCTTTATTGATAATACCGTTGTTACGACCGATAGTGGCTAATGAACCAATACCACGGTGATGTCCAGAACCATGAGATGCAGGACCCATGCGTTGATTGTTACGAACAATCGCACCAGTAAATCCTTTACCTTTTGAAGTTCCTTGTACATCCACGATGTCGCCAGCAGCAAATAAGTCTGCTTTAACTTCATTTCCAACTTCTAAACCTAATAATTCATTTCCCGCGATCTCACGAACGAATTTCTTGGGAGCGGACCCTGCTTTTTTCGCATGACCGATGGCTGGTTTAGTTGCTCTTTGCAACTTAACATCTTCAATTCCTAATTGCACTGCATCATATCCATCGTTTTCTAAAGTTTTCTTTTGTAAGACAACGTTAGGAACAACTTCTACAACCGTGACAGGAATAAGTGCCCCATCCTCGGTGAATACTTGGGTCATACCGACTTTACGTCCTAATAAACCTTTCATCATTACCTCCGATTACAGTTTGATTTCAATGTCAACACCAGTTGGAAGTTCCAAACGGGTTAACGCGTCCATAGTTTCTGCACTTGGACCTACCAATTCAATTAAGCGCTTGTGAGTACGAATTTCGAATTGCTCACGGGAATCCTTATACTTATGCACAGCACGTAAAACGGTGACGATTTCTCGTTCTGTAGGTAGTGCTACTGGTCCTACAACTTTTTTCACACCGTGATTTTTCACAGTGCTAACAATTTTCTCAACCGCTGCATCAAGTGTTCTTGATTCAAAAGCTTTTAAGCGGATGCGAATTTTATTCTTTGCCATGGAGTTCCTCCTATCTTTCTGTGTCTAGATCCATGTTAGACCTGCTCGATGCAAATTACCTGGGCTTCTCACTGTCCATGACAACGGATTTCAGTGTGCCAGCAACCTTGCACGTCCACGCAGTCGCTCCAATAGTATAAAGGAAGAGGCAAGATAAATCAACCCTTTTTTGAATCTTTTTGAACTCTTTTAATATTGTGAAAATGTCTTTTTAAGAGACTAAAATGATGGTCTAAGACCTCCAAATAAAAGTTAGTGATAACCTTCTCTCGAGTCCAACAAACGATGGTGAAATCACTGATATTTTAGTCTTTTTTTAGTGATATTGAAAAAAACTATCAAATATTCTTGATTTTAGTCGACTACTTATTGATTCAAATTCATTCGAGATCTCGTCATCTGAACACAAAAAAACAAGCACTCGTATGATATGCTCCCTCCTAAGTAGACACTCTAATTAATTAGAGCTACCGTGGAGGGTTTTTTAATGGGACGAGTGAGGAAATATTCAGTTGATACCATAGTTCAAGCATGTGTAGACTATTTAGAAGGT